>JACDJC010000465.1_pt1 | contig 46966 bp, 52 predicted proteins | sample 7454191 | NCBI WGS metagenome assembly JACDJC01 (sample SAMN14253291, study PRJNA609438) | sludge metagenome | isolation source: sludge after 25d culture with pyrite and EDTA | collected 2018-12-20
CGGCGGTGCTACCTGGAGTACGTCGCCAAAACGGCGGGGCTGGGTCGCCAGCCGGAACTTGTCGGCGGTGTCGTGGAGCGTCGATTGAGGGGATGGGGGCAAGTTGGAAAGATCAAGCGAAAAGGAATGAGGCGGGCCAAAGGCGACCGGCGCATCCTGGGCGACGGCGGTTTCATCGAAAAGGTGGTGTCCAATTCGCGCGAATCATTTGATACGCGCTACGCCCTGCAGCGGGAAGGTTGGGACTTTGATCGTATTTTGGACCGGGCCGGGGCGGTTTGCGGGATTCGGAAGGCCGGGCCGCTGGAGTTGAAATTCACCTGCTCTCTTGCCACGGCAACGGATCTACAGCAGCGAGACCGCCAACTCGGAGAGATCCGAGCGTTCGCCCTTTTCCAGGTTGACATCCTTGGTCACCAGGACCACCCGGCGCTCCGGGGATTGGCGGGAAAGGTCCAGGCGCTGTTCAGGATCCGATGGTCGGGCCGGATGTCGCCGAAATTGGCCTGGAGGGTCTCGTCCAGCGGCTTTTCCAGCATCACCTGGATCCGGCCCTTGCCTGGTCCCATGGGAATGCCGCCGTTGAAAATGCGGTTGCTGGACAGATTGTCCAGGGTGCGCAGGAATTGGCGGGCGTGGAAGTTGATGATTTCACAGCCCTTTTTGAACTGATCCAATTCCTCGATGACCGTGATGGGAATGACGATATCGTGTTCGTCGAAATGTTCGATGCAACTGCTGTCGTGCAATATGACGTTGGTGTCCAGGACGAAGGTCTTGCCGCCGACGGCCATCTTGCCTTCCGGGTAGAGGATCCCCGCCAAATGCTCCGGCCCACCATCAGCTCCACAATTGCCACAAGACCTGGTAGCTGTCAATTGGGAGAAGCCATATCTAGTGCTTCTCTAACAGAAAAACAACGACTCATGCCCGGGATCCACCCGGCTGATCCGCTGAAATGGCCTCCAGAAAGGCCGCTACCGTCACGATGGGAATTTTCCCGTAAGACGACAGGTCCAGCAGGTGGTGGTCGCCGGAAATGATGAATTGCGCCGCCGCCGCGACGGCGCAGTGCGGAAACTTGTCGTCTTCAGGGTCCTCGGAAATGACGCCTGCGGGCGTTTGGACCGGCACGATCTCGAAAAAAGGCAGGATCTGTTGATAAATCAGGTAGGCGATGTCGTTTTCAGAAAGGTCGAAACGCGGATAGGCCAAAACCCGCAGGTACTCCGCGATGATCGCCTCCGACGCATAGGGTCGGATGAGGCCGTCTTGCCAATGGGAAACCAGCTGCCCCGGTTTACCGCCGAAGAGCAAGGCCGAAACGACCACGTTGGTGTCGATAACAACGGCGGTCACTTGCGACGCGCCCACTCGATCGCTTCCCGCACACTGTCCGGCGTCAGGTTCAAGTGACGGATTTTATCCCTGATAATAGATAGATCGTTTTTGTAAGGGACAACCGGTGTCATCACCACCACCCCATCCCGGAGTTCAACATCGAAGTGTTCCACCGGGGGCAGCCGCTCCATGATTTTCTTAGGGATGGTGATCTGGTTTTTGGATGTCAGCTTTGCAAGCATTCCGTGATTCCTTTTTTCCTTGTTTATCCTCACGGTAGTTTGCCCGAGGGGGGTTGTCAAGCGACAGGTCGAGGACGAATCGGTTCAAAGCCCGGCGCGCGGCTCCCGGCCATTGAGGAGGCGGCGGATGTTGGATTTATGGCGCCAGACGATCAGGGCGCCGGCGACCACGGCCCACAGGGTCAGCGGCAGGGGCCTGGCGGTGAGGTGAACCGCCAGGGGCAGGAACCCGGCGGCGGCCAGGGAGCCCACCGACACCCGGTCGGTGAGGCAGACCATGAGAACGAAGACCAGCAGGCTGAGGCCGAGGGCGGCGGGGGCCAGCACGAGAAAAGCCCCCGCGGCGGTGGCCACCCCCTTGCCGCCGGTGCGAAATTTCAGGTAAACGGGAAACAGGTGGCCGGCAAAAGCACACAGCGCCACGAGGCCGGTATAAGCGGCGCCGGGGGCGCCGGCCGGATCCACCAGCGCGGCGGCCGCCAGCGCCGGCAGGGCGCCCTTGCCGGCATCGAGCAACAGGACGGCCAGTCCGAGGCGGTTTCCCGCCACCCGGCGCACGTTGGTGGCGCCGATATTGCCGCTGCCGAGTCGGCGCAGATCAGCGCCGGCAAAAATTCGGGCCAGCAGGAGCCCGAAAGGAACTGCGCCGAGCAGGTAGGCAATAACCGGCAACAGACAGATCAACATCAATTTCAACGCTCAACTCTCAAATTGGAAATCACCATGGACCCCGTCGAATTTCCCATCACCGACATCCTGGATCTGCATACCTTTCACCCCCGGGATGTGCCCGATCTGCTCGACGACTACTTCAAAGCCTGTCTTGAAAAACGGATCCACTCGGTACGCGTCATCCATGGCAAGGGCCAGGGGATCCTGCGCCGTCGCGTGGAGGCGATCCTGGCGCGGCATCCGCTGGTGGCCGCCTTCCGCCCGGCGCCGCCGGAAGCCGGCGGCTGGGGAGCAACCCTGGTGGATCTCAAGCCGGCTACGAGGTGAAGTCGGCCATCCGGCACAGGCGACGGTCCAGGGCCACCCGTTCCAGGATCTCCTGGCGGGAGTACAATCTTCCCTGGCCAATGCCCGGACACTGCCTCGCCGCCTCTTGCCAGCTCTGCTCGGAACGCAAATGAACCAACCAGAACGGATAGATGCGGCACTGCATGGGGCGCAGCGCATAAATCCGGCACCCCTCCTCGTAAAACCAACAGCGTCCGTCGGGATGTTCGCGGATGGCAAAACCCTCACCGCGGGGCAGCAGAAACTCGGCGGATGCCACCGAGGCGCAGTTCATGAATTCGGCGATGGCCACCGCCTCGGCCCCATCGACCCACACCAGCCCGGGGTCACCCGTGCAGCAGGCCCCGCACCGCTGGCAAGCGAAGCGCAACCCGTTATCAAAAAAATAGCGTTGATTCATGACGTCCGACGCGGGAGAGACTTTCAACAGGCAGGATCGTTGACATCGATGGCAGCGCAGCGCTCCAGGACCCTGACAATCCGAGGCTGATAGGCGGCCATGTCGCCCATGCGGCGGCCGATGACCCGGACCAGGACCACGGAAACGGCAAACCCCGCCAGGGCCCCCAGGGCGGCGGCCTCGTCCCCGGAGATGGCCAGTCCGGCCAGTGCACCGGCCAGCAGGGCCAGCACGGGAACGATGTACAGCAGGAACATCGCCTTGACAAAAGCCCCGGTGGCAATCTCCAACCGCACCCGATCACCGATCCGGGCCTTGGCGGAATTGAGCACCGAGACGGTCATTTCCCGGCCGCCGTCATGGCAAAATTCCTTGGCGTTGCATGCAGCGCAGGCTTCGCTCTTCAGGGTCCGCACCTCGGCCAGCACCCCGTTCACTCTGGTGACAATGCCTTCTTCAGTGGCCATGAATCAAAAAGCTCCTTGACCCATCGGCGGCACGACGGCCGCCAAAAGCACACCCCCGCCGGAGGCGGGGGTTTACGCTGATCTAAACCGCTTCGAGGTCATCCCTCCGGCCGGATCTCCTCCGCTGGCGCCTCGTTGACGGTTTCGGTGGTGTGCCGGTAGCAAATCAGGCCGCACTGCAGGCAGCGGGCCGCCTCGCGCCGGGCCTGGGCCTCGTCGAAGCCCTGCTCGATTTCCATCTCGGCTCCCGGCCCGGTTTCATGGCACAACGGCATGATTTCCCGCGGCACGGGGGCCACCCCCTCCACATGGTCGATGTTCTGCACCACGGCATAGGGGGTCAACACGTTTTCCGGCAGGGCCAAATCGCTCCCGGTCATCAGGTGATGGGCCGAGGCCGCCAGGCGCCGACCGGCGGCGATGGCCTTGATGGCGGCGGGAAAGTCGCTGAGCACGTCCGCCTCGGAAAACAGCCCGATCCCCCCCTCGGCGGCCTTCAAGGGCGCCTTGTAGGGAGAATATGCCGTCCAGGTTTCCACCGGTGCCTCCGCTTCGGCATCGTCCGGCTTGTCGATCTGGAAGATCAATTCCGGCAGCCGGCCTGAAGCCAGCACGAGATGCTGGGCCGAAACAAGAGAGGTCTGCCCGCTTTCCAGATTGCGCAGACTCAGCCCGGTGAGGGCGGTCCCGCTGCCGTGGAGCGTGTCCACCGCGGACCCGGTGATCACCGTCAGGCCCTGGCCCGGGGTTGCCGAGGACGTTTTGTCGCGCAGCACCACCGTCACCCGGTTGGCCCCCAGTTCCCGGCAGCGGCTTGCCGCGGCCACACCCAATTCACCGCCGCCGAAAATCACCACATCGCCGTTGAAGACGGTCTTATCCGCCTTTACAGGAAGTCGCATCACGTCGATGAGCAACCAGGTACCGGGAACCATGGGCGGCGGCGGGCTGCTTCGCAGGGCCGCCAGGCGACTGTCCCACCCGCCGGTGGCCAGTAGGACCGCCTCGTTGCCTTCAGCCAGTAGGCCGGCCACGGTGATGTCCCGCCCCAGGGTTTGTCCCGTCTTAGTCACGACGCCCAGGGCTTCCACCGACCGCAGGTCTTCTTCCAGCACCGACATCGGCAGGCGATTGCGGGCGATGGCCGTGCGCAGCAGGCCCCCGAGGTGATCCGAAGCTTCGTAGACCACCACCCCGTGGCCGAGACGGGCGGCGAAAAAAGCCGCCGACACCCCCTCCACCCCGCCGCCGATGATCGCCAGGCGCCGTCCGGTGTCCGGGGCCTTGTACGGAAGGATGGGATCACCCTGGCGGCGCTCGTAGTCGGCGGCGAAGCGCTTGAGGAAATTGATGGCCACCGGCTCGTCCGCCAGTTGACGCCGGCACTGGTCCTCGCAGGGCCGCGGGCAGATGCGGCCGATGACCGCCGGAAACGGGTTGCGCTCCTTGATGGTCTGCACCGCCCCGTGGTAGTCGCCTTCGGCGATCTGGCGGATATAGGTGCGGATATCGATGCCGGCGGGGCAGGCCCGCTGACAGGGCGTGGTGCAGTCCGACTGGGTGTACTCGTGAAGAATTCGACGGGTGACCGAACTCAACGTGATGATGTGCTTGGGGCAGACCCGCTCGCAGGCCCCGCAACCGGTACATTTTTCCGGGTCCACCACCGGCAGGCCCGCCGGCCCCATATGCAGGGCGTCGAATTGGCAGGCGCGCACGCAAGAGCCCAGGCCGAGGCAGCCGATGGCGCAAACCTTCATCCCGCCGCTGAGCAGTGCCGCGGCGCGACAATCGGCAATGCCGTCATAGTCGAACTTGGTCTCGGCCTCGGCCACACCGTAGGTGCATCCCGGCCGACTGATATCCGGTTCACGGGCTTCGATCTTGACGCCGAGCAATGCCGCAATGGCGGCGGCGGTTTCCGGCCCCGCGGCGACGCAACTGTTGGGGGGAGACTCTCCGGCGACAATGGCCGCGGCGTTGGCGCTGCATCCCGGATACCCGCAGCCGCCGCAGTTGGCTCCGGGCAACACGGCTTCCACGGCCTCAATGAGTGGATCGACATAGACATAGAAGACTTTGGATGCAATGGCGAGGCAGACACCGACCGCCACACCGAGGCCCCCCATCAGAATCACGGCTTGCAGCATGGTTTCCTCTCGGCTCGTCTTGCGGGTGGACGCTGGACGGGCAAGCTGTCACGCCCGGGTCATCAGTCGATGATGATCACGGCGCCTCGGCGTGTTGCCGCCGGGTCGCCACCTGTTGCCCATCTTGGATCATTTGCGTCTTGCGGGGTTGCGCGTCGCCCGACTTGAAGGCTCCAGCGCCTCGGTTCACCAGGATCCGTCCAGGCCCCGCAGACCGTTCATGTAAAGCCGCCCGGAGGCGACAAACAGGGAATAACGCGTCGTCAAAACCGGCAGATCATAGGATTGGGCCAACGCCAGCACATTGTCGGGTGGACGTTTGCCGCGGACAAAAACAAGGCAACCGACCCCGGCGATCTTGGCGGTGCGCAGCACCTGCTCCGTGGTCAACCCGGTGAGCAGGACCGCCGACTTGGCGGCCGCAGCGAGGACATCCTCCATCAGGTCAGCGCCCCCGCCGGCAAGGACGGTGTCGTCCAGATGCGCGTCGCCGTGGAGTACCTGGGCCTTGAGGATATCGCGGACTTCGTAGATTTTCATGGACATGTGAAAAACCTGCCGCAAAAGGGTTATGGGTACTTCTCGAGGATTTCGAGCACCTGGTCGACTTCGATGGCGCCGTAGGTATCCTCGTCCACCACCATGACCGGCGCCATGCCGCAGGCGCCCAAACACCGCACGGTGTCGAAGGAAAACCGTCTGTCCTCGGAAAGGGGACCCTTCCGCTCCAACACCGTGCGGATCCGTCCGAGTACCGGCCCCGTGCCCCGACCATCGCAGGCCGCCCCGGTGCAGAGCTTCACGCTATGGCGCCCTTCTGGGGTCTGGAAGGACCGGCGATGAAACGCGGCCACATCGTGAACCAGCCGCAGCGGCAGGCTCATCTCCGCGCTGATGTAATCGAGCAGCGGCGGCGACAGACGTCCGGCGACGGCGTAGACTTGGCGCAACACAGCAACGATGGCACCGGGAGAATGCCGGTGATCGGCGATGAGGCGGTCAATCGCCTCCTGCGTCGCCCTGTTGATATCGGCAAGATCAGAATATTCGGGACGCGACATGCCCCGGCCCCTCTTGGATTGTGCGCCGAATCCTCGATGCGCGCGGGTCTGGACAGGCAAAAAAGTATCACTGAAAACATTTCACAAACGCCTGAGGATGTCAATGAGATCTCCGGCGGATTCCGGCCGGATAAAGCCTCATCACACCAGAAGAGCGGGGGCACCCCGGTTCCGGCAGGTCCGCGACGAACTGGTCGGTTTCCCGGTGCCCGGGATTTTGCTATGCTCGCCACCTATGATGAACCCACAACCGATTCGAGGTTCCATGATCCGCTACAAACCCTTGGCCGAAGAAACGGCCCGCCACATCCGCCGAAAGCTTTCCGGTTTGCCCGAGGTGGGGCTCATCACCGGCACCGGCCTCGGTGCCGGAGTACCGGAAATGTCCGCCACCGTCGATTTCGATTACCGCGACCTGCCCCATTTTTCCCGCTCCACCGTTGCCGGACATCCGGGCCGGCTGTCGGTGGGACGGGTGGCCGACCGTCTCGTGATGGCCTGCAAGGGACGGTTCCACCTCTACGAGGGCTACGATCCCCTGGAGGTGACCTTTCCGATCCGCGTGATGCAGGAACTGGGGGTAAGCCGCCTCATCGTCACCAACGCCGCCGGAGGGCTGAACCCCGACTTCGCTCCGGGCGACATCATGCAGATCCGTGACCACATCAACCTCACCGGCGCCAATCCCCTCTGCGGCCCCAACGAAAACCGGTGGGGGCCGCGCTTTCCGGACATGTCCCGGGTCTACGACGGCGAGTTGGGGGCGTTGGCCCAGCGCAAGGCCACGGCGACGGGGGTCACCCTGCGCCAGGGCGTTTACACCGGACTGCGGGGGCCGTCCCTGGAAACCCCCGCCGAAGTACGTTTCCTCAAAATCATCGGCACCGATGCCGTGGGATTTTCCACCGTGATGGAAACCATCGCCGGCGTCCATGCCGGCATGCGGGTGTTGGGCCTGTCCACCATCACCAACGTCAACGATCCCGATCGGCCGGCCCCCGCCACCCTGGAGGAAATCGTGGCCGTGGCCAATGCGGCGGCCCCACGCCTGGCGGCGGTGCTGGAAGCGGTGATCGCCGAAATCTGAGATTCCGATCCGGCCGGGGTCAACTCACCCAGGAAGCCACCAGGGCCGCCTTGGCCCGGGTCTCTTCCAACAGGGACGGCAGGTCAACGGTGAGCAGGCGCCGATCACGCATCACCAGCCGGCCGTTGATCACCGTATGGCGCACATCGGCACTGCGAACCGCGTAAACAAGATGGGACACCGGGTTGTAGAGCGGCGTAAGATGGGGCTGACGGGTGTCCACCACGATGATATCGGCCCGTTTTCCCGGCTCCAGGCTCCCGATGCGATCGCCCAGTCCCAAAACCCGGGCACCCCCGATGGTGGCCAGGCGAAGCACCGTGGCGGCATCCACGACGGTGGGATCCAGGCGCTGCACCTTGTGCAACTTGGCCACGGTGTCCATCTCCCCGAACAGATCCAGATCGTTGTTGCTGGCGCAGCCGTCGGTGCCCAGGCCCACCGTCACCCCGGCGGCCAGCAGCGCCGGCAGAGGGGCGATTCCGGAAGCCAGCTTCATGTTGCTCTCGGCGCAGTGGGCCACCCGCACCCCCCGTTCGGCCATCAGCGCGATTTCCTCGGCGGTGACCCAGACGGCGTGGTCGGCAACCAGGTCGGCGTGCAGGAGCCCGAGGCGATCGAGATGGGCCACCGGCCGCAGGCCGTAGCGCGCCTGGATCTGTCGGGTCTCGCTTTCGGTTTCGGCCAGGTGCATCACCAGGGGCACGCCGTAGTGCCGGGCGATGCGGTCGGCCTCCTGGAGCAGTTCCGGGCTGCACGTATAAGGCGCATGGGGTTGAACGGCCACCGAGATCAGCGAATCTCCCCTCCAGGTCTCGATCAGCTCACGGGTGTAGGCGAAGCCGGCCTCGATGGGCCCGTAGTTGGGAGACGGAAAATCGTAGAGCACCTCGCCCACCACGGCCCGCACCCCACACTGGCTGGCGGCGCGGGCCACCTCGTGGGCGAAGAGGTACATGTCGCAAAAGCAGGTGATACCGCCGCGGATCATCTCGGCACACGCCAGCCGGGCGCCGGTGTGCACAAATTCGGCATCCATGCGACCTTCCACGGGAAAAATATAGTTTTCCAGCCACTCCATCAACGGCAGATCGTCGGCCAGACCCCGGAACAGGGTCATGGCGGCATGGGTATGAGTGTTCACCAGGCCGGGAAGGATCAATCCGCCCTCGGCGTTCAGGCGCTCGCCGCCGCCGGCGGGGGGGTCCCCCTCTTCCACCCGCACGATGCATCCGTCGCGCACCGCCACGTAGCCGGGGGAGCGCATCGTCCCCGAGGGGTCCATGGTCATCACCGTTCCGTTGTAAATCACCAGTTCATTGTCAGACATGTCTTCCATCCATTTTCCGTTTTTGGCGCCTCGGTCCTTGAAACGCGGACTTCCCCGAGCACCGGGTGGACAGCCGGTCCACGAGACGATAAAAGAAGGCCTCATGAAACCCAACGACCTGGTCATCTACAATGGCATCGTCATGACGGTCAATCCGGACTTTGACATCCATCGGCCCGGAATGGTCGTCATCCGTGACGGCGGCATCGTCGAAACGGGTCCCTGGCGCCCCGGCCAGCCGCCGCCCCCGGCAACTCAGCACATCGACGCCGAGGGCGGTATCGTGATGCCGGGTTTGGTCAACACCCACACCCATCTTCCCATGACCCTGTTCCGGGGCCTGGCCGACGACCTTCCCCTGGACCAGTGGCTCAACGGCCACATCTTTCCAGCCGAGGCTCGCCATATCAACGCCCGAACGGTTGCCGTCGGCACCCGCCTCGCCGGCGCCGAGCTGCTCCTCGGAGGCACCACCTGCTGTTGCGACGGCTATTTTTTCGCCGACCAGGTGGCCGAAGCGGCGGCCGCCCTGGGGCTGCGCGGCGTCATCGGCCAGGGCGTGCTGGACCTTCCCGCCCCGGGGGTGCCGGACCCCGCCGGCAACGTGGAAGCGGCCCAATGTTTCGTAAATCGCTGGCAACACAAATGCCCACGCATTCATCCGGCCATCTTCTGCCACTCGCCGTACACCTGTGGTGGGCGCACCCTGGTGCGCGCCAAGGCGGCGGCCCGCGCAGCCGGGTGCCTCTTTCAGATCCACGTGGCGGAAACCGAAGCCGAGGGACGCCGGAGCATCACGGCTCACGGGTGCTCACCGGTGGCCTGGCTGGAAAGCCTGGACATCTGGGATGATCGCACCCTGGCGGTGCATGCCGTGTGGGTGGACCGGGAAGACATCGACACCCTGGCCCGCCGGCGGGTGGCCGTGTCCCACAACCCCCAGAGCAACATGAAACTGGCCGCCGGCGTGGCCCCGGTGCCTGCTTTCCTCGATGCGGGCATCACGGTGGGCCTGGGCACCGACGGTTGCGCCAGCAACAACGACCTGGATCTGCTGCGGGAGATGGACACCGCCGCCAAGCTGCACAAGGTCATCACGGGCCGTCCCACCGTAGTGGATGCCCGGCAGGTGGTGGAAATGGCCACCATTGCCGGGGCCGGGGCCATCGGGCTGGCAGCGGTCATCGGCAGCCTGGAGCCGGGCAAACGGGCGGACATCGTCGTGTTGCGGGCGGACCGCCCCCACCTGGTGCCGGTGTATCACCCCGCCTCGACGGTGGTCTACGCCGCCACCGGGGCCGACGTGCGCCACGTTTTCATCGACGGGCAGATGGTGGTGCGCGACGGCCTCCTGCAGACGGCCGACGTGAACGACATTTTGACCGAGGCACGCCTGGTGGCGGAAGAAATTATCCGGGACCATTGAGGGTTGATTTTTTTCCCTGCCGTTGGAAGGAGTTGTCATGCCTTATGAATCGCTGATCCAAGCAGCCCAGGGTCGCATCGACTGTGATCTGCTGCTGACCCATGCCCGGATCATCAACGTTTTTAACGGACGCATTGACGAGGGGTGTATCGCCATCCACGGCGGTCTCATCGCGGCGCTGGACCGCCGTCCCGCCCGGCGGGAAATCGACCTGGGGGGCCGCTGGGTCGCCCCGGGCTTCATCGACGCCCACGTGCACATGGAAAGCGCCATGACCGTGCCGGCCCGGTTCGCCCGGGCCGTGCTGCCCCACGGCACCACCACGGTGGTGGCCGATCCCCACGAGATCGCCAATGTGTTAGGCACGGCGGGCATCGCGTACATGCTTTCGGCCAGCGAAGGCCTGCCCTTGCAGTGTCTCTTCGCCCTGTCTTCCTGCGTGCCGGCCACCGGCATGGAAACCGCCGGTGCCCGGTTGACGGCCGCCGACCTGGCGCCCTTCTGGTCCCATCCACGCATCGTGGCGCTGGCGGAGATGATGAATTTTCCCGGTGTACTGGCCGCGGATACCGAAGTGCTGGCCAAGATCACCGCGGCCGAAACCCGTGGCAAGCCGGTGGACGGACACGCCCCGGGGTTGAGCGGCGCGGGCCTGGCGGCCTACATCGCCGCCGGGGTGGACAGCGACCACGAGTGCACCCGGCCCGAGGAGGCCCTGGAAAAACTCGCCGCCGGCATGCGCATCATGATCCGTGAGGGCACCGGGGCCAAAAACCTCGATGACCTCCTGCCCATCGTCACCGACGACAACTGGTCGCGCATCATGTGGTGCACCGACGACCGGCACCCCCACGATCTCATCGCCGAGGGGCACATCGACGCCTTGGTGCGACGGGCCATCGCCGCGGGGATGGACCCGGTGCGCGCCATCCGCATGGCCACCCTTGCCCCGGCCGAGTATTTCCACCTGCGCCGCTGCGGCGCCCTGGCCCCCGGCCGGCGAGCCGATCTCGTGGTCCTTGACGATCTGGCCAGTGTGGCCATCCACCAGGTGTGGGCCAGCGGACAGCAAGCAGCCGCCGATGGGGCCATGATCCTGGAAGACGACGACGCCGGAGAGGCCGCCCCCACCGTGATGCGCCTGGATCCCGCATCCTTGAACCTGGCCATCCCCGCCACCGGAGTGCAGATCCGGGTCATCGAGATCGTTCCCGGCCAGGTCGTCACCGGCAGCAGCCAGGCCCCCGTCTCCGTCAGGGACGGCCTGGCGGTGGCGGATCCGTCCCGGGACCTGCTCAAGCTGGTGGTGGTGGAACGCTACAGCGGACACGGCCAGACCGGTATCGGCTTTGCGCGCGGCTTCGGTCTGAGAAACGGCGCCCTGGCCTCCAGCGTGGCCCACGATTCCCACAACATCATCGCCGTGGGGGTGAATGATGAGGACCTGCGGACCGCCATCGCCGCTGTTGCCGGGATGGGCGGTGGGCTGGCCGTGGCCGCCGGCGGTGAGGTTCGCAGCCGCCTGCCGCTGCCGGTGGCCGGATTGATGAGCCCGGAGCCGCTGGAAACGGTGCGTGACCATCTCGACCGACTCAACGCGGCGGCCCGCGAACTGGGGGGACGACTGAACGATCCGTTCATGACCCTCTCTTTTCTCGCGTTGCCGGTGATCCCGGAGCTCAAGCTCACCGACCAGGGCCTGGTGGACGTGGTCCATTTCGCCCCGGTGCCGCTCTTCGTTTAAGACACCCGACACCCCGAAGCCCAAACGAGGAAAAAGTTATGGCTTTCCAAGACGTTCCATCGCGTCCCATCTGGTTCGACCCCGCCTCCGAGGCGGTCCAGGTCATCGATCAACGCCGATTGCCCCACCAGTTGGTGGTGATGGATCTTTCCACCGTGGACGCGGTGATCGAGGCCATCGTGGAAATGGTGGTCCGCGGAGCCCCCCTCATCGGCGTCACGGCGGCCTACGGGGTCTATGTGGCCTGCCGCACGGCCGGCCACATAGACGATGACCGCCTGCGGCACGAGTGCGCACGCCTCCGCGCGGCCCGTCCCACGGCGGTCAACCTCGCCTGGAGCGTGGACCGGATGCTGAAAACACTCCTGGCGACGCCCCCGCGCCAACGCCGGGCCGCGGCGCTGGCGCTGGCGGCCACCATCGCCGATGAGGAGGCCGACAACTGTCGCCGCATCGGCCGTCACGGCCTGCCGCTGATCGAAACCGTGGCGGCGAAAAAAGACGGCCCGGTCAACGTGCTCACCCACTGCAACGCCGGATGGCTGGCCTGCGTCGAATACGGCACGGCCACCGCGCCGATCTATGCCGCCGTCGAGGCCGGCATCGAGGTGCACGTCTGGGTGGACGAGACCCGCCCCCTGAACCAGGGCGCCCGCCTGACGGCCTGGGAGCTGGCCCAGCGGGGGGTTGCCCACACCGTGATCACGGACAACGCCGGCGGTCATCTCATGCAGCACGCGATGGTGGACCTGGTGATCGTGGGCACCGACCGCACCACCGCCACCGGCGACGTGGCCAACAAGATCGGCACCTACCTGAAAGCCCTGGCCGCCCGGGACAACGGGGTCCCCTTCTACGTGGCCCTGCCCTCGAGCACCTTCGACTGGTGCCTGGATGACGGCCTCGCCCAGATTCCCATCGAGGCGCGGGACCCGGACGAAGTGCGCTACGTGCAGGGGTGGGCCGACGGCCGCAGCGTTCGGGTCCTGGTGCCGCCGGCCCAAAGCCCGGCCGGCAACTACGCCTTCGACGTCACCCCGGCGCGCCTGGTCACCGGCTTCATCACCGAGCGGGGCGTCTGCGGCGCCTCCCCCGAGGCGATCCGGAACCTGTTTCCAGATCGGCACCGCCCGTCAGCTCAAATTTGAAATTTGAGATTTCCGTCCTCACCGGTCACGGTTTCGTCAAAATTTCGCGATCCTGCTCAGGAGGAATTTTTCCTGGTAGCCGACTATTGCTTTTCAATCACTTTTCCCGTTTAATGTCGCCATGCTCAGCGATCTGGAAAAACGCGTCATCGCTTCCATTCAGGGCGACCTGCCGGTCATCGAGCGGCCCTATCGACCCATCGCCGAGCGGTTGGGCATTCCGGAAGCCCAATTTCTCGCCATCCTCCGGGATCTGTGCCAACGCGGCGTGATCCGCCGTTTCGGCGCCACCCTGCGGCACCAGAAATCCGGCTTTGCCGCCAATGCCATGGGCGCTTGGCGGGTGCCCGAGCCACGCATCACCGAGGTGGGCGAAATCATGGCCACCTCCCCCAGCGTCTCCCACTGCTACCGCCGGGATCCCAACGCCCACTGGCCCTACAACCTGTACACGATGATCCACGCCGGGGACCGGGAGACCTGCCAAGCCATCGCCGAGGAGCTCTCCCGCCAAACCGGGATTTCGGATTATATCCTCCTGTTCAGCCAGCGCGAACTGAAGAAAACCTCCATGCGCTACTTCACCGACCCGTGAGTCCCAAGGCCCCCCGGATCCTGCTGGTCAATCCTTGGATTCATGATTTCGCCGCCTACGATTTCTGGGCCCGTCCCCTGGGCCTGCTGTTGCTGGCGGCCATCCTGCGCCAACACGGCTACCGTGTGACCTACTGCGACTGCCTGGACCGGTTCCATCCCCGCACCGGCAAAACGCCCTTGGCGAAACGCCAGGGCCGGGGACCGTTCTTGAAAACCCCCATCGCCAGGCCGCCGGGGTTGGCCGACGTGCCGCGCACCTTTTCGCGTTACGGGATTCCGGTGCCATGGCTGCGGGAAGATCTGGCGGCCATGGATCCGCCGGATCTCATCCTCGTCACCGGCCTGATGACCTATTGGGCCTCCGGAGTGGCCGAGACCATCGCCGAACTCAAGGGCGCCTTTCCCGGACGCCCGGTGGTGCTGGGCGGCATCTATGCCACCTTGCTACCCGATCATGCCCGGCGCCATTCCGGTGCCGACCACGTCGTGACCGGGGCCGGCGAAAGGGCGGTGCTGGAAGTGGCGGCCGAGTTCACCGGTCACCGGACGGCGTTGCGCTTCGACCCCGACGACCTGGACACCCACCCGCTACCGGCCCTGGACTTGCAGCGCCGGGTCCCCTTCATCCCGCTGCTCACGGCCCGGGGATGCCCGTACCGGTGCGCCTACTGCGCCGCCGCCATCCTGGCACCGCAGCGCCGGCGCCGCAGTCCCCAGCTCGTCTTCGAGGAAATCGTCCACTGGCACCGGCGGTTCGGGGTGCGGGACGTGGCCTTTTACGACGATGCCCTTCTGGTGGATGCCGAGGCCCACGCCCTGCCGCTGTTCGAACGCATCGCCGCCGCCGGCTTGAACCTGCGTCTCCACACCCCCAACGCACTGCACATCGGCTGCATCGACGACCGGGTGGCCCGGGCCATGCGCCGGGCCGGGATGGTGACCATCCGCCTCGGCCTGGAAACCACCGATTTCGCCCACCGCGGCAACCTGGACGCCAAGGTGAGCGCGGGGCAGTTTCAGCACGCAGTGGCCTGTCTCCAGCGGGCCGGCTTCACCGGCGACCAGATCGGCGCCTATCTCCTGGCGGGTCTGCCGGACCAGCCCCTGGAAGCCGTGGAAGCGGCCATCGCCACGGTGCGCGCCACCGGGGCCACGCCGATTCCGGCCCATTACAGCCCCATTGCCGGCACCCGCCTCTGGCCCGCCGCCAAGCGCGCTGCCCGGTACGACCTGGAGTCAGATCCGGTTTTTGCCAACAACGCCATCTGGCCCTGCCGGCCCGAAGGGTTCTCCTGGAATTGGCTCACCCGGCTCAAGAATCTCTGCGCCGGAGTGGACAGCCGATGAGCGCGGCAACCCCTCCTGAAATCCGATGGCTTGATCCGAATGACGGTTCAGTCCCGCCAGGCAACTTGAAACCGCCTGTACCGGCTGAATGCCGGCACAGGCGGCGGGATTGAACGGCTTGAGGATGGAACGGAAAACTCAGACGGCCGCCACCGCAATGCGGTAGCAGCGCAGGCAGCGGTAGGCCTCGGCGGTGGCCTGGGCTTGGGTCAGGCAGCCTTCGACCTCCTCGAAATTGGTCTTGCGCACCTCGGGATCCACCACCGGCGGATCGAACCGCTCGGTGACGTCATGGAAGGGCCAGGCTTCGTTTCGATCCAACACCCCGCTCTGGTTGACAATCGCTTTCAGCACCTCGGCCGCGGTGGGTTGAACGTCGCCCCCTTCAAGGTACTGGGCGATGTGAAAAGCGGCCTTCTTTCCCGCGGCCAGGGCGGCGATGAGGGTGGACGGTCCGGTGACGCAGTCACCACCACCGAACACTGTCGGCTTGTGGGACTGAAAGGTCATCTGATCCACCACCAGGGTCTTCCACGGCGTCAGTTCCTCGGCTTCGGGCAGGACGCAGTCCACCACACAGACTTGCCCCACCGCCGGGATGATGGCGTCGCATTCGATGACGAACTCCGAGCCTTCCAACGGCACGGGCCGGCGCCGACCGCTTTTGTCCGGTTCGCCCAGGGTCATGCGCTGGCACTCCAGGCCCCGCACCCGGCCCCCTTCCTCCACGATGCGCAACGGCGCCACGAGGTAGTGGAACTGGACCCCTTCCTCCTTGGCCTCGTGGATCTCCTGGGGATCGGCCGGCATCTCGGCCTCGGTGCGCCGATACAGGAGGTTGACATCGGTGAAACCGATGCGCAGGGCCGAACGGACACAGTCCATGGCCACGTTGCCGCCGCCCACCACCACCAGTTTCCGGCCTTCGACGGGCCGCCGCCCCCGGGCCACTTCGCCGAGGAAATGGATCCCGGTCATGAAACACTCGTAGCCGGCATCTTCCCCCTCACAGCGCATCTTGGAGGATTCCGGCGCGCCGACCCCCAGGAATACCGCCCGGTAGCCCTGTTGCCCCAGCTCCTCCACGCTGATGTCTTCGCCGATTCGAACGCCATAGCGGATTTCCGCGCCGAGCTGCTCCACCACCGACACTTCATAGGCGATGATATCCCGCGGCAACCGGTAGGACGGAATGCCGAAGGAAGCCATGCCCCCGGCCTTCTCCTGGGCTTCGAAAATCGTGGTGCGGTATCCGCGCTGGCCCAGATAGAAAGCGCAGGACAGTCCGGCCGGCCCGGCCCCCACCACCGCCACCCGCTCCTGGCGGGCAGAGGCCGATTCCAACTTCGGGGCGGTGCCGGTACTCATCTCATGGTCGGCGAGATAACGTTTCAGCGCCCGGATGGAGATGGGCGCATCCACCAGCGCCCGCCGGCAGTTGGCTTCACAGGGGCGCACGCAGACCCGGCCGATGGTGCCCGGCATGGGGCAATCGCGCCGCACGATGGCCAGGCCCTCGTCCAGTTTGTTCAGGCGCACGGCCTCCACGTAGGCCGGCACATCGACATTGGACGGACAGGCGCTCATGCACGGGGCCGTCATGGTGGCTTCGTAGTTGCCACGCGGAACGATGCGCTTGTCCCGAATGGTGGCCTCAAAGACGTCGCGGTAACGCTGAAGCATTTCCAGGGTGGGCGGCGCGACGAACAGGCCGACATCGCAGCGGGCCGCATCGGATATGAAGCGAGCCATGGCCGCGATCTCCTCCAGGTCGCCCGGGCGCCCCGCCCCGTTGCAGATGCGATCCATGATGGCACAGATCCGCATCGTGCCTTCTCGACAGGGCGTGCACTGCCCGCAGGATTCGTCCCTGACCTTTTCCAGGTAGGCCCGCAGCAGATCCACCGGATCGACTTCCGGATCCCAAACCACGAGCCCTTTCCATCCGAGCACGGCCCTGAAGGGGGTGCCTTCGGCGGCGGGGTGTCCGCTGCCCTTGCCATCCACGCGACCGGTCCAGCCTTTCCAGGTACAGACCATCGGATCATCCATGGGCGCCACTCCTGTCTTTTATTGCGGTTTTTTCCAGGAAGTCCTCCGTATTTACTACGAGACGATGCCAGGGTCAAACCCTGGCCGGGATTCCCTCAACGTTCTGCGATACCGGGAACAGACGATGCCGGCGGCCTTGACGCTCATCCATTGCCATGGTAGGGAGCATTTCATCACGGCGGTCGAAAACCACCCGCCTTACCAAAATAGGAGATTTTCCATGCCCGGTGTTCCCTGTTCTGCCCCCGCGCCGGTGACGGGCGGCCATTCCAACCGGTTCGTTTTTCTGACCGCCATTTTCGTGGCCTGTCTGCTGATTTCAAACCTCATCGCCGGGCGTCTCATCGAGATCGCCGGGGTGGTGCTGCCCGCCGCGGTCCTGATCTTTCCCATCACCTATATTCTGGGCGATGTGTGTACCGAGGTCTATGGCTACCGGCGTGCCCGCCTGGTGATCTGGGCCGGGTTTGCCGCCAACTGCCTCATGCTGGGCTATGCCCTATTGACCATCGCCTTGCCGGCGCCGCCCTTTTTTTTAGATCGGGCCGCCTACGCCACGGTTCTGGGGCAAGCGCCCCGGGTGGTGGTGGCGAGCCTGGCCGCCTTCTGGTGTGGCGAATTTCTCAACGCCTTCGTGCTGTCGGTACTCAAACGGGCCACCCGGGGGCGGCATCTGTGGTCCCGCACCATCGGTTCCACGCTGGTGGGACAGGCCGCCGATACCGGTATTTTTTTGACGGTGGCCTTCGCCGGTCTCATTCCCTGGCCGGTGCTCCTGGGCATGGTGTGGGCACAGTACCTCTTCAAGGTGGGCTTCGAAACCCTCTGCACCCCCCTGACCTACGCCGTGGTCGGCTGGTTGAAGCGAGCCGAGGGGCTGGACGTCTTTGACGATGGCATCCGCTACAACCCGCTTCGTGGAGATACCGAATGGATTCGCGCATGAAACGATTCGAAGCCCTCGGTGGCCAAGTCACTGAACCCCGGCGCCGCCTGGAAACCTTCCCGACCCCTTCTGGCGTTACCCGGGTCGTGCTGGAAAGCGACGAAGTGACCAGTCTCTGCCCGGTCACCGGCCAGCCGGACTGGGAACGGGTACGCATCGAATTCGTCCCCGGCCCCCTGTGCCTGGAGAGCAAGAGCCTCAAGCTCTACTTTTGGAGTTTTCGCAACGAAGGCCACTTCTGTGAAGCCCTGGCCGCCCGCATCGCCACCGACGTGGCCGCCGCCCTCCAGCCCGGGTGGCTCAAGGTCACCGTCTTCCAGAAATCCCGCGGCGGGATCACCATCACCGCCGAGTCGGAAATCGGGTAATCGCTGAAAACGCCGGTGTCCATCCCACGCCTTTCACGTTTTCCCGTCCTCCACTAGGCGCTCCGCAGGATATGATCACCAGAGGCGCTGCGCCCCTGGCGTTCCCGGCATCGCCCGATCATGCCCCGGATGCTTTCGACCAACTCGAGGTACTGGCGCTCGGGCAGCTCGCCGGTCAATATCCACTCCAGGGCGATGCACCGGGACAGGCAGTAGTCGAACACCGAAAAAAAGTCGTTGAGGAGGGCTTCGGTCTCCAGGTAACGACTCAGCCTCGTCTCAACGGCATCGTTGATCGACATCGTTTCATCAAACGACATTTTAGCCGCCTCGCCCTCAACCTGCCATCGCCTCCCGCAGCTTCACCGAAAGCGCCTTGCGCGAAAAAGGTTTTTGGATAAAACAGGCCGCTTCATCCAACACGCCTTGATGGGCAATGACATCGGCGGTGTATCCGGACATGAACAGTGTTTTGAGATGTGGATAAAATTTTTTCAGTTTTTCAGCCAAGTCTTTGCCGCTCATTTCCGGCATGACCACATCGGTGACCAGAAGATCTATCTGGTCGCGGTGGTTTTCTGCCAGATGAAGGGCTTGCGCGGACGAGGTGGCGGGAAGCACGCGGTAGCCAAGCTGCCCCAGCATTTCGGCCGCCATTTGCAGCACCGACGGCTCGTCTTCCACCAGCAACACCGTTTCGCTGCCCGGCAGGTCGAGATTCGTTTCATCTTTTGGCGAAGCGTCGGCCTCGCCCGTGGAACGGGGCAGATAAATCCTGAAGGAGGTCCCTCGATCCGGTTCGCTTTGAAAATCGATATATCCATTATTCTGTTTAACGATTCCGTAAACAGTGGCCAGGCCCAGGCCGGTCCCCTTGCCCACCTCCTTGGTCGTAAAAAACGGCTCGAAGAGATGACTGGTCGTCTCAACGTTCATACCGCAGCCATCATCGCTGACCGCCAGCATCATGAACTGGCCCGGCACAGCCCCTGGGTGGCGGTGGCAAAAATAATTGTCCAAGGTGACTTTTGACGTTTGAATGGTGATCTTCCCCACTCCGTTGATGGCGTCCCGTGCATTGACACACAGATTGGCCAATATCTGATCGACCTGCGAAGGGTCGATCTTCACCGGCCAAGTGCTTTTCGTCGGCAGCCATACCAGAGCAATATCCTCACCGATGAGCCGGCGCAGCATCTTCAGGATCCCCTCCACGGTATCGTTGAGATCGACAACCTTCGGCATCACGGTCTGACGCCGGGCGAAGCCGAGCAGTTGGCGCGTCATTTCGGCCGAGCGGCGGGCGGCGGTGATGATCTCGGCAAGATCGGTCTGCAACGGGTCATCCTTGGCCACCTTGGCCAGCGCCATTTCGCCGTAGCCAAGAATCACCCCGAGCATGTTGTTGAAATCGTGGGCCACCCCGCCGGCCAGACGTCCCACGGCCTCCATCTTCTGGGCCTGGATCAACTGGGCTTGAAGTTTTTCACGCTCTTGTTCGGCTTGCTTGCGTTGGACGATCTTCCAAACGGTATCCATCATCAGCGTCAACTGCCGGACGTCCGATTCGTTGTAATCGGTCTCCTTGTTGGCCACGCCGACCACCGCAACGATCTTTTCTTGGCAAAACACCGGAATTGTGAGGTATTTGCTCAATGGCACATGGCCCCGAGGGGTTCCCTTGGTCAGCGGGTTGGGGGCGGCGAAATCGTTGACGATGATAAAACGCCGCTGACGCACCGCCTCTCCCCAGATCCCGGTGGTCTCCAGCGCATATTCACTTGGTGGCGACGCCACGGTGCATTGGCGCATTGCCTCGGGGGACCAGGTGTTGAGCGTGAATAGCTTTTTATCCTCGTCGTAGAGGTAGATATAGCCGATCTTGCTGCCGGTGAGCTGGATGGCCTCGTGAAGGGCGAAGTCGAGAAGATCCTGGATGTTTTCGGCAGGGTGCTGGTTGATGCGCAGCAGGCTCTCCAGGCGGGCCTCGTTGAGGCGCAAGGCCTCGGTGGTTCGCTTGAAAGCGGTGATGTCCTGGACGGTGAAAATGGCCCCTTTGGCAGAATCGGCCCCGTCCAGCGCGGTGGAGGCCAGCAGCACATCCACCAGCGTCCCGTCTTTGCGCCGGAGCCGGGTCTCGATCTCCCCGATGCCGGTTTCCCTTATCTGACGGTACTTTTCTTCACCAACCCGGTCGAACGCCTCGCGGGAAGGATAAAGGATGTCCGTTCTGCGCCCGATGAGCTCTTCGACCCTGTAGCCCACCATTTTGCAAAAGCGGCTGTTGACCTCCAGAAAAATGCGGTCGCGGACCAAACCGATCCCGATGGGCGCCACCCGGAAGATGCTTTCAAGGCGCTCCTGGCCCTCCTGGACCAACCGCAGGGCCTTTTTGTACGCCGTCACATCGTGAGCGATCCCGCCCACGGAACGGATCCTACCTTGATGATCCTCCAGCGGGAACAGGGTGGTGAGGAACTGCCGCCGTCCGTCCTTGCCGGGCAGGGTGTCTTCCACCGTCAACGGCGACCCGGTGCGGACGACTTCCGCGATACGCCCCAAGAAAACCTCGTGGATCTCGGGCGGCAGGAGCCCTTCGACGCTCTTGCCGATCAGTTCCGCGGCGGTGGTGTCGAAAAAATCCCCCACGGCTCGGTTGGCGAGCAGGTAGCGGCCTTGGAGATCGATTTCGCTGATCAAAAGTGGGCTGTGCTCGACGAACGCCTCCAGCCGTCGCAATGTCTCGCGCAGTTTTTCCTTGGTCTTCTCCGCCATGGAAATTTTCCCCGCCGTCACGAAAAGAGGTAAAACGCCGACGCTTTCAACCCCGGGACAAAAGACCGAACAGTTATATCGTTGGCTGGGATGTAATTAAAAGACCGAATTTCAGTGGCCGAATCGAACCGGGTCATTCCAAAAACCCGTGGAATCGGTAGTGGACCTCGTTGTAGGTTTCGTCGAACCACAGCACGTGGGGCCGGGTCGGACCGCAGCAGCGCGGGCAGACCCGCAGGGCCGCCTCCGCGTCGGTCAACCGGTCGTAGGGCCCCTTGACGGGGACTTGTGACGGCAGCGGGCACACCGCCGGTGTGCATTCCGCGGCGCAGCGCATGAAAAACACGTTGCCGTGGATTTGGAAGGTCCGCTCGGGGCTGGAACCGGCGCGCAGGTGCAGCCCGTCCACTTTCAACCGTCGGGCCATCGCTTCAATCATGGCCGGAGGCGTTGCTGAAGTCTGAACCGGCGCCATGATTTTTCTCTCCTGGAAGGGTTGCCACAGGGGTGCCGTCCGTCACGCCGGGCGGGGAGGAACGATTATTTGACCAGGCCCTTTTCCCTGTAGAACCGCTCGGCGCCCGGGTGCAGCGGGATCGCCATCGCATTCAGAGCCGTTTCCAGCGCCAGATCCGTTCCTTTGACGTGAGCCCAGGCAACCCGAACCGCCGCCGCCGGCATCGGATTTTCGTCGTTGCCGGCCGATGGCGATGAAACAGGCGCCCACAGCGCCCGGGTCAACTGGTAGACCAAGTCCTCCGGCACCTCGGCCCCACAGACCCATTGGGCCATGGCACCCACCGTTTTCACCGGCCGGGTTTGGCCGACATAGGTGTCCGCCGGAATGGCCATCATGGCGTAGAACGGGTAGGTTTCAACAATTTTTCGGATCAGGGCGTCTTCCAGGCCGAGGATGGCGACAGGGGTGTCGGTGCACAACTCCATCACCGTGGCACTGGGAATACTGGAGCTGAGGAAGGCGACATCGGCGATGTCGGTGCGGATCATCCGGGCGGCATCGGATGACGCGACCCATTCAATCCGACCGAGGGATTCGAGGTTCATGCCGGCGGCTTTAAGAATATTGCCGGCATCCAAAGCCGTGCTGCTGGCGATTTCCCCCATGATGACGATTTTGCCTCCCAGATCCTTGAGCGCTTTGATGTTGGCCCTTGGGCGGGTGACAATCTGGACGGCATCCGGATAGAGGGAGGCAATGCCCCGAATATTGGCAATGGGGGTTTCAGTGAATTGGTCGGTACCGTTGAAAGCCTGATGAGCGGTGCTGCTACGAACGAAGGCCGATTCAATTTTGGCGGAATGAAGCATGCCGAGATTGACCCGCGCGGTGGACCCCGGGCGCACCGTGATGCTCACATCGCTGAGACCTTCGCTCAACGCCTTCGCCAACGCCGTGCCCAACGCGTAATAGACCCCTTCAGCCTTGCCGGTGACGATGGTAAAGGATGCGCCGGTCGCCAAACACTTGGCGGGCATGACAAGACCCAGGGTCATCATCAGGAGCCCGATGGTTTTTGTCGCACGGTTCATCATTGAATCGTCGGTTTTGAGGTTGGGTGCTGAAGGGAGACCGCCTTGTCGGGTACTTTTTTCACCTCATCATACTTAAAAACTGAAAGCTTTTGAAGCTGTTTCCGCGGTTTCGCCCTGAACCCTATAGCGCCCTGGGTGCCGCGGCCGTTTTCCCTGAATAACGCCCGCGGCCGCCTTTTCGGGCAAACGAAATCGGCGAGGGTTGGGCGATCCGGGGGCGGCGATGGGAGGGCGTGGGAACCGCATCGGTTTTTTGCGGCTTCGCTCGGTAGTCGAAGTCAGACACGGTACGCCGTTCCACCCGATGCCCCAAAACCCGGTCGATGGCCCGGACCATGGCGCCGTCTTCTTCCGTGACGAGGGTGAAAGCGTCACCGCTGCACGCGGCCCTTCCCGTGCGGCCGATACGGTGGATATAAGCGTCGGTGGTGGTGGGCACGTCATAGTTGATCACATGGGAGACCTTGGCCACATCGATCCCCCGGGCCGCAATGTCCGTGGCCACCAGGATCTGGAAGGTGCCGTCTCGAAATCCGTCCAGGGCCGCCTGGCGGCGGTTCTGGCTGAGATTGCCCTGCAGCGACGCCGAGCGGTAGCCGGCACGTGCCAATTGCTCCCCCAGTCGCTTGGCGCGGTGCTTGGTGCGGGTGAATACCAGCACCGATGAAGTGTCATTGCCGTGAAGCAGCTTGATCAATAGCGGTGTCTTGAGATGGGCCGCCACCGGAAACAACGCGTGCTGGACGGTATCGGCAGGCTTGGTCACATTGATCTGGATCGTGACCGGATCCTTGAGCAGGTGGCTGGCCAACTCACCGATTTCATTGGGCATGGTGGCTGAAAAAAGCAAATTCTGTCGCTGGGAGGGCAAATGGCCGAGAATGCGCCGAATGTCCGGCAAAAAGCCCATGTCGAGCATCTGGTCGGCTTCATCGATCACCAACACCTCGATGCGGCTGAGATCGAGACTGTTTCTGCCGACATGATCCAGCAAGCGGCCGGGACACGCCACCACGATGTCAACGCCGCGTCTGAGGTTCTGGATCTGCTGATGGATACTTACCCCGCCATAGATCGTTGTACTGCGAAGACCGGTTCGGCTCCCCAGCGTTTCGATGGCCTGGTGGGTCTGTTGGGCCAGCTCCCGGGTCGGGGCCATAATCAAGGCACGACAACCCTTTACGGAATGGTGCATCAGGCGTTGCAGAATCGGTAGCACGAAGGCGGCGGTTTTACCCGTACCGGTCTGGGCCAGGCCCATGATGTCGCGCCCCTGCAAGGCAGGCCCCAAGGTGCGGGCCTGGATGGGAGTGGGCTGGCTGTAGCCGGCGGCGTGGATGCCGTCCGCGATGCGGGCGTGAAAGGCAAATTCGGTAAACTTCATATAATCCTTACTCTGTTTGGAGATAATAAAAAAAGCCCCGGAAAGCAGTTCCGGGGCATAGGTAATAAACTCGATTCAACCGGGAAACTCTTCAATTAGGTCAAATCTATATATCAGCATTGGGCAAGGAACGTCAACAGGATTAGAAAAATTTCTCGCCCCCGTCCCTCGGCTGCGGGACCAGGTGCCTTGACAAGGGGCGGTACGGGACTTAAAGTGACGTTTCATTTGGGCATATACTCATAAAGGAGAGACATGGTCCGGCCCCGCAAGGATCGACTGGTGGCTTTTGAGCCGAACGTGAGTTATTTTAAGCCCCGCGGGATTCCCATGATCGAACTGACCGAAGTTTGCCTCACCGTGGACGAGCGTGAAGCCATTCGGCTGGCGGATCAGGTCGGACTATCCCAGGAGGAGGCCGGTCGGCGGATGGGCGTGTCCCGGGCCACCTTCGGCAGAATTATTCAACGGGCGCGGCGCACCGTTGCCGATGCCCTGATCAGCGGCAAGGCGATCCGCATCGATGGCGGCAACTACCGGATTGTGATGGACACCCGTCGCTTCCAGTGCGCCGCCTGCGGTCATCAATGGGATGAGGTCGCCGGCACCGGCCGCCCCTCTCGATGCCCGAAATGTGGCGGTGAAAATTTTTTTAGAACCGCGCCCCTCGCCCCGACCCCGACCCGGGCCGACGGAAAGCGAAGCGACGCTCAACGACGTTCCTAACAGAGGAGTTGGATGACATGGTTGAAATTCAGGAAAACATGAGTCCCCAGGACAAGCACCAGCAGCAGCAGGCCGAGCAGGACGCGAACGTCAAGTCTACGCTGGGGCACATCAGGTACAAGTTTCTCGTCATGAGCGGCAAGGGCGGCGTTGGCAAGACCAGCACGTCGGTGAACCTGGCGGTGGCCCTCTCGCAAAAAGGGTGCAAGGTGGGGATCATGGACGTGGACCTCCACGGGCCGGACGTGCCTCGCATGCTCGGGCTCAAGGGGATGCTGGACGTGGGCCCCAGCCGCAAGCTCAATCCCCTCAAATACAGCGACAATTTAAAGGCGGTGAGTATCGAGGGGCTGACCCCGGACAAGGACGACGCCATCATCTGGCGCGGTCCGATCAAATACTCGGCCATCCGTCAGTTCATCGCCGACGTCGACTGGGGGGATCTCGATTATCTCATCATCGATTCGCCTCCGGGCACCGGCGACGAACCCCTCACCGTGGCCCAGACGGTCAGCGACGCCAAGGCCATCATCGTCACCACCCCCCAGGAAGTGGCCCTTGCCGATGTGCGCAAGTCCATCAACTTCTGCCGGGTCGTAAAGATGGAGATCTTCGGGATGATCGAAAACATGAGCGGGTTCACCTGCCCCCACTGTGGCAAGGAGGTCAACCTGTTCGGTTCCGGCGGCGGTGAACGCACCGCCCAGCAGTTGGGCCTGACGTTTTTGGGGAAGATCCCCTTCGATCCCAAACAGGTAGTCTGCGGCGATGCCGGCACCTGCATTCAGGACAACGCCGCCGACTCGGCGGTGGCCAAGGCCTTCGCCGCCATCGCCGATAACATCGTCAGCCGTTGTCCCTGAAAACCGGCCGCATCAGCGTCGAACATTGACGTTCATGCTGTCGTAGGAGCGAAAGACGATTTTCTCGCGGGCCAGGCGTTCGGGATCCATCGGTGCCGGCGCCTGGTTCGCAAAGCGATCCGCCAGTTCACTGCGGGCGGGAATGGCTGCCAACCCGGTGCCGATTTCTTTTCCCGTCACCGCGTCCCACACCATCGCCGTCTTTCCATCGCTGGCCGCGGCCAGGGGCAGAATCCGATCCGGCGCCAGCAGACGGGCGGCGGCCAAGATTTCCCGCTGGCGCGAATCTAGATTTCCCGCAGCGCACTTCATCGCCATCAGCGGCCGGGGGCCGACACAGATCACCAGGTCCACCCGGCTTTGGTAGACGCGACCATCGATTTCCACGCTGATGGGCGCGTCCACCGAGATTTCCTCCGGCGCGTATCCCTTCTCATCGATCAAAATGTGTTCCACCGCTTGGCGGTTGGCCTCGGCGCCCACGTCGGGTACCGTTTGGCCGGTGACATAGTCGTTGATCATCGATTCGGATTCATTGGAAGCCATGGGAACCGTCCGTTCTCCTCTGGTCAATCGGATTCAATCAGTGACACGCCCGTCATTTCCACTGGCTGGGCAATGTGCATCATTTCCAGCAAAGTGGGCGCGATATCGGCCAGGCGCCCCGAGGGCCGCAGGCGGGTTGTGCGCCGTCGGGGATCCATCAGAATCAGGCGCACCGGATTGAGGGTGTGGGCCGTGTGGGGATTGCCGTTTTCATCGCGCATCTGTTCTGCGTTGCCGTGGTCGGCGGTAATCAGGGCGGCCCCACCGACGCTCAGCAATCGTTCCACGATTTTCCCCACGCAGCGGTCCACGGTTTCACAGGCCGTTACCGCGGCTGCCATCACCCCGGTGTGGCCCACCATGTCCATGTTGGCGAAATTGAGCACAACCAGGTCGTAGACGCCGCTGTCGATACGCGCCAGCACTTCCTCGGTAACCGCCTCGGCGCTCATTTCGGGTTTGAGATCATAGGTGGCCACTTCCCGCGGCGAAGGGACGAGACAACGGTCTTCGCCGGCAAACGGCTTCTCTTCGCCACCGTTGAAAAAATAGGTCACGTGGGCGTATTTTTCCGTTTCCGCGATGCGCAATTGGCGCAGCCCTTTGGCGCTGACCACCTCGCCGAGGATCTGCTCCAAGTGAACCGGGGCGAAAGCCACCGGTACGGTGGTGAAAGTTTCGTCATACTGGGTCATGCTGACGAATCCGCTGAGCTGCGGCAGGGGGCCGCGATCAAATCCGTCGAAGTCGTTTTCGGTGAAGGCCCGGGTGATCTGGCGGGCGCGGTCGGCGCGGAAGTTGAAAAAGATCACGGCATCGCCGTCGGTGATTTTTCCCGGCATTTGGCCGTCGGCATCCACGATGGCCACGGGGGTGATGAATTCGTCGGTCTCCTTGCGGGCGTAGGCATCGCCCACCGCGGTGGAGGCGTCCCCGGCAGGGTGTCCTTCGCCCCGGGTGTACAAGTTCCAGGCCCGGGCGGTGCGGTCCCAGCGCTTGTCCCGGTCCATGGCGTAGTAGCGGCCGCAGATCGAGGCGATCCGTCCGTATCCATGACGGGCGATATGCGCCTGGAGCTGTTCAAGGTATCCCAGCCCGTTGTGCGGGGCGGTGTCACGGCCGTCGGTGATGACGTGGACAAAGGTCTCAAGCCCCTTCCTGCCCCGCGCCATGTCCAGCAAGGCGAGCAGGTGGGCGAGTTGGCTGTGGACGCCGCCGTCTGAGACCAGTCCCATCAGGTGCAGTCGTCCGCCTTTTTCGGTGACGGTATCCATCACCCGGTTCAGGACCGGATTGGTGAAGAAGCTGCCGTCGGCGATGGCGCGATCGATGCGCAGCAGGTCCTGGTAGACGATGCGACCGGCACCGATGTTCAGGTGGCCCACCTCGCTGTTGCCCATGATGCCTTCCGGCAGCCCCACGTCCGGGCCGCAGGTGACCAGCTTGGTTGTCGGGTAGATTTCCTGAAGGTTGTCGAGGAAGGGGGTATTGGCCGCTGCCACGGCGTTGCCCTCGATGTTGGGGTTGATGCCCCAACCATCGAGGATCATCAACATCACGGGACGGGGTCTATTCGACATATTCTTCAATCTCCGGGGGTCGAACCAGATGCTCGGCCAGGCTGGGGGTGCTGATCCGAGGGGCGTCGACCCAGAGGCCTTCCAGGTCATAAAATTGCCGCACCGGCTCATGGAAGACATGGATCAGGATATGACCGTAATCGATGAGCGCCCAGCGCCCCTCCTTGACCCCTTCGGTGCTCAGGGGGCGGTAGCCGTGATACTTCATCTCCACGGCGATGTGTTCGGCGATGGCTTCCACCTGCCGGCTGCTGCGGCCGCTGCAGATGATGAAGACGTCGGCGATGGACGTTTTTTCCCGAACGTCCAGGATTACGATCCTTTCGGCCTTCTTGGCCAGGGCCGTCTGAACGAAGAGATCCAGGTTGGGGTCGAGCGGTTCGGTCATCGGTAGAGCCCCTTGCGTTCAATGTAATCGGCCACCGCTGGGTCCAGCCACGGCCGTCCGTCGTCTCCCCGGGCGATGCGCCGGCGGATCTCGCTGGCCGAAATGGCGAGGCGTGGCCCGTCGAAGAGGTAAACGGGATAGGTTTCGGGATGGATAAAAGCGCCGGTGTCGGCGTCCCAGCGAAAGCCGAAAGGAAAATGGCGGGTCATGAACCGCTGGATCCGATCGACAAAGGCGGCCGACGAGGGCTCATCACACCCCCCCCGGGCCAAAACGATCAGCGCCACTTCCCTGATCAAAGTACTATAAGCCTTCCATGTGTTGAACTCAAGGAAGGCATCGCTTCCCAGCAGAAAGAAAAGCCGGGCTCGGGGCGGGCTCCGGCGCTTGAAATGGGCTACGGTGTCAATGGTGTACGAGGGACCCGCGCGCCTGAGCTCCACGTCGGAAACTTCCCATCCGGGCCGCCCCTTCACGGCCAGGCGCGCCATGGCCAGCCGGTCGGCGGCGGCGGTGAGGGTGTGCTTGTGGGGCGGTTGGGCCGCGGGGATCAGGCAGATGCGATGAAGCGCAAAATGCGCCCGCACGGCCTCGCCGACGTCCACATGGCCGCGGTGGATGGGATCGAAAGTGCCCCCGAAGAGCCCGAGACGCAAAATATCGTTCTGGGGATCCACAGACCACCTTTCGGCTGTTCAGTGCTGAGGGATGGCGTCCCTGTCGTCGAGAACGGCCACGATGCGCCCGAGCAGTTGGCGCACCCCGGTGCCGGTGGCGGCCGAAATCAGCACCGGATCTCCCCCGCCAAGGGCCTGAATGAATTGCCGGGCTTTTTCCTCGGCTCCGGTGAGATCAATCTTGTTCAGGACGATGATCCGGGGTTTTTCCGTCAACTGCCGACCGTAATAAGTCAGTTCGGTGTCCACGATGCGCAGGTCCCGCAGCGGGTCGGACGGATCGATGGCAGACGCGTCCACCAGATGCACCAGAATCCGGGTGCGTTCCACGTGACGCAGGAAACGGGTGCCGAGGCCGACGCCGTCGTGGGCGCCTTCGATGAGACCGGGAATATCGGCCATGACGAAGGACTCGCCGCCGAAGGGGGGATTGACCACGCCCAACGTCGGCGTCAGGGTGGTGAACGGATAGTCGGCGATCTTGGGGGTGGCGGACGACACCCGGCTGATCAAGGTGGATTTTCCGGCATTGGGCAATCCGACGATGCCCACATCGGCGAGCAACTTCAGTTCGAGGCGGAGTTGACGCGTCTGCCCCGACTCACCGGGCTGCGCGAAGCGGGGGGTCTGGTGGGTACTGGTTTTGAAATGAGTGTTGCCCTTGCCGCCGCGGCCGCCCACGGCCACCACCACGGCGTCTTCAGGCGCCACGAGATCCTGGATCAATTCGCCGCTATCGACATCGAAAACCAGCGTACCGGGGGGAACTTCGATGGTCAGATCAGCGCCGGCCTTGCCCGAGCGCTGATCACCCTGGCCGGCAGCACCATTTTCGGCTTTGAACAGCCGCTGATAGCGGAAGGGATACAGGGTGCGCCGGCCGGCGCGGGCCACGAGGCGGACATCTCCCCCGCGGCCGCCGTTACCGCCGTCCGGACCGCCGCGGGGAATGAACCGCTCGCGCCGGAAACTGACGCAACCGCGCCCGCCACTGCCGGACTGGACGGTAACGATGACTTCATCGATAAATTTCACGCAGGATAGACGCTGACCCTTTTGCGTGTACGGCCCACGCGTTCATAGGCCACCACACCGTCCACGGTGGCAAAAAGGGTATAATCGCGGCCGAGACCGACATTGACCCCTGGATGAATCTTGGTGCCGAGCTGACGCACCAGAATACTGCCCGCAGTCACCTGCTGGCCACCGTAGCGCTTGATGCCACGCCGTTGCCCCTGGCTGTCGCGGCCGTTTTTCGAGCTGCCGCCCGCCTTCTTGTGTGCCATAATCGCTTCTCCTCAGCCCCGAAGGGCAAAATCTTCTCCGGGAACGTGTTCCTTGGCGCAGAAGCCCTCAGGCTTCGATGGCGTCGATTTGAACGGCCGTAAAAAGCTGACGATGGCCCTTTTTGAGTCGATAGCCCTTCCGCCGTTTGAACTTGAAAATAACAATTTTACGCCCTTTGTCCTGGGTGACGATGCGCCCGGTGACCCGTGCGCCGTCCACCAGCGGATTACCGATCCGCACGTCGTCCTCGGTTCCCAGCATCAGGACCTTGTCGAAGGCCACCGGGTCTCCGACGTTTCCGGCCAGTTTCTCGACCCGCAGCACTTCCCCAGGCTGGATTTTGTATTGCTTTCCGCCCGTTTCCACGATAGCGTACATCGAACGTTTCCTCCTTAGAAAGCTAGTGCTTCGCTTCCGCGCATTTCGAAAATGCCTACACTTAATTGATTCACCGGTTTTGTCAAGCGAAAACAGTAATAACCCCATGAATAATACCCATCTGGTCCACGTCAGCGGCGTTGAGACCGAGCAAACCCGAGAGTTGATCGCCGAGGCCCCGGTATGCGTCAGCATTCAGGATCGGCCCTATGCCACGCTGCTTTCCACCCCGGGGGAAGCGGATGCCCTGGCCGCCGGGTTCTGTCTCAGCGAGGGGCTGATCGCCGATCCGCTGGACCTGACATCGGTTCAGGTGAACGATGACGGTTCCCTGGTTCAGGTGATCCTGACGAACCGGCGGTGGGAGGCCATCGGCCATCGCATCACCGCCTCTTGCCGGCCCGGCGCTTCCGATTTCGAACTGAAGGATGTCGTTCCTCTGGCCTCGGGGCCGGCGTTCAATCCGGCGTCGGTGCGACGCCGGATTGAATCCCTGGACGCCCTTCAACCGCTGCGCCGGCGTACCCGAGCGGCCCATGCCGCTGCCCTTTACGACACAGATTTGAACTTGCTCAGCGTCGCCGAGGACGTCGGCCGCCACAACGCCCTGGACAAGGCCGTGGGCAAACTGCTGCTCGGCGGTGGCTTCCGTCGACTCTGTCTCCTGATCCTTTCTTCGCGCATCAGTTTCGAGATGGTCAACAAGGCGGCCCGCGCCCGGGTGGCGCTGGTGGCGGCGGTCTCCCGGCCCACGGCCCTTGCCGTTTCCCTGGCCCGGCGCATGAACATGACCCTGGCCACACCGGCCGGTCCCGCCGGCCTCTGCGTCTACTGCGGCCGCCAGCGTTTAGAGGGAAGTACCGACAAGGGAGGGAAGGATGTCGATTCGCCTGCTGGCCATTGACCTGTACCGCATGACCCGCGAGGTGGAGCGCCTGGAAAAAGCCCTTGCCGCAGCGTCCGGGCCACAGCGAGAGCCCCTGTCCCGGGAGCTGGCCCGGGCCCGGGCCGACCGGGATCGTCTGCGCCAGGCCCTCGAGGGACGCAAAAATCGCTCTTTGGGCACCAGAGTAACCATGGGCACCAAGCGATGAGGCCGGAAAGCAAACAGGTCCTGGATCTGGCCGAAGAGTTTCTCACCGACGTGGCCACTTCCTTTTTCGACGCCCGCTGCAAGCTGGATGCAATGCTCGAGGCCTTCGAGGCCGCCGTCTCCCGTCTGCGCCGCCAAGCGGGCCATGTGGCCGGTGCCGCGGTCATGCTCAGAACCGTGCTCATCGACCCATCGGCCGCCGAGAGCCTGTATCGCCGACTCGGGGTGGATCCGGCCCCCTTTGCCGTCAGCGCCGAAAAAGGTCCAATCCCACAAATTTCCGTGCCGTCTCTCTGGGGACGGCGGCGGCGTTACCGGTCCGTGGTCGCCGAGGCTTACCGGCACCTGGCGGCGGCGGTCTCCCTTTACCAGGATGGCCCTTGCGAAACGGACGCGTCGGCAGAGGACGACGCCCATCCGGTCTATTACCGCCTGGTGGCCGAGATGGCCCGACAGATCAACGACCGTATCGACATCGTCAACCGCAACTGCGTCCCGTCGGAGATGCTCCAGTACGTCAAACAGTTCGATCCGGCCAAGGTCGAGCGCGAAAAGATCACCGGCGCCGGGGGTGGCGGCAACGGTGCTATCAACGAAGAGCTCTGCTACAAGCCGCTGGATTTCGACGGCCTCGGTCTGCCGATCTTCCCCGCACTCCCCTCGCCGGACCAGGCCCGGGAGGCCCTGCGGCAAACTGCCGATACCGTCTACCGGGTCCGGCCCCGGGCCGTGGCCCGTCTCCTGGAGGATCTGAAAAAGGGTCAGGCCAACTGCCGACCGGCCTCCGGGCCGGGGGCCAGGCCGTAAATGGCCTCGATCTTCATCACCACGGCGCCCTTGGACTTGAGGGGAAAGCCGGCCTTGTCACCCATGGCCTGGACCCAGGCGGCGGTTTCCTCATAGCGGGGGCCGCTGGTCTCCAGGGTCACCGCGCCCTTGAACTGGTAACCCTCGTGCCCCTCCCAGAAGGTGACGCTGGCGCGGGGATTGGTTTCCAGGTTGGCGCGGGTCTTTCTGAAAAACTGGTCCGAGATCAGGATGGTTTCATCATCGATCACCCGTTTGGCGCCAACGGGAACGGCGTTGACCTCGCCGTCCACGCTGGCGGTGGCCAGCACGGCGGTACGTACACTCTTGAACAGCTCCTTCATTCGCTCGGTCATTCGGGCCATGTAAAACATCTCCTTTCAACGTTGCCGCCGGCCGCTGTCGCTACCGGTCGGGTCAAATAACGGACACATGCGCCCCACCGTCATCCCGAGGAGCGCGCTGTGACGATGGGTCTCTTGGTGGGGACAAGATTCCCTGCATAAAACAGCTTGTTACTCATCTTGATCAGACTGGTCCTAGCCGCGGTTTGCGGGGTCGCGGTCATTCCTCGATCCTGAAAAAGGTTTCATCGAATTCCGGCTTGCCCTGGTAGCGGGCCATGAAAAAACCGGGGAGCTGGTCCATGCCGGCAAACAGGGCCGGATCGGCGTCGATGCCGGCCTGGTGCAGGGCCTTGAGGATGTCGTCCGGCTTGGGAGGGCACCCCTTGACGGCAAGCATTTCATTGATGTCCGGATTGTTCTTGTGGGCCTGGTACATGCATTTCCCCAGCAGGATGGTTTTCTTTTTGCCCGGCATCGGTTTCATCACCTTTCCGGTGAGGACTTCCACATCGTCGAAGGGCTCTCCCTTCCAGGCGTAGCGGATCGCCGAGAGGACCACCCCGTTGATCGCGGAGCAGTAGGTGCACATGGTCAGGTCGTACTTGGGATACGAGAGCCCGCGGATGCCCTGCTTGATCAGCGGCACCGGCAGCCAGTTGCCGTCCGAATCCCGCGCATAGTCGAAATCGTAGGCGTGAAAACGGGCCACCGCCGCGATGGGCTCGCCCCGCACCTCGATATCGGAAAGATCCATCGGACGTCCGTGGTTGCGGGCCGCATGGGCCAGGTAGGGAACATCGGCCGGATCGTGGCCCAGGACCCGGGCACCCACCAGATCGGCGGAGAGCAGGTCGGCGGAGGCGATGAGCAGGTCGCTGCGGTGCATCTTGCCGTCGAAGCCGGGGCCGCGTTCGGCGGTGTAGATCCCGTCGATGATGGTGAATACCGGCGGCAGGCGATCGGCCAGGCGGGCCACCATGGCGTGCAGGTCGGCCTCGGCGTCCATGCGGTGGCATTTCTTGCGTGAGGGGATATCGATGAGCCCCTTGAGGTTCTTGGTGCCGAGGCTCACCACGGTCTGGTTGTGGGTCTTGAGCACCGGCAGGTCCACGATGAGGTCGCTCTCCATGGCCCGGGCACAAAAATTCAGCGTGGTCCCCTCCCCGACCTCCAGCGGAACGAAATCGCCGGCCATCACGTTGAGGGTTTTCACTCCGTAACGTTTGGCCAGGGTGTCGTAGCCGAGGGTGGCAAAGGCGTGGGCAGGCGTTTCCCGATCCTTGGGATCGGCGGTGATGACCCCCTCGCCGATGGTGATGTCGTCGACGCCGTGGTCCTTGAGCAGCGCCACCATGTCCTCGACCGCCCGGCTGGTGGTGATCACGCCCCACTTGGGAAAGGGCACCGCCCGGGTCCAGAAAACGATGTTGGGCTTGATGAAAACGCGGGCGCCCGGCTTCAGGGGAGGCAGGCCGCCGACCAGTTCCACGGCCTGGCGCACCGATTCTCCCGGCGCCTGGTAGCGGACGATGGCGACGCGATGAGCTGTCATGGGGTTTCTCCTTCCATTCAATCTTCCTTCTGCCCGCAAGCCTCGATCAGCAGCGGCAAAAATGTTTCCAGGGCCTCCACCACGCCGATATCGGCATGGTGAAACATCGCCGCCCCGGGATCCTTGTTGATGGCCACCACCAGACCGGCGCCCGACATCCCGGCCAGATGCTGGGTGGCGCCTGAAATACCGCAGGCGATGTAAAGGGCCGGGGTCACGGTGGCGCCGGTGATGCCCACCTGGCGGTTGTAAGGAAGCCAGCCACGGTCGCAGACCGGACGTGACCCCGCCACCCGGGCGCCGGCGATCCGTCCGGCCAATCCGCGCACCAGATCCAGCCGGTCCGCCTCGCCGATGCCGTTGCCGGCGGCTACAATGACCCGGGCCTCGCCCAGGCCGGCATCCATGTCGGAGGCCCGGATACGCCCGAGGTGGCAACGGCCGCCATGGCCGGCTCGGCGTCGGCGGAGCCGGACATCCGGCGGTCTGTTGTTTTTCTTCCCTCGGTCACCGAAAGCGCCGCTGGCCACGGTGGCCACAGTGGTCTTCACTGTCGCGCGGACGTCGGCCCTGAACTTGCCGCCCCAGACGGCCCGTGTCAAGACGGGGCCGGCCGCGGCGCTTTTCACCGCTTCCACCCCGGTGACGCAGGCGGCCGATAACCCCGCCGCCAGCTCGCCGGCCAGGCGCCGGCCCAAGGTGGTGTCTTCCATCAAGACCCAGGCCGGCGCCTCACTCTCCAGGAAATCCCTCAGAGCGACACTGGCGGCACCGTCGCCGGGATCGGAAAGCCCGGTGATTTCCAGAGCCGTCACCGGCATTCCCAGAAGCCGGGCGGTTTCCCCGGCCGCGGCCGATGGCGCCGCGCCGGCCACCACGGCCCGGATCGGAGCCGGAGAAACAGCCGCGACGGCCCGGCCGCAGGCGGCGAGGTTTTCGGCAGCGGCCGGTCGGCATCGATCCCGGGCAAGCATGACAAGATAGATCGGTGCCGTATTCATGGATGCCCCGGGGGCAGAAACCCCTGCTGTCGCAACAGATGGACCAGTTGGGCGGCCTTTTCGCCGGCGGATCCGGAAAGGATCCGCCCCCGGCGGGTGGGGGAAGGCGAAGCAAGCCCCGCCATCCGCAGCCGCGGCTCCTGGACAGCCAGCGCGAAAGTCTCGATGGCCTGGCGGCGGGCCTTGAGGAGACCGGACAACGACGGGTAGCGGGGCGTCCAGGGGCCGCTCTGAATGGTGACCACCGCCGGGAGCGCAAGAGTGACGACGCCGCGCTCGCCATGCTCCAGCTCTTCTTCCACCCTCAGGCCTGAACCGTCGGGCGCCGGTTCCAGGGCCAGCGCCGCCGTGGCGCAGGGACGGCCCAGAAGCGCCGCCAGTATCGGCCCCATGGCCCCCTGCATCAAGTCTTCGCTCATCACACCGGCCAGAACCAGATCGCTGTCTTGGGCCGCCGGCGCCACTGCCCGTGCCACGGTAAACGGATCGATGAGCTCATCGGCGCAAGCGATGTGCAACGCCTCGTCGGCCCCCATGCCCAGAGCCCGGCGCAAGGCATCCGCCGCATCGGCCGGCCCCACGGTGACGACCTGGACGCGTCCGCCGATGCGTTCGCGCAGTTGCAGCGCCGCTTCCAGGGCGCATGCGTCGTAGCGGCTGATGCGCCGCTCCACCGATCCCTGGGGCACCACCGCGGTGCCGTCACCACTCGGGGCCAGGTCGGACTCAGGGGCCAGGATTTGCTTGACGCAGACGAGAATTTTCATGTTTCAAATGGAAAGAACCTGGTGCCGTTCGTTTAATGACGGATTCGGGCACGATAAAAAAAGATCCGCTTCCTGTCAATAAAAAGCGAGCGTTCGCTCGTTTTTTATTGACAACCGCCTCCGCGCAGGGCTACAGGCAACATCCATGACCGTGGGGTTGACCCGGGCCATCACCACCGACAATGGGAATTCCATGACCGAAATCTACCTGATTCGCCACGGCCAGGCCTCCTTCGGCGCGGCCGACTATGACCGCCTCTCGGCTCTCGGCCACCGCCAGGCCGGATTGCTGGGAAATTATTGGCGCCGGGTCGGTGTCTCCTTCGACGCGGTTTTCGCCGGGCCCCTGCGACGCCATCGCCAAACGGCCCAAGGGGTGTCGGAAGCGGTGGCCATCACCGCGCCGCTGGAAATCGTCGAGGGGTTCGCCGAAATCGACGTCGAAGCGCTGCTGGCCGAACGCCTCTCCGCCCTGCTGGCGGCCGAGCCGGATCTGGCCGATGCCTATGCCAGGCGCCACACCGATCCGCAAGATTACCGCCGGGTGGTGAGCCGGGCCATGCAGATTCGCGTCGGTGAAGACGAGAGCGCCACCCACCCGGTGACCGGATTCAGCCGCCGGGTGCGTGACGGGTTGCACCAGGTGGCCACCCGGGCCGGCGGTTTGCGCCGGGTGGCGGTTTTTACTTCCGGCGGCCCCATCGCCGTCAGCATCCAGGAGGCCCTTTCCCTGGAGCCGACGGTGGCGATGTCGCTCGGCTGGCAGATCTACAACACCTCGGTCTCGGTGCTTGAAACCAACGGCGAAACTTTTTCCATGAGAAGTTTCAATGCCACCGGGCACCTGGAAATCGACGCCGATCCGACCCTCAAAACATTGTTCTAGGAGAATCTATGGACTTTGGCCTTTCGGAAAAAATGCAGGTGGTGCTGCCGCTCATCGACGAGTTCGTCGAGAACGAACTCATTCCCCTGGAGCCCGACTTTTTGCGCCGGCCCTTTACCGACCTGTTGCCGGTGATCGAAGAGAAGCGGCGCATGGTCAAGCAGATGGAACTCTGGGCCCCCAACCACCCGGTGGAATTCGGCGGCATGGGCCTCAACCTGGTGGCGCACGGACTGGTCTCCGAGGCGCTGGGCCGCAGTCCCCTGGGCCATTTCGTTTTCGGTTGTCACGCCCCGGATGCCGGCAACATCGAAATCCTGCACCTCCACGGCACGGCGGCCCAGAAGGAAAAGTACCTCAAGCCCCTGGTGGCCGGCGAGATCCGTTCCTGCTTTTCCATGACCGAAGTCGACCTGGCCGGCTCCAATCCGGTGTTGATGGATACCACCGCCGTGCTGGAGAACGGCCACTGGGTGATCAACGGCCAGAAGTGGTACACCACCGCCGCCGATGGGTCCGCTTTTGCCATCGTCATGGCCAAGACCGACCCCGAGGCCAGCCCGTATCTTCAGGCCAGCATGATCATCGTGCCCACCGATACCCCGGGCTTCAACCTGGTACGCAACATCCCGGTGATGGGCCACAGCGGCGAGGATTACTTCAGCCACGCCGAGATCCTCTACCAGAACTGCCGCGTGCCGGAAGAAAACCTCCTCGGCCCCCGGGGTCACGGCTTTGTCATCGCCCAGGAGCGCCTGGGGCCCGGCCGTATCCACCACTGTATGCGCTGGCTGGGGATTTGCCGGCGGGCCTTCGACCTGATGTGCCACCGGGCGCTGCATCGGCCCATCGGACCAGGCAAGACCCTGGCCCACAAGCAGATCATCCAGTCCTGGATCGCCGAATCGGCCGCCGAGATCGAGGCGGCCCGGCTCATGGTGCTCAACGCGGCCTGGAAGATGGACCGGGAAGGGAGCAAGGCGGCCCGGCGCGAGATTTCCCTGATCAAGTTCGTGGTGGCCAACACCATGCAGCGGGTGGTGGACCGGGCGCTGCAGGTTCACGGCGGGCTGGGGATGACCGACGACACGGTGCTGGCCTTCTTCTACCGCCATGAGCGGGCCGCGCGGATCTACGACGGGGCCGACGAGGTGCACAAGGTGTCGGCGGCCAGACAGATCCTCAAGGGTTACGAGGGACGCAAAGTGAGATAAAGATCCCCGCCGGGATTTGTCCCGTTTTGGCGGAAAGACCCATCGGATCATTTCATGTCTTACCCGAAATTCAAAAAATCGGTGGCGCAGGCCAAGGCCGACCTCTACCGCGAGACCCTGGCGCGCCACCCCAAGACCGTCCGTGTCAAGAAAGAGGCCACGGCGGTGCGCAACCTGGAGCGAATCTTCGCCGCGGCGCTCAAGGTGGCCAACGAAAAAGGGTTTGCCGCCATGACCTTGCGCGATCTCAGCACCGCCGCCGGCCTGAGCATGGGGGCCCTGTACGCCTATTTCAGCGGCAAGGAAGAGCTGTTGGCCATGCTCCAGGAACAGCACCGCTCGGTGACGCGTCGGATCCTGGAAGAATCCCTGGTGCAGGTTCAAAATCCCCTGGAACGCCTCCGCACCGCGGTGCGCACCCATCTGTACCTCAGCGAGGCGATGCAGCCCTGGTTTTTTTTCGCCTACATGGAAGCGCGTCACCTCTCCGCCGACGAGCGGAAAAAAAGCATGGAGAGTGAACTGACCACCGAAAAACTGTTGGCGGATCTGATGACCGATGCCGTGGCCGCCGGCGCCCTGGCGCCGCGGGACTGCCGCATGGCCGCATGCCTGACCAAAGCCATGCTCCAGGACTGGTACCTCAAGCGCTGGAAGCACGCCGGCCGCCGGATCACGGTGGACCAGTACGCCGATGCCGTGCTGGCGGCCATCGAAAACTACCGGGACCCGGGAGAAGGATGATGACCGGTGGGAGGGAAGATCGCCGGCAGACGCCGCGCCACGGCCCGAGCAGCTTCGCAATGCAGGCCCCGGAGCAGGTGTTCGGCCCTCTGGAGCTGGGGTTTGGCGACGTGTTTCTCGACCTGGGGTGCGGGCCCGGGGACTACGCTCTGGCGGCTGCCCGGATTGTTGGCCCCTCCGGACGGGTTTACGGCCTGGACCAATGGGACGAGGTGCTCAAGTCTCTGCGATCGGAGGCGAATCTGCTAGGCATCTCAAACCTGCTGCCCGTTGTCGGGGATTTCAGGGAGGGGTTGCCGCTGGGCGATGACCGGGTAAATGCCTGCCTTATGGCCACCCTCTGGCACGTGCTGAATCTGAAACGCGATGCTGGCCGGATTTTCGGCGAGCTGCGGCGGGTGATGAAGATTGGAGGCCGGCTGGCGGCCCTCAGTTTCAAGCGGGAGGACCGGCCCTGGGGGCCGCCCATGGCCCTACGGCCGTCTCCGGAGCAGATCGCCGCCGCGGTGACCCCCCACGGGTTTCGCCAGAATCTTCTGGTGGATCTCGGGGACAATTTTCTCTTGGTATTCGGCCGCCAATGATGGCCCGTGCAAATGATGGCCCGTGCATCGGCCGCCCCACCGCCTCAAGGAGAATCAATGGAGCTCATCGACCCGACCCGACCCGTTCGTGAGGGCGAGGACCTGGACACCGAACGCATCGGCGCCTACCTGGCGCGAACCCTCGATCTGGAGGGGCCGCCGACTATCCGCCAGTTTCCCGGCGGCTACTCCAACCTCACCTATTTTATCGCCGCCGGCGGCCGGGAGCTGGTCTTGCGTCGGCCCCCTTTCGGCACCAAGGCGGCCAAGGCCCACGACATGGGCCGCGAGTATCGGATTCTCAAGGCGCTGCGCCCTGTTTACCCTTACGTACCCGAGGCCCTGGCCTACTGCGAGGATCCGGCGGTCATCGGCGCGCCGTTCTATCTGATGGAGCGGATCCGGGGGATTATTTTGCGCAAGGAGCTACCCCCAGGCCTTTCCTATTCCCCCGACCAGGCCCGCACCCTGTGCCTGCGGCTGCTGGAGGCCCAGCTTGCGCTGCACCGGATCGATTTCACCGCCGCCGGCCTGGCCGACCTCGGCCATCCCGAGGGCTACGTCCAACGCCAGGTGGACGGCTGGTCCCGACGCTACCGGGCCGCCGGCACCGAGGATGCCCCGGACTTCGAGGCGGTGATGACCTGGCTCTCCGACCACCGGCCCCCGGACTGCCCCCGGCCGGGGTTGGTGCACAACGATTTCCGCCTGGACAACGTGGTGCTCGATCCAACCGACCCGGTGCGCATCATCGGGGTTCTCGACTGGGAGATGGCCACCATCGGCGATCCGCTCATGGACCTGGGCAACAGTCTGGCCTACTGGATCGAGGCCGGCGACGGCGAGGAGATGCAGGCCCTGCGCCTCATGCCCACCCACATCCCCGGCGCCCTGACCCGGGCCGAACTGATGGCCGCCTACGGTGAAAAGAGCGGCCTGGACGTGGGCGACATCGCTTTTTACTACGTCTTCGGGTTGTTTCGTCTGGCGGTGATCGCCCAACAGATCTATTATCGCTATTTCCATGGCCAGACCCGGGACCCACGTTTCGCCGTGCTCATTTTCGCCGTGGCGGCCCTGGAGCGCCGGGCCGCGGAGGTGATCGCCGGCGGGCGGATCTGATGGGGTCATGGCAAACCTGGTCAAAACCCAAAGGCCCCTTTCAGGGCTCTGCCTGGCACCCGAAACCGGACACCTGAAACCTTTCATCGTCGTGAAACCTTGCTTTTGTGGGGTTCAGGGAGTCGACAAACGAGGAGCAATGCCATGAGCGACGTGTACGAACGACTGCGCCAGCGCCTGGACGACCTGGCCACCGGATTTCCCGAGACCGAACAGAAAATCGAGTTGCGGCTGCTGGGACGCCTGTTCACCGAAGACGAAGCCGAGTTTTTTCTCCAGATGAGCCCCATGCTGGAAACCCCGTCCCAGGTGGCCGGGCGGCTGAACCGGCCCGAGGCGAAAGTGGCCCAGCAGATGGAAGCCATGGCCAAGAAGGGGCTCCTTTTCCGGCTGCGGCGGCCCGATGCGGTCAAGTACGCCGCCATCCCCTACGTGGTGGGCATCTTCGAGTTCCAGTTGCCGCGCATCGACGCCGAGGTGGCCCGGGACATGGAGGAATACTACCAGCTCGCCTTCGGCCAAACCATCCAGGCCAACAAGACCCCGGTGATGCGCACGGTGCCGGTCAACCGGGAGCTGGTGTCCAAGTGGCCCGTGGCGCCCTACGACGACGTGCTCGATATCCTCGAGCAGCAAAAAACCATCGCCTTGGCCGAGTGCATCTGTCGCAAGACGGCACGGCTCAACGGCCGGGGCTGCGACAAGCCCCTGGAAACCTGCATGCTCTTCGGTTCCCACGCCGACTACTACGTGGAAAACGGCATGGGTCGTTACATCACGGTGGAGGAGGCCAAGGCCGTGGCCAAACGAAGCCAGGAGGCCGGGCTGGTGATGCAACCGTTCAATTCCCAGAAAGTGGGCGGAATGTGCTCGTGCTGCGGGGACTGTTGCGGGGTGCTGCGCTCCCTCAAGCTCCAGCCGAAACCGGCCGAGGCGGTGCAGAGCAACTATTTCGCCGTGGTGGACGAGGACCTTTGCACCGGCTGCGGCACCTGCGTGGAACGCTGCCAGATGGAGGCGGTGGCGGTTCCCGAGGAGGTGGCGCTCGTCGACCTGGACCGCTGCATCGGCTGCGGCCTCTGCGTGACCACCTGCCCCACCGAGGCCATGCGCCTGGAGCGCAAAGCGGAGGAGGCGCTTTACGTGCCGCCCAAGAGTGGCATGGAGACCTACATCAACATCGCCATCGAGCGCGGCAAGCTCTAACCGCGGGACCGTTCATCCCGGGGGTCTCTTCCGGCCCCCGGGATGCCAGCCGGCGCATCAGTCTTCTTCGGTGCATCACCCGGCTTGAAGCGTAGCCGCCGAGCCCGGTTCAGCCTTTTGGCCCGTTGGGTACACTTCAAGCGGCCAGGAGACGATCCGCAGAGGGGTCTCGCTTGTATTCCACACCCATGGCATCCTCCCGAGGATCGGGCAGAGACCGGAAATCCATCTTTTCGCCGGGACCTTCTCCGCTCCGGGCGCTTGAGCCGACCACCAGCGCGTAGAGCCGGTCCACGGTTTCGCACATCATTTCGGCCTGGGTGTTCAGTTCGTTTGCGGCCGCCGCCGAAGTTTCCGAAGCCGCTGCATTCTTCTGGGTAATTTCGTCCATTTCGGCCACCGCTGAGCTGATCTGACCCACCCCTTCGGCCTGCTCCTTGGACGCTGCGGCGATCTCCCCGATGAGACTCCCGGCGCGGGTTACGGTCTCGGCCACTTCGCCGAAGGCCTGTTCGGTCCTTTCCACCAGATTCGCCCCGTCGCCCACCTTCTGGACGGTACCGGCAATGAGGGCGGCGGTGTTTTTGGCCGCCTCGGCGGCCCTCATGGCCAAATTGCGCACCTCATCGGAAACCACGGCAAACCCGGCCCCGGCCTCCCCGGCCCGGGCGGCTTCCACGGCCGCGTTCAACGCCAAGAGATTCGTCTGGAAGGCGATCTCATCAATGGTCTTGATGATTTTGCTCGTCTCTTCGCTGGCCTGGGTGATTTCGCCCATGGCCCGGCGCAGTTGAGCCATGGCTTTGCCGGTATCATCGGCCACCGCCTGGGCCTGCTGCATTAACTGGTTGGCCTCACCGGCGTGGGCCGCGTTCTGCTTGGTCATTGAGGACATCTCCTCCAGAGAGGCCGAACTTTCTTCCAGGGCCGCGGCTTGCTTGACCGAACCGTCGGCCAGGGCCTGGCTGGAGGAAAAAATGCCGCCGGACACCTCCCCGACTTGATCGGCCCCCGTCTTCAAACCATCCACCAGATGTACGATGTGATGTGAAATCCGTCGCAAAACCAGGAAAAGAAGCCCGCAAACCAAAAGGATGGAAATCCCCCCCAGGACGATCAGGGCCGAACGGATCCGCATCACGTGGGCCCGGTTGTAGTTCACGACGTCCCGGGTGAGATTCTCGGCCACCTCGTGGCTGTGATCCCCGATGGACGCCAGGGTGGTGGCTAGGTCCGCTTCCATCTGTTGCGACTCGTTGGAAAGCACCGTATCAACGTCGGTGCGGTTGCGCTCGGCCAGGGCGTTCAAGCGTTGATTGGCCGCCGCGATACGGGCTTTGGCCGAATCCCGGCTGACACAGAGCAGCACCTTACCCAGGTTTTGGCCATCAAGGCTCACCGGGGCTTCGACGAGAAACACCGAATCGTCCTGGCGCGCGCCATCCATCACCTTGTCCATGGCGATGCGGCCCTGTCCTTTTTCCATGAGCGATTTGACCCTGGGATCATCACGGTTGAGATGGCGTGTCATTGGCCGATCCTCGGTGTTGAGGTAAACGGCGAAGACCACATCCGGATCGCTGGCGGCCGAGGACACGTAGGCTGCCAAGTCAACGAACTCGTTGGACAAAATCGCCTTGGGGCCCACCTGGGCCAAAAGCCGGGCCATGGCCTCGGCGTTCTGGCGCAGGGCCGCCGTCCATTGGGTTTCGTTTACCTGGCGCTCCTGGTCCAGAGCCGCGGCGGTGGAATTCACCAGGGACTGGCTGGCCACCTTGGCCATTGAGGCCGTCCTGGATGCCACCTCGGCGTTCAACTGTTCAAAGGCACTCTGGGTCTCCCGGTCGTTTCGGGCCAGGGCCTCGGAAACGGCCTTTCCCAGGGCCGTCGTTCGTTTTTGTTCGATAAACAGCACCACCAGAGAGAGTACCAGAATGGCGGCGACGACCATCGTGGCGGTAGGGACCAGAAGCCGGGTTTGCAGGCTCCAGTGACGGGCGTTAGACTTCATTGTCCGCAACTCCTTTCATCCCTCTTTGGGCAGGCGGTTAAGTGCATCAAAAAACTATACCGCATGGCCCGATCTAAGAAGTCATTCGGCCGCGTAGGCATCGATCTTGAGTGTCTTCTGCAAGTCCTGCACCGGAGTGTAATCCAGGGCCTCGGTCCAGCCGACCACCTTGGCGTCCTTGGCCGCCTGATCATCTGGCTTCATGGCCCTGAGTGCATTGAGCACCTGTTCCGCCATGGCGTCGCCGGTCTTGGCGGTTTTGGCCAGGGGCCATTCGGGATAGAGGGCTGTACTGCAGACAAAAGGGAATCCCTCGTGCTGAAGGGGGTTGAGAACCTTGATTTCCTCCATATCGATGTTGCCGGTGGCAGCCATGCGTTCCAGGGTGTCGGTACGCACCGTGCCGGCGTCCACGACGCCGTTTAACACCGCCATGACCACGTTTTCATGCTTGCCGCCGAATTCGAGCTTGGCAAGGTCCTTTTCGATGTCGATTCCGGCATCCACGAGTTCCTTTTGCGCCATCTGCCACCCACCCAGAGAGGTAGCGTTCACCGCCATAAAGGTCTTGTCCTTCAAATCGGAAAGGCTTTTGACGGCGTCGTTTTCCGACGAGGCCAAAATCACCCCACCGAAAGCCGTCAGGGGCTGTCCCTGGCGTGAATTGATCATCGTGGCCACCGCCTGGGCCCCATACTTGACCTGGGTGGTAACGAACATCGAGGAGTTGACCAGAAAAAAATCCACCTTTCCCGCTTCCACGGCAGGGTTAACGGCGGCAAAATCCAGAGGGACGATTTCAAAGCCCGTGCCCGGGACCTTGGTGTTGAGAAATTCCGCCGTGGCTTTCCACTTCTGCATGGCCTTGACGGGCCCGTTATTGGCGAGAACGCCAATCTTAACCGTTTCCGCGGCTCCACACAGAGACGCGGATACCAACAGGACCATTGCGAGTGCCACCACAGAAATACGCTTCATAAGAATTTTTCCTTCCAGAATCAGAGGTTGAATGTTAACGCCCTTTCGGGGCGGACCTGTTGCGAACCGCTGCCGATGGGCGACTTTTGTGCCGCCTTCTACCTCTATCGGATTGTCTTTTCAAAACTTTAGCGTAAAAAGGAAAAAACTGGGAATCACCCCAGACCGTCACGGCACCGGAAAAGCGGTGGGAAGACTGTCATGGAAGGCTAAAATTTTAGGCGCGGCCGGCCTTGGTTTCACCGGCAACGGCTCAGGATGCGCCGCACCTGCGGGGCGCTGTTGGCCAGAAAAATCGTCAGGGCCTCCAGGGCTTCTTCACTCAAGTCGAAGCCCCCGGACTGGATCAAATCGGCCAGTTCGGCCGCGGCGTCCAGGACTCGATCGTACGCGTTGAATTCTTTTTTCGAAACGGAGGCCATCAAGATGCACTCGTCCTGATCCGGGCACCATACACGCCGGGCATTCCACGGGACATGGGAAATAATGCGCCGCGGAAATCCCGGCGTAGCGTGCCGAGCTTGATTCAGGCGCCTTTAAACTTGGTTTTGCCGGACCGGGGAGACGATTTGGGGGCTGCCTCGACAGACTGGTCTTCGGAGCCGGCATCGGCCGGCTGCTCGAGGGCGGCCACCGGTTTGACCCCTTTGAGGATCGCGGTCACCCGCGGCCCGTTCTCGGCCAGGTAAACGGCAATCGCCTTCACGGCGGCATCATCCACCGGCGGATCGAGGTCGGCCCCGTGAATCAGGTCGCCGAGCTGTTCCGCCGCTTCGAGCATGCGATCGTAGGCTTCCGCCTTCTTCTTGTCGGTGAAAACCGACTCGTATTCAATCCCGTTGCGCACCACAACATAGCGGGTTATGACAGCCATGAGCGTTTTTCTCCTTGTTGTTCCAGATTTTTAGATCGGCCAGATTCTGATCTACTGATTAAAGCTTCGTTTGCTGGCGTTCATCCGGGCTCCACCCTGTTTTTGCCTTTCTGCTTGGCCTGTAAGAGAGCTTGATCCGCCTCGTCAACAAGCGCGTCAATATCACAATCGGGGTCGTTTTTCCCCGCCACCCCCAGGCTGACGGTGATTTTTCTATCTGCCGGAAGCTGGTTCAGCGAGGCCTTGGCCACTGCCTGCCGGATGCGTTCCGCCACGTTGAGGGCTTGCGCCTTGGTACTTCCAGGCAGGAGGGCCACAAACTCCTCTCCACCGTAGCGAGCCAGGGTATCGAATTCCCGCAGAACGGACCGGCACAAGGTGGCCACCTCCTTGAGCACCGCGTCACCGACCCCATGGCCAAACTGGTCGTTTATGGCTTTGAAATCATCGATATCCAGCATGATGACGGACAGGGGAATGTTGTACCGGCGTACCCGCCGCAGTTCCTTTTCGGCAACATCGAAAAAACAGCGACGGTTGTGAATCTGCGTGAGGTAATCCGTTCTGGCCAGATGCGTGGCCGCGTTCAGGGCATTTTCCAACTGGATGGATTTTTCTTCCAGCTCGGCCTTGGCCGTCTTGAGCTGATGGACTTGGTCAATAAGGATCAGGGCTTGGGTGAGAAGGGGGCCCAGGCGAAACATCAGCTTGGCATGCATGTAGTTAATGTAGCCCCGCCGGGCGCTCACGCAGACGATGGCCGCCCTAAAGGTGCCGAAACGAAAAGGGGCATGAACGGCGGATCTGTACTTTCCCATGAGAGCGGGCTGTTTCCGCCATTCGGAAGAGTGCCCCAGATCGTGGAGAATGACGGGTTTTCCCGCGGAAAACAACCG
>JACDJC010000466.1_pt1 | contig 46922 bp, 40 predicted proteins | sample 7454191 | NCBI WGS metagenome assembly JACDJC01 (sample SAMN14253291, study PRJNA609438) | sludge metagenome | isolation source: sludge after 25d culture with pyrite and EDTA | collected 2018-12-20
CGAGCGTCGCGCGAAGATCGTGTACGACTACCTGACCAGCCACGGCATCGACGCCAGCCGCCTGGAAGGCCCGATCGGTCATGGCGAGAGCAACCCGATCGGTGACAACGACACCGATGCCGGTCGTGCGCAGAACCGTCGTACGGAGCTGCAGGTCCAGCAGTAATCGAACCGTAGTACCTTGGAGAAAACCCGGCTTTGGCCGGGTTTTCTTTTGAGGCATTCTTGTGCCGCCCACGGTTGCCCCATACGTTCACGTCATGTCTCGGCCTCCGCCTTCCCGACCAGTCCGTGCCGCATCGTCTGGTGCGTCATCGCCCCGTCATGGGCTGGCCCGTGTGTTGTCCAAACTGGGTGTCTGCTCACGTAGCCAAGCCGAGTCGTGGGTTCGCGCCGGGCGGGTCAGCGTGGACGGTCGCGTGATTGTTGATCCGTATTACCCGACCCTGGTCGAGCGACAGCAAGTAGCGGTCGATGGCCAGGCGGTGGAGCGCGCAGAGCGTGTCTACATTGTTTTCAACAAACCCCGAGGGCTGGTGGTGAGCGCGGCAGACGAACAGGAGCGTGCCACGGTGTACACCGTGCTCGCGGATACGGGACTGCCGTGGCTGGGGCCGGTGGGCCGGCTGGACAAGGCCAGCGAAGGCCTGTTGCTGCTCAGCAATGACACGGGCTGGGCCGCGGGTATCACCGAACCGGCCACCCATCTGGAAAAAACCTACCATGTGCAGGTGTCCGGTCAGCCGGATGCGGCGGTACTGGCCGCCATGCGGTCGGGCATCGTGGATGCGGGTGACCTGCTGAAGGCGCGGCACGCGATAACGCTGCGTGCAGGCGGAAAGAATGCGTGGCTCGAGGTGGTGCTGGACGAGGGCCGCAACCGGCACATTCGACGGTTGTTGGCTGTCCTGGGTTTCGACGTGATGCGATTGATCCGTGTCGCGATCGGCCCGCTGCCGTTGGGTGAACTGGCGAAGGGGCAATGGCGACACTTGAGCGCGGACGAAGTGCGTTCGCTTGCCATGCTCTCGACCCCCCGGTAGGAACCCGCTGGCGGGTGGTGGTGCTGTTCTGATCTTCCATCCTGCAGCGAGCAAAGTTGTCGCCCGCCAGCGGCTCCTAGCGACAACTGCAGTCAGGTCGGGATCACGCCGAGCTTGCGGCCCACCTTGATGAACGCGGTGATCGCCCGGTCGAGATGCTCGCGGGTGTGTGCGGCACTCATCTGGGTGCGGATGCGTGCCTCGCCCTGCGGCACTACCGGATAGAAGAAGCCGGTCACATAGATGCCTTCCTCGAGCAAGCCGGCGGCCATGGCCTGCGCCTGCTTCGCGTCGTGGATCATCACCGGCACGATCGGATGCACGCCCGGCTTGATATCGAAGCCGGCCTCGGTCATCTGCTTGCGGAAGTAGTGCGTGTTCTCCTTGAGCTTTTCGCGCAAATCGCCTGCGCTGGCCAGCATGTCGAACACCTTGATGGCCGCGGCGACCACATGTGGTGGCAGCGAGTTGGAGAACAAGTACGGGCGCGACCGCTGGCGCAGCAGTTCGATGATTTCCTTGTGGCCGGTGGTGAAGCCGCCCACGGCGCCGCCGAGCGCCTTGCCCAGGGTGCCGGTGAAGATGTCGATCTTGCCCATCACCCCGTGCACCTCGGCGGAGCCGCGGCCGGTATCGCCGAGGAAGCCGGTGCAGTGACATTCGTCGATATGCACCATGGCATCGTATTTTGTCGCCAGTGCGGTGATCTCATCGAGCTTGGCGATGAAACCATCCATCGAGAAGGCGCCGTCAGTGGTGATCAGCTTGGTGCGTGCGCCGGCGGCATCCGCTGCCTGCACCTGCTGCTCCAGGTCGGCCATGTCGCTGTTGGCGTAACGGAAGCGCTTCGCCTTGCACAGGCGGACACCGTCGATGATGGAGGCGTGGTTGAGTGCGTCGGAAATCACCGCGTCCTGCTCGCCCAGCAGCGGTTCGTAAAGGCCGCCGTTGGCGTCGAAGCAGGCGGCGTAAAGGATGGTGTCTTCGGTGCCGAAGAACGCAGCGATCTTCGCTTCCAGCTGCTTGTGCAGATCCTGCGTGCCGCAGATGAAGCGCACGCTGGCCATGCCGAAGCCGTGGCTGTCCAGTGCTTCCTTGGCGGCGGCGATCACGTCGGGATGGTCAGCCAGCCCCAGGTAATTGTTGGCGCAGAAATTCAACACCTTGTGGCCGCCTTCCAGCTCGATCTCGGCGGATTGCGGCGAGGTGATGATACGTTCGGCCTTGAACAGGCCCTGGTCACGGATCGATTCGAGTTCGGTGGCGTAACGGTCTTTCGCGGTATAGGTCATGTCAGTTCCAGGAGCAGACGATTTTGCCGCAGTTGCCGGCATCCATCAGGTCGAAGCCCTTCTGGAAATCGTCGATGTGGATTTGGTGGGTGAGCACTTTCTGCAGCGGGAAGCCGGTCAGTACCATCTGGGTCATCTTGTACCAGGTCTCGTACATGCGCCGGCCGTAGATGCCCTGCAGGGTGAGGCCCTTGAAGATCACCCGATCCCAGTCGATGCCGGCGCCCCTGGGCTGGATGCCGAGCATGGCCACTTTGCCGCCGTGATACATGCATTCGAGCATGTCGTTGAAAGCACGCGGATTGCCGCTCATCTCCAGGCCCACGTCGAAGCCCTCCATGTGCAGGTCCTTCATCACGTCCTTGAGTGATTGCTTGCTCACGTTGACCACGCGGGTGGCGCCCATGTCGGCGGCCAGCTTCAGGCGGAAATCGTTGACGTCGGTGACCACCACGTTGCGTGCGCCCACGTGCTTGGCGATGCCGGCGGCGATGATCCCGATCGGGCCGGCCCCGGTGATCAGGACGTCCTCGCCGATCAGGTCGAATTCCAGCGCGCAGTGAGCGGCATTGCCGTACGGATCGAAGAATGCCGCCAGCTCGGAGGGGATCTGGTCCGGGATCGGCCACAGGTTCGACGCCGGCATGCTGATGTATTCGGCGAACGCGCCGTTGCGGTTGACGCCGATACCGATGGTGTTGGGGCACAGGTGCTGGCGGCCGGCGCGACAGTTGCGGCAGTGGCCGCATACGATGTGGCCTTCGGCCGAGACACGGTCGCCGACCTTGTAACCGGTTACGCCCGGACCGATCTCCACGATACGGCCGACGAACTCGTGGCCGATGACGAGGCCTGGCTTGATCGTCCGCTGGCTCCATTCGTCCCATTTGTAGATGTGCAGGTCGGTGCCGCAGATCGCGGTCTTTTCCAGCTTGATCAGCACTTCGTTCGGGCCAACCTCGGGCAGCGGCACCTCCTCCATCCAGATGCCCTGTTCGGGCTTGCGCTTGACCAGGGCTTTCATTGTTTGCGGCATGAGGGGTTCCATTGAGGGTCGGCCGGGCCGGCGGAGAGAACGGCAATTATAGAACGTGGCCCGTGGCCATGATCCCGGCGCCGGATGTCTTGCGGGAAGCGGCACCGCGAACTATGGTCGCAGATTTATGCGATTGTTCACGAGGCGGATTCGATGCGATTGAAGAGGATGCTGTGGTCCACCGCAGTGGCGATGTCGTTGAGCCCGCTGGCGCAGGCGGACGAAGGCATGTGGATGCCATCGCAATTGCCAACGATCGGTCAGCAGCTCAAGGCCGCGGGCTATCAGGGCGACCCCGCGGTGTTGGCTGACCTGACCCGTCCGCCGCTCAGCGCCGTGGTCAAGGTCGGTGGCGCCACCGGCGCTTTCGTCAGCGACGAAGGGCTGGTGCTGACCAACCACCACGTGGCGTTCGGGGTGATCCAGTACAACAGCCATGCGCAGCGCAACCTGATCGAGAGCGGCTACGTCGCCGGCAGTCGCAGCGAGGAACTGCCGGCCAACCCGGACTTCCGTCTACGCGTCACGGTCGGCTTCGATCAGGTTACCGACCAGGTGCTGGCCGGCGCCCGAGGCAAGACCGGCCGCGCCTACTACGACGCGGTGGACGCGGCGAGCAAGGCCCTGGTGGCCGCGTGCGAGCGCGAAGCCGGCATCCGTTGCAGCATCGCCAACGTCTTCTACGGCCGCGACTTTTACCTGGTGAAGCAACTGGAATTGCGCGACGTGCGGTTGGTCTACGCGCCACCGCGGGCGATCGGCAACTACGGTGATGAGGTGGACAATTTCATGTGGCCGCGTCACGCAGGTGACTTCACCGTGCTGCGCGCCTATGTCGGACCCGATGGCAGGCCCGCGGACTACTCGAAGGACAACCGTCCCTACACGCCACCGGCGCATCTGCAGATTGCACGCGATGGGGTCAACGAAGGTGACTACGTGATGCTGGCCGGTTACCCGGGGATCACCTATCGTCATCGCACAGCCGCGGAGTTTGCTGACCAGGTGCAGTGGCGCCTGCCCGCGGCCGTGGTCGTCATGGGGCAGTTGCAGGACGTGATCGAGCAGTCAGGCGAGGTGGATGCGCAGGTGAAGATCCGCTATGCCTCCCAGCTGCAGTCGCTGAAGAACAGCATCAAGCGGTACAGCGGCGAGCTGGAAGGCCTGCAGCGCAGCGATGCAGTTGCTGTGCGGCAGAAGGAAGAAGCAGACATGCTGGCCTGGCTGGACAAGCAGGGCGTTGCGAGGACGCTGCGGCCGCAGATCGATGCGGCGACGGCCTTGATCGCCAAGGGCAACGCCCAGCGCGAGCGTGACCTGCTGCTTGGCCTGATGCAGTCGCGTACCCAGCTGTTGAGTTCGGCGTTGCGCCTGCAGCGGCTGGCGCACGAACGCAGCAAGCCGGATGCCGAGCGCGACAACGGCTACCAGGAGCGCGACGAGGCGCTGATCGCCAGCACCTTGCGCCAGGTGCAGCGCCGCTACGATCCGGCGGTCGAGAAGAAGCTGCTGACCGTCTTGTTTACCCGCTACCAGCAACTGCCGCAAGCACAGCGGTTGGCGGAGTTCGACGCAGCGTTTGGTCGCACGCCGACCGAGCTGGCGGATACGCTGGATCGCATCTACGCCACCACGGAGCTGGGCGAGGAAGCGCAGCGCCTGCACTGGATCGATGCCGACGCGACGACCCTGGCCAAGACCGACGACAGCCTGTTGCAGCTGGCCGCGCAACTGCAGCCGGCACTGCTGCTCATCGATGAGCAGCACAAGGCACGCCAGGGCGATCTGCTGCGATTGCGCCCGGCCTACATGCAGGCGCTGATCGGCTACCGCGAACAGCAGGGGCGGGCGGTCTATCCGGACGCCAACTCCACGCTGCGCGTGAGTTACGGCAAGGTAACTCCGCTGAAGGCGCGCGACGCGGTGGGCTACAAACCGCTGACCAGCACGACCGGCATCATCGAGAAGAACACCGGCGTGTTTCCCTTCGATGCACCAAAGCCTTTGCTGGACGCCATCGCCAAGGGTGACTACGAGGGCTATCTGGATCCGAAGTCCGGGGTCATGCCGGTGAATTTCCTCAGCAACCTCGACACCACCGGAGGCAATTCGGGTTCGCCGGTGCTCAACGCCAAGGGCGAACTGGTCGGCGTCAACTTCGACAGCAACTGGGAATCGGTCAGCGCCAGTTGGATGTTCGATCCACGCTACAAACGCGCGATCCACGTCGATATGCGCTACATGCGCTGGTTGATGGACAAGGTCTATCCGGCACCACAGTTGCTCAAGGAGTTGGGCCTGCCGGCAGGCTGAACGTCGAAGCATGACTTGCGGCATATGCTGCAGTCGGCTTTGTCAGGCATAAGTCGCAGGTTATCGCGTCAATTTGCCGGCTCCTGCCAGGGCCGGCTTTTTCTCAGGAGAAGTCCGTGCGTCGTCTATTGCTTGCAGCCGCCGTGTCCGTCGGCCTCATTTCGTCCGCCCATGCCGTCGAAGGCATGTGGCAGCCCGCCCAGCTCCCAGGCATTGCTGCCACGCTGCAGCAACACGGCTTGAAGCTGGATCCCGGGACGCTGACCGACCTTACCGCCTATCCCATGGGCGCGATCGTCAGCCTCGGCGGTTGCACCGCCTCGTTCGTTTCGCCCGAAGGCCTGGTGGTCAGCAACCACCATTGCGTCTATGGTGCGCTGCAGCTCAATTCCACGCCGGAGAACAACCTGATCGAGAAGGGTTTCCTGGCCCGGACCCAGGCCGACGAGTTGTCTGCCGGCCCATCCGCGCGCGTCTTCGTCACCGAGGACATCCACGACGTCACGAAGGAAATCACCGCCAAGCTCAACGACACGATGAGCGGTGCCGATCGCTACAAGGCGATCGAGCAGGCGACCAAGGAACAGGTGAAGGGCTGCGAGAGCGATGGCTATCGCTGTGATGTCTATTCGTTCCATGGTGGTTACAGCTACCAGTTGATCAAGCAACTGGAGATCAAGGACGTGCGCCTGGTCTATGCGCCGGCCGAGTCGATCGGCAAGTTCGGCGGTGACATCGACAACTGGATGTGGCCGCGTCATACCGGCGATTTCGGCTACCTGCGCGCCTATGTGTCCAAGGATGGCAAGTCGGCCGCCTACGCGAAGGACAACGTACCGTACCGGCCCAAACACGTGCTCAAGGTCAACCCGAAGGGCGTGGAGGCCGGTGATTACGTGATGGTGGCCGGCTATCCGGGCCGCACCAACCGCTATCGCCTGGCCGAGGAAGTGGAGAATTCGATCGACTGGGTCTATCCAACCCAGATCAAGGTCTACGAAGACACGCTGAACATCATCAACACAGCAGGCAAGGCCGATCCGACGGTCGCCGTGAAATACGCCAGCATGGTCGCTGGCCTGAACAACTACCTGAAGAACTTCGGTGGCCAGCTCGAGGGCCTGCATCGCGCCGATGCGGTGGAGGTCAAGCAGGCGCAGGAAGCCCGGATGGAAGCCTGGCTGAAGCAGCACGGCGGCGCCGGGAACGTGGCGCTGGCCGCCGACATCGGTAAACTGCGTCAGCAGGTCGCCGAAGGCCAGGCCCATCGTGATCGCGACCTGGCTCTCGCTCTGGTCAACCGCGCCTCCATGTTCAGCACGGCGGTGCGCCTGACCCATCTGGCCAAGGAGCGTCCGAAGGCCGATCTGGAGCGCGATGCCGGCTATCAGGAACGCGACTGGGTGCGTATCGAAGGCGGCCTGAAGCAGTTGGACCGGCGTTTCGATCCCCGGGTCGACCAGCAGTTCATGGTCTATGGCCTGCAGCGCTATGTCGCGCTGCCGCTGACGCAGCGTCTGCCCGCGCTGGATGCATGGCTCAATGGTGCGAAAACCGAGGCGCAGCTGACTGCCAAGGTGGCTGCATTGTATGCCGGCAGCAAGCTCGACCACGTCGATCAGCGCGTGAAGTGGTTCAACGCCGACAGCAAGGCGATCAACGCCAGCAATGACAGCATGCTCAAGCTCGCCCGTGCCGTACAGCCCGAGCTGAAGAAGCTCGACGAGGCCGCCGAAGCCCGTGATGGCGAAATGAGCAAGCTGCGCCCGCGTTACATGCAAGCGATGATCGCGTGGAAAGACTCGCAGAAACTGCCGGTCTATCCTGATGCGAACAGTTCGTTACGGGTCACCTTCGGCAACGTGCAGGGTGTGGCGCCGCGCGACGGGGTCAGCTATGCGCCGTTCACCACCGCGCAGGGCATCGTGGAGAAAGACACTGGCGTGGAGCCGTTCAATTCGCCCAAGGCCGAGCTTGCTGCGATCAGGGCCAGGGCGTTCGACAGCTACGCTTCGCCGAAGCTGGGCACGCTCCCGGTCAACTTCCTGGCCGATCTGGACATCACCGGCGGCAATTCGGGCTCGCCAGCGATGGATGCGAACGGCCAACTGGTTGGCCTGGCTTTCGACGGCAACTGGGAGTCGGTCAGCGGTGACTGGTTGTTCAATCCCGAGCTCAATCGCTCGATCCAGGTCGATGTGCGCTACATGCTGTGGGTGATGCACCACCTCGATCATGCCGACAACCTGCTCAAGGAAATGGGAGTGCCGGCGACGTAAGCCGGTCATTTGATGAGCAAGCCGGCCCGCGTTGTCGACGCGGACCGGCTTGCTTGCGCCAACCCGCATTGCGGTGAAGTGGCGTCGCCTTGCTTACAATCGATGCATGCCTGTCGACCGTCGCCCGCTCGCCATCTTCCTGATGGGTCCCACCGCCTCCGGCAAGACCGCACTGGCGTGCGCGCTGAGCGACCGTTTTCCGCTGGACCTGGTCAGCGTCGATTCGGCTTTGGTCTACCGTGGAATGGACATCGGCACGGCCAAGCCCGACGCAGCCACGCTGGCGCGCTACCCGCATGCGCTGGTCGATATCCGCGATCCTGCCCAACCGTATTCCGCGGCGGACTTTCGTGTCGATGCGCTGTCGGTGATGCAGCAGATCAAAGCGCAAGACAGGGTGCCGCTGCTGGTGGGCGGGACCGGGCTGTATTTCCGCGCCTTGCAGCATGGCCTGTCCGACCTGCCCGAAGCCGACCCGGCCGCCCGCGCACGACTGGCGGCCGAAGCGAAGCTACTGGGCTGGCCCGCGATGCACGCGCGCCTGGCACAGGTCGATCCGCCCGCCGCCCGCCGTATCGGAATCAACGACACCCAGCGGCTGCAGCGTGCACTGGAAGTGTTTGAACTAACCGGCCGGCCCTTGTCCGAATTGCAGCAAGGCGGCACCGGCGCGTGCTTCCCGTGGCGGGTGCTCAAGCTGGCGCTGCTGCCGACTGACCGCAGCGTGCTGCACGAACGTATTGCCCAACGTTTCGATGTGATGCTGGAGCAAGGCTTTCTGGACGAGGTGCGCATGCTGCGGGCGCGCGGCGACCTTGACGCCGACCTGCCGGCGGTTCGTGCCGTCGGCTATCGGCAGGCATGGGAACACCTGGACGGTCTGACCGATGCGGGCCGGTTTCGCGATCGCGCCATTTTTGCCACCCGCCAGTTGGCCAAGCGGCAGATTACCTGGCTGCGTGGCGATCACGGCGCGCGCGTGTTCGAGCCGGGTCAGCCCAGTCTGGTCGATCATGTTGGCGCGGCTGTGCAGCTGTTTGTCGACGGATCGGACGGCCCGGTGTCGCCAGCGTGACCCAGCGCACTGGTGCGGTGAAAAAATCTTCTTTCATCAAGTATTTGAAAGCAGTTACCATCCAGTCATGTTGGGCCGGGGCGCCGTTGGCGTTTTTCCTCCGGTCTGGTCGTCGCAAGGGGAGAACAAGAAATGTCCAAGGGACAGTCGTTGCAGGATCCGTTTTTGAATGCGCTGAGGCGCGAGCGCGTGCCGGTAGCCATCTACCTGGTCAACGGCATCAAGCTTCAGGGGACGGTCGAGTCGTTCGACCAGTTCGTGGTGCTGCTGCGCAATCAAGTCAGCCAGATGGTCTACAAGCACGCCATCTCCACCGTGGTGCCGAGCCGCAACGTGCGCATCGGGGGTGGCCACGACGGCCATGAAAGCCAGGACCGTCCGGCAGATGCCGCGATTGCGGTCGATGCAGACGCTTGATTGATTGTCGGTCGGCCCACATGAAGGTGAGTTGCATCTGAAGGATCACGCCCACCTGTGTTTGACCGACAAGAGAAAGGCGATCGCGCCGTCCTGGTCCTGCCGTATTCACGCGGCGAGGGCGACACGGCGCGCCAGGCGGAGGAATTCGCCGAACTGGTGAAGTCCGCTGGCGCCGAGGTGCTGGGCGTGATCGGCGCGCGCGTCGAAGACCCCAACCCGCGTTACTACATCGGCAGCGGCAAGGCCAACGAAGTCGCCGAGGCGGCGCGTGCGCTGGATGCCGACCTGGTGCTGGTCGACCATCTGCTCACCCCGGTGCAGGAACGCAACCTCGAGAAGCACCTCGGGGTGCGCGTGGTCGATCGTGCCGGCCTGATCCTCGACATCTTCGCCCAGCGCGCCCGCTCGCATGAGGGCAAGCTGGAAGTGGAACTGGCCCAGCTCAGGCACCTGGCCACGCGGCTGGTGCGCGGATGGACCCATCTGGATGCCCAGCGCGGTGGCGCCATCGGCAACCGCGGGCCAGGCGAGACCCAGCTGGAAACCGACCGCCGCCTGCTCGGCATACGCGTCAAGGTGCTGACCAAACGCCTGGAAAAGGTCCAGACCCAGCGCGGCCAGCAACGCCGGGCGCGGCTGCGCAACACGGTGCCGCGGGTGGCCCTGGTCGGCTACACCAATGCGGGGAAGTCGACTTTGTTCAACGCCCTGACCACCGGCAATGTCTACGCCGCCGACCAGTTGTTCGCGACCCTCGACCCCACCGTGCGCAAGATCGATGATCTCGCCTGTGGTCCGGCGGTGATTGCCGACACCGTAGGCTTCATCCGCGAGCTGCCGCACGATCTGGTTGCCGCCTTCCGCGCCACCCTGGCCGAGGCGCGCGATGCCGACCTGCTGCTGCATGTCAGCGACGCCGCCGACGAGGAGCGTGGGCGGCTGCATCGGGTGGTCGACACCGTGCTGGAGGAGATCGGCGCCGGCGACGTGGCGCAATTGCAGGTGATGAACAAGATCGACCTGGCTGGCGCGGAACCGAGGATCGAACGCGATGCCACGGGCAAGCCCGTGCGGGTTTGGTTGTCTGCTGCCACAGGCATCGGTGTCGAGCTGCTGCGCGAGGCACTGGGCGATCTGCTCGGTGGTGAGCGCGTGCGCTCACGACTGCACTTGCCGCTATCGGCTGGGCGGCTGCATGCGCGACTGAAGGCCGCCGGTGCGATCAGCGCGGAACAGGTGGATGAACATGGCTGGCAATTGCACATCGACGCGCCGCGCAGCGTGATCGCGCCGCTCAGCGGCGGGGACGCCACCGAGGCGCGACTGTTGCGCGAGCTGCTGAGCGCGGCAGGATGACTCTCCCCGATGGCGGACGATTCCGGCGGGCTCTGCTAGAATCGCCCTGTTTGCGTGGTCCACCCGGGTATGGGCGGGTCCCGTGGCCACCCGGGTCGACGCGGGTGGTGAAAAACATGTTCCGGCCGTCGTTGCCGGCCTCCCGACGGCTCCAAGGAGACTGACTCGTGGCGTGGAATGAACCCGGAAAGAGCGGGCAAAATGACCCGTGGAATCGCAAGCGTCCGACCGGCAAATCGCCGCTGGACGACTTGCTGGCGAAACTGAAGAGCGGTGGCGGCAAGCTTGGCCAAGGTCCGGGCAGCATCCTGACCGGGATTCTGGTCTTGATCGCGGTCGGCCTGCTGTTCAGCAGCTACACGATAGTCGGCGCGCGCGAGCAGGGCGTGGTGCTTCGTTTCGGGCAGTATTCGCGGACCCTGCCTCCGGGTTTCCACCTCAAGCTCCCGCAGCCGATCGAATCGGTCACCAAGGTCGAGGCCACGCGAATCCGCTCGGTCAACGACAAGGTGGCCATGCTGACCCGCGACGAGAACATCATCACGATCGACTTCACCGTGCAGTATCAGGTCGATGATTCGCGCAGGTACCTGTTCTCGTTGACCGACCCGGACGGCACCATCAGTGCCGCGGCGGAGGCGGCCGTGCGTGGCGTGATCGGTGGCAGCGACATGGACCAGGTATTGTCCGCGGCCGGGGCCAACCTGGTGGCCGAGGCCCAGCAGGCCTTGCAAAGGACCATGGACAGCTACAGCTCGGGTCTGCAGGTTACCGAGGTCAGCTTCCAGAACGTGGCACCGCCGGATGAGGTGAAGGACGCTTTCGACGACGTCAACAACGCGCGCGAGGACAAGCAGAGCATCGAGAATGCCGCGCTGGCCTACGCCAGCAAGGTGGTTCCCGTGGCGCGCGGCGAAGCCGCCCGGATCGCGGCCGAGGCCGCCGGCAACAAGGCCGAGCGCGTTGCCCGGGCACAAGGTGATACCGCCCGCTTCGATCTGTTGCTGACCCAGTACAAGGCCGCGCCGGCGGTGACGCGCAAGCGGCTGTGGCTGGAAACCATGGAGCAGGTGATGGCCCATAACACCAAGGTGGTCGACGATTCCAGCGGCCGCAATATCATCAACCTGCCATCGACACAGGGTGCTGTCTCCAATGCGGGGTCGGCCCAGGTAGGTGCGATCATGCCGGCCTCGTCGTCCGCCAACAGTACCAGCGACAAGGGAGCGCAGTGATGAAAAGAATCGTTGCCCTGATTGTCGCCTTCGTCGTGATCGTGCTCGGCCTGAACAGCATGTTCGTGGTCCGCGAAGGCCACAGCGCGCTGTTGCTGCAGTTCGGCCGCATCGTGCAGCCGGAATACCAGCCGGGCTTGCATTTCAAGCTGCCGGTGATCCAGCAGGTGATCCATTTCGACAAGCGCATCCTGTCGCTGGATGCGCCGCCGGAGCGTTATTTCACCTCTGAGAAGAAGAGCGTCAATGTCGACTTCTACGTCAAGTGGCGTATCGTCGACAACGCCATGTACTACCGTGCCACCGGCGGTGATCGGCTGCAGGCCGCGCAGCGGCTGACGCCGATCGTCAAGGACGCGCTGCGTTTCGAGTTCAATGCGCGTACCTTGCCCGACCTGATCTCCGGCGGGCGCAAGGACATCACCGAACGGGTGCGTGCACAAACCGATGCCTCGTCACGCAAGAACCTGGGTATCGCCGTGGTCGACGTGCGGATCAAGCGTATCGACCTGCCCAACGAGGTCAGTGAGTCGGTCTACAAGCGAATGCGCGCCGAGCGTCTGCAACTGGCCAACGAACTGCGCTTCACCGGCCAGGAAGCGGCGGCTACGATCAGGGCCGATGCCGATCGCCAGGCGCAGATACTGAAGGCCGATGCCAATCGAGACGCCGCCAAGGTGCAGGGCGAGGGTGATGCGAAGGCCGCGGAGATCTACGCGCATGCCTACAGCCAGGATCCGGAGTTCTACGACTTCTACCGCAGCCTCGCCGCCTACCGGGTATCGTTGGAGGATGGCAAGGGCGTGCTGGTGCTCAAGCCGGATTCGCCCTTCCTGCGCTACTTTGGCGATCCCTCGCCGAAAAAATAGGCGCCGGCAGCGGTCGCCGCCTTGATCGGGGCGGCCGCCAGTCGCCGACGTTACCCCATGCCGGGGTATCAACCACGAAACGAGAGTTCACATGGGCAAGTCAGTCGTAATCCTGGGCGCGCAATGGGGTGACGAAGGCAAGGGCAAAATCGTCGACTTGCTGACCGAGCGGGTCAGCGCGGTGGCGCGCTTCCAGGGTGGCCACAACGCCGGCCACACGCTGGTGATCAAGGGCAAGAAGACGGTGCTGCACCTGATCCCCTCGGGCATCCTGCGCGATGACGCGTTGTGCCTGATCGGCAATGGCGTGGTGCTCTCTCCCGAAGCCCTGATCAAGGAGATCGCCGAGCTGGAAGCCAACGGCGTCGAGGTGCGTTCACGGGTCAAGATCAGCCCGGCGACGCCGTTGATCATGCCGTACCATATTGCCGTGGACAAAGCGCGCGAGATTGCCGCCGGCGGCAAGGCGATCGGCACCACCGGCCGCGGCATCGGCCCGGCGTACGAGGACAAGGTCGCCCGCCGCTCGATCCGCGTGGCGGACCTCATGTACCCGCACGAACTGCCGGCGCTGCTGAAGACCGCCGTCGACTACCACAATTTCATCCTTACCCAATGGTTGAAGGCCGAACCGGTCGATTACCAGGAAGTGCTGGACAACGCGCTGGCCTGGGGCGAGTACATCCGTCCGCTGGTCGATGACGTTGCCACCATCCTGTACGACGTACGCAAGGATGGCGGCAACATCCTGTACGAGGGCGCGCAGGGGGCGCTGCTGGACATCGACCACGGCACCTATCCCTACGTCACCTCGAGCAACACCACCATCGGCGGCGCGCTGGCTGGCACCGGCGTGGGCGCGCAGGACATCGATTACGTACTGGGCATCTGCAAGGCCTACGCGACGCGCGTGGGCAGCGGACCGTTTCCGACCGAGCTCCACGACGACGTGGGCGAGCTGTTGCGCAAGAAGGGCAACGAGTTCGGCGCCAGCACCGGTCGTCCGCGCCGCTGCGGCTGGATCGACCTGGTTGCGCTCAAGCGCGCCACCCAGATCAATGGCATCAACGGCCTGGCGATCACCAAGCTCGACGTACTCGACGGGTTCGACAGCATCAAGGTCTGCATTGCCTATGAATACCGCGGCAAGCGCCGCGAGCTGGCGCCGCTGGACGCCGATGGCTGGGACGAGTGCAAGCCGGTCTATCTCGAGTTCCCGGGTTGGCAGGAGTCCACCGCGGGCATTCGCGACTGGAACAAGTTGCCACCTGCGGCCCGTGCCTATCTGCGCGCCGTGGAGGAGCTCTCCGGCTGTCGCCTCGCGCTGGTGGCTACCGGCGCCGATCGGGAAGACACCATCGTGCTGGACGACCCGTTTGCCTGATCGAAGCGCGAGTCGGCTCGGGAAAGAGCCCCGCGTCGCGGGGCTCGTTGCGTAACGTGAGGTTCCTAGGCGCGATTGTGCGAGCGCATGGTGCGTTGCTTCTCGATCTGCCAGTCACGCTGCTTTTCGGCGTCCCGTTTGTCGTGTTCCTGTTTGCCGCGGGCCAGGCCGATCTCGACCTTGACCTTGTTGCCTTTCCAGTACATCGCGGTGGGCACCAGGGTGTAGCCCTTGCGCTCGACCGCGCCGACCAGTTGATCGATCTCCTTGCGATGGAGCAGCAGCTTGCGGGTGCGGCGATCATCGGCAACCACGTGCGTGGACGCGCTGATCAGGGGCGGAATCGAACAGCCGATCAGGAAGATCTCGTTCTTCAGGACCACGGCATAGCTGTCGCCGAAGTTGATCCGACCTGCACGCAGCGCCTTCAGCTCCCAGCCCTGCAATGCCACGCCTGCCTCGAAGCGCTGGTCGATGTGGTACTCGAAACGCGCGCGCTTGTTGAGCGCGATGGTGCCGCTGCCTTTGTTGTCCTTGCCCTTCGCTTTTGCCATGTCCGTTAAACTCGCGTCTTGCTGTCCGGATTCGTGCGCCCGGAAGTCGGGCTGCATCAGGTGTTACGTGAAAGAGGTTGCCGTGATCGAAATACGTCGCAGCGCACTGGTGAAATATTCGCCCGCGCAGATGTTCGACCTGGTCAATGAGGTTGAAGCATACCCAAAGCGCTTCGCCTGGTGTGCGGGCGCCGAGGTTCTCGAGCGCGAAGAGAATGCGCTGGTGGCGCGCCTGGATCTGAAGTTCGCCGGGTTCCGGCACAGTTTCACCACGCGCAACGTGGCTGATCGGCCGCATCGCCTGTGCATCAGTCTGGTCAACGGCCCGTTCCGCAGTCTGGAAGGCGTGTGGGACTTCATTGCGCTGGGCGATGCCGGTTGCAAGGTCGCCCTGAAGTTGGATTTCGAGTATGCGGGGAGACTGGGTGGCACCGCGTTGAAGTTGGGTTTCCAGGGTTTGGCCGGTCGCATGGTGGATGATTTCTGCCGCGAGGCCGAGCGGGTCTATGGTTGAGCGCCCGATCAAGGTCGAGGTCGTCTTTGCCGGTTCCGCATCGTGGATCGAGAGCCGCCGGATCGAGGTGTCCAGCGGCTGCACGGTCATCCAGGCGATCGAGGCCAGCGGCATCGCACAAAACTTGCCGGCCGGCACCATTGACCCGGCCCGACTGGGCATCTTCGCTCGCAAGGCCGCACCCGATCAGCCCGTGCACGATGGCGATCGCATCGAAATCTATCGTCCGCTGGCACTAGATCCGATGGAGGCGCGTCGCCGGCGCAGCCGCTGACGCTTCATGCGCGGGTGGATGGCCGGGCGGTTCGTGCAAGCGCAGCGCGATACCTTGCTTCGATCAATGCCCCTGGTCCGTACCCTGGCCGAAACCGCCGTCATCCTTCTTGTCGTCAGGTGACGTGCTCTTGTCGCCGCGGGTCTCGGTCGCTGGGTAGCCCGCGTTGTATTTCTTGCTTTCCTTGATCAACTGCTCGGGATCGCGGGCAAAGAAATCGCCTTCAGTATGCACCAGGGTGTCATTGTTGAAGGTCAGCTGGAACGTACGCACCTTGGGCTTCGCGCCGCGTTGGGATTGAGTGGAGACGTAATCCCACCGGCTGTGGTCGAACGGAGTGCTCACGGACGGCGTGCCAAGCAGCAGCAGTACCTGGTGCTTGGTCATGCCTGGCTTGAGCTGACTCACCATGTCCTTGTCGAGTAGATTGCCTTGCTGCACGTCCGGCGTATAGGCGATATGGCAGCCAGCGATGGAAAACGCCAGCAAGGCAACAATCGGCAGGGTGATCAGCTTGAGCATGCGTGTTGCGTCCAGAGTCGTAAAAGTGTCGGATGATACACTACCGGCTTGAGACGGCCGTGTACGGAGAGAGGCTATGGAACAGGAAACCAGAGAGCTGCGACGGGTCGGCCTCAAGGTGACTCATCCGCGCATGCGCATTCTGCAGATCTTCGACGAGGAGAACGAGCGGCACCTCACGGCGGAGGACGTGTACAAGACCTTGCTGGCCCGCAAGGAAGACATCGGGCTGGCGACCGTATATCGGGTCCTTACGCAGTTTGAGGCGGCAGGCATCATCGTCAAGCATAATTTCGAGGGTGGCCAGGCTGTCTATGAACTCGATCGTGGCAAGCACCACGATCACATGATTGATGTAGACAGCGGCAAGGTGATCGAGTTCGTCAGCGAGGAGATCGAGCGGCTGCAGCACGAGATAGCCGCCAAGCACGGCTACGAGATCGCGGATCACAGCCTGGTGCTCTACGTCCGGCCGAAACACCGTCCACGCAAAGACTGAGTCGCAGATACCCAGGCCAGCGCGCAATATCGTCGTTGCAGACACAAAAAAACCGCGAGCGGACTCCTGTCCACCCGCGGCTGTTCCTCTACCCGCTGGACAGCACACACGAAAGGTTCGCGTACGCCCGAGTCCTGCGCCGGGTAGCGGCGAAACGGCATCCTGCCGTTTTTTTCAGAATCACCGTCCCCACGGTGACCCTGATCCGCCATCTCACGATGGCGGCTCCCCCACATCGAAGACCTTATCGTAACGATGTCTTCACGTTCCTGATATCAGAAAAATTCCTAGATAGCTGGCCGCGCTCCACGCATGCCTTGTTGCCTTGCAACAATATGCGCAGATGGACACCTGGATGATCCGTGCGCAGGCGGAATTGTCCGCCCAGCGAGGTCACCCGGTCGCGCATGCCCTGCAAACCCCTTCCGCCGCGAGGCAGCCGGCTGGGTAGGCCGCTGCCGTCGTCGCGAAGGTCGAGCAGGGCTACCGCGACCCCATTGCGTTCGCCGATGCGCAAGCGCAGGCGGAATTCGCTGGCCTGAGCGTGCTTGACCGTATTGGTGGCGCTTTCCTGCGCCAGTCGGTAGATGGCGGTGCGGGTGTCGTCGTCCAGCAGCCGCGGATCGCCGTGCATCTCCACGTGATATCGCAGTCCCGCACTGGTCAGCAGGTCCCGGATCGGGCCCTCGTCGAGCGAACGCAGCAAACCGAATTCGTCCAGGATCGCCGGACGCAGGTCGTCCAGCAGGCGATGCAGGGCACGCCGCATGTGTCCGAGAATCGCGTTGATCGAGGTGCTGACATCTTCCATGCCGGCCTGGCGCAGGCGTGCCTGCGCCAGCTTCACATGGGTCTGGATGGCAGTGATGTTCTGGCCCAGTTCGTCGTGCAGTTCGGCGGCCAGATGCCGGCGCTGGTTCTCCTCCGCCTGCAAGTTGCCGCGCGCCGCGCCGCGTAATTGATGGGTCAACTGATCCAGCCGACGGTTGACCGCACCGAGGTAGACATTCTGCTCAGCCACCCGCTCGCTGCTGCGGCGCAGGGCATCGGTGGCCGAGCCCAGCATCAGCGCGCCGGTACCAGCGACGGCAAGGAACAGATAGGCAGCCGCCGTTGACGGCGCGTGCCCCAGATGCAGGTCGACCAGGGTCAGGCCCAGACTGGTGATGAACATCGCCAGGCTGGCGCCGCGCCAGCCATGCCGGAATGCAAAGAACAGCACCGGCGCCAATGAGAGCACCCGCGCAAATTGTGGTTGGGGGGCGGCCCGTTCGGACAATACCAGCAGGATCGCCATGGACGGCACCAGCACCAGCACCCCATCCCTCAGTAATCGCAGCAGCGCCGACTGTTCCAGTCGGGCGTGCAACAGCATGATCAACACGGGCGCGACCAGCAGGATCGCCAGATAACGACTGAGCAGTTCTTCGGCAACCAGTCGGACCATCAGCTCGGATGATTCCGGTGCATGGGTGAGCACGAGGAAGCCGGCGTCCACCGCGGTGGTGGCCGTGACCACCATCACCACCGAGAGCAGCAGCCGGGTCGCGTCCTGCGGGCTATGCAGGCTGGGATGCAAATGGAGCCTGCGCAACAACCACATGCAGGCCATCATCACCACGAACTGCGGCAGCACGGTCATCGCAAGGCCAGCCCAGCCGGGTGGTAGCCCGTGGACCATATCGATGCTGGCGATCGCGAGCAGCTCGGCGCCAAGCAGCCAGCCCCAGTAGCGCATCGGCACCAACAGGAGTGCTGCGAAACGCAAACCGTAAGGCAGCATCCAGTATGGCTGCGCGGTCGCTCCGAGCAACAGCCACAAGACCACGTAGCCGGCGCCAAGCAGAGGTCCGGAGTCGGGCAGCAGTGAGGATTTCAATCGCATGATCGGATGGTACATGTGTCCTACCTGCGCGTGACGCGGAGCACGATCGGCATGGACGCGGGCCCGCAAACTGTCCCGGCCCGACCTTCCTGTGTCAAAGTAATGCGATGTACAGCATCGTTCTGGTCGACGACCATGCCATTGTTCGTGAAGGCTTCAAGCGCCTGATCGAGCTGGAGCCGGATCTTGAAGTGGTGGCTGAATGCCGAAGCGCGGACGATGCGGTGGAAGCGGTCGAGCACTGGCGCCCGAATCTGGTGGCGCTGGATCTGTCGCTGCCCGACGGTAGTGGACTGCCCTTGATCGAGCACCTGCTCAGCGTGCACGCGTCGACCCGCGTGGTGGTGCTGAGCATGCACGATGGCGATCCCTACGTCTCCGAAGCGCTCCGCCGGGGCGCCAGCGGCTTCGTCACCAAGGGTGTGGCCCCGGAGGAACTGGTGGCAGGCCTGCGCGCGGTGATGCAAGGCGAGTGCTTTCTCAGCTCGGACCTGCGCCAGCGTCGTGCCGAGCGGCCCAACGCGGCGCTCGATCCGATCAATCGCCTGACTGCGCGCGAGCGTGAGGTGTTCCTGTTGCTGGCCGGCGGGCGTACGCCCAAGCAGGTGGCGGCGGATCTGGGAATCGGCCAGAAAACCGTTTACATCCATCGTGCCAGCCTGATGGGCAAGCTGGGGGCTGGATCGGAGCTGGATCTCTACCGGATGGCAACGGAGCTCGGTTTGCTCTCGTCGTCAGGCTGACGTCGGTTCGTCCGCCGGCAGTCTCTCAGGCGGTCTGCGCCTGTTCCAGCATCTGCTTTGCGTGCGCCCGGGTTTCCCGGGTGATCTCCACGCCGCCAAGCATGCGTGCGAGCTCGTCGCGCCTGCCAGCGACATCAAGTTGTTCGATCCGGGTGTGGGTTGCGTCATCATCGCTTTGCTTGCTCACGCGTAGGTGGGCATGGCCTTGGGCCGCTACCTGCGGCAGATGGGTTACGCACAGCACCTGGCGCCGGGTGCCCAGCGCGCGCAATTTCTGCCCGACCACTTCGGCCACCGCGCCGCCAATACCGCTGTCGACTTCGTCGAAGATCATGCTGCCGATCGAGTCCTTGCCCAGGGTGGCCACTTCGATCGCCAGGCTGATGCGTGCCAGCTCGCCGCCCGAGGCAACCTTGCGCAGGGGTCGGGGTGGTTGGCCGGGGTTGGCGGTCACCAGCAACTCGCAGCGTTCTTGCCCTTGCATGTCCGGCTCATCCGTAGCCAACCGCTCCAGTTCAACCTGGAATACGCCACCGGCCATGCCCAGATCGCCCATCAGAACCGTGACTTCCTCGCCAAGCTTCGCGGCGGCCGCCGCACGGGACTGACTCAACAGGCCTGCCGTACGAGCGTACTCGTCACGCAGTCGCTTGCGCTGGGCCGCCAGGTGCTCCAGCGCCTCGCCGGCGCCCTCGAGCTCGGCCAGCTCGTCGCGCAGCGCCATCAGTTTGTCGTGCAGTTCCTCCGGCGGCAGCCGGTGGCGGCGGGACAGCGCATGTATATGGCTCAACTGCTCATCGGCTTCGGCATAACGGGCAGGGTCCAGGTCCATGTCCTGGGCGTAACGTCCCAGGCCGTCGGCCGCTTCGCCCAATTGGATGCCGGCGTTGTCGAGCATCTCCAGCCAGGGGCTCAATTTGTCGTCCAGAGTCGCAAGCTTGCCCAGCTCGGCATGCGCCCGGGCGATCGCGCGGCGCAACGCGAACTCGCCTTCGCCGTCCAGCAACTCGACGATGCCGGCGCTGCCTTCGGCCAACCGGTCGGCATTGGCCAGGCGCTTGTGACTGGCTTCGAGTTCGGCCAGTTCGGCGGGCGGTAGCGCCCATTTTTCCAGCTCGTCCAGCTCGTGACGCAGCAGTTCGATGCGCTGCTGGCGATCCTCGCCGCCACTGAGCTTGTGCATGCGCTGGTTCAACTCGCGCCACTGCTGTGCCTGCAGTCGAATCTGCGCGAGCAACTCATCGTGCCCGGCGCAGGCGTCCAGCAAGGCCAACTGGTGCGGACGCGACAACAGCGCCTGGTGCTCGTGCTGGCCATGGATCCCGACCAGCAGCGAGGCCAGCTCGCCGAGCTGGCGCGCATTGGCGGGACGACCGTTGATCCATGCCCTGGAGCTGCCTTCGGCACGCAGGACCCGCCGCAGTTGGCAACCGCTGTCTTCGTCCAGCTCCTCCCGGCGCAACCATTCCCGCGCCTCGCTCAGGTCGGTCAGGTCGAACTCCGCCGCCAGTTCAGCGCGATCGCTGCCGGCTCGCACCATGCTGCTGTCGGCGCGGGCGCCGGACAGCAGCATCAGGGCGTCGACCAGCAGCGACTTGCCGGCACCGGTTTCACCGCTGATCACGGTCAGGCCCGGGCCGAAGATGACCTCGGCAGCCTCGACGACGGCAAAATGGCGGACGTAGAGCGAAGTAAGCATGGGCAGGTCGGTGAGGGGGAGGATGAATTGTAGCGGGAGCCCGCCGGGGCGAAACAACCGCTTTCGCTTGCAAGCTGCGCGTGCAGACCTTATTTCTATTGAGTCTCAGGAATTGCTACAAACATGATCAACCCACATGGCCACGACCTCGATGCCCGCGCCCGGCACCTGTTGCGTACGCTGATCGCGCAGTATCTGGCTGATGGCGAGCCGGTGGGTTCGCGCACGCTGTCGCGTTCCTCCGGCCTGGATGTAAGCCCGGCGACGATCCGCAACATCATGGCCGATCTGGAGGATGCGGGCCTGGTTGCTTCGCCGCACACCTCGGCCGGCCGTGTGCCGACGCCGCGCGGCCTGCGGCTGTTCGTGGACAGCCTGATCGAATTGCAGCCATTGCCGCGGGCCGAGATGGCGCGCCTGCAGAGTGAGTTGCCGCCGGGGCCGACCACCACCCGCGACCTGCTCGGCAACGTCTCGACCCTGCTGTCGGCGATGACCCGCTTTGCCGGGGTCGTCAGCGTGCCGCGCCAGGTGGATTTCCCGCTGCGCCATATCGACTTCGTCGCGTTGCCTGACGCGCGTGTGCTGGTGATCCTGGTGTTCACCGACAATCAGGTGCAGAACCGCATCGTGCAACTGGCCAGGCCGCTGGCGAGTCGTGAGCTGGAGCAGGCCGCGAACTATCTCAACAGCCACTTCGCCGGGCTGCGCGTGGACGACATCCGTGCGCAACTGCTGGCTGAGGTACGTGAGACCGGGAGCGAGCTCAACCGCCTGCTGGCCAGCACGATGGAGCTCGCCACGGCGTCGTTCGCGCCACAGGCCAACAGTACCGACGTGCTGGTCAGTGGCCAGACCAACCTGATGGCGTATTCGGAACTGGCCGACCTGCAGCGGCTGCGCGAACTGTTCGACGCATTCCAGCAGAAGAACGAGTTGCTGCAGCTGATGGAGGTTTGCGCCAAGGCGCCCGGTGTGCGGCTGTTCATCGGCGAGGAGTCGGGCTTCGCTGCGCTGGATGGTTGCAGTGTGGTGACAGCCAGTTACGGCGCGCAGGGTCGGATGCTGGGTGCGGTCGGCGTGATCGGGCCGACCCGGATGGCCTATGAGCGGGTGATTCCGGTCGTGCAGGCTACGGCTGGATTGCTAAGCGACGCCTTGAATCGCGTCGCGACGACCCTATAACCGGCAGCAGAGACGGGTTTTTTGGTGAACTGGATGGTGGGCCATCGTGCCAGCCATGGACTTTTGTCTGGAGTGATACATGCACAACAACGACCCTCAGTCGCACGATGAGGAGCTGGACCAGGGCGGGCTGGATGAATCCGGGGCCGGCGAGATTGCCCGGTTGCAGGCGCGGGTGGCCGAGCTGGAGGTCAGCAATGCCCAACTGCACGAAACCGTGTTGCGTGAAAAGGCCGAGATCGAAAACCAGCGTCGTCGTCTGCATCGCGACCTGGAGCAGGCCCGTCGTTTTGCCAACGAGAAGTTGCTGAACGAACTGCTGCCGGTGTACGACGGGCTGGAGAGCGGCCTGGCGGTCGAGAACGGCGACATGGCCTCGATGCGTGAAGGGCTAAACCTGACCCTCAAGGCCTTGCTGAAGGTCGCCGAGAACCATGGCATGGCACAGGTCGATCCGATCGGCCAACTGCTCGATCCGGAGCGTCACCACGCGGTGAGCATGGTCGAGGCGCCGGGCAAGTCACCGGGCACCGTGGTCAGCGTGCTGCAGAAAGGCTACGTACTGAATGATCGCCTGTTGCGCCCGGCGCTGGTCGCCGTGGCGAAGGACTGAAGGCAGTTGCATCGGCGCGGGCGCTACCGCCACGCCGACAAAGATCGCGAAATCGCATCCGGGGCGTCGCCGGCATTGAATCGCCACCGCAGAACCCCATCTGGAAACCATCGCGGCCGCGAGGGCCGCCAATAGATTCGGAGCATAGACATGGGCAAGATCATCGGCATCGACCTGGGTACCACGAACTCCTGCGTAGCCGTGATGGACGGCAGCACGGCCAAGGTCATCGAGAACTCGGAAGGCGATCGCACCACGCCATCTATCGTCGCTTTCACCAAGGACGGCGAAGTGCTGGTGGGTGCCTCGGCCAAACGCCAGGGCGTGACCAATCCGAAGAACACCTTCTACGCGGTCAAACGCCTGATCGGGCGCAAGTTCACCGATGCCGAGGTGCAGAAGGACCTGGCTATCGTGCCGTTCGGCATCGTCGCGCACGACAACGGTGACGCCTGGGTGCAGACCGCCGACGGCAAGCAGATGGCGTCGCAGGAAATCTCCGCCAAGGTGCTGATGAAGATGAAGAAGACCGCCGAGGATTATCTCGGTGAGACGATCACTGAAGCGGTGATCACGGTACCGGCCTACTTCAACGACAGCCAGCGCCAGGCGACCAAGGACGCCGGCAGGATCGCCGGCCTGGAAGTGAAGCGCATCATCAACGAGCCGACTGCGGCCGCGCTGGCCTATGGTCTGGACAAGAAGGGTGGCGACCGCAAGATCGTCGTGTATGACCTCGGTGGTGGCACCTTCGACGTGTCGATCATCGAGATCGCCGAAGTCGATGGCGAAAAGCAGTTCGAGGTGCTGGCCACCAACGGCGACACCTTCCTCGGCGGCGAAGATTTCGACATGCGCGTCATCGACTATCTGGTCGAGGAGTTCCAGAAAGAGCAGGGCATCGACCTGCGCAAGGATCCGCTCGCCTTGCAGCGTCTGAAGGACGCCGCCGAGCGCGCCAAGATCGAGCTGTCCTCCAATCACCAGACCGACGTGAACCTGCCGTACGTGACGGCCGACGCGTCCGGTCCGAAGCACCTCAACATCAAGCTGACCCGGGCCAAGCTCGAGGCGCTGGTGGAGGATCTGGTCAAGCGCACCATCGAGCCGTGCCGCACCGCGTTGAATGACGCCGGCCTGCGCGTGTCCGACATCAACGACGTGATCCTGGTTGGTGGCCAGACCCGGATGCCGAAGGTGCAGGAAGCGGTCAAGGACTTCTTCGGCAAGGAACCGCGCAAGGACGTCAATCCGGACGAGGCCGTTGCCGTGGGCGCGGCGATCCAGGGTGGCGTGTTGGGTGGTTCGGTCAAGGACGTGCTGCTGCTGGATGTGACCCCGTTGTCACTGGGCATCGAGACCATGGGCGGCGTGATGACCAAGCTGATCGAGAAGAACACGACGGTGCCGACCAAGGCCGCGCAGACCTTCTCCACCGCCGACGACAACCAGACGGCGGTGACCGTGCATGTATTGCAGGGTGAGCGCGAACGTGCCAGTGCGAACAAGTCGCTGGGCAAGTTCGACCTGCAGGGCATCGAGCCGGCGCCGCGTGGCATGCCGCAGATCGAAGTCACCTTCGATATCGACGCCAACGGCATCCTGCACGTGTCGGCCAAGGACAAGAAGACCGGCAAGGAACAGAAAATCGAGATCAAGGCCGGTTCGGGCCTGTCCGATGAAGAGATCCAGCGCATGGTCGCCGATGCCGAGGCGAACAAGGAAGAGGACAAGAAGTTCCACGAACTGGTCGCTACGCGCAACAAGGCGGACCAGTTGGTGCACGCCACGCGCAACGCGCTGAAGGAGCATGGCGACAAGGTGCCGGCCGATCAGCTCAGCTCGATCGAGGGTGCGTTGTCTGATCTGGAAAAGGTCAAGGATGGCGACGACAAGGCGGCCATCGAATCCAGGGTCGAGAAACTGGAGCAGGTTGCCCAGGCGCTGCACGCTGCGGCTCAAGGTGGTGGTTCGGCCGATGCGGGCGCGCAGTCCGCGCCGGGCGGCTCGGCCCAGCCTGACGACGTCGTCGATGCCGAGTTCACCGAAGTGAAAGACGACAAGCAGTAAGCGGCATCGTCATCGGCATGGCCGATCGACCAGCCCGCGCCAGGAATCCTCCCGGCGTGGGCTGTTTGGCTGATGACGGGACAGGGGGGTGCGACAAGCCATGTGGATGCGTGAATGAGCAAGCGTGACTACTACGAGGTGCTGGGCGTCGGGCGCAGTGCCAGCGAAGCCGAGGTGAAGAAGTCGTTCCGGCGGCTGGCGATGAAATATCATCCGGATCGCTGTCCGGACGATCCCACGGCACAGGACAAGTTCAAGGAGGCCAAGGAGGCCTACGAGATCCTGTCCGATCCGTCCAAGCGCGCACTGTACGACCAACACGGCCACGCCGCCTTCGAAGGCGGGATGGGTGGCCGCGGTGGTGCCGGTTTCGGCGATGTAGGCGATATCTTCGGCGATATCTTCGGCGATATCTTTGGCGGGAGCGGTCGCGGCCGTCCACGCCGTGGTTCCGATCTGCGCTACATCATGGAGCTTGATCTCGAAGAGGCCGTGTTCGGGGTCAGCAAGCAGATCGAGATACCGACCCAGGTCAACTGCCACCATTGCAACGGCACCGGCTCGCAGGACGGCAAGGTCAGCAAGTGCGCGACCTGCCATGGCCATGGCCAGGTACGCATGCAGAACGGCATCTTCTCGATCCAGCAGGCCTGTCCGCACTGCGGCGGCACCGGCCAGACGATCGAAAACCCGTGCCGGAAATGCCATGGCGAAGGGCACATCGAGGAGACCCGCACGCTGTCGGTACAGATTCCCGAGGGCGTCGACAATGGCGATCGAGTCCGTCTGAGCGGGCAGGGCGAAGCCGGTCCTTCCGGCACGCCGGCTGGCGACCTCTACGTGGAGGTGCGCGTGCGCGAGCACCCGATCTTCCAGCGAGACGGTAGTGATTTGTATTGCGAACTGCCGATCCGCTTTTCGCAGGCCGCGCTGGGCGCGGCGCTTCCGGTACCCACATTGGATGGTGAAGTGCCAGTCAACATTCCGCCGGAAACGCAGACCGGTACCCAGTTTCGGCTGCGCGGTCGTGGCGTCAAGTCGGTGCGCAGCAGTCGCCACGGCGACCTGATCTGTCGGGTGGTGGTGGAGACCCCGGTGCGACTGACCCGGCAGCAACGCGAATTGCTGGAGTCGCTGGAGGCTACCTTCAGTGGCAGCGACGCGGACAAGCACACGCCGCGCGCCAAGGGCTGGGTCGATGGAGTAAAGAAATTCTGGTCGAAAGTCACCGCCTGAGCCGAGCGCACAGCCATTAGCATGCAACACAAGAACGTCATCAATGGAGCCCGCGGGTGACCCGACCCTTGCGCCTGGCAATCAACGGAGCTTCCGGGCGCATGGGTGCCGCCTTGCTTGGGCTCCTCGACGACGACGCGCGTTTCGAACTGGCGCATGCCGTGGTGGCGCCGGACTCCGATCAGGATGGCCTTCCGGTTCATCCCGGTCGCGCCGGCTCGTTACTTTTCAAACACGGGTGGGGTGAGGCGCCGCCGCTCGACGTGGTAATCGACTTCAGCAGCCCGGTGGCACTTGCCGGCGCCCTCGATCATTGCCTGGCGCACGGCGTGGCCCTGGTCAGCGGTACCACCGGCGTCGATGCGCGACTGGAACAGCGGCTGACTGATGCCTGCAGCCGGCTGGCAATCTTGCGTGCGGCCAATTTCAGCTTGGGGGTGGCGGTGTTGACGCGGTTATTGCGTAACGCTGCGGCGGCCCTGCCCGACTGGGACTTGGAGATCGTCGAGGCGCATCACAGCCGAAAGCAGGATGCGCCCTCTGGCACCGCGCTCGCGTTGGGACATGCTGCGGCGGCTGCGCGCAAAACCTCGCTGGAGATGGCAGCGATATACAGCCGCGAGGGTCAGACCGGCGAACGTCCCGAAGGCAGCATCGGTTTTGCCACACTACGTGGCGGCGACATCGTCGGCGAGCATACCGCCATGTTGATCGGGCAGGGCGAGCGGCTGGAGCTGACCCATCGCGCCACCGATCGTTCGATCTTCGCCCGCGGCGCCCTGCAGGCGGCGTATTGGCTGGCTGGCCACGCGCCAGGCTGTTGGCAACTGGACGACGTAATTGCCACGCCCCGTTGAGGAGGTTTTGTCAGTCGCGATGTGAAGCGTTGCGATCGCGACCAGCGCCAAGCCGGGTATCGAGGCGGCCAAACAGTTTCTTGAACGCGCGCGAGAACTTTCCACGCCGGGTCTTGCGCAGCTTCTCTTCCTCGCTGGTAAGCCAGGCAATCTGGATGACCCGCCGCTCGCCTTCATAAGGGAGGTGGCCGTGGAAGGAATTTTCGCAACGCTTGAACACGGCAAACTCGCCGTACAACGGGATCAGTTCCGGCATGACCATGCTGTCGATATCATCAATACGATGCAGGAAACGCAGGCAGCCCGCACTGGTGTCCGGCCATTGCGCATTCAGATAGAGCAGTGCGGTGGCAATTTTTGACTTGCTGTCGGTGTGGATGGTGCCGTGGCGCTTGTTGAGCAGGCGGCACACGGTAACAAGGGTGGGATACTGGTCTAGATGGTCGATGTCCAGGCGCTGTCCGACTGCGCGGGCAAACGCCGACGATGTCAGGTTTTCAATCAGGGTGTTGATGCTCGGGCCACAATCGCCTGGGTCATACGGGAAGAATCCGGCGCTGGTGTAGCGAGGGAAGTCCCGGTCGAGGTCGCTGCGCATTTCGTTTGGCAGTTGGCCATGGGCCACCATGAACGAAAAGGGTTGATGCCGCACCATGGTATCCGGCCGATCAAGGCGCGCGGGATCAAGCAGAACGGCAGCACGCATGGACATTCAACTCCTTTGAAATGATTCGCAAGTATAACTCTTGCCGGGTGATGGCGACGGCGCGGCGAGCCGCGGTTCAGGTGACGTACGGTGGACAGAAACGCGGTCGCAGCCTATCATTTCAACCCGCCCGAATCGTTCTCTTCTCTAGCGCCACAAGCCTGCAGGACAATGGCTTGCGGACTTTGCTGCATCTCAAAAGGCGGTTACCGTATGCTCTTACCTGCCCTGCTGGCCCTTGAAGACGGCAGCGTGTTCCATGGTCGTGCCGTCGGCTCCACTGGAGAAACCACCGGCGAGGTGGTCTTCAACACGGCGATGACCGGCTATCAGGAAATCCTCACCGATCCCTCCTATGCACGCCAGATCGTTACCCTGACCTACCCGCATGTCGGCAATACCGGCGTCAACGAGGAGGATGTGGAATCGACCGACGTGCATGCCGCCGGACTGATCGTGCGCGACGTGCCACGTCGCCCCAGCAACTGGCGCTGCAAGGAGAGTCTGCCCGAATACCTGAATCGGCACGGCACCGTGGCGATCGCAGGCATCGACACGCGTCAGCTCACGCGCATCTTGCGCGACAAGGGCGCGCTCGCCGGCTGCATCGTGGCCGGCGAACAGGTGGACGCCGAGGCTGCCTTGGCCAAGGCGCGCGCATTCTCCGGCCTGAATGGCATGGACCTGGCGAGGGTCGTCGGTACCACCAAGCCCTACGCGTGGAACCAGGGCTTGTACGACCTTGACCGCGCCGCGTTCAACCAGCCTGCCATGCGCTTCAAGGTGGTGATCTACGACTTCGGCACCAAACTCAACATCCTGCGGCTGCTGGCGGAGCAGGGTTGCGACATGACGGTTGTCCCGCCGCAGACACCCGCGGCCGAGGTGCTGGCGATGCAGCCCGATGGTGTGGTCCTGTCCAACGGGCCGGGCGATCCGGCCGCCTGCGATTACGCTATCGCGGCCACGCGTGAGCTGCTCGATGCGAAGTTGCCGTTGCTGGGTATCTGCCTGGGACACCAGTTGATGGCTCTGGCTCTGGGTGGCCGGACGTTGAAGATGAAATTCGGGCACCACGGTGCCAATCACCCGGTCAAGGACCTGGATGACGGCCGCGTACTGATCACCTCGCAGAACCACGGGTTTGCGGTCGATCCGGCCAGCCTGCCGCCGAACGTGCGATTGACGCATGTCTCGTTGTTCGATGGTTCGCTGCAGGGCTTCATGCTGACCGATCGCCCCGCCTTCTGTTTCCAGGGCCACCCGGAGGCCAGCCCCGGCCCGCACGATGTCGGCTACCTGTTCCAACGTTTCGCCGCACTGATGCAGGAGTCTCGCTGAGATGCCCAAGCGTACCGATATCAAGAGCATCCTCATCATCGGTGCCGGCCCGATCGTGATCGGCCAGGCCTGCGAGTTCGATTATTCCGGCGCGCAGGCGTGCAAGGCGCTCAAGGAGGAGGGTTACCGGGTCATCCTGGTGAACTCCAACCCCGCCACCATCATGACCGACCCGGATACCGCCGATACGGTCTACATCGAGCCAATCAACTGGCAGACGGTGGAGCGCATCATCGCTAAGGAGCGCCCCGACGCGGTGCTGCCCACGATGGGAGGCCAGACCGGCCTCAATTGCGCGCTGGATCTGGCGGATCACGGCGTCCTGGAGAAGTACGACGTCGAGCTGATCGGTGCCCGGCGCGAAGCGATCCGCATGGCCGAGGATCGCGAACTGTTTCGCGTCGCGATGGGCGAGATCGGGCTGGAATGCCCCAAGGCCGAGATCGCGCGCAGCTTCGAGCAGGCGCTTCAGACCCAGGCCAAGGTCGGCTTTCCCACCGTGATCCGTCCGAGTTTCACGCTCGGCGGCACGGGTGGCGGCATTGCCTACAATCGCGAGGAATTCGAACAGATCGTCAAGCACGGCCTGGAACTGTCGCCAGTGGGCGAGGTACTGGTCGAGGAATCCGTGCTCGGTTGGAAGGAATTCGAGATGGAGGTGGTTCGCGACACCGCGGACAACTGCATCATCGTCTGCGCGATCGAGAACTTCGACCCGATGGGCGTGCACACCGGCGATTCGATCACGGTGGCGCCGGCCCAGACCCTTACCGACAAGGAATACCAGCGCCTGCGCGACGCCTCGATCGCCGTGCTGCGCAAGATCGGCGTGGACACCGGCGGCTCCAACGTGCAGTTCGGCATCAATGCCGAGGACGGTCGCGTGGTCGTCATCGAGATGAATCCACGCGTATCACGCTCGTCGGCGCTGGCCTCGAAGGCCACCGGTTTCCCGATTGCCAAGATCGCGGCCAAGCTGGCGGTCGGCTACACCTTGGATGAGCTCAAGAATGACATCACCGGTGGCCTGACCCCGGCCTCGTTCGAGCCGTCGATCGACTACGTGGTCACCAAGATTCCACGTTTCGCGTTCGAGAAGTTTCCTTCCGCCGACGCGCGCCTGACCACCCAGATGAAGTCGGTGGGCGAGGTGATGGCGATGGGCCGGACCTTCCACGAGTCCCTGCAAAAGGCGTTGCGCGGGCTGGAGATCGGCAAGACCGGCCTCAACCCGACCGGGTTGGACCTCAGCACCGAGGACGGCTTGGCCACGCTCAAGCGCGAACTGCGCGAACCGCGTCCGGACCGGGTGTTTCATGTCGCCGATGCGTTCCGCGCCGGTCTCTCGCTGGAAGAGGTATTCGAGCTCAGCCGGATCGATCCGTGGTTCCTGGCGGCATTCGAGGACATCGTGCTGGCCGAGAGCGAAGTGGTCGCCGAAGGCATCACGGCACTCGATGCACCACGCGTGCGCGAACTCAAGCGGCTTGGTTTCGCCGATGCGCGGATTGCCGAATTGCTGGATACCGACGAGGCTGCGGTGCGTCACTTGCGCCATACACTTGGCGTGCGCCCGGTGTACAAGCGGGTGGACTCCTGCGCGGCCGAGTTCGCCACCGGCACGGCCTACATGTATTCGACGTACGAGGAAGAGTGCGAGGCTGCACCGACCGACCGCGAGAAGATCATCGTGCTCGGCGGTGGCCCGAACCGGATCGGGCAGGGCATCGAGTTCGACTATTGCTGCGTGCATGCCTCGCTGGCACTGCGCGAGGATGGTTACGAAACCATCATGGTCAACTGCAACCCGGAGACCGTTTCCACCGATTACGACACGTCCGACCGCCTGTACTTCGAGCCTGTGACGCTGGAAGACGTGCTGGAAATCGTTCATCTGGAAAATCCCAAGGGCGTGATCGTGCAGTACGGTGGGCAGACCCCGCTGAAGCTGGCACGCGCGCTGGAGGCAGCCGGCGTGCCGATTATCGGCACCAGTCCCGACTCGATCGACTTGGCTGAGGATCGCGAGCGCTTCCAGCAGATGATCGAGAAGATCGGCCTGAGGCAGCCGCCGAACCGCACTGCGCGCAATGCCGACGAGGCGCTGGCGCTGGCGCGCGAGATCGGCTATCCGCTGGTGGTGCGGCCGAGCTACGTGCTTGGCGGTCGCGCGATGGAGGTGGTGCACGACGATGCCGACCTGTCGCGTTATATCCGCGATGCGGTGAAGGTTTCGAACGATTCTCCGGTGCTGCTGGATCGATTCCTCGACCATGCCGTCGAAGTGGACGTGGACGTGATTGCCGATGCCGGGGGCAACGTGCTGATCGGCGGCATCATGGAGCACATCGAGGAAGCCGGTGTGCACTCCGGTGATTCATCCTGCTCGCTGCCGCCATATTCACTGAGCATGTCGATCCAGGATGAGTTGCGCCGCCAGGTCGCCGCGATGGCGAAGGAATTGAAGGTCGTCGGGCTGATGAACACGCAGTTCGCGATCCAGGGAGACACCGTTTATATCCTCGAGGTGAATCCACGCGCTTCGCGCACCGTGCCATTCGTGTCCAAGGCGACTGGCGTGCCATTGGCAAAGATCGCCGCACGCGTGATGGCCGGACGCAGCCTGGCCAGTCTGGGTGCAACCAGGGAAGTCATTCCGGCGTACTACTCGGTGAAAGAGGCGATCTTCCCGTTCTTGAAGTTCCAGAACGTCGACCCCATCCTCGGACCCGAGATGCGCTCCACTGGCGAGGTGATGGGCGTGGGACGCAGCTTCGGCGCGGCGTTCGCGCGCGCTCACGAAGCGGCGGGGATCAGCCCACCGATCCTGGGCAAGGTGTTCCTCTCCGTGCGGGACAGCGACAAGGAGTGTCTGTTGCCGGTAGCTACCGAGGCCATCGCACGCGGATTCAGCCTGGTGGCGACCGCCGGTACTGCCAGCTATCTGGCCGCGCACGGCGTAACGTGTGAACGTGTCAACAAGGTGCTCGAGGGTCGCCCGCACATTGTCGACGCGATCAAGAACGGCGAAATCGTCTATATCGTCAACACCACCGAGGGAAAGCAGGCCATCGCCGACTCTTTCTCGATCCGTCGCGAAGCGCTGCAGCATCGCGTCACGTACTCCACCACGGTGGCAGGCGCACGTGCCCTGATGCACTCGCTGGATTTCCGTAGTGGCGGCGAGGTACACAGTTTGCAGGAATTGCATCAGGAGCTCAGCACATGAGTCGCCCCCCTATTACCAAGACCGGTTCCGAGCGCCTGCGCGCGGAACTCGAAAGGCTGAAGTCGACCGAGCGCCCTCGTATCATCGCGGCGATCGCCGAGGCGAGGGCGCACGGCGACCTCAAGGAGAACGCCGAGTATCATGCGGCGCGCGAACTGCAGAGTTTCACCGAGGGGCGCATCGCCCAGTTGGAAGGCGTGCTCTCGACCGCCGAAGTGATCGATGTCACCCGGCTGAATGTGGGCAAGAAGGTGGTGTTCGGGGCGACCGTCGACCTCGAGGATGAAGACAGCGGCAAGGCAGTGACCTACCAGATCGTGGGCGACCTCGAAGCTGACATCAAGCAGCAGCTGATTGCGGTGACGTCGCCGATTGCCCGCGCGCTGATCGGCAAGAGTGCCGGCGACAGCTTTGAATTCACTGCCCCCAACGGGGTCAAGCACTACGAGATCATCGACGTTCGTTACGTATGACGCCACCAGGTTCATTCGGGCAGCCACAAAAAAAGGCCGCGGATGCGGCCTTTTTCATGGCATCGCTGCGCGTCGGACTCAGCGCTGGCGAGCCTTGAAGCGGGGGTTGCTCTTGCAGATCACGAACACCTTGCCACGACGACGCACAATTTTGCAGTCGCGGTGCCGCGCCTTGGCGGACTTCAAAGAATTAAGAACCTTCACGGCCAGCTCCTGACACCAAAAGAAAAACTCAAGCTGGCAAGTATATTGTTTTCGATAAGCGGTCACAAGCCCGGCGCGACGGCTGTTTCGGTCACGGTGGCCAGGAATTGCTGCAGAGCCGGCGAGTGATCGTTGGCGCGGCAGGCCACTGCCAGCAGCAGGAACGCGTCCGGATCTTCCAGCGGTACGTACACAATGCCGGCCAGCCGCACGGCTCGTATGCTGGCTGGTACCAGTGCCAGCCCCAGTCCGGCGGCAACCAACGCCAACAAACCGTTGATCTGCTGGGCATGCTGGACAATCGAGGGCTGGAAATCCGCGTGGTGCGCCAAGGTCGCCAGTCGGTCGTACAGTGTGGCGGCCAAGGCGCGTGGCTGAGACACGAAGGCGTCACCCGCAACCTCGGCCAGGCTCAGGCTGCTGCGACCGGCCAAGTGGTGGCCGGCTGGCATGGCGAGCAACAGCGGCTCGCGATCAATGACGCTCAGACGCAGTTTGTGGGCGTCCTGCGCGTGCGCTGGCTCCCCGCGGACGAAACCCGCGTCGATTTTGCCCGCGAGCAGGGCGGTGAATTGCGGTTCGGTATACATCTCGCTGAGCGTGAGACCGACCTGGGGTGCGACCTGTCCGTAGCGCAGCAAGGTACGTGGCAACGCCGGGTGGAACGAGACCGAAACCGTATAGGCCAGGCGCAAGTGGCCGCTGTAGCCTGCGGCCGTCGCCACCACCTGGCTGCGGGCCTCGTCCGCCTTGGCCAGGATCTGCCGGGCCTGTTCGAGGAAGACACGCCCCGGTTCCGTCAACGCGACATGACGCTTGGTGCGCTCCAGCAGACGCACCCCCAGGTCGTGCTCCAGGGATTGGATCTGTTGCGACAGGGGCGGCTGCGAAATGTGCAGGCGCAGGGCCGCGCGGGTGAAACTCAGCTCCTCGGCGACGGCCACGAAGTAGCGCAAGTGGCGGAAGTCAAACATATAGCGAATTCGAATTAATGCGAACTGAAATATATATTAGATGCTTTATTGTGTCGATCATAAAATGCACCTGTCGCGCCACCCTCCCCCTCCCGGTGGCGCCGGCCCTCGCCCTGCAGCGACGCTAAATACGACGTCTGGTTCAACTCCCCCCCCCTGAACCCACATCGATGCGTCTTCCCTGCGGGGCGCTTTCTTTTCGGGCCTCGGCGCGCCTGTCGATTGCGCATGCGCAGGGCTCGTGGCGTGCCGGATCAGATCCGGGCGGCCAGGCGAGTGCCCTGGTCGATGGCGCGCTTGGCATCGAGTTCCGCGGCGACGTCGGCCCCACCAATGACGTGCACGATCATGCCGTCGGCGATCAGTGCATCTGCCAGTTGCCGATTCGGTTCCTGGCCGGCGCAGACCACCACATTGTCCACGGGCAGGATTTGCGGCACGCCATCGACCGTGATGTGCAGGCCCTGGTGGTCGAACTGCCGGTAGACCACCTCGCCAAGCATGGTCACCTGCTTGGCCTTCAGCGTGGCCCGATGTACCCACCCGGTAGTCTTGTTGAGTCGTGCACCGAGGCGCCCCTCGCTGCGCTGGAGCAGCCAGACCTGCCGGGCCGGCGCTTCCGGGCGTGCCGGCTGCAGGCCGCTGCGTTGCTGCAGATCCATGTCCACTCCCCATTCGCGGCTCCAGCGAGCCAGGTCCGTGGTCGGCGAGGGCAGGGGTTCGACCAGGAACTCGGCGACATCGAACCCGATGCCGCCGGCGCCGATGATCGCCACCTTCGCACCGACCTCCCGGTGTCGTGCGAGTACGTCGAGGTAACCCAGTATGCGGGGGTCGTCGCTGCCGGGAAATTCCACCCGGCGTGGCGTGACGCCGGTGGCGATCACCACTTCGTCGTAACCACCGGCGCGCAGCGACACCGAATCCGCGGCTTTCCCGAGTCGAACTTCGACCCCCATGTCATCCAGCCGATGGCGGAAATAGCGCAGCGTTTCGTGAAACTCTTCCTTGCCCGGAATCTGCTTGGCATAGTTGAACTGGCCGCCAATCTCGTCCGCCTGGTCTACAAGGGTCACCGTGTGGCCGCGTTCGCCCAGCGTACTGGCGCAAGCCATGCCCGCCGGGCCGGCACCCACCACGGCGATTCGCTTGCGTGATCGAGCCGGTTCGATCGTGAGCTCGGTCTCATGGCAGGCGAGTGGATTCACCAGGCAGCTGGCGCGCTTGTTCTGGAATACATGATCCAGGCAGGCCTGGTTGCAGGCGATGCAGGTATTGATGCGGTCGCCGCGTCCGGCTTTCGCCTTGTTTGCCCAGGCCGGGTCGGCCAGCAGCGGGCGCGCCATCGAGACCATGTCGGCCTCGCCGTCGGCGAGGATGCGCTCGGCCACGTCCGGCATGTTGATGCGGTTGGTGGCCACCAGCGGGATCGCCACCTCGCCCTTCAGCTTTTGGGTGACCCAGGCGAAGCCGGCGCGTGGCACGCTGGTGACGATGGTGGGAATGCGTGCCTCGTGCCAGCCGATGCCGGTGTTGATGATGCTGGCGCCCGCCGCCTCGATCGCCTTGGCCAGTGCGACGATCTCGCCCCAGTCCTGACCGCCCTCGACCAGATCGAGCATCGACAGGCGGTAGATGATGATGAAGTCGCGCCCGACGGCCTCGCGCGTACGTCGCACGATCTCGATCGGGAAGCGCATGCGCCGGCTTGCGTCGCCGCCCCAGGCGTCATTTCGCTGGTTGGTGCGCTCGGCGATGAATTCGTTGATCAGATAGCCTTCCGAACCCATCACCTCGACACCGTCGTAGCCGGCGTCGCGCGCCAGGGTCGCGCAATGCACGAAGTCGTCGATGGTGCGCTCGACGCCGCGTGCAGAGAGTGCTCGCGGGGTGAAGGGCGTAATCGGCGACTTGATCCTCGATGGCGCGACCGACAACGGGTGATAGCCGTAACGGCCGGCGTGGAGAATCTGCATGCAGATGCGCCCACCCTCGGCGTGCACGGCCCCGGTGAGCTTGCGGTGACGCGGCTTGTGCCAGGGCATCGTGAGCCGACCGCCGAGGGGTTTGAGCCAGCCCGCGATGCTGGGCGAGATGCCGCCGGTGACCATCAGGCCCACCCCGCCCCGGGCGCGCTCGGCGAAGTACGCGGCCAGTTTGTCGTAGTCACTGGCCTTGTCTTCCAGCCCGGTATGCATCGAACCCATCAGGATGCGATTGGGCAAGGTGACATGGCCCAGGTCGAGCGGAGCGAACAGATTGGGGTAATTCATGCGATCCACGAGCGACTCAAACGATCGTATGAATGTGCCGGTGTTCGACCCCCGAAAGCAAGTGCCGCGGGAAAGCGACGCTCCGGGTCAGGCCGGCAACTGCCGTACGCGCGCGGCATGGTGGTGCATGGTGGCTCCTTCGGAGATGCTGCTGAATTGCGCCCAGGCCTCGTGCCTGGCGGTGCCGACGAAGTCGAGGAAGCCGGCTGTGCGCAATCGAGGTCGCCCCCGGTGCCCTCTGCTCGAGGACGGCGTAGAGCTTCAGCAACGTGGCGTCGTCAGGATGTTTGACCAGGTGCGGGACATCTTTGGCTGCCTGATCGAACTCGGGGCGCAGATCGTTCACAAGGATCGACGGTGGCTTGCAGACTGCGGGCAGGGGCTGGATGACGCAGGCCCCGATCGGGATCGACGCGTTAGACTGCGCGTTTTCCCAGCTTGCCCGGATGCTTCCATGAGTCATGCCGTTCCCGTACTCACCATCGACGGACCGTCTGGTTCGGGCAAGGGCACCGTCAGCGCTTTGGTGGCCAAGCGACTGGGTTGGCACCTGCTGGATTCTGGCGCGCTGTACCGTGCGGTGGGCTATGCCGCCGGGATTGCCGGGTTGGATCTGTCGGATGTGGAGGCGGTGACCCGTTGTGCGCGTGAAACGAAGATCCAGTTCCGGGCCGGCGCGAGCGGAAACGGAACCCAGGTGGTCGTCAACGGGCACGACGCCACCGACGAGTTGCGTACCGAAACCGCTGGTGCGGCCGCTTCGGCGATCGCCTCGATGCCGAGCGTGCGCGAGGCTTTGGTGGCGCTGCAACTGGGTTTCCGTCGCCTCCCCGGCCTGGTGGCGGATGGGCGTGACATGGGGACCGTGATTTTCCCGGATGCGGCGTACAAGATTTTCCTCACCGCGAGTGCCGCCGAGCGGGCGAAAAGACGCTATAAGCAGTTGAAGGAAAAGGGACTCAGCGTTACACTTCCCAGCCTTCAGCGTGAAATTGAGGTGCGTGACAGCCGTGATGCATCGCGCGCGGTCGCGCCACTCAAGCCCGCCGATGACGCCGTTCTGGTGGACACTACCGGCATGGGCATCGACGAGGTCGTTGCGAAAGTACTTGCCGTCGTGCGGTCCTGAGCGGATCGTGCGACGGCTTTTGTGCCCCTGCCGCGGCAGGGGGTTTTGACCCACGGTGACGACGGTCGGCTCGGCAAGAGCCGTCGAAGACACCCCCAACCGGTGGACCGGATAGTTCGTGCGCAACCACTGACCCACGCGCAGCGGACCGGAAGGTCTTTTCCCACTATGGAATCAACATGACTGAAAGTTTTGCCGAACTGTTTGAACAGAGCCAGCAGGCCATCTCCAAGCTGAAGCCCGGCGCCATCGTCACCGGCATCGTTGTGGAAATCCGCAATGACGTCGTCGTGATCAATGCAGGCCTGAAGAGCGAAGGCATCGTCCCGATCGAGCAGTTCAAGAACGAGGAAGGTGTGCTGGAGGTGCAGGTTGGCGACGAGGTGAAGGTAGCCCTCGAAGCCCTGGAAGACGGTTTCGGCGAGACCAAGCTGTCGCGCGAGAAAGCCAAGCGCTCGATGGTGTGGGACGACCTGGAGCAGGCGTTCGACAAGGAAGAGACCATCACCGGCATGATTTCCGGCAAGGTCAAGGGTGGCTTCACCGTCGACATCAAGGACGTCCGCGCGTTCCTGCCCGGTTCGCTGGTCGACGTGCGCCCGGTGCGCGAGCCGACCTATCTCGAGGGCAAGGAACTCGAGTTCAAGATCATCAAGCTGGACCGCAAGCGCAACAACGTGGTGGTCAGCCGCCGCGCCGTCGTCGAGACCGAGTTCTCCGAGGAGCGCGAGAAGCTGCTGGAGCGCCTGGTCGAAGGTGCCGTCATCAAGGGTGTGGTCAAGAACCTCACCGATTACGGCGCGTTCGTGGACCTGGGCGGTATCGACGGCTTGCTGCATATCACCGACATGGCGTGGAAGCGCGTGCGTCATCCGTCCGAAGTGGTCAACGTCGGCGACGAACTGGATGTGCGCGTGCTGAAGTACGACAAGGAGCGCAACCGCGTTTCGCTGGGCCTGAAGCAGCTGGGCGACGATCCGTGGGTGAACATCTCGCGTCGTTACCCGGTCGGCAGCCGTATCTTCGGCAAGGTCTCCAACGTCACCGATTACGGCTGCTTCGTCGAGATCGAGCCGGGCGTGGAAGGTCTGGTGCACGTGTCCGAGATGGATTGGACCAACAAGAACGTCAACCCGGCCAAGGTGGTGCAGGTCGGTGACGAGACCGAAGTGGCCGTGCTGGATGTGGATGAGGAACGTCGCCGCATCTCGCTGGGCATCAAGCAGACCCGTTCCAACCCGTGGGAAGCCTTCGCCGCCATGCACAAGAAGGGCGACAAGGTGTCCGGCCAGATCAAGTCGATCACCGACTTCGGCGTGTTCATCGGCCTGGAAGGCGGCATCGATGGCCTGGTGCACCTGTCCGACATCTCCTGGCAGGTGTCCGGCGAAGACCTGGTGCGCGACTTCAAGAAGGGCGAAGAGATCGAGGCCGTGGTGCTGGCCGTGGATCCGGAGCGCGAGCGTATCTCGCTGGGCATCAAGCAGATGGAACAGGATCCGTTCGGCCAGTTCATGGCTGCCAATCCGCGTGGCACGATCGTCAACGGTACGGTCAAGGAAGTCGATGCCAAGGGTGCGGTGATCGACCTGGGCGACGGCGTGGAGGGTTACCTGCGTGCCAACGACATCGCCAAGGAGCGCATCGACGACGCCACTCAGCACCTGAAAGTAGGGGACAAGGTCGAGGCCAAATTCACCGGCATGGATCGCAAGGGTCGCCAACTGGCGCTCTCGATCCGCGCCAAGGACGAGGAGGACGCTCCCGAGGCAGCAGTGGACTATTCCTCTGCCGCCAGCGGCACGACCAAGCTCGGCGCGTTGTTGAAGGAACAGTTCAACAAGGCCGACTGATCGCCGGTTGCAGGCACGACACGGGGCGGCGGTCGCCGCCCCGCTGTATCACGTCACGGACATTGGGGCCCATGACCAAATCCGAATTGATCGAAGCGCTGGCAAGGCGCCAGACCCACCTCGCGTTTGCCGATGTCGAGATGGCCGTAAAAAACGTCATCGAGCAGATGAGCCAGGCGTTGGCCCAGGGCGAACGCATCGAGGTCCGCGGTTTCGGCAGCTTCGCGCTGCACTATCGACCACCCCGGATGGGGCGCAACCCGAAGACGGGGGAAGCCGTGGCCCTGCCTGGCAAACACGTCCCTCATTTCAAGCCAGGCAAGGAATTGCGCGAGCGTGTCAATCTCGGTCTTGGAAAGGATGCCGGCTGAGTCGTCCATGACGATCAATCCCGAGGCAGGCGGCGCGAGCCGGTCCTGCCTTCTTTTTGGCGGTCGATCGCGCGGCGCGGACGGCGCTGTCCGGCCGTCGGCAGAAGCGGTGTGGTGCGCTCTGTGCCAGTGGGGACCAATCAGGTAAAGTCAGCGCATGCGACTGCTTGGAATCATTACCCTCGTCATCTTTGTTGCCGCCGGCATCGTGCTGGGCGCGCTCAATGCCGGCATGGTCGATTACGACTTCGGATTTGCGCAGGTGCAGTTGCCCAAGGGGGCGGCCCTGCTGGGCGTCCTGGTGATCGGTTGGCTACTCGGCGGGGTGACCGCTTGGTTGGGGTCGCGGCCACGGCGCCCACGCCAGCCCCCCAGCGCCGACCGGAAGCCGCCGGTCAAGCCATGAATCCGCTGTATGTGCTGGCTGCGCTGATGCCTGCTGCGTTCGCGCTTGGCTGGTGGGCCTCGCGCCAGATCGGCGCACGGCGGTCCGGTACCGAAGTCAGCGAGCTGTCGTCGGATTACTTCCGCGGCCTGAACTACCTGCTCAACGAAGAGCAGGACAAGGCAATCGAAGTCTTCCTGAAGCTGGCCGAATACAATCGCGACACGGTCGAGACGCACCTCGCGCTGGGCAACCTGTTCCGTCGCCGCGGTGAAGTGGATCGGGCGATCCGGCTGCATCAACACCTGGTCTCGCGGCCCGGCCTGTCCGAGGCCATGAAGACCGTGGCGCTGCTGGAGCTGGGGGAAGACTACATGCGTTCGGGCCTGCTCGATCGGGCCGAAGCGTTGTTCACCGACCTGGTGGCGATGGACGCGCACGCGCCGTCGGCGTTGCGCCACCTGATCTCGATCTACCAGCACGAACGCGACTGGCACAAGGCCATCGAGCATGCCCGGCGCCTGGAGGCGATGACCGGCGAGGATGAGACCCCGATGATCGCCCAGTTCTATTGCGAACTGGCCGAGCGCGCACGCCAGCACGGCGCGCGCGTGGAGGCGCGTGATTACCTGCGTCAGGCGTTCCTGTGCCAACCCGATTGCGTGCGCGCATTCATGCTGACCGGGCGAATGCACGCGGAAGACGGCGAGCATGCCGAAGCCGTCGACGCATTCGAGGCGGCGATCGGGGCAGACAACGCATTCACGCCGGACATCCTGCCGCCCCTACTCAACAGCTACGCCCGTTCGCAGCAGATGGCGCGCGCCGAAGCCTTTCTGAGCGACATGCTGGGGCATTATCACGGCGTGTCGCCGATCCTGGCCCTGGCCCAGCTCCACCGGCAACGCGACGGCGAGCGCGCCGCGATCGATTTTCTCACCGCGCAGTTGCGCCAGCGCCCGTCGGTACGTGGATTGATGACGCTGCTCGACGCCACCATGGACAAGATCGAGGGCGAGGCACGGGAGAACTTCCTGATCCTGCGCGACCTCACCCGAAAGCTGCTCGAGGGTCAGGCGATGTACCGCTGCAACCGTTGTGGCTTCGGTGCCAAGGCACATCACTGGCAATGTCCCAGTTGCAAGAACTGGAGCACGATCCGGCCGATCCGAGGGGTTGCCGGAGAGTGACATGACGATGCTGATGACCATCGGATGGTTGCTGGCGGGTTTCTCGATCACCGTCTTGCTGGTACGTGGCGCGATCGGCTACGCGCGCCGCCGCGGCATGCTGGATCGACCGGGGCAGCGTCGTTCGCATCACGTTCCGACACCGCGCGGCGGCGGCATCGGTATCGTCGTGTCCATGCTGGTCTGTCTGCCCGGAGTAAGCTGGAGTCTGCGCGAAGCAGGGCTGTCGCATGCTTTGCCGGGAAGCTTGTGCGTGGCGCTGGCGCTGGTCGCGCTGGTCGGTTGGTGGGACGATCATCGTTCGTTGCCGGTATTGCCGCGACTGGCCGCGCAGTTGCTGGCGGTCGTGCTGTTTTCCACGGGCCTGCTGATGACGGATGGCCTCGACTGGTGGTGGCTGCCGCTGCTGCTGGTCGCTGGCGTGTGGAGCATCAACTTGCACAACTTCATGGATGGTATCGACGGTCTGCTGGCGCAGCAGGCGATTTTTGTCAGCGGCGGCCTGGCGGCTCTGGCATGGGGAGCGGCGCAGCCCGTACTCGCCCTTGCCATCGGCTGCCTGGCCGTGTCGGCGCTCGGCTTCTGGTGCTTCAACCGGGCACCGGCACGCATTTTCATGGGCGATGTCGGCAGTGGCAGCGTGGGCTTGCTGATCTTCGCGTTCAGCGCGATGCTATGGAAGGTCGAGCGTGACTTGCTGTGGCCGGCCCTGATTCTGTCTTCCACGTTCGTGGTCGACGCCAGCCTGACCTTGCTGACACGGATGTGGCAGGGACGGCGCTGGTACGCCGCCCATCGCGAGCACCTTTACCAGTGGCTGGCACGTGGCGGTCGGACGCATGCCAGGGTGGGAGCGGCCTATCTGGGCTGGAACGTGTTGGTCGCGGCGCCACTGACCTGGTTGGCGTGGCGTCATCTGCACGTTGCCTTGACCATTACCATGGCCGCCTACCTGGGCGCGGCGGTCGTGTGGCTGTACCTGAAACGTCGCCTGTTGCGACGCCATCCGAGCAAGGCTCCCCATGTCACTGCGTAAGCTTGTCGGCTTCATTCACCCGCGCGTCGCGGTCGTGTTCCACGACCTGCTGGTGACGGCGCTTGCCTGGTGGATCGCCAAGTGGCTGCGCTATACCCTGCGGCCCGACGAGATCGTCAGTTTCCAACTGCTTGAATTTCCGCTGGTTCTGGTGGTGCAGGGTCTGATCTTCCGCTGGACGGGGCTCTACAGGAGTGTATGGCGCTTTGCCAGCCTGCCGGATCTGTGGAATATCGTGCGGGCCTCGGCGATCGGCGCGCTGTCGGTGGCCGTGGTCCTGTTTCTCTACAACCGGTTGGAAGGCGTGCCGCGCTCGGTGCTGCTGCTGTACCCGGGCCTGCTTGCCTTGCTGCTGGGAGCCCCGCGACTGGCTTACCGTTACTGGAAGGACAGCCGCACCGATCTTCTGAAGGGCCAGGTCGCAAAGCGGGTCCTGATCGTGGGTGCGGACCGGGCCGGCGAGGTGCTTTCCCGCGATCTGCATCACGACAACCGTTATGCTGTGGTCGGCTTCGTGGACGACAAGCCGCGCCTGCACGGGGCCAGCATCAACGGTCATCCGGTACTGGGTCGCCTCGAGCAATTGCCCGAGTTGGCACGCGGCGCGGCGGTGGACATGCTGCTGATCGCCTTGCCTGGGGCATCCACGGCCGAGATGAGGCGCGTGGTCGCCTTGTGCGAGAGCACGGATCTGCCCTACCGGACCGTGCCCCGCCTCGAAGACGTCGTCGCCGGTCGCGCGTACCTGAACCAGATCAAGGAAGTGGCGATCGAGGACCTGCTCGGCCGTGACGCGGTGGAGTTGGATTGGACCGCGATCCGCGAGACGCTGAGTGGCCGCCGTGTGCTGGTGACCGGGGGTGGCGGCTCGATCGGGTCGGAGCTGTGCCGGCAGGTCGCCCGACTGGGTGCACAAGCACTCACCGTGGTCGAGCAGAGCGAGTACAACCTGTACCGGATCACCCAGGAGTTGCGTGCGGACTTCCCGGAGTTGATCCTCGATGCCGTGTTGGCCAATTGCGGCGACCAGCCGGCGATGCGCAAGGTGTTCGCCGAAGCGCAGCCGCAGGTGGTGTTCCATGCCGCGGCCTACAAGCACGTGCCGATGCTGCAGGGGCAATTGCGCACGGCGTTCTGCAACAATGTGCTGGCTACCCGCACCGTGGCCGATGCCGCCTGTGCCGTCGGCGTGTCGTGTTTCGTGTTGATCTCGACCGACAAGGCGGTCAACCCGACCAGCGTGATGGGCGCGTGCAAGCGGGTTGCCGAAATCTATTGCCAGAACCTCGACAGCCACTCCGACACACGCTTCATGACCGTGCGTTTCGGCAACGTGCTCGACTCGGCCGGTTCGGTCGTGCCGCTGTTCCGGCGGCAGATCCGCGAAGGCGGCCCGGTCACCGTGACCCATCCGGAAATCTCGCGCTACTTCATGACCATTCCCGAGGCCTGCCAGCTGATCCTGCAGACGGCAAGCATCGGCAAGGGTGGCGAGATCTTTGCCCTGGACATGGGCGAGCCGGTGAAAATCCGTGATCTGGCCGAACAGATGATCCGCCTCGCCGGCAAGAAGCCGGGCAGCGAGATTCCCATCATTTACACTGGCCTGCGTGCCGGCGAAAAGCTGTTCGAGGAACTTTTCCATCCACTGGAAAATTACCGCGCCACGTCGCATGCCAAGATTTTCCTGGCGCAGCACCGCGAGGTCTCGTGGGAACTGCTGCAGGCGCTGCTCAACAAGTCGGTCGAGGCCGTCGACGCCTTCAATGAGGAAGAACTTCGTCGCGCCGTGTCCAGCTTGTTGCCTTCGTTCCGCTGGAGCGAATCGGTGCAGCCGAACAATGTGGTGTCGATCCGTCGTATTACCCCGGAGGTCAACGAGTGAGCAAGCCCCTGCGTAAAGTGGTATTTCCCGTAGCCGGACTTGGCACGCGCTTCCTGCCGGCAACCAAGGCGGTTGCCAAGGAAATGCTGCCGGTGCTGGACAAACCGCTGATCCAGTATGCCGTCGACGAGGCGGTGGATGCCGGGGCCGATACGCTGGTCTTCGTTACCAACCGGTACAAGCACGCGATTGCCGACTACTTCGACAAGGCCTACGAGCTGGAGTCGAAGCTGCAGGAAAAAGGTAAGGCGGAACTGCTGGCGCTGGTGCAAGGCACCTTGCCCCGACATGTGCGGGCGATCTTCGTAACCCAGCCCGAAGCGCTGGGCCTGGGCCACGCCGTGCTCTGCGCCAAACCGGTGATTGGCGACGAGCCGTTCGGCGTGGTGTTGCCCGACGACCTGATCTGGAATGGCGCGGGCAAGGGGGCATTGCGGCAAATGGCCGAGCTGGCTGACGCGCAGCAGGCCGGAGTGATCGCAGTCGAGGAAGTACCTCACGACGAGACCGACAAGTACGGAATCGTCGATGCCGTGCCGCTCGATGGTCGCACCGCCCGGATCCGCTATATGGTCGAGAAGCCCAGGCCGACCGACGCCCCGTCGAACCTGGCCGTGGTGGGACGTTATGTCCTGCCGGGTCGTATCTTCGAACTGCTGGAAAAGACCACCACCGGCACCGGTGGCGAGATCCAGTTGACCGATGCGATCGATGCCCTGCTGAAAGAACAGGGCAAGGTGCTGGCCTACCGCTTCGAGGGCACCCGCTTCGATTGCGGCAACAAGGCTGGCCTGGTGCGTGCCACGATGCACATGGCGATGCAGGATCCGACCCTGGTGCCGACCGTGCGGGAATTTCTCGGCGCGCTCTGACCGCTGGCGCACCCACGCGCTCTGTTGCAGTTCGCGGCAGAGCGGCAATGTCGCCGGAGGTAATACGCTTGGTTGGTCGATAGCCTCCGCGCGAGTCGCTGCTGCCGCATGAACCCGTCTTCCTACTATCGCGCCACCGCCACGCCGGATGCGGCATGGGAGCCGCTGGATGGTGCCGCGCGGGCGCAGGTGGCGATCATCGGCGGTGGCTTCGCCGGCTTGAACACCGCGCTTGGGCTGGCCGAACGCGGCCTGCGCGATGTCGTGCTGCTGGAGCGCGAGCAGATCGGTTTCGGCGCGTCGGGTCGCAACGGCGGCTTCGTGTTTGCCGGTTATTCGCTGGGCGAGCAATCGCTGCTCGACCAATTGGGCGAAACCCGTGCCCGCGCACTGTTCAAGCTCACCACGGACGCGGTGGGGCGGATTCGCCAACGCATTGCCGATTACGAGATCGCCTGCGACCTGGTCGACGAAGGCGTGATCTGGGCCAATTGGTTTCGTGATCCGGGCGTGTTGCGCAAGCGCCAGGCCCTGTTGGCCGAGCACTATGGTGTGCACTGGCAGTGGCTGAGCAAGGACGAACTGCGCACGCAAATCCGCAGCAGGCGCTATCACGGCGGCCTGTACGAGCGTGATGCGCTGCATCTGCAGCCGCTCAACTATGCACTGGGCCTGGCCACGGCAGCGGCCGGGCAGGGCGTGCGCATCCACGAGGGCAGCGGCGCGCTGGAGCTGGTACGCGAGGGCTTGCTCTGGCGCGTGCGTACCGCCCAGGGCGAAGTATTGGCTGACCAGGTGGTGCTGGCGTGCGGTGGCTACCTGGCTGGCCTGCAAAAGCCGATCGACCGTGCGATCCTGCCGATCGCCACCTACGTGATGGTGACCGAGCCGCTCGGCGAGCGTCTGGACGAGTGCCTGCGTACCCGCGCGGCGGTCTACGACAGCCGCTTTGCGTTCGACTATTACCGCGCATTGCCGGACCGGCGATTGCTGTGGGGCGGACGTATTTCGGTACTCGAGCGCTCGCCCGCCGCGGTGCAGAAACTGCTCGCCAGGGATTTGCTGCGCGTCTTTCCGCAGCTCGCCGGCGTGAAGATCGACTACGCCTGGTCGGGGTTGATGAGTTATGCGCGCCACCAGATGCCGCAGATCGGGGGCGACGGCAACGGCTTGTGGTGGGCGCAGGCGTTTGGCGGGCATGGCTTGGCGCCCACCTGCGTCGCCGGGGAATTGCTTGCGGCTGCGCTTGCCGGAGGCGACGATGGTTGGAAGCAGTTCCGCGATTACGGGCTGGGCAACGTTGGCCGTCCGTTCGGCTATCTTGCGGCGCAGGCCAGTTATTGGTGGCAGCAAGGCCGGGACAGTCTGAAAACGAGGATGGAAGGATGAATGCGGAAACCATTCCCGAAATAACCTGGAGCGATTTCGAAAAGGTCATGTTGGTCGCCGGCACGGTGACACGGGTGGAGGCATTCCCCGAAGCACGCAAGCCGGCGTGGAAGGTGTGGGTGGATTTCGGACCTTACGGGGAGCGCAAGACCAGCGCGCAGATCGCGGCACTGTACCAGGCCGACGACCTGCTCGGTCGACAGATCGTGGGCGTGATCAATTTCCCCGAGAAGCAGATCGGCCCGTTCCGCTCGCAGTTCCTGTTGACCGGGTTTCATGCCGATGAAGGAGTGGTGGTTACGACGGTGGAGCGGCCGGTGGCGAATGGGGCGCGGTTAGGGTGATGAGATGCCGCTCGTCATCTCAGCGATTTTCAACAGTCGCAGGGTTGGTCAGGACAGGGGTGTGGCGACTATCGGCGTCACCTTAGGAGCTGAAGAGCAAGAGCGTTTCGTGCCGCTACGCGGTCCGAGTTACTTATCTCTTGCGTGGCCACGCACACGTCAGGAACGTGTGCGAACAGCGTAGCTGGCCCGAAGGGCGGAGGGCAGGATGCCCGGAGTAAGAGATAAGTAACCAACAGAGAAGGCCACCCCGCTTGGCGCTTGCCGCCCATCGGGCAACCGCTCCTGCGTTGCCTCAACTCCGGCATCCATGCC
>JACDJC010000468.1_pt1 | contig 46718 bp, 41 predicted proteins | sample 7454191 | NCBI WGS metagenome assembly JACDJC01 (sample SAMN14253291, study PRJNA609438) | sludge metagenome | isolation source: sludge after 25d culture with pyrite and EDTA | collected 2018-12-20
AAAACGACCATACAGAACCGTTCCGAGGGGCTCCGAGGCGCTTGGGGAACGGTTCTGTATAAGAAAGCTGTAAATCAGAACCGTTCCGTAATTGTTCAATGGTGCGCAAAAACGATAATTCATTTCAACCAATGAAACGAATCCCGATGAATCGGGAGAGTTCCCCCGATAAAAAGTCGGGGCAGGCATCCAACCATTAAAAAACAAATTATTTTCGGATGAAGATTTTTAAGAAAACCACAGCCTACTTTTCCTGCAGCGTTGCTCCTGCCGGTATTTTTCTATTGTTTTTTCTCTTTGTCGCGTTTAATATGAGCGAGACTCATCAACGTAAAAAACCGTTGGAAGCAGAAAAAGGGGTTGTTCAGGAGCCTCTTAATTATCTCTTTGAGAGCGGCACCGAAGAGTATGCTGTTTTTCGCATTCCAGCCATTGTAACAACTACTGGGGGTACGGTTTTGGCTTTTGCCGAAGGACGAAAAAATGGCGGCTCCGATACCGGCGATATTGATCTGGTGCTGAAACGGTCGGAAGACAACGGTAAAACATGGAGTAAGCTGATGGTTGTGTGGGACGATGCCGGAAATGTGTGTGGTAACCCGGCGCCCGTGGTGGATGAAACCACCGGAACCATCTATCTGCTCTCGACCTGGAACTTGGGGAGTGACCATGAGTCTGAAATTATCGAGCAAACCAGCAAGGATACCCGCCGGATTTTCGTGATGGAATCTACCGATGATGGCAAAAACTGGTCAGAGCCTGAGGAAATTACCCGGTCGGTAAAGCAGGACAACTGGACCTGGTATGCCACAGGGCCCTGTCACGGCATCCAGTTGGAAAAAGGTTCGCACAAAGGACGGCTGGTCATCCCTTGCGATCATATTGAGGCCGGAACCCGCAAGTATTATTCGCATGTGATCTATTCTGACGATCATGGCGAAACCTGGCAGTTGGGAGGGACAACACCACAGGATCAGGTGAACGAATGTACTGTGGCCGAATTGCAGGATGGGCGCCTGATGCTGAATATGCGCAACTACGACCGGTCGGCAAAAACCAGAAAAATTACTACCAGTGAAGATGGAGGTCTAACCTGGAGTTCTATTTACGCAGATAAAACCTTGATTGAGCCCATCTGCCAGGCCAGTCTGCTCCGCTATTCATTTGCAGAACCGGGAGATACCAGCCGGTTGTTGTTTTTGAACCCTGCCGACGAAAATGAAAGGAGAAATATGACACTCCGCTTAAGTGTGGATGAAGGAACAACCTGGAGCCACTTAAAAGTGTTGTTCTCAGGCCCTTCGGCCTATTCTGATCTTACAAGGTTGTCCAATGATTACATTGGATGTCTCTTCGAGGCGGGTAATGATAATCCTTATCAGGGTATTGTTTTTAGGGAGGTGTTGTTAGACGAAATGAAGAGTCACTAAAAGCAATTAATCTTTGTAAATTTGCCGCCTCTTATTAAACCATTCAACTTATGAAAAAACTGGCCGGCTATTTTTTTCAGGGGCTGTTGTACATTGCTCCCCTGGCTGTTACCGTTTACGTTATCATTCTGTCCTTCACCTGGATAGATGGGTTGCTGCGCGATTTGGACCTATTCACCGAAGGACCCTTTTCGCGGTTTAGTTTTCCCGGTCTGGGGGTTTTGGTGCTGCTGTTTTTGTTGACATTCATCGGTTTTTTGGGACAGAGACTGATTACCACACCCATTTCATCCATTTTTGATGCTCTGTTGGGGCGGGCGCCTATTGTCAGGATTATCTACACCTCGGTGAAGGAGCTTCTTTCGGCATTTGTTGGGAAGGAGCGCAAATTTGAACAACCCGTACTGGTGTCTTTGGATGAGGCAGGAATTGTAAAACGCATAGGGTTCCTCACTGCGGGTGACCTCACCGAGCTGGGGGTGGAAGCCGGGAGCATAGCCGTTTATATGCCCAGCTCCTATGGTTTGTTGGGGGAGTTGGTGATTGTTCCCGCGAACCGGGTGAAGCTGCTGGATGTAAATTCTACGGATGTGATGAAGTTTGTGGTTTCGGGCGGTGTGACCGGGGTGGGCCAAACACCTGCTATTTCTTCTTAAACAGCTCCTTCATCTTATCCAGAAGCGACTTGCGTTTCTCCTCTTTTTTGTCTCTTTTCAACTTAATTTTGGTGGAGTCGGGAAGCTCCTTCTTCTTGCCAAACAAGCGCTGGAAGAAGTTAAGGTCGGGGTCTTCCATAGAGAAGTCATCACAATCCACTTTTTGGGCCAGATAGTCGGGCAGCGGGTAAAAGGTTTGTCTGCCCATGCCTGTTAAAGTGCCGGCCCGTTCGGCCTGCTGCATAAAGCGGGCAAAGATGGGAAGAGCCGTATGGGCGCCCTGCCCCAGAGCGGTGGTGCGGAAGTGAACCACCGGGCTGTCGGCCCCCACCCATGCACCGGCCACGATGCCCGGGTTAAAGCCAATAAACCAGCCATCTGCATTGTTCTGTGTGGTGCCTGTCTTGCCGGCTAACTGCGATCGTATGCCGTAAAGGGTTCGCAGCGAGTGGGCAGTGCCGCGCTCCACCACAGCCTGCAGCATGTGGTTCATCAGGCGGGCCGTCTCTTCGCCGAAGGCGGGCTCCATAAATTGGGCAGGTTTGGCCTGGTAAAGCTCATTCCCATAGGCATCCTCGATGCGCAAAACCACCAGCGGTTCAATGGCATTTCCATAGTTGGCAAAGGCGGTATAGGCGGTGACCATTTCCAGCAGAGAGAGGTCGGCTGTACCCAAGCCAATGGAAGGCTCGTGGGGGATATCGCTCTTTATTCCGGCCTTGCGCACCAGGTCGATGACATCGTGCGGGCCGGTTTTAACGGTAAGCTCGGCCGTAACGGTGTTTACCGAGTTGATGAGGGCGCCCTGAAGCGAATAGTAACCGTAGTGGTCGCCATCGGCGTTGGTGGGCGACCAGTCTTTATACCGGCGGTAAATACGACGCTCGTTGGAAATGTATTCGCAGGGGTCGTAGCCCTCTTCCAGTGCCGTGGCATACACAAAGGGCTTAAAGGTGCTGCCCACCTGCCGTTTGGCCGTCACATGGTCGTATTGATAAAACTTAAAGTTGGTGCCGCCCACCCAGGCCAGGATGTGCCCGTTGGAGGGATTGACGGCCAAAAAACCTGCATGAAGCTGCCGCAAGGCATGTTTCACCGAGTCAACGGGAGACATCAGAGCGGTTTTCTCCTCACCATTTTGAAGGAGCGTGATGGTGATGGGCTTTTCCATCTTTTTGAGGATGTCGGCTTCACTCAGTCCCTGCTCTTTCAGCAAGGTGTATCGTTGCGAGCGCCGCACTGCAGACACGTACACCTCGGGATAAGCGGACCAGGGCTCCTGACTCTTCCAATGGTTGTCAAACTCCGCTTGCAGACGTTGCATCTGGCGGGTCACAGCTTCATTGGCAAAGGATTGGAGCTTGCTGTTGAGGGTGGTGTGGATGCGCAGGCCCCCGGTAAAAAGGTTGATACTGTCGCCATAGGTCTTGTTAAGAATAGAGGTGGCCTGTATGCGAACCTGTTCCAGAAAATAGGGGGCAGGTCCGTTTTGATGATCCATCAAATTGTACTTTAACCCCAGAGGCATCTCTTTAAATTTTTCGCCCTCGGCTTTGCTCAGAAACGACTGTTCCACCATACGCTCTAACACCACATTGCGTCTTTCCAGCGACTCTTCAGGATAAATGCGGGGGTTGTACCGTGTGTTGGCGGCCAGCATTCCCACCAGGGTGGCGGCCTCGTGGGGCTGTAGTGCCGACGAAGACTTGCTGAAGAAGCGGTTTGCAGCCACCTCTATGCCATAGGTGTTTTCGCCAAAGGGCACCGTATTGAGATAGAGTGAGAGAATCTCCTCCTTGCTGAAGACCTGTTCCAGCCTGGCTGCAATAAATATCTCTTTGGCTTTGCTTACGGGCAACCGCAGCAGTCCCTTCTTTTTACGGGGAAAGAGATTCTTGGCCAACTGCTGGCTGATGGTGCTGCCACCTCCCTGAGCGCGGTCGCCCAGAAGGATGGTTCTCACCATTACCCGTCCCAGACTGATGTAATCCAGCCCCTTGTGCTCGAAAAAACGGCTGTCCTCGGTGGCCACCAGGGCATTCTTCACATGGGGAGAGATGCTTTGGTTGTCGATGCTGCGCCGGTTTTCGATGTAAAACTTGCCTATCAACTCCTTGTCGGTCGAATAGACTTCCGTAGCCGAATTGTTTTTCACATTCTTCAGCTCCTCTGTGGTGGGTATGCGCCCGAATAAGCCGATGTAAACCAGGGAGAGAAAGATAACCAGAAGCAACAGCCCTCCGGCGGAGAGCTTGAGAAATGTTTTCAGAAGCCATTTGCGGAACTTCTGCCCGCGGGTGGTTGGCTTCTTTCGTTTCCTGCTTTTTTGTTTTGCCATCTAAATTAAGTGTGCTTATTTCTGTTTTTCAAGTTGCCAAAGATACCATTTTGCCGTGTTATCAATAGCCTCTGTCATGGGCCGGAAGGTAAAGTTAAATTGTTGGGTAAATTTCTCGTTGGAGTAATAGGACTTGCTGGTGGCCGAGTGGGCCGTGTCGCGCGTGAGAGCCGGCGCCTTACCGGTAATGGCACAAAGCAGATGGTTGAGGCGCCATCCCAAATCTATCATCCACCCGGTGACCCGGAAACGGGGAGGTTTCATATTCATGGCATTGGCCGCAAGGGTAAAGAAAGTTTTAAAACTCAGATGCTCGCTGTTGAGGATGTAACGCTCATTGATTACATGACTGTTCATGAGCAGGTCCAGTGCTTCGGCTACATCGCGCACATCCACAAAGCCGGTGATGCCATCGGAGTAAAAGGGCATGCCTTTGTAAACCGAGTAAAACAATCTTCCGCTGCTCCGCAGCCAGTTAACCGGCCCGATAATCACCGACGGATTGACCATCACAACCGGCAAACCCTCCTTGGATGCCCGCCAAACCTCCATCTCAGCCCTGAACTTGCTGTGCGAGTACGACGAGCGGTTGTCGTCGGGCTGCCACTCCACCGCTTCGGTCACCCGCTCTCCGTTTATTTGTTTCCCTAAGGAGGAGATGGAACTGACGTAGCAAAATTTTTCAACCTTTTTCTCCAGACAGGCATTCACCAGATTGGCCGTTCCTTCGGCGTTCACCTGAAGCATTTTTTGCGACTCTCCCGGATTAAACGACACCATGGCTGCGGCATGAAAAACATGGGTGACCCCTTCCAGGGCATCTTCCAGTGAAAAGTAGTCGGCCAGGTCGGCCTCTACCCACTCTATCAGCCCAAGCATTTCATCGGCTTGCTCGCCGGCATAAAATCTGAAAAGGTCGTTTATCTCGTCCCTGTTGCTGTTGGCCCTGTATATGGCTTTCACTCTCTGTCCTTTGGCAGCCAGCCGGTACAACAGATGTGAGCCTACAAGACCGGTTCCTCCGGTTATTAGTATCATGGTGCAAAGATAAGTATTTCAAAATTGTTGCTAATTTAGCGCTTCTAAATGATTAAAAAATATGTTTTCAGGAATTGTAGAGGAGGCAGCCACAGTGGTTGCCGTAGAAAAAGAGAAGGGGAATATGCATTTTACCCTTTCCTGCTCGTTTACCCATGAGCTGAAAATCGACCAGAGCATTGCCCACAACGGCGTGTGCCTTACCGTGGTTAAAAAGGAGGCAGATAACTATACCGTTACTGCGATTAAGGAGACCCTGGATAAGAGCAACCTGGGATTGCTAAAGCCGGGCGACAAGGTGAATCTGGAGCGCAGCATGATTATGAACGGACGCCTTGACGGGCACATTGTGCAGGGACATGTGGATCAAACGGCTACATGTATTGAAGTGAAAGAAGCCGATGGCAGCTGGTATTATACCTTTCAGTATGAGGTGGACCGCAGTAAGGCCGCCCAGGGCTATATGACCGTGGAAAAAGGATCGGTGTGTGTCAACGGGGTAAGCCTCACTGTTGTAAACAGCCGCGACGACCGGTTTTCGGTAGCCATCATTCCCTATACCTACGATTTTACCAATTTTCACCAACTCAAACCCGGTTCCATTGTCAACCTCGAATTCGATATTTTGGGAAAATACATCAGCAGGTTGATGGAGTTTAAGGAGTAAGGCATTGGTTTAGGGTTTGCTGAAGGTCCGCGGTTGAACAGCCGGGGTTCCTCTTTGGGCCTTGCTGGAGAGGTTGATGGGTGTTCGTGCTCGGTCAAAATAATGTCATTTGTTTCATTTCAGTTTTGGACTTTATTTTATTTCCAAAATTAGTCCAATCACTTATCGATATATCTAATTCTTGGGCTATTGATGGATAGTCAAATAGTTTATACAGCTTTACCATATCAATACGCATCAGAATATCCTTTGTAATTGACCTTTTTGAATCAGGGAATATAATTGCTTTTAGAAATTGCTGAGTATGTTCATGGTTAAGTAAGTGTAAAGCTATTTTAGCAAATCTTTCTTCTTCAAAACCAATGAAATAACACGTATCATCAAGCATCAGAGGTTTTCCCTTATCTGGTGAAACAAGTGTAAAATGAGTGCTTTTATACATACCCGAAATAGCTACCTTATATGGCTTAAATGAATAATCACCAACACCAAAGATTGAAAACCGAGGTTTCCCACGATAAATTGATGATTTTCTCTTATCAAAATATTCACTATTTTTATCTAAGTACTCGAAAGTGAGAGGGTAATCACGCTTTATATAACCAGTTTCTTGTCCTATCTTCTTTTGTGTTATTATTGTTAGTTTTCGATAAGTATTTGTCCGTGTGTTTTTTAAATCGGAACTTTTAAGTAAACCATAAACCAAATCATTTTCAATATTAAATTCTTGGTTTAATCCGTTTATGTAATGTCCATTGTGTTTTTCAATTTCCATTACTTTGGAGCAATCATGTTTTATTCCTTGTCGCCAAATAAATTGACATTTGCCATCAATATCATTTGCATGTTTGTAATCAAGTACAGAATTAACAAAATTGTTTCCTACCCATCCAAAAATTCTATTTTCTTTCAGGGAATAAAATTCAATATCGGAGCAAATGAGTTCGGCTTGCTGGTTAAATTTTGAAGCAAATAAACAAGCATCAACTGAAACATTAAATTCTCTTTTTGCATCAATTGTTAGCTTTTTTATTTCACCTATCGGAAATCTATTGCTTCTTTGGTCATAAATTAAATTTTTAACGACAGAATTTTTTACCAAAAATCCGAAATAACCTTGGTGTGATGAAAAATGCTTTAACATTAAAAGAGAAATATACTCTCCAATATCAAAATTTCCCTTACCTGTGATAGCATCAAAACCACTATGTTTTTTAAAGTTTGATTTTTGCGGCAAATTTTTAGAGTCAATAGAGCTTAATTCCGAATTTGTTATCCATGGGGGATTTCCAATTACTAATGTTTGTAGTTTTTGAGTTTCTTTTGATAAGCTTTCAAAGTCAAAGTCAAAAACATTTGCGTGTATAATTTCAATATTTGGTTTCGAGTTGCTTGGGTTTTTAAGAAAGAATTCTAATATCTTAAACTTCGTTTCCCAAATGTATGGCTGATATATTTCTATACCAATAATTCTTTTAATTTCTGATAATTTTCTAAGCGTTGCAATTATAAAATTGCCTTTACCACAAGTAGGTTCAAGGATAAATTCAAAAGAATCAGTATTTGAAATAGTTTTTATATAATCTACAGAATTTAATGCTAATTCCAAATTTGTCTGAAAATCACCGTATTCTCTTCTATTAGGTTCTTCTAATAGATTGGCTTTTTCTGTAATCAATGTAATGAATTGATTTAATTGGTCGGAATTTCTAAAAAACGTTTTAATTCCACATACGGTTTCTAATTCATTATTACAAACCTGCAAATCATGTAATTCTTTATGGTTTGCTGCGAAATAATCAATAACAACTGGCGTTATGTCTAATTCTTTAAAATTCATTGATTTACTTTGTCAACCAATTTTGAAATACCATTTATACTATTAGTAAGATACACTACTCTTGCATATTGAAGTCGCCACTGCAAAGCACTTGATATTGTTAAATAGCCTTGCTCTGGTGTTTTTGCTAAAATGCTATCTGCAATTTGACTTAATGTGATTTCATCGGCAGGAATATTCTTGTCGGTAAGATAAGCTAGAATATCTTCCTTTATAGCTCCATCCTTTATCATTTCCCTTATTCTGAAAGTTGTAGTATAATCCGCTGTCCTGCTCTTTTCAAGAAACGAACAACTAACAAAATCAAGTATTGCAGTACCACGTTCAGGTTCATCAGTTTTTTCATAAACAAATACGAGCAAATTATATCCCAATCCAAAGATTTTTTGTTTTGAATCCCTAAACGGACAAGAAGATTGAGGCTGTTTTATTGAAGTAACCTTAATATCAGTAAGAATATCATCACCTGGTAAATCAATACCCCTTGCAGATGAACCTTTCTCGTATTCATAATTTTCTTCCAGATAAACTTGAAATTTGTGTTCAATATTGGTTCCTAATGCTTTACCATCAGTCACCCCGTAAAGGTCTTTATTCGAGTAAGTTGATTCTTTTTTGCAAAAATCCTTTGCTGCTTTTTTAGCAATTCTATCGTTAGTTTTTCTTTCATTAATTCTCATTGTAAATTGCAAAAAATAATCATTTTACGGGGTATCTCAATTTTTTGCAGGATCATCTTAACATGCCGCCCAACATTCTTAGGTATACACAACCCCCTCACATCTAATAAAAGTGCGTATCCCCACCCCCGGTAATCTCCTCCTTAGTAATTTTATCTTTGTTGATGGCGCGCCAGGCGTACCAGATATAGGCCGCGATAAAAGGCACCAGCAGCGACACATAACTCATCACGGTGAGGGTGAACTGACTGGAGGATGAATTTTGGATGGTGAGCGAGCTTTGCAGGTCGTAAGTGGACGGGTAAAACGAGGTGTTGTTGAGGCCGGCTATCAGGAACAGAGACAACACGGTAAGAACGGTGCCCGGCCCGGCCAGCCATATCCCCGATGAGGAGCTTTTAAGATAGCCCAGGGCTATGCCCCAAAGGGCCAGCACAACGCCAGCCAGAAAAAGGATAAGCACTACGGGCATCTCTACCAGGGTGTGGAAGTACTTATAGGGTTCCATATAAACTTCTCCGGAGGCGGGGTTTACCGCAAATCCCGGGCTCAACAGCACCCATATCACAAAGGTGAGGAAGAACACCAAAAAAGGTATGGCATTGTACAGCAGGTGTTTCTTAGATCTTTTCAAGATGTCGTCGTGGTGGATGGCATTCATGAAATAGAGCAATGCCAGCACTCGGGCCAGGAAGAATACCGCCAACCCAAGAGATAGATTCTGAGGGTTCAGGGCCAGTTCCAGCCCATGAAAGGGCGCTTCCCATCGCGACTGGTTCATCTCGTTTACCGAAAACTCGGAGCCGGTAAAAAAGGTGGCAACAGCTGTGCCTATAAAAATGGTGCCTATCAGTCCGTTGATGAGCAGGAACGTTTCGTAAGTACGTGCGCCAAACACATTGTTAGGTCGGCTTCGGTATTCGTAGGAGACAGCCTGAATGACAAATGCAAACAGGATAATCATCCACACCCAGTAGGCACCTCCAAAGCTGGTGCTGTAAAACAGGGGAAACGATGCGAAAAATGCGCCCCCAAAAGTGACCAGCGTGGTGAAGGTAAATTCCCATTTACGGCCCAGGGCGTTCACCAGCATCGAACGTTGGGTATTGGTTTTACCAATGGTATAGATCAGGGTTTGCCCGCCCTGAACAAACATGAGGAACACCAGGGTGGCTCCCAGAAATGATATGATGATCCACCAATATTGCTGTAAAGTTAGGTGCGAAAGTGCTTCAAACATTATTTGGTTCCTCCTTCTTTTGGTCCAATTTTTACTTGCTTGATCATGATTCTTACTTCGGCCAGAAACAGTGCGGTAAAGGTGAATGCAAAGAGCCAGAAGGTGATCTGTACAGCGCTGCTGTCGATGTGCGACACCGCCGTCATGGTAGGCATTAAGTCTTGTATAACCCAGGGTTGGCGCCCCACCTCAGCCACCAGCCAGCCGGCCTGACTGGCGATGTAGGCCAGTGGTATGGTCCAGACAGCTATCCACAGCAACCATTTTTTTGTTTGCAGCTTTTGGTTCATCACCAGGTACAAAACCAGACCGAACAGGCCCATAAAAAAGAGTCCCAAAACCACCATGATCCTGAAAGCGTAAAAGGTGATGGAGATGGGTGGAACCATCTTAAAGGCGTTGCGTTCCAGTTTTACAGGGTCGGGGTCGTAGTAGGAGCCATAGCCAAAGTAGCGAAAGTTGTTCTCGATAAATGCCGGGTCGTCAAATTTGGCTTTAAGTCGTTCGTATTCCGGGAGATCGTCTTTTTGAGCCTGCTTCAGTGCTTTTAGTGCCTGTTGTGCTTCATAGCCGCGTTTTATCTTCTCCTTGTAGGATAGGATGCCCTCTTTTTCGTTGCCCATAATCAGGTCTTTGGCCCCGGCCACAAAGGTCTCCGTATTAAAATAGGCCAAAATGGATAGCATATTGGGAATCTCGATAGTGAACAACATCTCACGCGCCGATTCGGGATTTAGTTTATCCTGATCGAAGGAGGGATGTAAAAAGCCAATGGCGGTGAGAGGAGCGGCCGATTGACCGTCGATGAGTGCTTCCATGGCGGCAAATTTCATGGGCTGTGTCTTCACGATCTCCTTGGCAGAGCTGTCGCCCGTGCCAATAAGTATGACCGACGAGATGAGGCCAAACACCGAGCTGATGATGATACTGCGCTTGGCCAACAGCACATGCCGGTTTTTGATGAGGAACCAGCTGCTGATACCCATCACGAATACAGCCGCCAGCACAAAGCCGGAAGTGGTGGTGTGTATGAACTTGTTAACGGCGGTTTCGGAAAAGAGTATCTCCCAGAAATTGACCATCTCATTGCGGGCAGTATCCGGATTGAATCGCATCCCCACGGGATTCTGCATCCAGCCGTTGGCCACCAATATCCATAAGGCCGAGAGGTTGGCGCCTATGGCAGTGAGCCAGGTGGCGGTAAGGTGAGCCCGTTTACTCACTTTTTCCCAGCCAAAAAACATCACGGCCACAAAGGTGCTTTCCAGAAAAAAGGCCATGATGCCTTCAATGGCCAGAGGGGCGCCAAAAATGTCACCCACAAACCAGGAGTAGTTGCTCCAGTTGGTGCCAAACTCAAACTCCAGAATGATGCCGGTGGCCACGCCAATGGCAAAGTTAATGCCGAACAGCTTCATCCAAAACTTCGTCAGTCGCTTCCATTCAGGGTCACCGGTTCTGTAGTAAATGGTTTCCATAAAGGCCAGCATGAAACTCAGGCCCAGGGTAAGCGGCACAAATATCCAGTGGAACATGGCCGTTAATGCAAACTGGCCCCGCGACCAGTCAACAAGTGTGAAGTCAATGTTTTCAAGCATCGTTTTTCTTACTTTATGGTATAGTTATTTGTTCTATCACGTGATTGGCACGTTCCTCGTCGGTATCAAATTTGGTCTTCAGCAGGTTTTGAAAGAAAAACAAGCGGAAAATCACAAACATGATAAATAATTTAATAAGGATAATGGCCCACAAAGTCCTGCTCCAGGGGGAGAGGTTGCGGAACCCGTCCAGATAAAAATCAACTATTTTTTTTATTTTCTCCATCCTCTGTTACAAAGCTGCCCAAATGGACGGCTGATACTCGGGAGCTAAAATAGTAATTAATCCTGAATCGGTGGGTATTGAAGCAGAGTTTTATATCGGAAGTTATTGCGATGATATAAACGCTTCAAGGGCAGCAGGAGATTGATTCAATGGTTTGGGATGGTGTCTTATAGTATTGATTAACAATGTATAAATAATTCCTGAATGGCAATGGCGACTTCCCAAAACAATATCGATAAAAATCATCTTATAAATTAAGGGCACAATTTAACTCTTCCGGAAGAAGTAGGTGCCATAGGTTGCATGAAAGTCAGGGATACTGTAAATTTGGCCGGTCAATCAGAACGAAGTGATCGGGATTCTCTAAGCACCCTCAACAGGCAGGCAGGGGCCTTCCAACTAACTGTTTAACACATGAAGAAAATCGTAGCAAAATTTGGAGGCTCCAATCTCCGCGAACATGCAGATATTTTAAAATTGGTAAAGGTGATTAAAGCCTACAACCGGCCTATGGTTATTGTGGTAAGTGCATTTTATGGGATTACCAACCACTTAATCCGGTCGTTGGCACTGGTTCGGCAGGATGAAGATCAGATCAAAGAACTTACCCGTTTTTTGCTGGAAATGAAAGAGTCGGTGATTAAGGAGAACTTTTCGGAAGGGGCTGCTGCGACAAAAACGCTTCAAAAAGTGGAGGAGCGAATCAAAGAGCTGGAGCGCTATCTTACAGGTATTCATTACATTGGCGATGTGCCCGATTTTGTGGAGGATCGGGTGCTGAGTTACGGGGAGCGTCTCAGTTCATTGCTGCTGGCCGATATATTGTGCACGCACGGTGTGGATGCTGAAGAGGCTCTGCCCGAGGAGATGCCGCTGATTACCGATGGTACCTTTGGCAACGGTACGGTCGATTACGAGCTGTCCACCCGGGGGGTAAAGCAGCGGCTCTCTGAAGACAAAGTGTACGTAGTGCCCGGGTTTTATGGCGTCTCCAACGGGGGGAAAGTAAATCTATTAGGACGCGGCGGGAGCGATTATTCCGCGGCAGCCCTGGCCCGCTGCCTCGATGCAGAATCACTGGATGTGTGGAAAGATGTGGAAGGGTTTATGAGCGCCGACCCCAAACTGGTGGCGCACCCCTGCCTGATTAAGTCACTTACCTATACCGAAGCCGCCGAGCTCTCCTATTTTGGCGCCGGCATTTTACATCCGCGTACCGTTGAGCCTCTCCGGGAGGTTAACATCCCCATTAACATCGCCAATATCAATACTTTTGAAGGAGCCATCGCGCCGGGAACCATTGTGGGCGCCGATGAAGTGATTTCCAGGGATGTGATTAAAAGTGTGACCTACAGCAGCGATGTGGCCATTTTAAAACTTCGCGGCGCCGGGGTGGGACTTCAAAAAGGGATATTAGCTAAGGTGGCGGTTGCCATCGACCGTGCCGGTATTAACATCAAATCGGTTATCACTTCACAAATCGCTATTAACCTGCTGCTGGCATCGCACGATATATTCAGAGCCCGACGGGTAATTGAAGAGCTCGAGCTGCCTACTATCACCGAGTTGGTAAACATTGAGGATGTGGCGATTATTGCGGCCGTGGGCGAAGGTATTTTAGACCGGCCAGGAGTGGCCGCCCGCATATTTTCCGCTGTGGCGAGTAAAAATATCAATGTAAAGATGATTGCTTCGGGCGCTTCCACGGTAGCCACTTATTTTTTAGTGTCCGAAAGCGACCGCGATATGGCAGTGAGCGCCATCCACGATGAGTTTTTTAGCTAAGTAGTAAGTGCTTCACTTGGCACTCGCTAAAAACTGGTGATTTCGCCCCCTCCAAAAATAGCGACTCCTTTTATGATGAGTGTTGGGGATGCGGGCTGTTCCTGCATAACCTGCGGGCGTTTGTCCGAAAAGCCCCCTAAAATACTCATCACCTCCACTTTGATATTCCATTCCCGGGGAACTACGATCTTCGACCCGCCAAAGACGGCTACAATGTCGATAACAGCTCCTTCTTTTGAAAGTTTAGAGCCGGCAAAACTGAGTTCTGACCCGCCAAAGATCGAGGTGATCTTTCCCCCCTGGAAGTTTTGTGATTCAATGTGTACCACATTTCCTCCAAAAACGGCCACTTCATCAATAAAATCGGTTTGGTTCGCCTCTCTGAGTTCGGGTCGGGTGGTGAGCCTGTTCCGTCGCGAAAAGATTTGTACTCCTCCCAGTATCAGAAGCACAGGCCAATATATCCAAATATCGGCCATGCGTAAGCCCGGAACCAAATGGGGTAACATAAAAAAGCTACCAATTGCCAACAATATCACTCCTGATAACAGTTCCCGTCTGATGATATTCACAAGCCCTATTACTACAATTATCATTGGCCATCGAAATATCACGTCTTTTACCGATTCGGGGACCAATCCAATGTTGCCTGCAAGCAACAACAGGCCAAGGACGATAAGTATCAGACCGAAGCCTCTTCTGTGGCTGGAGCCAGATTTGCGGGTAATGCGTTGTGAATTCATAATGCCCTTTGTTTTAAATTAGCAATAATTGCCTCCATTTTATTTTGGCTTTATAGAATGCAATATACCTATTTTTTGATAATTGTAATGAGGGTTTCACTCTGAGTGAAACCCTCATTTTAGCTCACATGCCATTTGTCATATTTTTTGTTAAACTATTGCGAAGTGCAATTGAATGCCTTAATTTTGTGCCGAATATTGAGCAGAAAGCTTTTTTTTGCGAGGAAATGTTATTCCGGAGAGGAGTCCCGCTGAGAAGATAAAGGGCGTGAGGCCGCAAGGTGTGTGAATGAATCTATAGAGGCTCCGATACGTGTTATTCTCTTCCCGATTGTCCTAGTTAAGAGTGTAATTTGTTCGATTTGCACGTAACGTATTTATTGTAAGCCTATTGGGTTATTCCTGGTGGGGTTTTTTGCATCATTTTTTTTGAAAACTTATGACGAATTCTCTAATCTCTGCAAAAGCTGAAGTACATCCCGAAGCCATTATCGGCCAAAATGTTCGCATTGATGCTTTTGCCACCATCGACCGGGACGTGGTGATAGGCGACAATTGCTGGATAGCTTCCAATGCCTCCATCTATGCAGGGGCACGATTGGGCAGGAACTGTAAAGTTTTTCCCGGCGCTGTGATCTCAGCCGAACCCCAGGATCTTAAGTTTCAGGGTGAATATTCTACGGTCGAAATTGGTGACCACACCACCATTCGTGAATATGTGACCATTAACCGTGGTACAGCGGCCAGAGGCGTCACCAGCGTGGGGAGTCATACCTTGCTCATGGCCTATTCCCATTTAGGACACGATGTTGAGGTTGGCAACCATTGTGTGATCTCCAACAGTGTACAGTTGGCAGGTGAAGTGGTTGTGGAAGATTGGGCTGTGATTGGAGGGATGAGTGCCATTCATCAGTTTTGCCGGGTAGGTGCTCATGCCATGGTTTCGGGCATGAGTGGCGTGCTTACGGATGTGGCTCCTTTCACCAAAGTGTTTGGGGTGCCGGTCTCCTTTATGGGTATTAACTCTGTGGGGTTGAAAAGAAGAGGATTTGATAAGGGGCAGATTGATGTTATTCACGAGATTTACCGTGTTATCTATCAGCGGGGACTTAATATCTCACAGGCCCTCGCACATATTGAAATGTATCTGGAACCCTCTCCCGAGATGGAGCAAATTGTTTCCTTCATTGAAAATTCGCGTCGTGGCATTGTTAAGGGTGTGATGCGGGAAGCGGCAGTAGTGGAATAGAGAAAGCCTCCCCCAACCCTCCCGCGATGACCGAAGGGTTGGGGGAGGCTGCCTTTTTTAAAGCTCCTTCAGCATCAAATGGCGCCATACCACTCGAATGCCTCCACCATCGTGTATTTGAAGTACAATGCGGCCTTTACCTTCGCCTATTTTCTCATCGGTTAAATCTGCCATAGACTCACCATTCAGCCAGGTTTGCACCCGGTTGCCCTCTACCCGAACGCGCATGGTGTTCCATTCGCCATATTTCAGTATGTTTTCTTTTTCATCGGGTATTTGAACCAGCCAACCGCGGCCATAGGATTCGTAGATACCGCCGGAGTCGTGGTTGGGTGGGGCTACCTCAACCTGCCAACCCGATATTTTAGTGCCGTCCAGTGTACTGCGGAAAAAAATGCCGCTGTTGCCGTCGCTCTCCTGTTTAAAGTCCACCGTAAGATCAAAGTTATCGAAGTATAGACGGGTAGCCAGGTATCCATATTGCTTTTCGGGGCCACTCTCCGATACCAGCAGGCTGTCTTCCACGAACCATTTTTCCAGACCGTAGTTGATCCATCCGGTAAGATCTTTGCCGTTAAACAAATTGTACTCTTTTGGGTGATTGGGAAGTTCGCGCACCTTTACGTTTCTAAACCATACTTTGCTGCCATGATCCTGCAGGCAGATGCGGCCGCTGCGAGCCAGGCCGTATTCAGGTGCATTGTTCCATTTGCCACTGTTTTTCAGATCGAACCATTTATCGGTCCAGGCTTCAAACTCCACTACCTTTTGACCATTGAGCCAATGCTCCACATGGCCGTTGTCGAACACGATGCGTGAAGTGTTCCATTCACCGGCCTTTTTAATTTGGGTTTTCTCCGGGTCGGCAGGGTACATGGCATAATCGGCACCGGTTTGTTGCCAAATCTCCAGTTCCTGCGGAAAGTCCATGTCGTCGATCATTTGATACTCAGGCCCCGTAAGATAGGGAGCATCAAACTGTTTGCCTTCCACCACATGATACATCACACCACTATTGCCCTGTGATTCAATCTTCCATTCCCAGGCAAGTTCAAAATTTTTATATTCCTGGTCGGTAACAATGTCACCGCCTATGTCGCCTCCTTTGCCCAGTCCAACCAGAGCACCTTGTTCAACGGTCCAGCCGGTGATGCTGTCGGCATTAAAGAGGTGCCAGCCATTGGTGGTTTTACCATCGAAAAGAAGCTTCCAGCCTTCGGCCTGCTCAGCCTGGGTTAAGATGTTATGCTTTTGGGTGCATCCTGCCATAAGGGCAATACCCAATAGAAGAATAAGTGTTCTCATTTTAATAATAAATTAGGTTGCAAGTTGATTTAATAAAAGTTTTCTTTAGCAAATATAGTAAAAAAACATCGTTTTATTAAAAAGATTTCTCTTTTCCAACGAATGGTTCCACAGCTCTCTGATAAATACCATGCATCCAGGCAATGGCCATACCATAGTTGGTGACGGGCACGCCTGCCTCTATGGCCGTGGTAAGCCGGTTGTGCAGTTGCCTGCGGGTAATCATGCAGCCGCCGCATTGAACAACCAGCACGTAATCGGTGATGGGGCGTTTTACCTGGTCGAGGCCAGCCACCACATCAAATTTTAGTTTTTTACCCTGATGTGCCTTCATCCATTTGGGGATTTTCACCCGTCCTATATCGTCGCAGGCCACATGGTGCGAGCAGGACTCTAACAGCAAAACCCTGTCACCGTCTTTCAGTCGGGAGATCACCGGCGTCCCTTCCAGGTATTTGCCAAAATCGCCTTTGAAGCGGGCCAGTAATATGCTGAAGCTGGTGAGTGGAATATCCCTGGGAACTACTTCATTGGCCTTCTTAAAAACCTGGCTGTCGGTTATGGCCAGTGCGGGCCGAATGGAGGTACGTTTAAGAAAGGATTCGACCTGATTCTCTTTAAGCACGATGCTCACCGCATTATTGTCCAGAATGTCGCGAATGGTTTGAACCTGTGGCAGGATGAGCCGCCCTTCGGGAGCTTCGCTGTCAATGGGGGTGATGAGCAGCACCAGGCCACCGGGTTGGATGAGGTCGCCCAGCAGCGAGGGGTTGGTGAAAGCCGATTCGGGAATGGCCAGTCTGATGGCATCAATGAGCGGATAAATGGGGAGAGAGGGGGATAGTTCCAGAAATGCAAGGCTTCCGTTACTTCTGTAAACAGCTTCAGTTGCAGGAAGTGCAGGCGTAAGGTCGCATTTGTTATGCACCACAATGAATGGCAGCTGACGGTTGTTGAAGATTTGAATAAGCTGTTGTTCTTCTTCCCCCAGATTGTTGTGGGTAACTACCAAAATAGCAAGGTCAATGAGGTGGATGGCCTGAAGGGTTTTGGATATCCTTTTTTCACCCAGTTCACCCCTGTCGTCAATACCGGCGGTATCCAACAGCACTACGGGGCCAAAACCGGTAATCTCGAACGACTTTTTTACCGGATCGGTGGTGGTCCCTGGCACGTCCGACACGATGGCGATTTCCTGACCTGCAAGCCTGTTGATGAGAGTGCTTTTGCCACTGTTGCGCCTGCCAAAAATGCCAATGAAAGGATGCCGGTCTCGTGCCATACCTGGACTGTTTTTTGCAAAATATTAAAAATGTTACCTAAACCAGCGGCATTGCATAAGTTTGCACTTCCGCACCGGTTATAGGGCTGTTGCATAGTATGATGAGACGTTCGATGACGTTGCGGAATTCACGGATGTTACCGGTCCATTGCATCTTTTTGAGGGCTTCTATAGCTGAAGGATCAAACTCCTTAAGTGGTATGCCTAATTCGGTGCATATAAGCTCGTTGAAGTGCTCAGTGAGGAGCGGGATGTCTTCGACGCGCTCGTTAAGCGGGGGCACATGAATGATGATGACACTCAGCCGGTGGTAAAGGTCCTCCCTGAAATGACCCTGTTGAATCTCCTCCTGAAGGTTTTTGTTGGTGGCCGCCAAAATGCGTACATTTACTTTAATGGCTTTGTCGCTGCCTACGCGTGAAATGATATTTTCCTGAAGTGCCCTGAGCACTTTGGCCTGAGCGGCCAGGCTCATGTCGCCTATCTCATCCAGGAAGATGGTGCCGCCATCGGCTTGCTCAAACTTGCCTTTACGCTGTTTTATGGCAGAGGTAAAAGCCCCTTTTTCGTGACCAAAGAGTTCACTCTCAATCAGCTCAGATGGTATGGCGGCACAATTCACTTCAATAAAAGGCTGGTCGGCACGATGGCTCTTTTCATGCAACCAGCGTGCCACCAGTTCCTTGCCGGTTCCGTTCTGACCGGTTATCAGCACGCGTGCATCGGTAGCGGCTACCTTATCTATCATGTCTTTAACGTGTTGCATTGCTGCCGAGTCGCCTATCATATCATAGGTTTTGCTCACCTTACGTCGCAATACTTTGGTCTCGGCCACCAGATCCTTTTTATCCAGGCCATTGCGTATGGTCACCAGCAGGCGGTTGAGGTCCAGAGGCTTTTCTATAAAGTCGTAGGCTCCCTTTTTAATGGCTTCAACGGCGGTGTCGATGTTGCCATGACCGGAGATCATGATAACAGGCACATCGGAGCTGATCTCCATAATTTTTTCCAGCACCTCAATACCATCCATATCCGGCATCTTAATGTCGCAGAGCACCACATCTATTTTGTGGACATTAAATTTCTCCAGCCCCTGAGGTCCGTCTTCAGCCAGTTCCACTTCATGGCCTTCGTATTCGAGAATATCTTTGAGGGTATTACGGATACTTCTTTGATCGTCAATGACTAATATCTTTGGCATGTTGGGTTGTTTAAAGCTGATCTTTAACTATTTGCAGTACAGCACCCTCTTTTAGAGAAAAGGAACATTGCCAAATCTCTTTAATCTTAAATTCGGTGATGATAAACTGCACAATAATGCTGGCAGGCACAATGCTGTCCACCCTGTAAGGCTCCATGCCCGGCATTGTTCTTCGCTTGCTGGCTACCGACTCGGTTAATTGTTGATGTATCTCCTGGATGTATGCACGCTTTAGTTTTAATGAGGTGAGTTTTGAGAGATCGAGCAGGGGGTAGTTTTTTTTGGCCAGCAGGGCTGCAATGGTATCGAATGAGCCGGAGGAACCGGTTACCTTTGTGACCGGGAATTTTTTCACTGCCTCAAACAGGGTTTTCAACTCACTTTTCAGGTATTTTTGAATTAATTTGATCTCCTCTTTCCGGATGGGATCGGAGGGTTGAAACTGTTCCAGGAGGCGGGCTACTCCCAGATTATAGCTTTGTTTCCATGCAACGCCCATCCGGTTGGCGATGATAAATTCGACACTTCCACCGCCAATATCAATGATGAGGGTGTACTCATTGTTTATGGGAAAAACCTGTTTTACGCCGTCGAAGATGAGTTGTGCTTCTTCGTCGCCCTGTATAATGCGGATGGTGAGTCCCAACTCCGTGCGTACACGTTTAACAAAATCTTCACCGTTACTGGCACTCCGTATGGCAGAGGTAGCAAAGCAAAAAATGCTGTCAACCTGATACCCCGATATGGTAATCAGGTGATTGCGCAGAGCTTCGAGTCCGCGCTCTATGGCCTGGGGCGTGATGGTTGCCTTGTGTATGCCACCCTCTCCCAGCTTGGCCGGCAGCTTCGATTCCAGAAGTATGCGGTAGGTTCCGTTGCTGTTTATCTCTGTTATCAGCAGGTTAAATGTGTTGGTGCCAAGATCTATAATGGCGATTCTATCTTTTTTCATAAATTCCCTGACAAAAAAATGTAAACAAAGTTACCAATTTTATTTGGTTGAGACTCATTTGTTTGGCAGGAGCCCTCTATTTTTACACAGGCGCTGAACTATTTCATGTGGGGAAAAAAATTAATTGCATCAAAACAATTACTTAAAAAAAGCGTTACATGAAGATTCTATAAATTTCAGGTAGTTTAGTGACCTGGCATATAATAATATTACAATGAGAAAAGTAATCGTTTCTTTGTTTATGTTGTTTTCCGGAGCTACAGCTCTGTTTTCTCAGGCATGGCTCACCAATTTTGATAAAGCCAAAGAGGCAGCTGCTCAACAGGAGCGGAATATTGTTTTGGTATTCTCCGGTTCCGACTGGTGTGGCCCCTGTATTAAGCTTGATCGAAACATTTGGCAGTCGAAAGATTTCATCGACTTCTCATCGGAGCACTTTGTGTTGCTGAAAGCCGATTTTCCCAAAAGCAGCAAAAATAAATTGGCAAAGGAACAATTGGTGCATAATGAGCAGTTGGCTGCTACCTACAATAAGCAGGGCTTTTTTCCTCTGGTGCTGGTCCTCAACAGAGAGGGTAAGGTTTTAGGAGCAACGGGTTACAAGGATGTTGCGCCTGCCGATTACATCAAAATTCTCACCTCATTTGAAAAATAGATGTTGAAATCTCTTTTTTGCATCCTGTTGTTCCTGAGTTTATTTTTTGGGGCTAACGGCCAACAGAAGTTTACCCGGACTTTAAAGTTAATGGGGTCGCGTTTTGAAATCACCGTGGTGGCTGAGAATCAAGTTGCCGGAGATCAGTTTATCGATAAGGCTGTCGCTGAGATTCGACGCATTGAAATGCTGATCTCTTCCTGGGATCCCACATCAGAGACCTCCCAAATTAATCAGGCGGCTGGAGTACGTGCGGTGGTAGTGAATTCCGAGTTATTCGACCTTATTAAAAGAGCGGTTCGCATTTCACAGATTACCGAAGGGGCCTTCGACATTACCTACGCATCAATGGACAAAATATGGAAATTTGACGGTTCAATGACTGCTATGCCCTCTAAAGAGTCCATCGGTGAATCTGTGGCATTGGTAGGCTACAAAAATATAGTGCTTGATGCAAAAGAGAGTTCGGTTTTTTTGAAACTGCCCGGCATGAAGATAGGCTTTGGGGCAATTGGTAAAGGTTATTCGGCCGATAAGGCGCGTATGTTGCTTGAGGTAAATGGCGTTACAGGAGGTATTATCAATGCTTCCGGAGATTTGACCACCTGGGGCACTCAACCCGATGGTACTCCCTGGATGGTTGGGATAACCAATCCGCTCAACAATGATAAGGTGTTTTCGTGGTTTCCTCTTCGGAACAGTGCTGTGGCTACTTCGGGCAGTTATGAGAAATATGTGGCTATTAACGGAGAGCGTTATACCCACATTATTGATCCCAGGACTGGATACCCGGTCAGAGGATTGGAAAGCGTGAGTGTATTTGCCCCTAAGGCCGAACTGGCCGATGCTTTGGCAACTGCCCTGTTTGTGATGGGCCGGGAAACCGGCTTAAATTTTGTAAATCAACTTAAGGGTGTTGATTGCGTGATGGTTGACGATGAAGGGAAAATCTATAAGTCGGAACAGATAGAATTTAGTGATCTCCCGAAATGAGTGGAGCCTGATAAAGAATTGTTCTAAATATATAAGATGTAAATAATGAAAACAGAATCTTGTAAATTCTCACAAAAGCGCGATTTTGGCGCGACGTGGATGATGTATAAACGATTTATTCCGGTGGCCTTGATTGGCTTCCTGCTGCTCTTTTCGGGATGTTCCGTTGTTAAAGAGTATCAGATGGTATATATCAACGATCCGGACATGGGGCTATCGGCGAGTCCTTCCCAGCAATTTGAGACCAACTTTCAGGTGTATCGCGAAGGTGCTGCGGGAGCCAATGGCGGGAAGACCGGAGGCGGGTGTGGTTGTAATTAGTGGCTACAAGAAAACTTCAATAACGAGGTTATTGAAGTTTTTTGTGACACCACTGTTCAAAATTGTTAGTTTTCTTGCCGATACTAAAGTATTAATTTAATATATTTTTGTTTGAGATGAAGCTATTCTTAATTGTTTTATGGTTTTTCATGGTATTTTCGGGTAGTATCCTGGCCCAGGTGAGCGATACAACTACCATTTATAAAAAACGGGTTCTGGAGTCGGCGGAGGTCGATGTGCTGATGAGCTATTACTCCCAGGAGGGTGATCACTCCGCTGTGAGCGGGGGAATTGGCAGTGAAGAGTTGACCGATGTTACGCCCACCATTGTTATCAGTCTGCCACTGAATGCCGATGATATCCTTACCTTTGATGTGGGCCTGTCTGCATATACATCAGCTTCTTCGAGCAATATCGACCCATTTAGCAGTGCCGGTGATTCACAGGGGGAGGGGGGCAACAGCGGGGAGCCGGGCTCCGTGCTAACCGGAACGCCCTGGTATGCATCTTCGGGGGCTTCGAGAAAGGATGTGCTGGCCACCTTTCGTGCCACTTATCTTCATCATTCCGACAATCGTAATTTTCTTTGGGGATTCAATGCGGGGTTCTCTAACGAATATGATTATTCTTCCATTGGTTTTGGGGCCAACATGTCGCGTCTATTTAATGATAAGAATACCGAAGTGGGTTTGAGGGGACAGGTCTATCTGGATACCTGGAGTCCTATTTATCCAATCGAGCTTGATGAGTACGATAGTTATGGCACTGATTTTCTAAATCAGGGCTACTTTAAAGGGGTTCCCGTTTGGAATCAATCAGGCAATTCTTCAAACCTTTATAATCCATCCCGATTTGAGACTATTGGTAGCTCCACTCGAAACTCCTATTCCTTATCCTTCTCATTTTCACAGATATTGAGCAAGCGCCTGGAGGCTTCCCTGTTTTTCGATATTATTCTGCAGGATGGATTGTTGTCCACCCCTTATCAGCGTATCTATTTTTCCGACAGAGACAACTATTACATAGGCAATGCCTCTGATATTGCGCACTATACTTCAAAAAGCAATACCGGGGTGTATCACCTGGCCGACGATATTGAACGTTTGCCCGATACCCGCTTGAAGATACCCATTGGCGGCAGATTGAATTATTACGTGAATGAGTTTTTGGTGCTGCGTACCTATTACCGCTACTATGTGGACGACTGGGGATTGGATGCGCATACCTTTGATGTGGAATTACCGCTGAAACTGACCAGCCAGTTTACTTTAACGCCCAATTACAGGTATTACACACAAACCGAAATGGATTATTTTGCTCCCTATGACACACATCTTTCCACGGAAGAATTCTACTCTTCCGATTACGACCTCTCCACCTTCAACTCCACCCAGTTGGGGCTTGGATTAAGTTACACGGATATCTTTGGACGGATGAAAATATATAAGATGGGGATGAAAAACATGTGGGTAAAGTTCAGCAACTACAGCCGTAGTGATGGGCTTTCGGCCAATATTGTTTCCTTTGGAATAAAGTTTGCCTTTGATTAGAGAAGTCGCTGAACAAATTTCCAATATCTGTTAATGTTCTATTTTTATTATTTTGCCGGTTTTGACACTCTCTCTGGCGGCATCTAAAATTGCTGTCACCGTCATATTATTTTCCAGCGAGGAGAGATCATATGGCGACAAGGTAATCCTCCCATTTACAACTGCTGCCAGAAAGGCAAATGGATCGTTCAAGGGAGCCGGTCGTTCTTCCAGTCTTACAGTTGTTTCTTCGTTTTCGGGACTTAATCGAAAACGCAGGTCGTTGCGATTCTCGCTGATTACATAGCCGGTTTGGCCATATACTTCCATATCTTTTCTGGAGAAAGGCCAGTTCCATGAGGCTTGAATTACACATTGCATGTTTGGGTATTGCAGTACAATGGTGGCTTCGTCATCCACTCTGGGATAAATCTCAGGTTTGTTGGTTTGTGTCATAGCCATTACGGACAGCGGTTTCTCCCCTTTTGTCAACCAGGTTATTAAATTGGCACCATAACACCCGAAATCCATAAGTGCACCGCCACCATTTTCTACCGGATCGGTGAGCCAGTTTAAAAATTCCTTGTTAACACCAATTTCTGCAGGGCCTTCGTGTCCGTCGTTTACCACCACTCTCCGCAAATCGCCAATTTCACCTTTCTGAACCATTTCATAAGCTTTATGATTTGTGGCATACCAGGTAGTTTCATAATTGGTAAGCAGGTGAATGTTGTGCTTCTTTGCCAGGGCGCTCATCTTTATGGCGTGTTGCATGTTCACAGCCAGAGGCTTTTCAACCATCACATGTATGCCCAGGGGGGCAAAAGTCTCCACCACCTTCAGGTGTTCGTAGGTGCTCCCAAATGCGGTTACCGCTTCGGGTTTTGAGGAGGCCAGCAATTCGGCCATTGTATTGTAAACTATATCCATCGAGTAGCCATACTGTTGGGCGTAGCGTTTTGCCAACTCCCTGTCGGGCTCTACGATCCCCACTATTTTTATATCTCCCTTATCCGGGCGACCTAAAAGGCCATGTACATGAGAGTGTGTGAGACCTATGATGCCAATTTGTAAAGGTTCAGTTTTTGCCTGGCATTTCATGGACTGTGAGGTTGCAAAGAGGGTGGAAATGAGAATGAGAAGGGTGGCTTTTACGAACAAACTTAACGTTTTCATCGTCTCTGTAATTTTTTCTTGAGATTTAATGATTCATCGGTGAGTGACTATTTTTAAGGAAGCAATTTATCTCAATCGAAAGGTTATTTCACAGAGTAGATAAACCACTTCCAAATTTCCTTGTAATTCACCTTTTTACCATACATAAGGATACCTGTGCGGTAGATACGGGCTGCGAACCAGGTGGTAAGGAGGAAACCGCCAATGAGCAGAATCATGGAGAGTAACAGCTCCCACAATGGCACATCAAACGGGATACGCGCCATCATTACAATGGGTGAGGTGAGTGGTATCATGCTGAACCAGAAGGCGATGTCACTGCCGGGGTTTCGGTAGGCTATCATGGCCACATAAAGAGCCACGATGATGGGGAGGGTAATTGGCAGCATAAATTGCTGCAGATCGGTCTCGTGGTCAATGGCTGCTCCAACGGCTGCAAACAGGGCGGCATACAAAAGGTAGCCTCCCAGGAAGTAGAAGACAAACAGCAGGAGCATCTTAACGGGTTCTGTGCTCTTTACCATCTCCATAATGCTGCTAAAGTTAAAATCGTCAAAATCGTTTGTCACCTGCGGGCTTTGCATACCCTGCTGTTGCATCATCTCCATTTGGGCCAGTGCACGGTTGGGCATGGGTGAATCGGCGAAAAAAGTGACCCTTACGCCATTCACAATTATTACTGTGAGCACTATCCAGACCAATATTTGTGTGAGAGCTACTAGCGCAACACCAAGAATCTTGCCCATCATCAGTTGAAATGGCCTTACCGAGGAGATGATGACCTCCACTATGCGGCTGGTCTTCTCTTCCATTACGCCCCGCATTACCTGAGCACCATAAATAAAGATGAACATATAGGACATAAACGCAAAGGCGATGCTGATAATCATGGCCAGCTCGCTGGAGCTTTTGCTCTGAGTGCCATCTTCGCTCATCTTAATGGTAGCCAGGTTTACTTTAACCTGATTCAGTTGTGCCACAATATCATCGAGACCTTCAATTTTGAATGACTTGAGTTTTTGTTCTTCTAAATAGGATTCGAGACTTCGGCGCACATGGCTCTTCACATCTAAAGTGATTTGGGCTGTGGAGTAAATGGTGATGGCACTGGGATTCTTCAAAAGATCATCGGTTATGACCAAAAAGGCATAATAATCCATCGCTTTGAAATCGGTTTTTAATGCGTTTTCCTGGTCTTGAGGGAGAAATTTGAACTTTAGCAGTTCGGTGTCTTCAATTTGATTGCTATACAGACCAGTATGGTCAATTACCGCGATAGTTTTGGCGTCGTCGTCCTCCATGGTGGCAATCCAGGCAGGAAGCAGCAGCATGGCGGTAAAGAGAATAGGCGCCAGGATAGACATAACAAGGAAACTCTTTTTACGTACTCTGGAGAGATATTCGCGGCGGATAATCAATAAAACCTTATTCATAGTGCTTACGGTAAGTTGAAGGGGTTATTTGTTTTGTTTAACCACCTGGATAAATACTTCGTTCATGCTGGGTAACAGCTCCTGACAAGCGTGGATAGAGCAGTGGCCTATAATGGTGCCGAGCACCTCATTTAACGATTCATCCGGGTTTAGCTTTACCAGCGCGGAATGATGACCATTGGTCTTTTCCAGATTACGTAACTCAAAACCCCGGGTCAGCAGTTGTTCCACCTTTTCCTCATTCTCCGAAAAATCGATACGTACCAGATTCTGTTTGTAGTTGTTTCTAATTTCGTCTACAGGGCCGGAGATGAGTGTTTTTGCATTGTCAATGAGAGTGATGTGATCGCACAACTCCTCTACCGAACCCATATTGTGGGTGGAAAAGATGATGGTCGCTCCCTTTCTCTTCAACTCCAGAATCTCATCTTTCAGAAGGTTTGTATTTATAGGGTCAAATCCGCTAAAGGGTTCGTCAAATATCAGCAGTGCCGGCTCGTGCAGAATGGTGATCACAAATTGCACTTTTTGAGCCATCCCTTTGGAGAGCTCCTCCACTTTTTTGTTCCACCAGGGTTGAATCTCAAATTTTTCGAACCAGTATTTCAGTCTTTTGAGGGCTTCGTTACGTGAGAGACCTTTCAATTGTGCCAGATAGAGGGCTTGTTCGCCCACCTTCATCTTTTTGTAGAGTCCGCGTTCTTCGGGGAGGTAGCCAATGTTCTTTACATCGGCCGGGGTAAGTGGCTTTCCGTTGAGGAGCAATTGGCCCTCATCGGGTCCGGTAATTTGGTTGATGATGCGTATGAGCGTGGTTTTGCCAGCACCGTTGGGACCCAGCAACCCGAAGATGGAATTTTCGGGCACGCTGACATTTACCTTGTTGAGTGCCAAGTGGTTGGAAAACTTCTTGACGATATCTTTGGCTTCTAAAAACGCCATAATCAATGGGTATTGGTAATTAAAGATGGAAACAGGATTGTAAAAGTAGGCTTTTAGAAGAAGATATGCAAGAGGCTTTTATCTCCCCCTGTTAATCAGCTTAATCCCATACTTATCTTTTATAAACTGAAAATAGTAGTAGAGACGGTAGTTGAGTTCCAGTCCGTAATCTACCTGCGGATCGTAGTTGATTTCGCTTTCGTAGAAGCCGCCATAGCGCAGCGGGTTACGATACCTCTGATTCCATTCCAGAACATATTGGTAGTTCCAGGTTTCATAATACTGTTGGGAGTGGAAATTGGCCGAAGGTTGAGTGGCCAGATAGCTATCGAAGCCGGGGTCGAGTACGATCAGCTCATAAGAGGTGCTGTCCGGATCGCTAACCATCTCCACTTTTTGATTGGGCGCCTGGACTTTTTGGGTGGAGTGGCATGACGATGCCAGAAACAACAAAAGAGCTGCTGGTATCAGTAACCCTGAAAACAGGGGAAACCAATTTCTCTTTACTCCTACGGGGGCAGAATCTGGTGTTTTCATAATGTTGTGTTTTTTAAAAATCATGAAATTTTTTGTGTAACTCATCGGATGAGTTAAAGGACAACATTTATGCCAATGATTTGGTTTACAGCATCCCTTTTGTGCTGGGGAGTTGGTTGCTTAGCGCGTCTTTGCGAATTGCCATCCGTATGGCCCTTGCCAGGGCTTTGAATATACTCTCGATTTTATGATGTTCGTTTTTCCCTTTTGATTTGATGTAAAGGTTACAGGCTGCCGCATCGGAAAAGCTCTTGAAAAAGTGATGGAACATCTCGGTGGGCAGATCGCCTATCTTTTCGCGTTTGAATTTAGCTTTCCATACCAGCCAGGGACGTCCGCCAAAGTCGATGGCAAGGTGGGTGAGGCAATCGTCCATGGGAAGCGAGAAGCCGTACCGTTCGGTGCCGCGCTTGTCACCCAGTGCCTTTTTAAAGGCTTCTCCCAGAGCCAGAGCAGTGTCCTCAATGGTGTGGTGTTCGTCCACTTCCAGGTCGCCCTTCACCTGAATGGAGAGATTGATGCCGGAGTGTCGTCCAATTTGCTCCAGCATATGGTCGAAAAATGCTAAGCCGGTTTTGATGCTTGTTTCTCCGTTTCCATCCAGATTGATCTTGACCTCTATGTCGGTTTCAGCAGTGTGCCGCGTCACCGTAGCGGTACGTTCTTTCCTAAAAAGAAATCCGGTGATTTCGTCCCAGTTGGCGGTACAAAGCACACAGAACTCCTCCAGTGCTTTTTCTTTAAGAAGGGGTCTCGCTTTCTCTTCTGCTTTGAGCAGGATGGCGAGACATCCCATATTTTTGGCCAGTTCCACATCGGTGATGCGGTCGCCGATAACGAAGGAGCCGGGCAGGTTGTATTGACCGCTGGTTTGGTACATCGTCAACATGCCCGTGCGTGGTTTGCGGGTTGGGGCATTGTCCCCGGGCATAGACCGGTCAATGTGGATTTGGCTGAAATGGATGCCTTCCCCCTCTAATGTTTCCAGCATCTTATTTTGAGCCGGCCAAAAGGTCTCTTCCGGGAAGGAGGTAGTGCCCAGCCCGTCCTGGTTGGAGACCATTACCAGTTCAAAATCAAGATGGCGGGCAATCCTTTGAAGATTTCCAATGACACCCGGCACGAAGCTGAGCTTTTCAAGGCTGTCAATCTGGTAATTGACGGGAGGCTCGCTAATGATGGTACCATCGCGGTCGATGAAAAGTACTTTTTTAAGAGGCTTTTCCATGTTTGTTTTTATTTGGGTTAGAGACGCGCAAGTTGTGCGTTTGTACTGGAGTGGCTGGGTTTAGGGTTTGAGTTGGGAGTTTTAGCCCAGTTCCCTGTCATTCCGACCGTAGGCCTGCCTGCCGAGGGCACGAAGGCAGGGAGGAATCTATTACTATTTAACCGGACACCAAAGACTCTTTATATCTAAACCAATTTAGCAACTTATCGCTCTGCACAGGTAAGGTCTTTGAGCCAGGAGCTTAAATACCCTGTCCAGTTAAAAGCGGGGCTCTCTTTTCTATATCCAAATCCGTGGCCGCCCTGGGGCACTATTATTTTTTTAACCGGGACTTTGTTTTTTTGAAGAGCTTCGGCATAATACATAGTATTTTCAACCGAAACACTTTCGTCGTCGCCGGCATGTAGAATAAAGGTGGGTGGGGTGTCCGGGGTTACCTGATTTTCGAGGGAGAACAACCTGACCAGCTCCGGGTCGGGGTTTTCTCCCAGCAGCGCTTTTTTTGAACCGCTGTGCGTGAGGCCGTCCCGCATGGAGATAACCGGGTAGATGAGGATCGAGAAGTCGGGGCGCATCCGGCTGCCGGATTTAATGTAAGGAATGTCCACATCGAATAGGGTGGAAGCTGAACCGGCCAGATGGCCGCCGGCCGAAAAGCCCATGATGCCTACGCAATTGGACCTGACTTTCATTTCTGCGGCTTTATCCCGTACGAGCAAAATTGCTTTGCGGGCATCTGCCATCGGAATATAGGTGGCTTCGTCGAACATCGTTTCATCCGGGAGACGGTATTTGAGCACAAATGCATGAAACCCAAGTGAGGCGAGCCATTCGGCCACATGTGTACCTTCATGCTCGTAGGCTTCAACTCCGTAGCCGCCGCCCGGGCAAATGATTACAGCGGGGCGGATTCCTTCAATGATGGAAGGAAACCACCACAACTCGGGACTGGTTACTTTTGTGAGGATTTTGGAGCCGCTTTCCGGGGCCATTCTCTCTTCTTTAACCTGCACGTTTTTGTTGCCGGGAGGTGTGGATTCCCAAAGTGGAATGGTTTGATATTGAGCATTCACATACATAATCGCTGTTAACATTAAAAGGGTGGTTGTGAGGGTTTTCATTCGTATTTAATTTAATTATTGGGTTGGAAGTCGGAATAACGAATAGCAGGAAGCTTAAAGCTGCCTAATCTCTAATCTTTTTTAATTCATAATCCTTAATCCTTTTTCTGTTTCCCATCTCCTATTGAAACCTCTCAAGCGCCTGTAAAAGAGCGCTGTTCTCCATTGGAGTGCCTACGGTTATGCGCAGGCAGCCTTCGCAAAACGGTACATTGGTTCGGTCTCTGACGATGATCTTTTGCTCGACCAGAAAGGTATATAACTTTTTTGGAGCTTCCACCTTTACAAGCAAAAAATTGGCATCGGAGGGATATACTTTCTTCGTGAATGAAAATTTTGTCAGCTCCTCAGCCAGTTTTTCTCTTTCGGCTAACAATTCTTCTACCCACTTTTGAGTTTGTAATGCCTGGTTGAGGAGTTCCAGCGCTTTGTTTTGTGTCAGTACATTAATGTTGTAGGGATATTTTATTTTGCCCATCACTTCAATGATGCGCGGTTGGGCAAAAGCCATGCCCAGGCGAATGCCGGCCATGCCCCAGGCTTTTGAAAGTGTTTGCAAAACCACCAGGCGGGGATGGTTATGCAGTTCGGGGAGCCAACTCTTGTCGGGTGCAAAATCGATATAGGCTTCGTCGAGCACTACAATGCCCGGGAATTGTTCCAGCACTTCCTGAATGTCCTCACGTCTAAAGCAGTTGCCGGAGGGATTGTTGGGGGAACACAAAAACAACAGCTTGCTGTGGGCGTCGGTGGCAGTAATAATTGCTTCCGGATTCAGTTGGAAATCACCGGTCAACATCACATTGCGCACCTCAATGTTGTTTATGTCGGCAGCCACCTGATACATACCGTAGGTGGGTGAAATGGAGACAATATTGTCGAGCCCCGGTTCACAAAATGCCCTGATGAGCAGGTCGATTGCTTCGTCGCTGCCATTTCCTAAAAAGATGGAATTGGCCTGGATATTTTTCAGCGAGGCGATTTTCTCCTTCAAGGCGCGTTGGTGGGGATCGGGATACCGGTTATAGGGCACGTTGTAGGGATTTTCGTTGGCATCAAGAAATATGGCATCCCTGCCACTGTATTCGTCCCGTGCTGAAGAGTAGGGCTTTAGTTTAAGAATGTTTGGACGGAGAAGCTGGTCGATGGACTGCATTGTTATGATGTTTGCTAAACTTGTTTAGTTCTGTTTTTTTTAAGGCATCTAAGCGGATGCTTACCGCTCTTTTGTGAGCAATGAGTTGTTCGGCTTCAGCCATTATTTCAACCACAGGCCCCAGGCTTTGAAGTCCTGTTTCAGAGATTTTCTGAAAGGTGACTTTTTTACAGAAACTGTCTAAACTCACGCCACTATAAGCGCGGGCGTAACCGTAGGTGGGCAGAGTGTGGTTGGTGCCTGAGGCATAATCGCCTGCACTCTCCGGGGAGTATTGGCCCAGAAAAACCGATCCTGCATGATGGATTTTTTCTGCCACTTCTTCATCGTTTTTTAGGGCGAGGATGAGATGTTCAGGGGCGTATTGGTTTGTGAAGGTGATCATCTCCTCCATGTTGTTGAGAAGAATCAGGCGGCTATTATTCAATGCTTTTTCCGCTATTTCGGCTCTTGGGAGTGCCATTAACTGTTTTGCCAATTCACTCTGCACTTGTGGGATGAGGGAAGCCGAGTGAGTCACCATGAGCACCTGGCTGTCGGGCCCATGTTCGGCCTGTGATAACAAATCGGCAGCTACGAATGCAGGATTCGCAGTCTCGTCGGCCATTACCAGAACCTCCGAGGGGCCAGCGGGCATATCTATAACCACTCCTTCGAGGGTGACGAGTTGCTTGGCAGCAGTGACATAACTGTTTCCGGGTCCGAAAATCTTATCGGCCGGAGGGATTGTTTCGGTGCCGTATGCCATGGCGGCGATGGCCTGAGCACCTCCTGCCTTAAAGATTTTTGTGATGCCGGTAAGGTGTGCTGCAAAAAGGATTGCGGGTGGTATTTTTCCATCCTTGCCAGGCGGCGTGCAGAGAATGACCTCACGACATCCGGCAATTTTTGCGGGAACGCCCAGCATCAATACAGTGGAAAAAAGCGGAGCCGATCCACCGGGGATGTATAGACCTGCTTTCTCAATCGGGAGGCTTTTCTGCCAGCAAACTACACCCGGAGTGGTCTCAATTTTCTTCACGGGCATTCGCTGACTTTCATGGAATTTCACGATGTTGAGCATAGCGGTGCGCATGGCCTCCTTCAGGCTGCTGTCCACCTGCATACAGCCTCTGCGTATCTCCTCTTCACTCACCCGTATGGTATCGACCTCAACACCGTCAAATTGTCTGGTGAAATCTTTAAGAGCTTTATCCCCAGATTTTTTTACCGCCTGTAAAATAGGGCGCACTCTGGCGGCTAAAGCTTCAGAGTTGGCTACAGGTCTGGTTTGCAAAGCCGGCCATTGGTCCGGTGAAGGGTACCTGAAAGTTTTCATAATAAGGGAGCCTGTTTTAGTCGTGTGCCTAAAGTATCATTTTTTCGATGGGAATAATGAGTATTCCCTGGGCGCCATTTTCCTTGAGCTGCCCTATCACTTCCCAGAATTGTTCCTCTTTGATCACTGAATGTACAGAGCTCCAGCCCGCCTGGGCAAGAGGCAGAACTGTGGGGCTTTTCATGCCGGGGAGGAGCTTTATTATTTGGTTTAGCTTATCATTGGGGGCATTCAGCAGGATGTATTTGTTGGAGTTGGAAGCCTGCACGGCATTTATCCTAAAGAGGAGTTGCTCCAGAATAGCCTGTTCAGATGTGCTGAGGTTTTCTTTAGCCACCAGAACGGCCTCCGACTTCATCACCGTCTCTACCTCTTTAAGATGATTGGCCACCAGGGTACTGCCTGAGCTCACAATGTCGAAAATAGCATGAGCCAGGCCAATACCGGGTGCAATTTCTACGGAACCGGCGATTTCGTGAATCTCGGCATCGATATTTTGCGTACGAAAGTATTTTCTTAGGATGCGGGGGTAGGAGGTAGCCACCTTTTTTTTGTGGAACCAACTGAGCCCCGTGTACTCTTCACCCCTGGGGATGGCCAGGGAGAGTCTGCATTTACTGAAGCCGAGCTTTTTAACGATCTTCAGCGGAAACTCTTTCTCTTCCAGTTCATTTTGTCCCACAATCCCCAGCTCAGCCACGCCGTCGGCCACTGTTTGCGGGATGTCATCATCACGCAGAAACAGAGCCTCCAGCGGGAATGTGGTGGCAGAAGCCACCAGGCGCCCGTTGCCCTGGTTAAACTTAATGCCGGCCTCCTTTAGCAACGACATGCTGTCGTCGTACAAACGCCCTTTTTTTTGCAGGGCCACTCTAAGTCTGGTCTCCATTTGTTCTTTTTAAAATAAAAAAGGCTTACCAATTGAGGTAAGCCTTTCGGAAAATATTGTTGCACAACAAGCCCACCTTCATTAAACTAATAAATGCGGATGGGTATGATGGACTTTAATGAAAATCATTATTGGTATGGCTGTTTGTTATTAACAATCATCGCAAAAATAGAGAGTTTTGTTTTAAATTCAAATTTTTATTGGAAAAACTTATTTGCGTACGCACTTTTTATGCATTTGTGAGTTATGGAACTTTAAAAGCTTATTTTTGCGCAAAACTTCATTTTATGAAACTTCTGAAGCACATACCTAATACTTTAACCAGTTGTAATCTGTTTTTAGGAGCCACCGGTGTATTGGTGGCTTTTCAGGGACACCCTGATTTAACTGCCTATGCGGTATTATTAGCTGCCCTGTTCGACTTTGCGGATGGCTTTGCAGCACGGCTGTTAAATGCATACAGTGCAATAGGGAAGGAACTCGACTCGCTGGCCGATCTGATAAGTTTTGGGTTGGCGCCCTCGGCAGCTTATATCAGTTTGTTGCACTTTTATTTTACCGGAGATTGGCGGGTCGATTTTTTCGCACTTCCAGGTCAACAACAGCTGATACTTTTGCTTCCCTTTGTATTGGTGATTTTTTCGGCAATAAGACTGGCTAAATTTAATATGGATACCCGGCAGACAGAGACTTTCCTGGGACTGACCACCACTGCAACAGGTATGTTTACCGTATCGTTGGTTTACATGATTTTTAAAGATGGCTACAGATGGGAAGTGTTGGCAAATCCCTATTTGGTTTTTTCTCTGATAGCTGTTTTTTGTGCGCTGCTTGTGAGTGAGATACCTATGTTTTCGTTGAAGTTTAAAAACTTTGGAATTAAAGTTAACCTGTTACGCTACCTTTTATTAGGGGTCGGTTTAATCTCCCTTTTTTGGTTGGGAATAGGCGGAATAGCTGTGACGATAGTGGTGTACTTATTTTTTTCGGTGGGTAGTTATCTTATAAATCCCTAATTATTTTGTTTATTTGTGAGCCTCTTCCTATATTTTAGAGCATGTAAATTGATTCCGGATGCAAAGAACCAATTCATTTGCCGACACTTTTCGGCGTGACCTTTCGAATCTGCCTACGGCCTATTTCGCGTTGGTTATGGCCACAGGCATTGTCTCCATCGCCTCTTACAACTTCAGTTTTTTCAATATAGCCCACGTGCTTTTTTATTTCAACATCGGAGCTTATCTTTTTTTGAGTATCCTCTACATCGCCAGGATGATTCTTTATCCGACAAAGTTTATTGCCGATGCCGGCGATCATTCCAGGAGTCCGGGTCTGCTCACTTTTGTGGCGGGCACCGGCGTGCTGGGTAGTCAATTTGTAATTATTGCCGGCAATTATCAGGTAGCAACAGCCCTTTTATATATCAGTACAGCTGCGTGGCTCTTTCTCATCTACATGGTTTTCACCGTATTTACTGTAAAAGATGAGAAGCCTACTTTTCACGGATCTATCAACGGTCTTTGGCTGCTTATCATTGTGTCCACCCAGTCGATCTCCATCCTGTCGGCTCAACTTGCCGGCTTTCTGCCTTTTCCTAAAGAGGTGGTGCTCTTTTTCTCACTGGTGATGTTTCTGTGCGGTTGCATGTTCTACATCATAGTAATCACTCTCATCGTTTATCGGATGTCTTTTTTTAGTATGAAAGCTGAGGAGTTTGCGCCCCCTTACTGGATTAATATGGGAGCAGTGGCCATCTCGACTCTGGCTGGTTCCACCCTTATGCTCAGTGCACCCAACTGGCCTTTTATCAATGAGATATTACCCTTTTTAAAAGGCTTTACACTTTTCTTCTGGGCCATCGGTACCTGGTGGATTCCGCTTATCGTCATCCTGGGAATATGGCGTCATATCTTCAAACACCTGCCTCTTAAATATCACCCACAGTATTGGGGGATGATCTTCCCCATGGGCATGTACACCGTCTGTACCGTAAGACTTTCGCAGGCCCTCGATCTCTCCTTCCTGATGGTTATCCCCTTCATTTTTGTATATATAGCTCTCGTGGCATGGGGCATTGCTGCCGCCGGCATGTTTTACTCCATTGGCAGAGATTACATACCTGGCAAGAACCATTAGCATCTCAAGATGTCTCACTTCGTGCCAGGATAGATTTTTGTAAATCCCGAAAGCTAGTAATTTATGCCCATCCCTGAGCCCCAGTGTGGTCTTCCGACAGCAGCCGAAGACCCCGAGATTGATATATCTGTGCAAGAATGGCCGGAAGACCTTGTTTCGACGCTTCTCCCTGTTATTTCCTTATAATTCTTAATGGAACACCGGAGCATCAATTAATATAGGACTATGAAACACTGACGCCTTACGGGTCTTCGGTCCTGTTCTCGAACCTCAATCTGCATTGGAAAAGATTGCTGCATCGTTGATTGATAGTATAAACAACGTTGAGTCTTCTAAAAGAGGACTATAGAGTCTTCTTTTAATTTAGACCAGATATAAATTAGTTGGGTTTCTCGCAAAAAGAGGGCTAACCGGCATGATTTATTTGATGCTAAAGAGCGTTCTTTGTATATTCACCGTGCAAAACTCCTCGAATGTCGATGTAATTTATTTTGGTTATTCACTTTACTTAACACCCCTATCCATGAGTCTACTCAACAAACTCATTTATTTTAGCAAAGAAGCCGCTGTAAGTCCCGACAAGCACATTGTCACCACCGACACACCTCGTGACTGGGAGCGCTTTTATCGCAACCGATGGCAATTTGACAAAGTGGTGCGTTCCACGCATGGTGTTAATTGCACCGGCTCCTGTTCGTGGAAAATATTTGTAAAAAACGGGCTGGTAACCTGGGAACTCCAGAGTACCGATTATCCTGAAACACGTCCCGACCTGCCTAACCACGAGCCGCGCGGTTGTCCGCGCGGAGCCAGTTATTCATGGTATCTGTACAGTGCCAACCGGGTGAAGTACCCCATGATACGGGGCACTCTGGCCAAAGCTTACCGAAAGGCCAAAGAGACTCATAAAGATCCTGTAACTGCCTGGGAGAGCATTATGGACGATCCAGACACGCGTAACGCGTACATCCGCGAGCGGGGTTTGGGCGGCCTCATCCGTTTGGATTGGGAAGAGGCGCAGGAGATTATTGCAGCGGCCAATATCTATACCATCAAGAAATACGGGCCCGACCGCCTCGCAGGTTTTACACCCATACCTGCCATGTCGATGGTAAGTTACTCATCGGGCACCCGCTATTTGAGCCTGCTGGGAGGTACTATACTTAGTTTTTACGACTTTTATTGCGACCTGCCGCCCTCTTCGCCCCAAACCTGGGGGGAACAGACTGATGTGCCCGAGAGTGCCGACTGGTACAACTCCTCGTTTTTGATGCTGTGGGGTTCCAATGTGCCTGTCACGCGTACCCCCGATGCTCCGTTTTACACTCAGGTGCGTTATAAAGGCACCAAAACCATTAACATCTCACCCGACTTTAACGAGGCTGCCAAGTTCTCTGACCTGTGGATAAAACCCAAACAGGGCACCGATGCTGCACTGGGAATGGCCATGGTACATGTGATACTCAAAGAGTTTTATCTGGATAAAAAGACACCTTATTTTGAAAATTATGTAAGGCAGTACTCCGACCTTCCTTTTCTGGTTAAAATAGAGAAACAGAACGGCCGCTATGTAGCCGGAAGGATGGTGAGGGCCAGCGATATGAAGACAAATATTGCTAAAGCGGAAAATGCCGACTGGAAACCGGTGGTATTCGACGAAATAAGCAAAAAGCTGGTCATCCCCAATGGTACCATAGGCTCACGCTGGGATAAGAGTCAAAAATGGAACCTGGAGATGATAGATGCAATAAACGGGAATGATATAATGCCTCAGCTCTCTTTTGCAGAGGATTATGATGAGGTGACTGAGGTGGCTTTCCCCTACTTTGGAGGCGACGATTACAAGCACGAACACTTTAATGCCACCTCGCATGAGGAGATTATTAACCGGAAAATACCGGTGCGTAAATCACCCGATGGCACTTTTATGTATTGCACGGCCTTCGACCTGACTGTTGCCAATTATGGTCTTTCATTGGGACTTGCAGGAGAAGCGCCTTCACCTGAATATTCCGAGGACGCTCCCTACACGCCTGCCTGGCAGGAAAGAATCACTGGCGTTCCTGCGTCGCAGGTAATCTCCACCGCGCGTCAATTTGCTGAAAATGCCGAAAAAACCGAAGGAAGATCCATGATTATTATTGGCTGCGGCGTTAATCAATGGTTCCATACCGATATGATATACCGCAGCGCCATCAATATGTTGGTGTTTTGTGGTTGCATAGGAAAATCAGGCGGAGGATGGTCACATTATGTGGGGCAGGAAAAGCTGCGCCCACAGACCGGCTGGCTGCCGCTGGCTTTTGCACTGGATTGGATTCGACCGCCACGCCACATGAATGCTACTTCCTATTTTTATATGCACACCGGTCAGTGGCGCTACGAAAAGGTCGGATTGTCGGAGCTGATCTCACCATTGGCAGATAAAGAGGAGTGGAACAAAATGTCGGTGATCGACTGTAATGTGAAGGCCGAACGGATGGGCTGGCTGCCTTCGAGCCCGCAACTGAACGACAATCCTATCAACCTGGCCAGACAGGCTGCGGAGGAAGGCAAGGATATTAAGGACTTTATTACCCAAAAACTGAAGAGTAATGAACTGAGTATCGCTTCCGAAGACCCTGATGATCCAAAGAACTTTCCAAGGAACATGTTTATCTGGCGGTCCAATTTATTGGCCTCAAGTGCCAAAGGAATGGAGTATTTTATGAAGCATCTGCTGGGTGCTCAAAACAGTGTGCTTGGAGATGATTTAAAGGTGAATGGTGAACAACTGCCCCGCGAGGTAAAGTGGCACGATGATGGGCCGGAAGGAAAATTAGACCTGTTGGTAACCCTTGATTTCAGAATGTCCACCTCAGCACTGCACTCCGACATTGTATTACCGGCAGCTACGTGGTACGAGAAGAACGATCTCAGTACCACCGACCTGCATCCGTTTATCCATCCCTTTTCAAACGCTGTAGATCCCGTTTGGGAGGCACGCAACGACTGGGATATCTTTAAAGGACTGGCTAAAAAAGTCTCTGAGCTCTCACCTGGCCATCTTGGAAATGAAAAGGACGTGGTGTTGCAACCTATGCAGCACGACTCACCGATGGAAATTTCGGAAACCGCCTACGCGAAGGATTGGAAGGAGCACAACCTGGAGCTGAAACCCGGTAAAAACATGTCCGACATTATTGAGGTAACTCGTAATTACCCCGAGACTTATCAGCGATATACATCTTTGGGGCCACTCATGGAAGAGTTGGGAAATGGTGGAAAGGGTATCAGTTGGGACACCCGCGAAGAGGTGGAAATGCTCAAGAAGTTGAATCTTTCTTCTAATGGACACCAGGCCAACGGAAGGGCTCTGATTGAAACCGATATCCATGCCGCTGAAACCATTCTCTCTCTGGCGCCCGAAACCAATGGAAAGGTGGCTATTAAAGCCTGGGAAGCATTGGAAAAGGTGACCGGACGTAAACACACTCATCTGGCATCCGGACGCAAAGCTGAACAGATACGATTCAAAGATCTGCTTCATCAACCCCGAAAAGTCATTACTTCACCTATCTGGAGTGGAGTGGAGTCCCACGAGGTCTCTTATAATGCAGGCTATACCAATGTGCACGAGCTTATTCCCTGGCGTACCCTTACCGGCAGGCAATCGCTCTATCAGGATCATCCCTGGATGATTGCCTTTGGTGAAAACCTGGTTTGCTATAAGCCGCCCATCAACACCAAATCGCTGAAAGGGCTTGTAGAAAAGGTGGATGGTAATGACAAGTATATGGTCATCAATATGATGACGCCTCATAACAAATGGACTATTCACTCAACGTGGTCGGATAACCTGCTGATGCTCACCCTGGGACGTGGAGGTCCTGTGGCATGGATGAGCGAGGAGGATGCTCAAAAAATTGATTTGAAAGATAACGACTGGGTTGAAATATTTAACCAAAATGGCGCAACGGTAGCGCGATTGGTGGTTTCGCAAAGAATCCCCAATGGTGCACTCATTATGTATCACAACCAGGAACGAACGGTGAATATGCCTGTGAGCCAGATTACAGGGAACCGGGGAGGGGTACATAATTCGGTTTCAAGGCTTTGTTTAAAGCCCACCCACATGATAGGCGGTTACGCTCAATTGAGTTTTACCATTAACTATTATGGCACTATTGGTGCCAATCGCGATGAGTTTGTAATTATCCGAAAACTTGTTAAAGTAGAGTGGATGGATGAGCCCATTGAAGAATCTTAAAAAAAAACATCATGCAGATACGCGCACAAATAGCAATGGTTATGAATCTGGACAAGTGTATTGGCTGCCACACCTGTTCGGTAACCTGCAAAAACGTATGGACCTCGCGCAAAGGGGTGGAGTACGTATGGTTTAACAACGTGGAAACCAAGCCCGGCATAGGCTATCCCGATGAGTGGGAGAACCAGAAACGCTGGAAGGGCGGATGGAAGCTTGACAAAGGGCGCCTGAATCCTAAAATGGGCAATAAAATTGGCATTATGAAAAACCTCTTTGCCAGCCCCACCATGCCCACCATTGACGATTATTATGAGCCTTTTACCTTTAACTACTCCATTTTACATAAAGGCTCCAAATTTAAAACTCCGCCCACGGCACGTCCACACTCCATCCTTACAGGGAAGGTGATGGAAAAGATCGAAAAAACGCCCAACTGGGAAGATGATTTGGGCGGCGAGTTCAAAAACCGAAGCAAGGATGTAAACTTTAAAGATGTGCCAAAAGACATCTATGGTGAATTTAAAAATTCATTTATTATGTATCTGCCACGCATTTGCGAGCATTGTCTCAATCCCACCTGCGTGGCGGTTTGTCCTTCGGGAGCCATCTATAAGCGTGAGGAGGATGGCATAGTGCTTATTGACCAGGATCGTTGTCGGGGATGGCGCCAGTGCGTGAGCGGCTGCCCCTATAAAAAGGTCTATTTTAACTGGCAAACGAATAAATCGGAGAAATGTACTTTTTGTTACCCGCGTATTGAAGCGGGTGAACCCACCATTTGCAGTGAGTCGTGTGTGGGAAGGCTTAGATATATTGGTATGATACTTTACGACGCCGATAAAATAAAAGAGGCTGCAGCAACACCCGATGAAAAGGATCTTTACCAGGAGCATTTGAACCTCTTCCTCGATCCACACGATCCGGAAATAATCGCTGAGGCCCGGAAGCAGGGTATTCCACATAACGTTTTGGAAGCTGCGGCAGCATCGCCCATTTACAAGATGGCTATCGACTGGAAGGTTGCCTTTCCATTGCATCCCGAATATCGTACGCTTCCTATGGTTTGGTATGTGCCACCTCTGTCGCCCATCCAGTCGGCTGCTAATAGCCAGGTCATTGGCATGAATGGCATACTGCCCGATGTGGACGATATGCGCATTTCTCATAAGTACCTGGCCAATCTGTTTACTGCCGGCGATGAAAAACCTATTAAAGAGGCGCTTAAGCGCATGCTGGCCATGCGGGCCTATATGCGTAGCAAAACCGTTGATAAAGAGGTAAATACTGAAGTGTTAAAAGGAACCGGCCTCACCCCCGAGCAAACCGAGAAGATGTATCACCTGATGGCCATTGCCAACTTCGAAGATAGATTTGTGATACCCACCAGTCATAGAGAAGAGGCCAAAAATGTGTATCAAAATCAAAGCAGCGGTGGCTATCCCGATGGAGACAGCAACGATACTGAAAAATTTAAAAATTTGTTTGGAGGCATCTGATTATGATAAAAACCTATAAGATATTATCACTTTTACTCTCCTACCCAAGCAGAGAGCTGCAGGAATTTTTGTCCGGGGCCGAAAAAGGGTTGCGGGAGGAAGGGCTGTTGCCGGAGGATAGAATAAGTGGCGTAGCAGAATTTTGCAAATATTTTGTTAATGCCGACCTTACCGACTGGCAGGCAGAATATGTACAACTGTTCGACTATTCGAGAAGCGTTTCACTGCATTTTTTCGAGCATGTGAAGGGCGATTCGAAAGACCGCGGACAGGCGATGGTTAATTTAATGGAGTTTTACAAAGAGAATGGAATGCACCTCACTGCGCGGGAGCTCCCCGACTATATTCCTGTGTTTTTGGAGTTTCTCTCCACGCTTTCAGTTTCAAAATCTGCCGAACTTTTGGGGGAGACTGTAAACATTGTAGATAGGATTAATGTGGCCCTTAGCGAAAGAGAAAATCCTTACCGTCATCTGTTCCAGGCTATTATTTCACTGTCGGCTAAGGAGCCCAATGAAGCGGTTACCCGCAAAATGATAAAAGATGAAAAGCCCCTGGATTTGGATGCCGAATATGAAGAGGAGCCGGTTACATTTGGGGGCGGAGAGGGGTGCACCAGTTGTGGATAAAGTAGGGAGCCGGGAGCGGAGAATAGGCCGATAAACAGTAAACGGCCTGCCTGCCGACCAGAGGGAAGGTAGGTAAACGGAAAACAGTACGCCGAACTCACAATCCTAAACCCGAACTCTGAACTCTGAACTCACAACCCCGAACCCACACCTTTGTGCAGATGCCCGACCCGGCCGTTTCTAACAAGAATTATAAAAACCAACAGCTATGAACAACTATCTCAACAATTTCCTGTTCACCTATTTGCCACTTATCACCTTTGCGGTTTTTTGGTTTGGGCTTTTCACCCGGCTTATTATGGCCAATAAAACCATTCATGCAGAGTCAACCCAGTTGCTGGCCGACAAGAAAGTTAAATGGGGCAGCAATCTGTTTCATGTGGGCATTATTTTTGTATTTTTTGGACATCTTACCCTCTTTCTCCCCGAGTCGCTCTACCATTTGGTGATGACCAGCGAGACCAAGCGGCTTTTTGCGCTAATTTTGGGTTCAACTTTTGGAACTATGGCCATTATAGGCATGGCTATTCTGGTAACCCGCCGCTTCTTTTCGCCTCGCATCAAATACACCAGCAATCTTCAGGATCATTTAATCCTCATCTTGTTATTAGTTGAAGCAGGTTTAGGATTGAGTGCTGTTGCCAACACTGCTACTACTTCCATTGAACAATATGTAGCCCTGGGCAGATGGGCTCAGGCGGTGGTTACCTTTCAGCCCGATGCAGGTGCCATACTGGCCAGTCATTCTATCCTCTATAAAATACACATCGTTACAGGGCTTTTTATTTTTATGATTTTCCCCTATACCAAGCTGATGCACATGGTGGTTTATCCTTTTGCTTACGTTTTCAGGTCGGGGTATCAGCTGGTGCGCCGAAGAAGTTAAGTGATGGGTGGTTTTTTGAATGTGATAAAGCGGGCTTTTCCTGGTATATTCTTGTTGCGTTGCTGTGTGAAACGATGATGGAAATCATGTCGATTAATAGGATTGTATTCCGAAAATTAGGCCTAATATTCGGAATATAATCAAAAAATCAAGCCTGATTTTTTGGAATAGGTTCATTATGTGTTAATCTTTGACTCAAAGATTAACATTATGATTGAGCGTATCATATTGGCTAAAATTAAGAATCAATGCTTCACCAACAAGCTAATTCTCCTGTTGGGTGCACGTCAGGTTGGAAAAGCAACCCTGCTGAAAAGTCTTGTGCAAAGCGTGCAGGTGAAAACCTTATGGTTAAATACCGTTTCTCAATTCACTCAAACTCCTTCTTATCAAGAGACCGCACAAGGTGCAGGTGCCAGCTGTGTACATAGCGGAGACTAACTGCTATGGAGCGGGCCGGGTTTCTGATGAATTCGCGTGGGGTGGTTAAGCCGCTCACCACCATAGGTAATATTCCAAATGCGTGATTTACTGAGAGGTACAGCTGTCTGAATCCCGAACGAAAAAACAATCGTTGCATTAGAGGAGCGCGCAGTTCGGTACTTAAAGCCGCAAAGCCGGTGACTACCACCAACGCGCGCAAAACCATAATTAATCCGCCGGCAAGTGCCATGAGGCGCCCTTCCAGGCCACCGACTGAAGTTTTGCTAAAAAACCAGGCCAGCACTAATATTACCAGCAACTGCATCCAGAACAACCATTTTTTTAGTTGCCTTACCGCAAATCGATAACGCCAGAAAATAAACGCGAGCCAGGGAAGGGTCAAAATTAGTGCAGGCATCAGCGTGAGACTACTCAATGCAAAGAGCATAAGCGGAATAACTGCCACCAGTATGGCTAAAAAGAGAGTGGAATATTTAATCTCCGCGGCGGGTTGTTCCCAGGGTTGCTTTCCCGATTCAGGAAAACGGGGTGGGTCGCCGTATTGTTCCCTTCGGGCCCGTTGTCCCAATAAATAACCAGTGAGGGCGGCCAGTGCGCCTAATGAAGCGTAAGTCACGAATAAGGCCAATACGGCTCGCTTGGGTTGGGCGTGTATAAAACCCAGTTTTGTGGTGGCAAACAGGAACATCTCTTCATAAATCCGGAAAATATCCAGTCCAAAAAGCAGAAACAATCTCACAATTTTGTGCACCAATGCGCTCACCAGGGTAAACATCCCTGCCGCCAGATAGCCTGCCAAGTTTCGCCCGGTTAAACGAATGACCAGCTCAATAATGAATCCTTCCATTGCAATGGCTACCATAGGCCCCAGGATAACAGCACTGGGTGAAATGGATTTCATGAGGGCAGTGATAACACCGGCCCGCCAGATAATCCCGTATTTAGGCCATATTTGAAAAAAACCAATGACCAGCATGATGGAAATAAGCGTGAGGAAGGTACCCGAAAGAGGGATGCGCAGGTTGTGCAGAAAACTGCCGGCAATAATTTCAATGCCGGCCCATAAGCCTGCCAGCACTGAAGCCTTTATCCATTTGTCGTTGACTCTTCTCAATGACCTTTCCATAGTTCGCGGGTCTCTTTTAAAGCGCGAGGCGTATTCACATTTTTAAAAGCATGTTGGTGGTAGAGTGGATGCTCCTTTGTAATGCTTACGTTTTCTACCTCCACCAATGCTGTCAGGCTTTTCATCTTTAAGGCATTCGCTTCTATTTGCTGCTCCAATACCGGTACGATATCTTTATGATATACCGCACATAATAACTGCAGTTGGCCATCTTCGTCAACCGGTGCTGTCAGGATGGCTTCGCTTTCGGCTGCCCTTGCAACAATATAATGTAGCAAAGATACCGAAATCAGTGGCATATCGCACGACACCACCAGATTAAAAGGGGTAGTTGAGGTCTTCAAAACCGAATAAATGCCACCTAACGGGCCGCAGTTGGGATAAACATCGGGTATCTGTGGCCAATTGATGTTGGAATAAGTGGTGGGTCCTATACTTATTATGATGTTGGAGGTCAGTGTACTTAGCTTGTCAATCATTCTTATAAGCATGGAGCGGCCATGCATCGCAGCTTCTGCCTTATTGAAGCCCATGCGCCGGCTTTGCCCGCCAGCTAAAATTATTCCGGTGATATCTGGTTTTGAAAATATCATCTGTGCAAAATAGTATTTTTTGGTTTCACTACCTGAAGTGTAAGGAAAATGGGTACTACAATAAATTATAAATCTGCTTAAGAGCTTTTTGGGGATTGAGAAAATCACCGGGATAAAAAATGGCAGCGGGCTCAATTTTCCACTTTTCAACAATTGCCTTAAGATGCTTTGTTTTGGTGGTAAACAGCAGGGGGATGGTCGAATTTATAAGGCTGGTGAAACCTTCGTACCAAAGCTCTCCGGCCAATTCGTACCCACCAATTTCATCGATAACGGCAATATCCAGAGGTTGCTGCAGAAGTTGGCCGATCCACCTGCCACCTGCTTCTACGCCTAAAAGGTGAATCTTAAAATGAAATGGGCGTTGTTGAAATGTTGCCACCCGCTCCATTAATAACACCTCCTCGCCGGTTTGTACATTGTGTATGGCATAGCTGTCGTTAGCCTCGTCGTGCATCGACACAAAGCCTCCGGTTGTCATGCCCTTGCTGGCAAATTCATTAAGCAGTTGCAGCATAAAAGTTGTTTTACCTTTATTAATTTCTCCGGCAATAATAAATATTGACTTATTGGTGGTTGACATAGAGCTCGCTTTGATACAATTTTGCCCTCTCAATAAATATTGAATGCCCGGTAAAAGTTTCCTTCAAAAATAGGCATATAATTTATCTTCTTTCGCCTATGGAATGAAATAAGCTCAATGATTACGTCATTCAATAAATTTCCATACCTTGTCCTTCAAAACCATCCCATCATGAAAAACAGGCAACTTTTCACTGGATTTATTCTCGCTTCAGCTCTTTCTTTTATATTAACCTCTTGCCAAACTTCCCAAAAGGAGATTTGGATTGCTGAAACCCCAGTCCAAAACGAATACACTCAAATTGACAGGCAAGGCATCACCATCATTCCCAACGGTCGGAAAATTACCCCTGTGGGAAAGACTATTACCACGGCGCCCCACCCATATGGGCTTGCTATTAGCGCTGATGGCAACCTGGCGGTCACGGCCAATTCGGGCATCAATCCGCTCTCCATCACCATCATTCGCAATTTGCTAGGGAACAACCCGGAAGTTCAGCAGATACCTCCCGGTGCCAACACCGATAAAGGAATTCTGGATGCGGTCTTTATGGGACTGGCCATTCATCCCAATGGACGTGACATCTTTGTGTCGGGCGGCCAGTCGAACAACATCTATATCTTCGACGCGCTCACAGGTGAGAAGAAGGGCGCCATTTCGTGTTCCGACTCTACGGCTCAGCAGAACTATTCTCATGGCTACATTGGCGATCTGGTATTGAGCGGAGATGGGAAAATCCTTTACGCGGTAGATCAAATCGGTTTTCGCATGGTGATTTTAGATGTGGAGAAGCAGCAGATCATTCGTAATGTGCCCGTGGGGAGGTATCCTTTTGGGATATGCCTTTCGAGCGACGGCAAAAAGGCCTATGTGGCCAATGTGGGCATGTACCAGTATAGTTTTGTGGATGGGTTGACGCCAGAGAATATTAAAGAGAAATCTCTGCCCTTTCCGGCATTCGGCTACAACACACCGGAGTCGAAAGAGGGGGTAACCATCGACGGTATCCGCGTACCGGGACTGGGTGAGACCAACACCCCTGAGATGT
>JACDJC010000469.1_pt1 | contig 46686 bp, 38 predicted proteins | sample 7454191 | NCBI WGS metagenome assembly JACDJC01 (sample SAMN14253291, study PRJNA609438) | sludge metagenome | isolation source: sludge after 25d culture with pyrite and EDTA | collected 2018-12-20
ATCTTGTTTCCCGTTATATTGCAACGGATAAAAATAGTACAGGCAGTTCTTAGATGATAAATAACAGTTAAGTGACTGAATGTGTAGTAATTTTACACTAGATCCGGCGCCGTGGAAGACAACCCTTCATTCTTATAGATGGTATCATATTTGCACATTGTTAATAATAGTTTAAAGATTTATCATATTCAAAGTATAAGAAAAGATTAAGTTTATTCTCTCACGGGGTTATCACAAAAAACCGGTTTTGTCTTTCCCAGGGCCAACAAAGCCGGTTTGTTTTTTACATGGAACTAAAAGCATAATATATCATCAATTTCAATTCAATAACTTGTTTGTTTTTAATAAATTCGTTATACTTCGCTTTCATTTCTTCTAAGTTTTTATAGAATTTGACTATCGCGCGCAAGGAGAATAAAAATGCCAGTGGTTGATTATAATAAATATTTGGAACTGCTCAAAAACGCAAAAAGGAATAAATTTGCATATCCTGCCATAAATGTGATTTCAGAATCTTCCGCCAATGCTTGCCTTGCGGCTTTTGCCGAGATGAAAAGCGATGGTATTATTCAGGTTTCCACCGGCGGCGCGCAGTTTGCATCGGGCCAGGGATTAAAAGACGCGGTGATTGGAGCAATCTCTCTTGCTCAACATGTGCACCTTGTAGCTGAAAAATATGATATTAATGTCGCGCTTCATACGGATCATTGTCCACCTGATAAAGTTGAATCGTTCTTAATACCGTTGATTGCAGAATCCAGGAAAAGGGTTAATGCCGGCCTGAAACCATTATTCAATTCGCACATGTTTGACGGCAGCTCTCTCCCATTGACTGAAAATATGGATATAGCGACCGGATTATTAAAGGAATGCGCTGAGCTCGGGATCATTCTTGAAGTGGAAGCCGGCGTCGTAGGCGGCGAAGAAGACGGTGTTAACAATGAGGGACTTCCAGCATCAAAATTGTACACAACGCCGGAAGATATGCTTGAAGTGTATCGCAGGCTCTCTGAAGTTAAAGGAGGTATTTATTTATTCGCGGCGACATTCGGCAATGTGCATGGAGTATACAAGCCCGGGAACGTTAAATTACAGCCAAAAATTCTTAAAGAAGGACAGGCAGCTGTCATCTCAAAATATGGCGATGATGCTGCGTTTTTTCTTGTATTTCACGGCGGCAGCGGCTCATCCCTTGATGAAATAAGGGAGACTCTGGATTATGGTGTTATCAAAATGAATGTGGATACCGATACTCAGTATGCTTTTACCAGACCGATTGTGGATCATATAATGAAAAATTATGACGGTGTTCTTAAAATTGAAGAAGAAGTCGGTAATAAAAAAGTCTACGACCCGCGGGCATATCTGAAAAAGGCGGAAACCGGCATGAAAGAACGTGTAAAAAGAGCCATCATTGACCTAAGGACAGAGAATACCACCCTGGGATAAGCGTTGCAGGTTGAAAATCGTGTTAATTTTATTTAAATTAATCTGTTTTTATAAAATATAGCAGGTATGTGATTAATATGGAACGTACATTATTAAAATCGAAACTGCACCGCGCGACGATTACGGACGCCAATCTGAATTATGAAGGCAGTCTGACGATTGATCAGGATCTTATGGATGCAGCGGATATTCTCCCCTATGAAAAGGTAGATGTAGTAAATATAAATAATGGCGCGCGTTTTACAACGTATGCGATTGTAGGAAAACGCGGGAGCGGTGACATTTGCCTTAACGGCGCCGCTGCCCGGCTCGGACAGATTGGTGATCTGGTGATCATTATAACTTATGTCAATCTGTCAGCGGATGAGATTAATACACATAATCCTAAAGCTGTTTTGCTGGAAAAAGGAAATAAAATCAAATCTATACATAGTGAACCTGTTCCTCATGGATCAATATGAACCCGCCTCATTTTTTCATAAAATAATCAGAAATACAGCTGCAAAAGTTCTGAATTTAATCGATCGCGCAAAAATGACGGAGCATTCTTTTATCCTTGTCATCGCGGTTCTGATTGGACTTCTTGGGGGATACGGCGCTGTATTTATTCAATTTACCATAAAAGAATTTCAGAGATTATTCTGGCGGGGAGATTTTAATCTCGAAACCATATTTTCGGTACCCTGGTATTGGAAAATACTGATTCCCACTTTTGGCGGTTTTGTCGTTGGATTGATCATCCGGTTTTTTGCGAAGGAAGCGAAGGGGCATGGTGTTCCAGAAGTTATGGAAGCGATCGCCTTGAGAAATGGGCTTATCCGGCCCAGGGTAGTCATTGCCAAACTTTTTTCTTCCGCGCTTTATATCGCTACCGGTGGTTCGGTGGGAAGAGAAGGGCCTGTCATCCAAATCGGTTCTGCCGTTGGCTCGTCCATTGGCCAGTTCTTTAAAGTGAATCCTAAAAGGATGCGGACGTTTGTGGCATGCGGCGCCGCGTCAGGTATTGCCGCCGCTTTTAATGCCCCGGTTGCAGGCGCGTTATTCGCTGTAGAAATAATCCTTGGAGATTTTGCGGTTCCGCAATTCAGTCCGATCGTTATATCTTCTGTTTCGGCGACAATCGTTTCACGGCATTATCTGGGAGATTTTCCCGCATTCCAGGTGCCGAAATATAATCTGGCTTCCCCGTTTGAGATTTTTAATTATATTATCCTTGGAGTTCTCGCCGGCTTAACAGCAGTCGCGTTTATTAAAGTGTTGTATGGGGCAGAGGATTATTTTGATAAAATTAATCTGCCTGATTACGTTAAGGGCGCGCTCGGGGGCCTGATGATCGGTATGATCGGATTGGTTTTTCCTGAAATATACGGAGTCGGTTATGATACGATTGACGCGGCTCTGGCAGGGAATCTGATTTGGAAAATTGCTCTTATCCTCATCGGTGTAAAGATTATCGCAACATCCATAAGTCTCGGTTCAGGGGGATCGGGTGGTGTGTTCGCGCCATCCCTGTTTTTAGGAGCAATGATGGGCGCGTTTTTTGGCGGTATTGTTCATCAAATTTTCCCGAACTGGACAGCGGAACCCGGCGCGTACGCGCTTGTGGCGATGGGAGGTGTGGTTGGAGCTGCCACTCACGGCCCGATTACAGCCATACTAATTATATTTGAGATGACAAATGATTATAAAATTATTCTGCCATTGATGATTACAACTATAATCGCTACTTTAATTGCCTCAAGATTGCAAAAAGATTCAATCTATACGTTAAAACTAGTCAGACGGGGAATTAATATCTTTGGCGGCAGAGAAGTTAATGTGTTGAGATCTCTGAAAGTGGCCAATCTTGTCAAACAGAGTATAGAGTTGGTCTATGAAAACGATCCTTTTAGTGTTGTACTCGAAAAAATGGTGAACTCACCTCATAATAATATTTATGTTAGAAATAAACAAGATAAGATTACCGGATATATTTCCATTCATGAAATAAGACAAACACTGATGGATTATGACGCTTTAAAAAATCTTCTCATTGCCCGGGATGTGGCAAATTCGACTGTTATAACCGTTAAAGAGACAGACAATCTTGATTTTGTGATGAAGCAGTTCGGACGGAACGAATTGGATGAGATTGCCGTTATTTCGTCTAACGGAGACGAAAAAATAGTCGGAACTATTTGGCAGATGGATGTTATAGAAGCGTACAACCATGAAATATTTCTCAGGGATATGTCAGGAGAAATTGGCCAAAGCATAAAGAGTCTCACTGGCGAAAGAACTGTTCACGTAGTTGAACAGTATCATCTTAGTGAATTGGATGTACCCGAGCCATTGGTAGGTAAGTCATTTGAAGAAATTGGTTTTAGAAAAATCTATAATCTTGAAGTTTTATTGATCAAACGGAAAAAAAATACTGCCGGAGAATCAAAAACGGTTTATATTCAACCTAGTGGTCAGACAAAAATGCAACGATACGATGTGCTTTTGGTATTTGGAATTAAAAACCATATAGACAAGTTTGGTAAAATATAAAATTACTGGGAATTTTTGTTAACTCTAAAGGAGTAGCTATGTTACAATTTACCGAAGAACAGCGGATGATCCGTAAAATGGTGCGTGATTTTTCCCAGAAAGAAATTGCGCCAATCGCCATTGAAGTTGATGAAGCTGAGCGTTTTCCGATAGAAAATTTTAAAAAAATGGCGGATCTGAATTTATTGGGATTACCGATTTCCGAAACATACGGCGGTGCCGGTCTGGATGCGGTATCTTATATGATTGCTTTGGAAGAAATGGCCGGGGCATGCGCATCAACAGCATTGTCTTACTCTGCGCACATTTCACTGGCTTCTATCCCCATTGAACAATTTGGTACAGAGGAACAAAAACGAAAATATCTGGTTCCGCTCGCCAGGGGAGAGAAATTAGGGTCTTTTGGCTTGACCGAACCATCCGCGGGCAGCGATGCTGGCGGAACAAAAACAACGGCGGTAAAAGATGGCGACAGCTACATTCTAAACGGGTCAAAAGTTTACATTACAAACGCGGAATACGCGGATATTTTTGTCGTGACGGCAGTAACTGAGAAATCTCGCGGCACAAGGGGGATTTCAAGTTTTATTGTCGAGCGGGGAATGCCGGGATTTGAAGTGGGTAAAAAAGAGAAAAAACTTGGAATGCGGGCATCTCCTACTTGTATGCTTCATTTTAGTGATTGCCGGGTTCCGGCTGAAAATCTGCTGGGAAATATAAATGAAGGCTACAAACAGTTCTTAATCACGCTCGACGGAGGACGCGTGGGAATCGCGGCACAGGCGGTCGGGATAGCAAAAGCTGCTTTTTCCCGTTCCATGAAATACGCACAGGAAAGAGAACAATTTGGTCAGAAAATCGGCAATTTTCAGGCAATACAGTTTATGTTGTCTAATATGGCGACAAATATTGAAGCAGCCGAATTAATGGTTTACCACGCCGCTCAACTGAAGCAGGAAGGAAAACCGTATAAGAAAGAAGCAGCGATGGCTAAACTTTTCGCCTCTGAAATGACGATGGATGTGACAAAAGACGCGATTCAAATTCATGGCGGATACGGCTATATCAAAGAATATGAAGTTGAAAGATACTGGCGGGACGCGAAACTGCTGGAGATTGGGGAAGGCACTTCCGAGGTACAGCGCTTAGTTATTTACAGAGAGTTGTTAAATAATATAGACAGGTTATAATGGAAATTAAAAAAAACTGGGATCTGTTTATCCAAAATCTGGATAAATATAAGGTTGGCGGGTCACCTGCAAGGGATATTTTGATTAAGTTGACCTATTTTTTGGTTTTACTCTTTGTGATACCGTTGCTCTTTTCGACGGAGAAATCCTTTAAGTACACGGATATGAAGGTTGGAAGCATTGCTACCAAGAAAGTGGTCGCGCCCTATAATTTCTTTGTGCTTAAAACAAAAGATGAATTAAAAGAAGAGCGCAAATCCGCGATAGAAGTAGTCCCGTACTATTTTGTTTATGATGATTCTATCACAGCCAAAGTTAAGTATGTGACAGATAATTTAATTCCTTTTCTTCAGAGAAAAAAACCGAATGGAAACATAGAAAACCTGGTAAACCTGCAGGAGAGTGAGAATCCGTTGATTCAAATTCAGGCAGGAGCTAAAAGACAATTTAATATTAATATCACCACTACCAACCTGATGGTTTTGTATGATATTCTGAATAATACCGCCAATAAATATGAATTTCAGGGAATCTTAAAAAACGCCGCGGGGGACATCAAAGCAGGCATAATTAATATAAATTTAAAAGATGTCATCCGGCCAAATATCGTCATACTGAAAAACGGGGTAGAAGAGTCGCTACCGGAAAACTCCCGCACAGATATGTTGTCTTTTAAACAGGAATTAGAGGTTATTGCTCAAAAAAAATTCGATCCAAATCAGGCAACAGTCATAAATTATCTGCTCAATCAGATCATTCAGCCTAACCTTATCTACAATGAGGCGCTGACAAAAAGGGCGGAAAACGAGGCGTTTAACAGTGTTTCACTCACTAAAGATATGGTGTATGAAAACGAACGCATTGTAGACGCAAATGAAAGAATAAACGCTGAAATTTATCAAAAACTGTATTCTCTCGAAGTATCCGAAGTCGAGCGCAGTAATCAGGAAGGTAACTGGCAGATACTATTTGCCTTTCTCGGAAAACTGATGTTGTTGGGAGCGGTGTTATTTATTGTCGGGTTATATTTATTTTCATATCGGAAAAAGATTTTCGCGGATAATAAAAAATTACTGATGATCAGTATGATCATATTAATTCAGATGGTTCTCGCCGCGGTTATTTCAGGACCGCTTAACTGGCCGGCCTATCTGATCCCAACTACCATTACGTCAATGCTGCTCGCTATTCTGATTGATTCGGGGATCGGATTTGTGGGAACAGTAGCTGTGGCGCTCATTCTCGGGGGTATTCAGGGCGGAGGATACGATATTGCCCTTATTACGGTCGTCAGTGGTATGATTGGTATTTATTCTGTACATCATATTCGCAACAGGAACCAGATTTTCAACGCAATATTGTTTATAACCATCGCATATCTCTGGGTTATCATTGCTCTAAGCGCGCTCCGGTTCGACTCATATCCGGAAATTGCAAAAATCTTCCTGTACAATTTATTACCCAATGCTGTATTTTCACCGTTTATCGCCTTCATGATTCTGGGGCTTTTTGAACGGATGTTTGATATAACCACCGATGTCACATTACTTGAATTATCGGATTTAAATCATCCGCTATTAAAGAAACTCTCGATGCAGGCTCCAGGTACCTTTCATCATAGTATGGTCGTTGGAAACCTGGCTGAATCAGCGGCAAAAGCCATCGGTGCGAATTCTTTACTAGCGAGAGTAGGCAGCTATTATCATGATATCGGCAAGATGGAAAAACCAGAGTATTTTGTCGAAAATCAGATGGATGCGGAAAACAGACATTCAAAATTATCACCAAATATGAGCGCCCTTATTCTTGCCTCGCATGTTAAAAACGGCATCGATATGGCAAAAAAATATAATATTCCAAAGCTCATAAGGGATTTTATCCCTGAGCACCATGGCACCAATATTATGACATATTTTTACCAGAAGGCTCTCGATTCAGCAAGTGACAAAGATGAGATTTACGCGTCCGATTTCAAATATCCCGGACCAAAGCCTCAGTCGAAGGAGACTGCGATTGTCATGATCGCTGATGCCGTTGAAGCGGCCACAAGAACTATCCGTAACCCGACTCCTTCCAAATTCAGGTCATTTATTGAGACGCTCGCTGATCAGCGTTTTCAGGACGGGGAATTAGATGAAAGCAACTTGACATTCAAAGAACTGAAAATGATAATTGACGCGTTTATGCCGGTACTATCAGGGGTTTTTCAACACAGGGTTGATTATCCTGAGTCAGATAAAACGAAAGGTCCAGGAAAATCAAATAATCAAAAAGAAGAGAAAGAAAAAGTCGCTAAAAATGGAAATTCAAATACACCAGCTCAATCCTGAAATAAAAGTTACCGAAGAACAATTATTGAAAGTATGCGATGTCGTTTGCGCAGAATTGGAACTTTCGGATGGAAGCTGCAATTTTATTTTTGTTGATGATTCAACTCTGTCAAAAATGCACGGCACTTTTCTTAATGACCCGGAGCCGACAGATGTGATCACCTTTAATCTTAGTGATGATGAGATTGAGGGGGAGGTCTATATCAGCTATGAAAGGGCAATCGAACACGCTGGAATATACTCAGTTAGCCCGGAGGAAGAAATTGTTCGGCTTATGATTCATGGTCTTCTTCATCTAAAGGGTTATGATGACCGGAGCGAAGATGATCAATCTGAGATGAAAAGAGTAGAAAACCATTTGGTCGGGATCGCGAAAACACAGGTATTGCATGGTATTCTATAGAAAAGCATATTTTTTTGTATTTTAGACAAAATACATCTAAATTTTGGCAAGGATTTTTGATGACTCCGGCATTCGGCCGGGGGGGCTTAATAAATTTATTTTAAATTGCAAGGTTGAACTTACAAAGGAGGAAATAACTGGTTTTGGACCCGTCATCGTCGTTTTATATACTTGTTTTTTTATTGTTATTAGTGATGTCAGCATTCTTTTCAGGCTCAGAAACTGCTTATTTTTCACTTACAAAATCCACAATAGCAAAACTATCCCATAGTAAACATGCCATGTCAAGGCAGGTTTCACAATTATTGAAAGAGCCCAAAAAACTATTGATAGCAATTATCATCGGAAATACTGTTGTTAACGTAGCCACCGCGTCCCTCGCGGCAATTCTTGCTACCGGGTTAATTGCAAAGTATAGTCTGAATAAGATGCTGGTCTTAATGATCAATGTCTTTTTGGTCACCATTGTTATCTTATTTTTTAGTGAAATTCTACCAAAAGTGACTGCCATAAAGAGCAGCAAAAAAATTGCGATCAAGTTCGCTTATCCTCTGACCTTCTTCTACTATCTGTTTTATCCTGTTACAATATTGTTTGATTTTCTGACACACGGATTATCAAGATTTTTATCAATCGATAAAGATAAATTCAGCCTGACGGAAGATGAACTTCGGACCCTGGTTGATGTTGGCGCGGAAAAAGGAGCGCTGCAAAAAGATGAAAAAGAAATGATTCATAGTATTTTTGAAATGGGTGATACCATTGTCCGGGAAATTATGGTACCCCGAATGGATATGATCTGTCTTGAAAAAGGGGCAAGTCTTTTCCAGGTGCTTAAAGTAGTCAAGGATAAATTACATAGCCGGATTCCCATTTACTCGGATACGGTAGATAATATTGTAGGAATTTTGTTTGTAAAAGATCTTTTGCCGCTGATTAAAAGAAAAACTATTGACGATTTTGATCTGGCTAAACTGGCTCACCCGCCTTATTACGTTCCGGAACAAAAAAAGATCAATGAGCTGCTCAGAGAATTTCAGGCCGAAAAAATACACATGGCCCTGGTGGTCGATGAGTATGGCGGAACCTCCGGTTTGGTAACTCTTGAAGATGTCATCGAGGAAATCGTCGGTGAAATACAAGATGAATATGACCGCGAAAAACCGCTATACAATGTAATAAATGATAATACCTTCGTTGTCAATGGAAGTATGCAGCTGGAAGAAATTAATGATGTTCTTGATCTTGATCTTCCAACTGAAGAAGACTTCGAGACCCTCGCCGGATTCCTACTTAGTCAGTTTGGATCTGTTCCTAAGATTAAGGAGAAAACAAGCTGGAATGGATACGAATTTACGGTTGAAAAAGTATATAGAAGAAGAATAGAACTGGTGAAAATTGTAAAAAAAGTAGAACAGGTCAAGCAAATAAATAAACCATGACACTTCTGAACTGATTAACCTCTGATTCCCTTTAAGAATCTGACTTCAAGGATAAATAAAACCGATGAGCAACACCGGAAAAATTGAATTACAGAAAATCTCTTCTGTGAACTGGTTTCTTGAGAAACTTTCCGGATCATTTCCCGGTGTTGATACTCAATACATCAAGAGAATCATCCAGATGCGCCTGGATGATATCAGATCCCGGCCTAACCACTACAAGATTTCGCAAAAAAGCCGTGAAAATCTTCAGGATGACATCATCATCACAATAACCACAGAGATTCAGGCACTACTAAAAGGATCGTTAACACCGGTGATAAACGCGACCGGAGTTGTCTTGCATACGGGCCTGGGCAGGGCGCCTCTTAATCCTGAATTGTTGAAAAATTTACATCAAATCGGCCGTTATACAAACCTTGAGATCCAGTTGGAAAACGGCAGAAGGGGACAGCGTAACGATCATTTGTCCCGATTGCTCAGCATATTAACCGGGGCTGAGGATGGCCTTGCTGTTAATAATAATGCCGCCGCGGTGATGCTTATGCTCAATAGCCTGGCAAATCGTAAGGAAGTCATTCTCTCGCGTGGCGAAATGATTGAAATCGGCGGCGCTTTCCGTATGCCCGAAGTCATAAAAATGAGCGGTTGTAAACTGCATGAAGTCGGCACCACAAATAAAACACATCTGGATGACTATGAAAAGGCGATTAATGAACGCACTGCCGCCATTTTAATTTGCCATCCGAGCAATTACGAAGTGAAGGGCTTTGCTCAAAAACCGGATCTTAAAGAAATTATTGAAATCGGGAAAAAATATAAAATTCCGGTGATCTATGATCTTGGAAGCGGATCGTTGTTGGATACCACTAAATTCGGATCTGATTCAGAACCTGTTGTCTCGGATATCATCGCCATGGATATCGATATGGTGTCCTTTTCCGGTGATAAACTTCTTGGAGGCCCGCAGGCAGGCATTATTGTCGGCAAGAGATGCTGGGTCCAGAAGTGCGCCAAAAATCATTTGCTGAGAGCTCTCAGGCTTGATAAAATTATGATCAGCCTCCTGCAGAAAACATTAATTCAATATTTGGAAGGGGATGCTGTCCTTCAGAAATTGGATGCTCTGCAGTCCCTTACATTAAACGCTGAAAAATTAAAAATACGCTGTGAAAAATTTACAGAAAAATTACCGGAATCAGTAAAGAAAATCATAAAAATCATTCCATCCTCAGGAAAAGTAGGAAGCGGGGCTTACCCCTTAATGCCGCTCCCCTCATATGTCCTGCAAATTAAATCTGAGGATCTTCGCCCTGATAAACTAGCAAAAAAATTCAGAACCCGCGCGGTGCCTGTATTTGTGAGACTTGAAGATGAATCAGTGCTGATTGATCTGAGAACTGTGAGCAGTGAGGAAGAGGCGGAGTTAAAATCCGCTCTGATTGATTTAATACCGCAAAAGACTGAGTGATACCTCTTATTTTAAACTAATATTCCACGGATTTGAGCAGCTCCAGCCATTCCGCAAGAAAGATAAAAAAAATCTCCTGATTAAAAATTCAAAATCTCAATGATTTATTCATCTTAGTGATTCCCCGTTCAATTACCGCACTAATTTTTAATTGATGTTTTGTCCCTGCTTCAAGTCATATAAAAACAATCATTAACAATGTCTTATTAATCTCATTCAGAGTAAAATATTCTTCCCGGGTAATAATGTACTCCTTTTTTATCACTGTATGAATAATCAGAGTAAAAAGTATGTGAAAAAAAATTTAAATTATAATGGAATTATTTGCTTACAGATTTGTATATTTTGTGTATTGAACCATGTTTAATTCAATTTTCGTCTTGGGATAGAATGAGAAGAAAAATTTCAATAAACGCCATTTTATCATGCTTTAGATGAGTAGGAGGTATTAATGGATTCACCCTTTTTCTTGATTGGCGTCGTAATTCTGGTACTTGCACTGGGTTTTCTTATATTTTTCATGTTTCGGCAATACCAGAAAGTAGGACCTAATGAAATCTTAATTATTTCAGGCGGACGTAAAAATGTTGTTACCTCACCCGATGGTATTCAAAATGAAATCGGATTCAAATACAGAATCGGCGGGGGCGCTTTGGTAAATCCGTTCACTCAGCGGGTAGAAAAACTGCCTATCGAGGTGATCCCTGTCGGCGCGAAAATTCCCGAAGTATTATCAAAAAACGGTATTCCTATCACAGCGGAATTTACCGCGCAGGTTAAAATTGATACAAATGATTATTCATTGTATCTCGCCATTACCAACTTTTTAAGTCGTGGAACCGAGGGTATTCTGGAAGTCTCTACGACCGTTCTTGAAAGCATGGTGCGTGAAGTTATCGGTACTTTCACGGTGGAAGAGATATTTACAAAACGGAACGAGTTCTCAAAAAAAGTGAACGAAGCGCTTCGCGTAGATTTTTCGAAAATGGGACTGGTTCTTATGTCGTTTGGTTTAAAAGAAATCAGTGATTCCCAGGGATATATCGAGGCGCTGAGCAAACCGCATATCACCGCTGCCAAATATCAGGCGGAAGTTGACCGGGCCGAAAAGGACAAGGAAATAACGATAAAATCCGCCCAGGCTAAAAAAGAAGGTGAAATCGCCAAACTTGCTGCCGAAGCCGAAGTTGCCAAAGCTTCATGGAACAATGAAGCAAAAAAGGCCGAATCGCAAGTGGATGTGAACCAGAAAAAAGCGCGCGCGGATATGGCTTATGAACTTGAGCGGTTTAAAATTCAGCAAAATCTCAAAAAAGAAGAATACGGCGTCAAAAAAATTGAAATGGAAGAAGCCACCAAGCTCGAAGAGATGGGCATCAGGAAAAAACAAAAAGAGCTGGAAGCGAATATTTTAAAACCCGCGGAAGCCAGAAAGTTCCAGGTTAAAACGGAAGCGGACGCGGAACGTTACAGGATTGAAACCGAATCTAAAGGAAAACTTGAAGTCAGAAAACAGGAAGATGCCGCTGACGCGGACAGGATTAAAATGATCGGTAACGCGGAAGCGGAATCGATGACTAAGAAGTCAAAAGCTTACGAATCATATAATCAGGCGGCCATGTATGAAATGATCATGGAGAAAATGCCGGAGATAGCCAGAGCGGTTTCTGAACCTCTGTCAAAGCTGGATAAAATTGTGATGATTCAAAATGACGGTAAGTTAGGAACATCAAAACTGACCGGGCAGATAACGGATATCATTGCTCAGTTGCCCGAGGTAGTCGAGGCGCTTACCGGGGCGGATATTAAGAAAATTCTAAAGAATAAAACATCGGATAAAGGCTAAACGGGAGAATAATCTTTCATTTGGTAATTATAATTTTTAAACGCCCGGTTCCGTTTTTGATATACGGAAGCGAATTTAAGGAATAATTTTTGACAAGGGGAAAAGAGTGGTCTCCGAACGGATAAAGAATATCAGCATCTCGCCTACTATAAAAATTGCGGCAAAAGCGATCGCGATGAAATCAGAGGGAATAGATGTGGTCGATTTCAGTGTCGGCGAACCTGATTTTGCCACACCGCAGTTTATTAAAGACGCCGCGAAGAAAGCAATTGATCAGGATCTGACAAAATATACCATCAACAGGGGAATTGTCCCGTTGAGGAAGGCGATTGCAAAGAAACTAAAGGAAGATAACAACCTTGAATATGATATTTCCGAAATTATTGTATCCAACGGCGCCAAACAGGCTCTGTATAATGCAATTCTCTCAGTAGTAAATCCGGGTGATGAAGTCATTGTTCCCGCGCCCTATTGGGTATCATATCCCGAAATGGTGCTGCTCGCTCAGGGAAAGCCGGTCATCATTTCAACAAAGGAGGAGAACGGATTCAAAGTGACTCCTGATGAACTTCGTAAGGCCATCTCCGCGAACACAAGGGCAATTATACTCTGCAATCCGTCAAATCCAACCGGCGCAGCATATAAACGGAGTGAACTGCAAGCCCTGGCCGAAATAGTTGAAAGTGAAGATATCTTTGTTATTGCTGATGAAATATATGAGAAACTGGTCTATGATGATTTTAAATTTATCAGTTTCGCGTCACTAAGTAATAAAATCAGACAAAAGACCATATTGATTAATGGGGTCTCAAAAGCGTATGCCATGACAGGCTGGCGGATTGGATACGCGGCCGGACCTGCTGAACTTATCAATGGCGCGGAAAAAATTCAAAGCCACAGCACTTCGAACGCTTCAACTATTTCGCAATACGCGAGCCTGGAAGCGTTGAACGGCCCGCAATATGAAATCTCCCGGATGACCAGTGAATTTCAGAAACGGCGTAATTACATCATGTATAAACTCGGAACAATACCCGGTGTGTCCTGCCATAATCCTGAAGGCGCGTTCTATGTGTTTCCGAATATTTCTTCTTTCTTTGGGAAAGAATATAACGGCACTTATATACGTAATTCTTACGGACTGGCCTACTATCTTTTAAGAGAAGCAAAAGTTGCGTTAATACCGGGAGCGGCTTTCGGAGCGGATGATTATATCCGTATTTCCTACGCGACATCGATGAAAAATATTGAAAAAGGCATGGAGCGCGTTACAGAAGCTTTGATGAAGCTGAAAACACCCGCGAGTGTAAAACATACAAAACTTAATAACATGGTCACCAGTCTTAAAAAACAGGTTTCAGTCGACTCAACCCTGAATATTGAAAAACGTGACGCTCTTGTGGCTGAAGCGGAAGCCCAGCTCAAATATGATCGATATTTTGAATGGAACGCCAATATAAACGGGGTAATTGTGCAGTTAAGGACGAATAACGGGCATCTTTACGATTTCTGGATGGAGAACTGGTATCCGGCGCAGCTTGAAGCAGATATCGAGCCACACGGAATTATTTATGCCGTCGAAGGAGCCGTTGGAAGGGAGCCTTACGGATTTTACAATTCGGAAACAAAAACGGGGATCCTGTTCAATAGCGATTATTACGGTTCTTTACGGAGCCTGGCATTAGGCCTGGTAACCGATGTTGGAGAACGTTTGTTTGATTTACACGCCCTGCGCGCCATGTCGGCTGATTATTCCGGGGCAGGATTTGCTGTGATGGGTCCGAAGGGAACGCATAAGACAGAGCTCTTCTACCGGCTTCTGCAGAATGAAAACATTGCCCTTCATTCAAACGATATAGTATTTGTGCGCTATGGGGGAGGATACGCTGCGGCGGATAATCCCGAACGGAAATTATACATCCCCACAAATTCCGCCAGCGTGTTTCAAAGACTCGGTGAATTATTTGATCGCAGTAAATGTGAAAATGTGGTAATGAGCAAAGACGATTGCAAAAATCAAAAATGCCAGGCATTAGAAGAGTGCTCTCTTGACCGCGGCTATCCGTATTGTTATGAAGCGTCAAAAACCTCCGCCGCAATGCTCGATCCATACTGGATCGGCGGTATGCGCAAACATGTGAAACGCATTGATATCAGCACGGTATTCATATTAAAAAATGATCCAATCGGAAACGCCATCTCATTAATGGATCCTGATGAAGCGGTGCAGATTCTGGAAGCCGGTTTTTCAAGCGGCGCCGTAATGGAAGAGGGACGGGGCAATTTGCCGTTCTATAATCCGCATTTATTATTGAAGACAACAGAGCGGCTGGAATTACAGAAAAAATCATTCCGTAAATTATTTAAGTCCGCCTCATGTTATTCAGTAAATACCGGCGCCGGGAACTTGTCGGAAATTCAAAACCGTATGATAGAAATTTTATCAAAATGAACTAGTCACCAAGAAGTATGAATTTGAAATTTTGATCATTTAACGGGAAGTCTGATATGTCAAAAGATGTATATAACGAGGCGTATTACAAAAAATTTTATAATGAGCTTATCCCAATTCTCAATGGTAAAAATATTAGAACGGTTGATATGGGCTGGCTCGAACGACAGGCCAGGAGTTTCGCGAATAAGACAAATTATGGCTCCTATGTGTGGTCATCAAAGATATCAAACCGCCTCGCGGCCAAGACTGTTTACCTCGGGAGTGAAAAGGTTCGTCTGCCAAAGCCGACCGCAGAACATCTTAAACTGATTGAAAACGCGCCGGAGCAGCTTGAAAAAGTCCTGCATCTCGTAAAAACCCTGCCATTTGTCCACGTTCGCCGTCAAATGGGCAACAATGATAAGTTTAATCCCGTATGCGATTTTTATGTCAGCACCGTTGATCCAAAGAATGTCCGGCTGGCCTATATGTGGGGAAGCACCATGTTTGATGTCTCCTCCCGACCCGGACCTAGTTTTATAATGATACATATTCCCGAAGAACACATGCTAAGATCACAGATCCTGGCGCTTCCTGAGTATAATCTTAATATCGCCCTTGGGTCTGACTACCTCGGCGAGGATAAAAAGGGCTTTTTGAGACAAGCTATGTGGAGAGCTGATGAGCAGGGGATGCTTGGATTGCATTCCGGCAGCAAGATCGTAAAAGTACGCGATCCCAGGGAAGGAAGATTAAAAAAGTACGGTGTATTCTTGTTTGGAATGACCGCGACCGGAAAATCAACATGGTCCTGTCACCAGTTGGGACTTGATCAAGAGAGAGGCGAAACAACTGAAGTCGGTCAGGATGATATTACGTTTCTTGCTCCCGACGGCTCGGCGCTCGGTTCTGAAAATAATTTCTATGTAAAAACGGATGTGATGCCCGATCAGCAGGAAGCCATGTACAACGCGTTGATAGACAAGTCCGCGCTGATCGAAAATGTTATGCTGGATGCTAAGGGTGATCTTGATTTTCTGGATGAGAGCCTATGTGGAAACGGCCGCGCGGTAGTGTTCAGAGAAAAATTACGTGTAAAGAGGGGCAACAAGCTCATCAACATCAGCGCTCCTACGATCAACCTGCCGACTCTTGATGAAATGGACGGATTAATTTTCGCTTTCATTACTCGCAGAAATACCATTATGCCGTTTGCTCAGGAGTTAACTCCGGAACAAGGAGTCCTTGCATATCTTTGGGGTGAATCTACGCACAGTTATGCTTCAAGCCCGGAAAAAGCGGGTGAATCGGTCAGAATAGTAGGAACCGACCCGTTTATTATCGGATCTCGAGGAAAGAAGGTAAATCGTTTTCATGATATTATCATGATGCTTGTCGATAAATATCCCGGCAAGATCCGTTTTATGATGTATAACACCGGCGGCATGGGTGAGATAATTGAAGACATCGAAGAGAACGGAATTATCAGGAAAAAAATGGTTAGAAAAACAGACAGGGTACCGCTGAGTCTTATGGCTGCCATTCAACGCGGAGATTTGAGAGGCACCAATACCTATGAAGATGGAATTCTAGGCACAAAATCAATTGTGGCAGTAGAAGGAAAGCCGATCCCCGAATATGATATCAGCAATTTTTATACGCCTGAACAGATCGATTATTATATTAAAGATCTTGTGGAGGGGCGAAAAAAATACACAAATCTTATCGCATCCGAGGGATTGAAACCGGAGATCATCAGGGCCGCGGAGAAGTCATTCCGTATTGATCCTTCTCAGCGCAAAGAGATGTTCACCGTGCCGTTCTCATCCGGGAAAGAAAAAGAACCTGTTGTGCTTATAAAATCGGATGAACCTGTCACCCGGCCAAGGAAACCCGGAAGCTGGCGGTGGCGATGATTCGTGTGATCCGGGATTTAAATGATAATATCAGACAGATTATGATCAAGAAAACAATGCAGGAATGATCGATGGAGAGAACGTTAGCTATTATAAAACCTGACGGCGTCGCGGCCGGACTTATCGGTGAAATCATCAGCAGAATAGAAATGGAAGGTATTAATATTATCGGGATGAAGCTGGAACATCTCGACCGGCGAAAAGCGGAGGGATTCTATTTTGTTCACCGCCAAAAACCTTTTTTCAATTCACTCATAGATTATATGACTTCGGGACCGTGTGTTCTGATGATACTGGAAAAAAACGATGCTGTCAAAAGCTGGAGAAGCCTGACCGGTGTAACAGACCCGGCAAAAGCGGCAAGAGGAACCATCAGGGGTGATATGGGCACCAGCATCGAAAGAAATGTGGTACACGGTTCCGATTCGCAGGAATCCGCTTCATTTGAGATAAATTACTTTTTTAAAGGAACAGAAATTTTTAAATAGAACATTAGCCTTGACAATTGTTTCATTTCTTTCGATTTTAAATCCAATTAAAATATTCAGATAACCTTTATTTATTAACTAGTCAAATATAATGAATAAACATACAATTATTGGCATGGCCGGTCATATTGACCATGGCAAAACCGCTATTATCAGAGCCTTAAGCGGCATAGAAACCGATCGTCTTAAAGAGGAAATAGAACGCGGGATTACGATCGATATCGGTTTTGCGTATTGGAAGAACAATGTAACTATTATTGATGTACCCGGGCATGAACGTTTTGTAAGAAATATGATAGCCGGCGTAAGTACCGTTAATTTGTTTTTGCTGGTTATAGCTGCGGATGACGGTATAATGCCTCAGACGATAGAGCATCTGGAAATTCTAAAATTTTTTGGGGTAGGTAATGGTGTTGTCGCCTTAAACAAGTCAGATCTGGTGGATGATGATTGGCTGTCTTTGGTACGGGAAGATATAGATCAATTTCTTTCCGTACACGGGTTTAATAATGTCCCCGTGATCCCGGTATCCGCCGTAAAAGGCGATGGTATCGGTGAACTGGAAATGGTGCTCATGCAAACAATAGAGGGATTAAAGCATGTTGAAAATGAGAGGCCATTCAGACTGAATGTGGATCGCAGTTTTTCCGCAAAAGGCTTCGGATCTGTTGTAACCGGTACAATTTTATCATCGGTGATCAAAACAGGAGATCGCGCTGAAATTCTGCCGGCCTTTAAAGAAACGCGCATTAAGGGTGTGCAAGTCCATCAGCACGAAGTAGTGGAAGCGCATTATGGTCAGCGGGCTGCTGTTAACCTGGCCAATGTAAACAAAGAAGAATTGCCGAGAGGGGTAGTGATAACAGAACCGGGTCTGATAGCCACTACATCGGAACTTCTTGCTGTCATTACCACAGTATCAAATCTCAAATTTAAATTAAAGAAACATATGACGGTAAGAGTGCATCTTGGAACCGCTGAATACACAGGAAAAATATTTTGGTTTGATGACCAGCGTTCACCAGGAGCTAATGAAATGCTGCATGTCAGGATTAAAGTAAATGAGAAGGCTGTCACGGCACCGGGGGATCCTGTTCTAATAAGGAGCTTCTCTCCGGTCACGACGATTGCGGGCGGTCAGGTACTTGAAATAAATCCGCCAAAATTAAAACGTGATCCGGAAGCCTGGGATGCTTACTTCGGGATTCTAAAAAATGGCAGTTTGAATGACAAAATTAAGCAGATGTTCAATTTTTCTGGATACAGATCACTCACAAACAAAGAAATTCAACAGGCATGGTTCGAAAAACCTGAAAAAATTGATGATATTTTACAGAAGCTCGTAAAACAAAATGCGCTCATTGTTTTCGAGCAAAAAAATATCCGGCATTTTATTTCTACAAAGAAATTGGAACAGGGGCAGTATCAGATAATGGATATGCTCGGAAAAGAATTGTCAGAAAAAAAATTTAAAAAAGGGTTGAATTTTAAAGAAATTTTTAATCTCGCAAAGAAGATGCAAATGAGTGAAGTATTTCTTGAACGCGTTTTGGGAAGAGGCGTAAATACCGAATCCATCTTTTTCAACGGAGAAGTGTATTTCACGGAAAACATTAAAAAATCGCAGGAAATGGACGTTATCAGGGAAAAAGTTGAAACCCGTTTCAGGCGTGACCGGTTTACAGTGCCGGATCTTCCGGTATTAGCAAAAGATTTCAATGTTTCCCTGCAAGACGCGAAAACAATCTCAGGTGAGTTGGTTAAAGATGGTATTCTCATCTCAATCAATGGTCAGTTTTATATACACAAAGAATCACTTGAGGACCTGATTTCTTTTCTGAAGCAACATTTTGAAAAAAACGATGAATTAGAGGTCACCGGTCTAAAAGATTTTTTAGACAGCAGCCGAAAATATGTAATTCCCCTGATCGAATATTGTGACCGGGTGGGATATACTATTCGGAAAGGAAACAACAGGGTAAAAGGCGTTCTTCCGGAATAGCGCAATAAAATGCTACAAAGAAATTTCAAATTATCATGTAAAAAAAATGTTAATATCGGTGTGGTCGTCAATGAAATCTTTGATAAAAAAAATCAGCCTATATATTATAATTCTACTGATTTGTATCTGGATTATCGCGCCATATTTATGGCAGCTGCTGACTTCTTTCACACCAACATCAGAAATTGCCAAATTGCCTCCGCTGATGCCTTCACAATTCGATATCACTCATTATGCAGCTGTTCTAAATGATATTAATTTCAGACATTTTATCGTAAATAGTTTTATTGTCGCCACCATAACAGCTTTGTTTTCAATTGCCTTAGGTTCCATGGCATCCTTCGCTACCGCAAAACTCAAGTTCAGATTTAAACCGATGGTTCTAAGTATTATTCTCGCCGTATCAATGTTCCCGCCGATTGCCATTGTGAGTCCATTGTATCTGATGATCCGATACGCGCAGCTGAGAGATACATATCTTGCGCTGATTTTACCATATACATCATTTGCATTGCCATTTATGGTCTGGACTCTCCATAACTTTTTTCGGGAGATACCTGATGAAGTTCTTGACGCGGGTAAAATTGACGGATGCAGCACAGGACAATTATATTCAAAAATAATTATTCCGCTTACGCGACCGGCCATATTTACAACGGGAATACTTGTTTTTATTTTTGCGTGGAATGAGTTTATTTTCGCGTTGACTTTCACATCCACACCATCGGCACAAACCATCCCTGTGGGGATCGCGCTGTTTCCGGGTATTTATGAAGTTCCATGGGGTGACATCGCCGCCGCATCCATTGTTATAACGCTGCCATTAATAGTCCTGGTGATGATATTGCAGAAATATATAATTTCAGGTTTGCTCTCAGGATCAGTTAAAGGATAAGGCCGAAAACATCATATCTGAAACCTTTGAAGTAGATTGTTAATCTGGATTCTGTTATTCCCGGAATAAAACACCGGAAGATATGACGACATAATGATAAAGGCATCACGATTGAATGACAACAAATAAATTGTTCTTATAAAATAAATTGTTTCATAATCATTTTTTTATATATTTGTAGAACCGCAAATATTGATGAGGTATAGTTTTTATGGATTTAAAAGTCGTAAAAATTGATAAACCTGAAGATATGAACTTCATATTGGGCCATTCCCATTTTATAAAAACCGTTGAAGATATTCACGAAGCAGTCATGAATGTTAATCCTTCCATAAAGTTCGGTCTGGCGTTTTGTGAAGCTTCTCAGGACGCGCTTGTACGGTTCAGCGGGACGGATGATGATTTAATAGAGTTAGCCAAGAAAAACGCGCTTAATTTAAGCGCCGGACATAGTTTTATACTGTTTCTCGGAAATGCTTTTCCGGTAAATGTTCTGAATACCATCAAAATGGTTCCGGAAGTAACGAGAATATTTTGCGCGACCGCAAATCCTGTCGAAGTTATCCTGGCTGAAACCGGACAGGGGAGAGCTATTTTAGGCGTCGTTGACGGCATTATGACAAAAGGTATTGAACAGGAAAAAGATATCAAAAAAAGAAAAGATTTCCTGCGAATGATCGGTTATAAATTTTGAGAACATGGCACGGTAATTCCGGGGAGTGAATGGAAAATCTCTTAGACCTATATGAATTCTACATCCAAACGCAGCCATCATCGGGTAAAGTAAAATCTGCAACGACAATGCTTATTCATGTGTGTAAAGCTCTTGATGTAAATGCTCCTGAAGAAGTAACCGTCGATTTATTTGAAGAAATACCACGCGCTATAGGCGAATTTTATCAGTCTTCCCCGGGGAAAGCGCTGCATGATAAAAGTGTGCTTGCAGAAATGATCGGTCATTACGGTCCAAGGGACGGCTGGGAAAAACCTTTTGAATATCTGCTAAATGATCCCGATGAAAACCTGCGTCAGTTCACATTGTCTGCCCTGCAGTTTTACGGAGAATCGCATAGCGAATCGATTATTCCGTATATCGAAAGGTATAAAAACTCTGAAAACCAACTCATTAAAGACGTGACCGCCAATCTTGTGGGAAAGCTGTTATGTTCAGAACATTCTGAGCCCCTGAAAATAAAGCTAAAAGAATGGTCGGAGAACGGTGACCGGGAATTTATAGATAATGTAGGCAGATTTCTGGAGAATCAACTCAGCAGAAATGAAAACGTCTCTAACACGGATATAGGCGAGTGGTTCCGGGTCATGTTTGAAGACAATACTAAATAAAGCGCCATTTTAAAGCAGTTCAACCGGTATAACCATGTATTCAATCACAAATAAAATCATATTTATCATATCACTGACGTTCCTGGTCTCCTGTTATCAAATGCCCGGAGAAAAAGAGCCGCCAAAAATCGAAGATACAGGCTATCAGTTTTATTCAATGGCTTATGCTTCATATCAGGCCGGGCAATTTGATAAGGCATTGGAGCAAATCGATAAAGCTATCCGGTTGAACAGGTATATTGCTAAATTTTTTCATCTTAAAGGTGATATATTCATTGCAAAAAAAGAACCGGATAAGGCGCTTACCGCCTATGAACAGGCGGTGTCGTTAAGGTCTTTCAGCCCCGATATTCTGGAAAAGATGGCACAAATTTATATCGAAAAAGGTAAGTTTGCCGACGCTATACAGAGTAAGAAAAAAGTTCTTGTTAACCGGCCGGAAAAATATGACCAGCATCTTGATATTTCAGAACTCTATTTAAAACTCAACCAATCAGATTTTGCCATGAATTCCGCGGGAGTTTATAAAAAAGAGATTACCGAAAAAAAAATGATTCTAAGCGGAAGATATTTCCAGATAATGGGCCGGATATATTATGCAAAAATTGATTATGAAAATTCTATAACCTTTTATTTAAAAGCAGTTCAAACCGGATTCAGTCTGGAGCCCGGCGACAATCAAAAGTTTTTGTTTTCATATTTCGGATTAAAACAGTATGAAAACGCGTATAATTATCTTCTGCGGTTAAAACCGGAAGACCTGCCGGACCCAGATATCCATTTTTTCAGAGGATTATATTACTATAACAAGCAGAATTATAAAGACGCGCAAACTCAGCTGGAACTTTCTCTGCAAAAAAAGACTGATATCAATAAAGTCTATCTTTACCTCGCCAAAACCTACCTTAAAATTGGGAAAACCACCGATTCCGACGCAATGTTTGATGTTTATAAAAAATTGACCGGGTCGGGTTCATGGGATGATGAGTTTAGCGTTAATAATTAATCGAGAATTTTATCCTCTGTTACAATCTGACGATCCTACTCGAAACGCATAAATTTTTTCACAATTCTATCATTTTTTATTCTGTCAGGAAGTACTTGGAATATTGTTTAAATATTTTTAAATTATACTTTTATTTATCATTGATTTAACAGAGATTATTACGATACTGATATGCCAGAATTACCAGAAGTCGAAACAGTCGCGGGTGAGCTCAGATCCTTAATTACAGGAAAAGTGATTGACGATGTCAGGCCTTTTTGGGATAAATCATTTCAAAACAAGTCTCAGCGACCGTTGACCGGCCAAAGAATTGAATCAATAGGGCGTAAGGGTAAATACCTTATATTCCGGCTTTCGAATACGTTTTTAATTATTCATTTACGAATGACCGGCCAGCTTATTTATCAAACTAATACAAATAATATGTCAGAAAATCATGTTCGGGCTAAAATCTACTTTGATGACGGAAGTTCATTGAATTTCAAAGACATGCGTAAGTTCGGACGGATTTATCACGTGGATCACGATGAATCGTTCCTGGAGAAGGTGGGCTGTGATGCTCTCGATCCGAAAATGGACGTCAGTACATTTACAAAATTATTGACGCTCAGCAGGATGAGTATAAAAGCATTTCTTCTTTCTCAGAAATATATTTCGGGGCTCGGTAATATTTACGTTGATGAATCTCTTTTTCGGGCAGGGATCCATCCCGCGGTATCAGCGGCGGAAATCTCTGCTCAAAGCGCGGGAGAACTTTTTCTGGTTCTTCAGCAAGTTTTGAGATCGGCTGTAAAAAACATGGGAACTACAATATCCGACTATCGGGATGCTTTTGGGAATTCAGGTAATAATCAGCGTTTTTTGAAAGTTTACGGAAGACAAGGCTTGCCATGTAATGTATGCGGCACCCCGGTAAAGAAAATCAAATTGGCGGGAAGAGGAACTCATTTTTGTCCGATGTGTCAAACCTGAAAATGAGGGTTAACAGAATGGAAGATAGACAAATTGTAACTTTTTTGAGTGATTTTGGAACACTTGACGGCTATGCCAGTAGTGTCAAAGGCGTCATAAAATCACTCGCGCCGGCTGCTGAAATCATTGATATTACGCATGAAATTGCCGCCTTTGATATAAATGCCGCGGCATTCACGCTGATGAATTTCTACTCTTATTACCCAAAGGATACCGTTCATCTTGCGGTGGTCGATCCCGGAGTTGGCGGGGCGCGCCGCGCTTTAATAATCCGGACCGCCCATCATACCTTCGTCGGTCCCGATAATGGTATTTTTAAGTATATCCTGTCCAGGGAGGCATACACATCCTACGAAATAGATATCGATAAAATATCCGGTGGGGCTGAAAGTTCGACTTTTCATGCCAGGGATATCTTTGCTCCTGTGGTGGCGAAACTGTTAAAAGGCGTACCCATGCACAAACTTGGACGAAAACTGGATAACAGGACGGAAATGCCTCATGCTTTTTTTGCAAAAGAAGGCGGAGAGCTAGCTGTTGAGCCCATCGCTATCGATCGGTTCGGGAATATTATTACCGGTTTTTCAAGAGCGGATCTGTTCAGGCTAAAAAAGGAAAAAATAACATCAATCACGACAAAAAATTTTAAAACATCAGAGATAAACAGATATTATACTGAAAAAGAACCTGGAGAGCTTTTAGCCTTATGGAACAGTCAAAATTATCTTGAAATAGCTGTTTGCAGAGGGAGTGCCAGGGAAATACTGAAGTTCGATCCTGTCAAAGACAGAATTTATTTAAAATTTGAATAGATAAGGATTTATCTCAATACCGCCATGAATAAACTGATTAAATATTTCAGAAAAAATTATAAGATGCTCATGTCGTCCTTTATCCTGGCTTTTATTCTTTGGTTCGCGGTCACTACGGATAAGGAATACACTTATAAAATAGAAATACCACTGAAAATCAACCGTGTTGCAAAAGACAGAGTTTTAAAGGAAATTCCTCCGGAAAAAGCGGTTGTGGAAGTTCGCGGTAAAGGCCGGTCACTTTTCAGTTTGTATTTTTACAATCCTGAAGTGGAACTTGATCTGCCGGAGGTGGATAATTCGACTACGATTCATCTAAAAGACTATATCAATCATTTTAATTTACCAATGGAATTTGGCGTTCGCATCATTGATGTCATCGAACCAAAAAACATCGAGTTACAGGTCGACCGTTTCGCGGAAATGACAAAATATGTAAGCGTCAGCAGCGTTATAAAAACACAACCGGGCTATATATTGATGAACACAACTCCATCACAAGATTCAGTTATCGTTTCGGGGCCCATATCACTGATCAGGGAGCTAAAGGAAATTTCGACCGATACTTTTTCGGTTGACAATGTTAAATATCCCTTTAAACGGAAGCAGAGACTTATATCTCCCAATCCGGATGTGATTCATCTGGAACCATCTGAAATCGAAGTGAATTATAATATTGAGCAATTAGTTGAAAGAAAAATCTATAATATTCCAATTCAATTTGTGGGGCTTCCCGATAACCTACTCGCGGAATCGACACCCGCGATGATCTCCCTGAAAGTCAAAGGCGGGGAAAGTATAATAGCAGCTATAACACCGGATGAAATTTCCGCCACTTTCAATTTTACAAAAAATTATAAAGTCGGCAAGATAAAATACCCGGTCGAAATTGAAACGCCGCTCAATGTAAGCTGGCTGGAAGCCAGTCCTCAATTTTTTGAGCTAAAGTTAAAGAAGAAAGAAAGCAACTTATGATCGTTCTGGGTGTTGAAACATCCTGTGATGAAACATCCGCGGCGGTGATAGAAGATAACCGGGTATTATCATCAGTGATCTCCTCTCAGGAAATACATTCTCAATTTGGCGGAGTGGTACCGGAACTCGCGTCGCGCGCGCATGTGCGTTTGATTGTCCCGATCGTCGAAAAGGCGGTAGCCGAATCCGGTTTGCCGAAAGATGAAATCGACGGATTCTCTGTGACTTACGGACCCGGACTTGTGGGGGCGCTGCTTGTAGGTGTGAATTTTGTCAAGGGATTGTCACTCGCGCTAAAAAAACCATTTGTAGGCGTGAATCATATTGAAGGACATATTTACGGAAATATTCTTTCGCAAACGGATGTCCGTTTCCCGATCATTTTTCTAATCGTTTCGGGGGGACATACACAAATTGTGCTTATGAAGGATCATTTGCAGTATGAGATCCTTGGCAAAACACGTGATGATGCTGTTGGGGAAGCGTTTGACAAGGGAGCAAAAATGCTTGGACTCGGATATCCGGGTGGTCCTCTCATCGACCAACTGGCAAAAAACGGTGATCCGCGGAAAGTTAGTTTTCCACGGGCATTTTTAAAAAATACGGATTTTGAATTTAGTTACAGCGGTTTAAAAACATCTCTGTTGACCTATATAGAACAAAATGGTGTTGAATACATCAACGCGAACATTCATGATATCTGCGCTTCCTATCAGGCGGCAGCAGTAGAAGTCCTTGTAAAAAAAACCATAAAAGCTGCAAAAATTCATAATGCAAAACAAATTGGCATCGCGGGCGGTGTGGCAGCGAATTCTCTGTTAAGAAAATGGCTGGGTGAGGAAAGTGTGAAATCGGGTTTCGATCTTTATCTGCCTGATCTTAAATATTGCACAGATAATGCCGCAATGATTGCCAGAGCCGGGCTGGAATATTTAAAGAGAAATATTCATTCGGAGCAGACTTTAAATGCTTATCCCGCGCTAAAACTAAAATCTCTATCCTGATTGCGAAAATGCAGAATCTTTTTCCTGAACTTATCAGACTTAATATTCCCTTTATCGTCCTGATTTTTCTGGTGGCGCTTTCTGTCCTTGCGGCGGTATGGTTGTACAGAACAACGACGCCGCCAAACAGCTCAAAAGTAAAATTTATTCTGGGAACGCTGAGAGCAACTGTTCTGTTTGTTCTTCTTCTGCTGTTTTTTTCTCCCCGTCTGTTTATTCGCAATTCAGAAACCAAAAATGAAGAAATTTTTATCTATATAGATAATTCTGCGTCTATGAAGGGATCTGAAAGTGATCCTGACCGCTGGAAACAAGCGCTGGACACGGCTAAGCAGATAAAAAATCGTTTGGACGATCATGCTTCACTCCACTGGTACCGGTTCAGTTCAGAGACGGAGCCGGTCCTTCCGGATACTTTATCAATTAGTAACTCAGGGACTAATTTTTCGAATTTAATGAATCAGATTAACAAATTAAGCGGCGGACAGGTATTTATTATCAGTGATGGTAATATGACCGAAGGAGAGTCACCGCTCTCTGAAAACCGGAAAAGTTCAGTTAATATACATACGATCGGGATCGGCGGAGAAGATTCAGGTGAGGATGTTCTTATCTCGAATGTGATCTTTAAACCGGTTGTTTATCAGGATAGTGAGCAGCAAATTGAGGTGATAATCAGTAATAACAATTTAAGCGGTAAGAGCCTAAATTTGAAGTTCAGTTCAAACGGCAGATTAATTTCGACCAGAAAGATCAAGATTGACAATCCTAATACGGAGCAGAATGTGATTTTTAATTATACTCCCGGGGAGAACGGACCGCATAAGTTTGAATTGGATCTTGATGGTTTTGCAGGTGAGAAAAACTCCGCGAATAATCATTTCGTATTTGTCCAGGATGTACTGAAAAGTAAATTGCGAATTGGTATATTTGCGGGAATGGCAGGATATGAGAGTAAATTTATCAAGTTGTTGCTGGATCGGCTGATCAATGTGGAAACGTATCTGTTCGTTGAAGATAATACCGGAGATTATATTCAGTCACCCAATCTCCAATTTATTGACAGTCTCGATATTATAATATTTCAGGACTATCCGGGAAGATTTACCCGCGCGTCTTCGATAGAAAGACTTTCTTCAACTATGAGAAAAAATCAGCCCGCGTTTATTGTCTTCATAGGAGAGAATACAAGTCTCAATTCACTTGATTTGTTCTCGGATTATCTGCCCTTCATCAGCGCGCCTGACAGGATGAGTCCAATCGCGATAGCCGTAAGTGATGGTTCCGTTGATTTAAGCGACCCCATAACAAATGTGTTCCCTGAACCGGCAAAAAACAATCTGTTTTGGAATAAAATTCCTCCTGTTCTGCTTTCAGCGTATATTCACGAATTAAAGCCAAAAACAAAAATTCTTATAAAGGGAAGTAGTGATCAGTCAGGATACAATATACTGACAACATTTGATGATCCTCCCTTCAAATCCGCGACGATAAACGGTTCCGGTTTCTGGCGATGGCACTTTCTTGTTCAGGACAGGGAAGATATCAGAGACGGTTATACAAATTTTTTGTCACATTTAATCCGTTGGGCATCTAATAAGAAAAAGATTAAGCCGGTCAATCTTGAAATTTCCGGAAACGAGTTCTATCTGGGTAGAAGGATTGACATTACCGGACATTTATACAGCCCTGAATACAGGCCAATAAAGGATGGAAGCTTAACTCTAAATATTGAATGGGAAAAGCAGGATTTTACTGTCGAAACAGAAAATGACAGCGCCGGTAACTATTTAGCTCATTTTATGCCGCCGGGGGAGGGGAGATACAGGATTACCGGAAGCGGATATTTAAACGGCATGGAGCTTGGTACAGACAAAATAGAAATTGAGTTGATCCCGTTTGAAAAAGAGTATGTGAAAACAGGGAGAAACACTGATTTTTTAAAGAAATTGTCAAAGATGGGACACGGGATTTATGCTCCTTCAGAGAGCGTTGACTCGCTTCTCACTATCATAGATACGGCTCCAAAAACAGTGAAAAATGACCGTGAAATAGATTTGTGGTATAAGCCTTTTATGCTGTTTTTTATTATTGGAATCATTGTGTTAGAGTGGTTATTAAGAAAGAAATTTTCTTTGGTATAATCTACCGGGGTAAGAGATGTCAGAAAATAGTGACCGGAATAGATTTAATGAGATTGCTTCCGTCTGGGATGAAAGTCCGCGAAGGATTCAGACGGCAAACGCTGTATTCAGGGCAATATTTAAAACCGTTCCGCTTGCGAAAAAAATGAAAATACTGGACTTTGGGTGCGGGACAGGGCTTGTCACCATGCAGATTCAGCCATACATAAATTCAGTTACAGCGGTGGATAGTTCAGCCGGTATGCTCAATGTTTTGCGCGAAAAAATTGAAACCCGGAAAATAAAAAATATTCAAACGGTACTGATAAACGACAATACCGATTCACTCCCTGATGAAAAATATGATCTTATCATGAGCAGCATGACCCTGCATCATATACACGATTACCAAATTTTACTTTCGAAAATGTTTCATATGTTAAATCCGGGCGCATACATCTGCATTGCCGACCTGGAAAAAGAAACAGGGGATTTTCATGATGAAAATACCGAGGCGGTTCATCACGGCTTCGATCCGGAAATCCTTAAGGAAAATTTAACGGAAATCGGATATCAATCGGCCGCTTATGAAAGAATTTACACCATTACAAAAGAAACAAAAGAAGGAAAGCTGAAAAATTTTCCGCTCTTTCTAATCATCGCACGGAATCCACTGACCTGACAAAAGGAGAGGACCTGTCCCATGGATCAAAAATTGAAAAAGTCATTGCTTAATCTACAAAAAAATGAGTTGTCTGAATACCTGGTCTATAAAAAACTCGCAAGCCAATTAAAGGATAACCATAACAGGGAAGTTCTTGAGCGTATTGCCAATGACGAGCTTGAGCATTTTAAATTTCTAAAAAAATACACCAATGAAGACGTAAAGCCAAGACGGTTTAAAATTTTTTGGTATGTGCTTATTTCAAGAATATTCGGCCTTTCTTTCGGGCTGAAACTTATGGAAAAAGGAGAAGATCTGGCCTCCAGAATTTATGATGACCTGGCCAGCCAGATTCCTGATATCGCATCTCTAAGCGTCGAGGAACAGCGGCATGAAAAAGAGCTTCTTGATATACTTTCCGAGGAACGACTGGAATATGCGGGCGCCATGGTGCTTGGTTTGAATGATGCCCTTGTTGAACTGACCGGCGCGCTGGCAGGATTGACATTCGCGCTGCAAAACGCGCAGCTTGTGGCGATTACAGGCTTCGTAACCGGTATCGCGGCATCGCTATCGATGGCGGCATCCGGGTATCTTTCATCTAAGGAAGAAGCGGATCAGAATGAGGCAAAAAGTCCGCTTAAAGCAGCGCTTTATACCGGAGTTGCTTATGTCATTACGGTATTACTACTGATCGCGCCGTATTTCATTTTCGAAAATATTTTTGTATCTTTATGGGTAATGCTTTTGATTGGAATCATGATTATCTTCGGATATACTTTTTATATTACGACTGCAAAAAATTTAAATTTCTGGAAAAGATTTCTTGAAATGGCGGCCATTTCTTTAACGGTGGCGCTGATAAGTTTCTTTGTTGGTATCATTATGAAAAAGACCTTTGGAGTTGATCTGTAATGCGGGTGTTGGATTTATCTCATCTGATGTCTAATCACATGCCTGTTTTTCCCGGTTCTCCTGATCCCGATTTTCGCGATATCAGCCAATTTGAAATTGATGGATTCAGAGAAAAATTACTGCATATCAGTTCTCATACGGGAACGCATATCGATGCTCCGGCGCATATGATAAAAAACGGGAAAACACTGGATAAATTTGATACGGATAGGTTTATAGGAAACGGCATTGTTTTTGATGTTACAAAATTCAATCCGGGAGAAATACCTCCGTCAGCTTTTGATAAGTCAATACGGCTCAGGAATATTGATTTTGTTCTTTTTTATACGGGGCATTCGACAAAATGGGGGAGTCCCGAATACTTTGAAAATTCCCCGTACATATCATCTGAATTGGCCGAGATGCTCAGTATGGAAAATATTAAAGGAATTGGAATCGATTCCATTTCGATTGACGAAATCTCGTCCACAGAATATCTCTCTCACCACAAAATTTTGAGCAAAAATATTATTATCATTGAAAATCTGACAAATCTCGGTTTACTTAAAGGTAAAACTTTTAAATTCATTTGTTTGCCGTTAAATATTGAGCATGGCGATGGTTCTCCTGTCAGGGCCGCGGCAATTATTTCATAAAAAAGGGACACATCTCTGATGAAAAAAAGATGCGGCTGGGTTCCGGAAAACAATCAGCTTTATACCGATTATCATGATTTTGAATGGGGGGTGCCGGTACATGATGATCGTAAATTATTCGAATTTCTGATTCTGGAGGGCTTTCAGGCGGGGTTGAGCTGGAGTACCATTCTGAACAAACGCGAAAATTTTAAACGGGCCTTTGACGGATTTGCCGCTGAAAAAATTGCAATATATGATCAGCAAAAATTAGATGAGTTAATGAATAATCCCGGGATTATAAGAAATAAACTCAAAATTAACGCTGCGGTGACAAACGCCCGGTCTTTTTTAAAAATACAGGATGAATTTGGATCATTCGACGCCTATATATGGCGATTTTCAGAGGGTAAAACGATTCAGAACCACTGGAAAACCCTTAAAGATATTCCCGCGATGACAGATGAATCAGACGCGATGAGCAAGGATCTGAAAAGAAGAGGATTTAAGTTTGTCGGCTCCACTGTCTGTTATGCGCATATGCAAGCGACCGGAATGGTAAATGATCATACTGCTGACTGTTTCAGGCATCGTGAAGTTAAAATGATGAGATAGGGGAAAAATGAAAATCATCATCACCGGGGCAACGGGATTTATCGGAACTCACCTCACAAAGAGATTGACGGACAGTGGTCATACCGTAATCGCTCTGTCGCGCAATCCTGAAAAAGCTCAGCGTACATTTGGAAACGAAATTACATGTTTGCAATGGGCCGGGGAAGATATCACTCCCTGGGTTGATCATATGAGTGGCGATTACGGAATTATCAATCTTGCCGGAGAAAATATCGCTGCCGGAAGATGGAGCGCGCAAAGAAAGAAAAAGATTCTTAAGAGCAGGGTGGATGCTGGTGAAATCATCGTAAATGCTGTTCGGCAGGCGTCAAAGAAACCTGAATTTGTGATGCAGGCCTCCGCGATCGGTATCTACGGATCATCCCGGGAGATTATTTCTGATGAGGAAACCCTTCCGGGCAAAGGATTTTTGGCAGATGTCTGTAAACGCTGGGAAGAAAGCAGTAAAGAGATTGAGAAAATGCAGATTCGCCGGATCATCATCAGAACCGGTGTGGTACTTGGGGAAAACGGCGGAATTATGAAAAAGATGTCGCTGCCGTTTAAGCTCTTTATCGGCGGGCCCCCGGGGGATGGAAAACAGGGCTTCTCCTGGATTCACATGGATGATGAAGTAAGAGCGATTCAGTTTTTGATTGAGTCAATGCATCAAAAAGGGATATTCAATTTAACTGCTCCGAACCCTGTATCCATGACAGACTTTACAAAAATCTACGGGAAAGCGCTGAACCGTCCATCCTGGTTACCGGTGCCATCCTTTGTATTAAAAACATTATTTGGAGAAATGGCCGAAGAAGTGATTCTAAGCGGTCAGAAAGTTCTGCCAAAGGCATTATTAAAAGCTGGTTTCTCATTTAATTTTCCTGATCTGAAAAAAGCGGTGGCTGATCTCACGGGATCGAACACATAGGATGATAACGATTACGAAAATTAAGGCGGATTAAAAATGATTTCAAAAGTGTATTCGGCTGCTCTGATGGGGATTAATGCGTATCAGGTGGAGGTTGAAACCCATCTGGAAGGAAATGTTCCGTATTTTGGGATTGTCGGACTCCCGGACAATGCTGTGCGGGAAAGCCGTGAAAGAGTCGTGGCGGCGATAAAAAATTCCGGTTATAAATTTGTACACCAAAGACGCATTACCATCAATCTGGCTCCCGCGGATATCAAAAAGGAAGGATCTTCATATGACCTGCCGATCGCGATAGGGATTCTCAGCGCTCAGGGAGACATCGTTGTCGATCGCATCAATGAGTATATGATTTTAGGGGAGCTCGCTCTTGATGGAAGTTTGCGTCCCATTCACGGTTCTCTATCCATTGCTGTAAAAGCAAAAGAATTGGGATTTAAGGGAATGATAGTACCGGAGGAGAATGCCAGGGAAGCCGCAATGGGAAGTCCTGGATTAGACGTCTACTCCATGGGTAATTTAATAGATGTGGTAAATTTTTTAAATAATCTGGCCCCATTTGACCCGATTAAAGTGGATATCAGAGAATTATTTCTTCAGGAACGAAAATCTAAACTAGATTTCAGTGATGTCCGCGGGCAGGAGCATGTAAAAAGAGCGCTTGAAGTCGCAGCGGCGGGTGGTCACAATATTATTATGATCGGACCGCCGGGATCGGGAAAAACAATGCTGGCAAAACGATTCCCGACAATACTGCCGCTGATGACCCTTGATGAGGCGATTGAGACCACAAAAATACATTCTGTGGCCGGTTTAATTCCATCAGATCACGGGCTCGTGGCGACACGTCCATTTCGATCCCCGCATCACACAATTTCCGATGCCGCGCTTGTAGGAGGTGGAAAGTACCCTAGGCCCGGTGAAGTGAGCCTCGCGCATCATGGCGTCCTGTTTCTCGATGAACTTCCCGAATTTAAAAAAAATGTGCTTGAAGTAATGCGCCAGCCAATGGAAGACGGCCGGGTAACTATTTCAAGGGCGGCGTTATCACTCACATATCCCGCGAATTTTATGCTAACGGCGGCGATGAATCCCTGTCCATGCGGTTATTTTGGCGATCCCGGCAGATCATGTTCATGCGCGCCACCGCAAATCCAAAAATATCTAACCCGGATTTCCGGTCCGCTTCTAGATAGAATAGATATTCATGTGGACGTTCCGGCCGTTAATTTTAAGGAGCTTTCATCGGATAGAAAAGGTGAATCCAGCGCGGTGATCAGGGAAAGAGTTCAGGCCGCGAGAGAAATTCAGCTTGACCGTTTTAAGTCGGAGAAACATATTTTCAGTAATGCTGGTATGCAGCCTTCAGAAATAAGAAAATACTGTAAAATTGATGAAAACGGCCAGGAATTACTCAAAATTGCTATAAATCGTCTTGGGCTATCCGCGCGGGCATACGATCGAATTTTAAAAGTATCCAGAACCATTGCGGATCTTGCCGGAAGCAATTCCATTCTTCCCGAACATATCAGCGAAGCCATCCAATACCGAAGTCTTGACAGGGAACTTTGGCAATAAACAGGGGAAATGTTAAAATTTCGGATTGTTAGTTGCTTTATAAAATCCAGTTGGTTAAATTTAATAAAATGTAGAACTTAATGAATTAAATCACATAACCCTTAAATTTTTATAGGATGGCTAGTATGAGTACCAAAGAAGTCAAAGAACTGGAACGAGTGACTATCCGTTTTGCCGGTGATTCAGGTGATGGGATGCAGTTGACCGGCGGTCAGTTCACAGACACAACAGCGCTTGAAGGCAATGATCTGATTACATTACCGGATTATCCGGCAGAAATCAGAGCACCGGCCGGTACACTTTTTGGTGTTTCCGGATTTCAAATACAATTCAGCAGTGCGAAGGTTCACACACCAGGCGATTCTCCTGATGTGCTGGTCGCGATGAATCCCGCTGCATTGAAGGTCAGTCTTAAGCAATTGAAAGATAATGGTATTATTATAGTTAATACGGATGCATTTCAGGGCAGGAATCTGGAACTTGCCGGGTACGAATCAAATCCTCTTGAAGATGATTCTCTGAAGGGATTTCAGGTGTTTCCTGTACCCATCACAAATCTTACAAGAGAGGCTTTAACGGAATCTTCTCTCACTGTCAAAGAAAAAGACCGCTGCAAGAATTTCTTTGCTTTGGGAATAGCATACTGGATGTTTTCGAGACCCATGGATATCACCCTGAACTGGATAAATACTAAATTTAAGAAAAACCCGGAATTGATTGATGCTAATACCAAAGCGCTTAATGCCGGCTATTCCTACGCATTGTCAACTGAAATCTTCACCACTTCATACAAAGTGTCAAAAGCTCAGAAATCTCCCGGTACTTACAGAAATATTACCGGTAATGAGGCAATCGCGCTTGGATTAATAACCGCGGCAAAAAAAGCTAATTTGGAGCTTTTTCTCGGAAGTTATCCCATAACTCCGGCCAGCGATATCCTGCACGAACTATCAAAATATCGTAACTATGACGTGAAGACTTTTCAGGCTGAAGATGAAATCGCCGGAATTGGATCTGCACTCGGAGCAGCATTTGCGGGAGATTTGGCGATTACTACAACAAGCGGTCCCGGTGTGGCGCTTAAAACAGAGTTCATAGGGCTCGCGGTGATGCTTGAGCTCCCGTTGGTTATTGTAAATGTACAGCGTGGAGGTCCGAGTACAGGACTGCCGACAAAAACAGAGCAGGCCGATCTGCTTCAGGCTGTTTATGGAAGGAATGGTGAAGCGCCTATACCCGTTATCGCGGCAAAAAGCCCGTCTGATTGCTTTGCGGCTGCATTTGAGGCAGCACAGATTGCTCTCAAATTCACGATTCCGGTTATGCTTTTATCGGACGGCTATATCGCCAATGGTGCGGAGCCCTGGTTACTTCCGAATGTTGATGAAATTCCTGAGATTAAAATGGAATTCGCGACAGATCCTGAGACCTTTATGCCATACAAACGTAATCCGGAGACACTTGCCAGAATGCTGGCGCTCCCCGGAACGCCGGGATTAGAGCATCGTATCGGCGGTCTTGAAAAAGAAGACATCACTGGTAACGTTTCATACGATCCGGCAAATCACCATAAAATGATCAGCATTAGAGCTGAAAAGGTTAACCGTGTTGGTAATTTTGTGGACGAACCTGAAATTTTCGGAGAACCGGAAGGAGATTTACTGATTGTCAGTTGGGGCAGTACATATGGTTCCATTTTTACGGCTATGGAAGAAATCCAAAAGAGTGGTCACAAGGTTTCCTGGTATCATCTGAGATGGGTACAACCGTTCCCGAAGAAACTGGGCGAATATATAAAGAATTTTAAACAGATTCTCGTTCCAGAAATTAATATGGGACAGTTGATAAAATTAATTCGCTCGGAATATTTGGTGGATGCTCAAGGGTTGAATATTATGAAAGGTATGCCACTCAAAACGTCGGATATCATAGAAGGAATTGAATCAAAACTGAAAGGGATTAAATAATGTCGGAGAATCTTTCAAAAGATATAAAACCTCTGGGCCTTACCCGTGAAGATTTTTCTTCCGATCAGGAAACACGCTGGTGTCCGGGTTGTGGTGACTATTCCATTCTGGCGCAAATGAAAAAAGTGTTGCCTGAACTTGGAATTCCCAGAGAGAAATTTGTTTTTGTTTCAGGAATTGGTTGTTCAAGCCGGTTCCCATACTATGTCAATACTTATGGCATACACAGTATACATGGACGGGCGCCGGCGATGGCCACGGGATTAAAGCTTGCTAACCCCGACCTGAAAGTATTTGTAGTTACGGGTGACGGTGACGCCTTAAGTATCGGCGGTAACCATTTTATCCATCTCTGCCGGAGAAATATCGATATTACGGTAATCTTGTTTAACAATCAGATATACGGACTAACCAAGGGACAATATTCGCCAACGTCTGAAAAAGGAAAGGTTACTAAATCTTCCCCGTACGGAACGGTCGAAAATCCGTTTAATCCGGTTCAGTTGGCCCTTGCTGCCGGCGCCACCTTTGTGGCCAGATCGATTGACAGAGATCCAAAGCATCTTGCGGAAATGCTTATGAAAGCGTCAAATCATAAAGGTACCAGTTTTGTCGAGGTCTATCAGAATTGTAATATATTCAACAATGGCGCTTTTAGCGCGATGACGGACGCTAAGACAAAAAAGGAAAATGTTTTGTTGATGGAAGACGGAAAGCCTTATATTTTTGGCAATGATTCCGATAAAGCATTAAACTGGATGGGTACAAACTTTGAGATTGTAAAGACAGGTGATCTCAAATCTCAAGAAGATTTGCTGAAACATGATGAACATGCGGGACGCGCGGCAATGGAATTTATGCTTGCCAGTCTGACGTATGATCCCTCTTATCCGACACCGATCGGTGTATTCAGAGATATAAAAGCCGATACCTATGATGACCTGCTTACGCGTCAGATTCAGTTCGTCAAAGATAAAAAAGGCGAGGGTGACTTGCACTCATTATTGTATTCAGGAAGTACTTTTGAAGTAAAATAACAATAACATATTTTCAAGTAAGTAATACCAAAAAGGCAGGAATATTCATTCTTGCCTTTTTTTTATTTTTTTTGGTTAATAATTTTGTATTTTTTCCGATATGTAAGTATGAATTAAAAATTTAATCACACCAGGTCATATACATTAGAAGAAATAATATTATGGATGATAATTACATTTTAGCTTCAGAGGCAGGAAGACCGAAAATACTTATTGTGGATGATTCCGCAGAAAATATAGAAATCATCGAACATATTCTGGAAGACCTTAATTATGATATCAGTGAAGCATTTAACGGAACTGAGGCGCTTGAAAAAATAAATAAGATAAATCCTGATCTGATACTTTTGGATGTTGTTATGCCGGGAATGAGCGGATTTGAAGTCGCGAAGCATATAAAAAGTCGTCCGGATACAAGATTAATACCCATCATTATGGTTACCGCGCTGGACGGACAACAAGACCGGTTGAAGGGACTGAATGCCGGAGTGGATGATTTTATCACGAAACCGGTAAATATTTTTGAACTCAGAGCGCGTATCAATAACTTGCTAAGACTTCGTGAATATATAAGCGAACTGGAACACGCGGAGCAAGTGATTTTTAGTCTGGCCAGAACCGTTGAGGCTAAAGACCGTTATACCGAAGGCCATTGTGAAAGGTTGTCCACACTGGCGGAAAAATTAGGTCTAAAACTTGGCTTACCTGAACAAGATCTGACAATCCTTAGAAGAGGCGGAATATTGCATGACATCGGAAAAATTGCCATCAGTGATGCCATCCTGTTAAAACCGGGACCCCTTACGTCCGGTGAATATGATATTATCAAGAAGCACCCGGAGATTGGTGAAAGGATTTGTGCTCCGCTCAAGACGCTCCGCCCGGTTTTACCGACCATACGCTATCATCAGGAACGTTTTAACGGCAGCGGCTATCCGGACGGGCTTGCAGGCCATGATATCCCCATCCACGCCAGGATAATAGGAATTGTGGATTGTTATGATGCTTTGACGACCAAGAGAACGTACAGGGGGGCTCTGAGCCATAATGAAGCCTTTAGAATCATGCGGGATGAAACGCAGCATGGGCTCTGGGATCCAGAGATTATGAACGTTTTTGACAACATGATGCATTCCTGACAAATATTAAACATTCGAAAACAAATTCTTTATAAAAATATTTTGCGAACTCAAATCATGCGCCGATCACCTTGTTTTCGGTAAATAAAAAAATATTTGAGCGCAATCATACATTCCCTTAACTTAATCAACGCTGGCTGTTTATTATTGTATTCAAAATTCTTGTAATTAAAAGTAAAAATGTTTATTTTGAATAATTAATTTCGGTTTGCTTTAGAAAAGTCGAAATCTCAACCATTTTTATGAGGCCACATATGCGCGTTATCAGTATCTTTTTCTGGATCATATTTGGTGCAATAATCCTTTGGTTTTTTACCCTGAATCTCGGGTCAAGGGTTGATATTTACCTGTTCAACTCTTTATATGAACAGGTGCCTGTTGTTACCGTAATTTTTATTTCATTATTTGTCGGAGTCGTTCTGGGCGCGCTCCTGCTTTCAACCCAGCTTCTCAAGGCCAAGGGACAGGTTTCAGGTATTCGTAAGGAGAATAAACGTCTCGTTAAAGAACTGGAGGGATTAAGAAATCTTTCCATCGATGAAATTCCTGATACGGATACGAGAATCGGACCGGATAAAGATAATTAATATGGCAGGATATTGAAATGAGTGAGAACTTTGTTGCTCAATTTTGGATTATTACAACCCTGTTGCTTGCCGGGGCCGCTTTAATTTATATTTTTTATTATTGGAAACGCGATGAAGATGCCCCGCCTCATAAGGACTCTTACCTGCTTGCCTTAAAATATATGGCTGAAAATGATCATCGAAGGGCAATAGAAAAATTTAAGGAAACCGTCAGGTATAATACGGAAAATATAGACGCCTACTTAAAATTGGGTGATATTCTGCGCAAAGAAGGGCTCTTTACAAATGCCGTGCGGATCCATAAAGATCTGACCCTCAGAGCTGATATAAATCCTGCTGAACTTCCAAAAGTCTGGTATAGTCTGGCGATGGACTATTTGGATTCTAAGAAAACGGATAATGCCGAAACTTACCTTGAAAAATTGATCAAGAATGATCAATATCGTGAAGAAGTTTTGCCTTACCTCGCGAAAATATATGAGAGCAAGAATGATTATGAACGCGCCTTTAATTTATTAAAGACCGTTAAATCAGGGGATTTACAAAAAATAAAGCGGCGGATGGCGATTTACAAGATCCTGCAGGCTATCGAGGCGGGGAAAAAAGGTGAAGGGAAAAACTCAAGAATCATCTTTAAGGAAGCGATAAAAATTGATCCTTCCTGTGCGGCGGCGTTTCTTTATATTGGTGATTCATATATACGGGAAAACCGCCCTGACGATGCTATCGAGACATGGACGGATTATTGTAAAAAGCATCCTAAAGAGGCTCATATACTTTTTTCAAGGCTCGAAAAAGCCTGGTATGAAAAAGGACAGTTTAGCAAAATTGAAGAACTGTATGAATCAATTCTGGCGAGTGATCCTGAAAATATAAAAGCATTGTTGGCCCTTTCAAGTATTTATAGAAAGAAAGGGGATTATCAATCCGCTCTTAATCTTATTCAGGATGGAATGAAACAGGATATGAATGACAAAATTCTAAAAGCTGAAATTGTTCATATTTTAACCGAAAAAGGTCAATTCAAAGATGCGAGTAAACAGGCCCTGGAGTTGATCAATGGTTATCTGGAAACATCTTCGAGCAAGTACTCGTGTCCATATTGTGACTATAAATCAGATGAACTATTCTGGAAATGCCCGAAATGCAGCGAATTGAATATAGATTGACAAAATTTCTTTTTATTATTTTTTTGTTGTCAGCATTCGCAAATGGCCAAGCGCAGAATAATAATGAACTTATCGAGCTTTATGAGCAGCATGAATTTGCTCTGTTAAAAGGGAAAATTGCGGAGATTCAGGGTACTTACCCCACAACTCCCGAGTATAGATTTTTTAAAGCGGTATTTATTGAAAACGGAGAAGAAGCACAGAAAGAGTTTAAATATATATTTGATAATGGAAAAGGCCGGATAAAATATCATGCGGCATACAAGATGATGGATTATAACTTTGCGCGCGGTTATTATAATACGGCTGAAAATTATCAAAAATATGTATTGGATAATGAGCTTAGCCCGGGAGCAACTGTCGATAAAAGCAAGGATTCTACAGCCCCGGACTTACCTGAACCGGCAAAGAGCGATGATGTAGTATTTATTCAGGTCGGAGCCTTTGGTTATAGGGAAAACGCGGTTCAGCTGAGAAATATGTTAAGTACGCAGAATATTGACTCGAAGATCATAGAAAGAGAAATAAACGATAAAAAATTATTTTGTGTATGGGTTGACGGTCTTGATAATTTAGATGATACGCTTAAATTTGCAAATGAAATAAAAGAAAAATATGATTTGGATTACCGTATTATCAAAAGGTAAAGGATGCTTATGGACCTTTCAGTATTAAGGACAATTCCATTATTCTCCGAACTTAATGACGATGAATTAAATCAGATATCAAAATTTGCAGTCCGTCAGTATTATAAAAAAGACAACATGGTCCTTATCGAGGAAGAAGTGGGCTCAACCATGTTTGTTATTCTCAATGGGCGGGTAAAAATATCCCGGATCAGTGATGAAGGCAGGGAGGTAATACTCTCTATTCTATGTGACGGGGATTTTTTTGGGGAGATGTCCATACTGGACGGGCAAACACGCAGCGCAAATGCAGTGACCCTGGAAGATACTGAGCTGTTGATTATAAGAAGAGAAGATTTTTTAACAGTGCTTTATGATTACCCTCAGATCGCAATAAATTTATTAAAAGAACTTGCGCACCGTCTGAGAAGAAGCGATTCACAAATAAAAAGTCTGTCCTTGCAGAATGCTTTGGGGAAGGTTGCATCCACTTTGTTACGTATCGCGGATGATTCCGGTACCATAAAGCAGGGACAGGTTGAGATCTCACAACTTCCTCCTCAACAAGATCTGGCAAACATGGCGGGGACAAGCCGTGAAACTATTTCGCGTGTCATCAAATCGCTCAGTCAGCTCGGATATGTACGAAAAGAGGGAAGTAAGCTCATAATTATTGATTATAATCGATTCAGGCAGGATTTTTCATAATTTCAGGATTTTTAGCATTTTATGAATGCTACACAAACGAATATTGGACTGGTTTCGAACGACAAAGGGCGGATAGAAAAATATAGAACCATCTTATCGGATCCAACCAACAAATTATTTATAAATTCTCTTAAATCGGCTTTTAAAAACGCCTTGATTGAATATCCTCTCGAAGTAGTGATAGTTGACGCGTTTTCGGAGCCGGATTTTGATTTTCGCTCTATTGAGAGTTTTCGCAATCAGAAAAAACTGGCTAACATTCCATTTATATTTTTACTTTCTTCCGGTCAGCAGGCCTTAAAAAGACAAATTTTTAAAAATACCCATAATTTAATTCTCATTGAACCGGTCGATAAGTTCGAATTTCTCTCCCTGATCACGAGTACCATTTATTTAAGCCAGATCGAAAGACGTGTTCTTTTATATAAAGATATCGTTGATGGTGAAAAACGACTTATTTCATCCATGGATGAGATCCTTGAGATCAACAGAATCATTCAGATAAAAGACGAATCAAAGGTTTTCCATTACCTGGAGCACGATTTCGCAAAAAGAATGGAATTGGCGCTAGCCGTGGAAAGCACCATGTTCGCGACTTACGACTCTAATGAAATGAACCTGACGATAAACCTTTATGATGATTCCGGCAGTACTCTTCAAAAAAAATTGGCTTTATCGCTTAAAAAATCTCAGATATTTAAAAATCTAAGTGAAAATCACCCCCGTATTTTTGAATATGACGAATGTAATGATCCCTTTATTCAGGATTTGGAGGAATCGATTGGATTTAAAATTTCAAGTCTGATGTTTATTCCTTTTTCGATTTTTCATGAGCCGCGCGGCGGGTTTATACTGCTGAATAAATTATACAGACGTGAATTTTCGGAAAATGATCTGGCGTTTGCTCTTGTGGCTGCAAGAAAAATTGTTTTTCACCTGGAAGAATTATATATCAATGAAGATGATCTGCACTCCATAAGAGGTATGAAATTAATTCCGGGGAGGACAGAGAAGGTCATTGCCGACTGGAAATTATACCAGACGATGCTTGGGGCCGTGCAGTTTGGAATAATCGTGTTTGACAAATCGTACAAAGTGTACTATTTAAATAAATCCGCCAGGCGTTTACTGCAAATTACCGAAGATGAAGATGCATCTACTCTTAAGAAACTATTTGAGCCATCCGTATTCAAGCAAATTATGAATTCAATTCAGGAAGATTCTGTTCCTGTTATCCGGCAGGAAATTCAAATTTCCATGAATAATCTCCCGGACCTGTTTATAGGATATTCTGTCTACGACCTCGATGTTTACAATAATAAACACAGATATATACTTGTATTTTCGGAAATATCCCAGACAAAAAAGATACAAGCCGAGATTATCCGTATGGACCGGATGGCTTCGCTTGGTATTCTCAGCTCGGGATTTGCTCATGAAGTTCGTAATCCGCTTGCCGGTATAAAATCAATGGCGCAGGTACTCGAAGAAGAGATGGATGATGAACCGACTAAGCAGGAATATGTAAAAAGAATTATCCGTCAGGTTAACCGGCTCGATGATTTATTAAAATCATTTTTTACCTACGCTAAACCCGTCAAACCCGATCCTAAATCCTGTCACATTAAAAAAATTGTCCAGGAAGTACTGCCGCTTTTTGAGCGTAAAATGCGTGAGCAAAATATAACCGTCCGGCAACATTACGCAAGGGACTTGGACAATATTTTTGTAGACTCTAATCAGATTGAGCAGGTCATTTTCAATCTGATCATTAACGCTCTTGATGCCATGCCGCAAGGCGGGGAATTAACAATTAAAGCAGAAAATGAGCGACAGCAGCTTCCCATGATTGACAGAAGGCAAAGAATCCCCGGTTTGTTTTCGGATAAATACATTCAGATAACCATTTCGGATACAGGGATTGGACTTGATTCCGATCTGAAAGAAAAAATATTTGATCCTTTCTACACAACAAAATCAAACGGCACAGGGTTGGGATTATCGATTGTTTATCAGATCATCAGGGAACATAGCGGTCAGATCAGCGCAGATGGTAAACAGGGTGAAGGATCTCAATTTATAATACTTTTGCCTGCGGTGGAGCCGGAGCAAAAAGATGAAATTATACAGTAGCCAGATGGTTTGCATGCTGATTATCTCATTCATTTTTCAGGAGGAGATGAATATTCTTAGGGAATTTGTATGATTCAGATAGCGCTGATTTTGTTTGTCGGGGTATTGGTCGGCCTAATGAGTTCAACCCTCGGTCTCGGCGGTGGTATAATAATAGTTCCGGCACTGACACTCTATTTCGGGTTTTATCAGCAGGAGGCGATCGCGACAAGTTTAATGACGATCGTACTGGTAACCATACTGAATGTCACCCGATTTCAAATCCAAAAACAGATTGAATGGAAGGTGGTTTTATCAATCGCGTTATTCTCATCTGTGGCATCCGCTTCCGCGGGGATTATTGCTGTATTTTTGTCTGAAAAAATTCTCATGGCTATATTTGTCATATTTATTTTTTCACTGGCCTACAAGACCTTCAACATCCGGTCTGTCGCCAATCCGGGCGGACCCACCGGACCTAAATTCGGCACATCCGCGAAAATCGGTGTGATCAGCGGGACGATATCGGGAGTTACCGGAATCGGCGGTGGAGGAATAACGACTCCGTTGATTTTGACAAACAATCTGGCTGATAACACAAAAGTTGTCCCTATATCAAATGCCATCATGCTCTTTACAACCAGTTTCGGAACACTTGCGTTTGCTTTTATGCATCATGAACACGCGAGTGCCTGGCAGTTGGGTTTTGTACATATAGACACAGCGTTTTTAATATTTGCCGGGGCATTTCCGGCGGCATATCTTGGATCGTATTTTCAACATAAACTGTCATTGAAATTAAGAAAAACACTCCTGGGTGGAATGCTGATCATTATAGGCATGAGGCTTTTAATAAAATTGTTAGGTTTTTAGACGAGTAAATATTGAAATTCAGGTTAAATCCTGATGATTTGTATCCGATTTGAAGGGGAAAAACAACTTTACTTGTAACGGTGTATTGAGTATCTTAATTTTTTTGTTTTATAAAAACTGAGTTAATCTTCATTAAAAATGGGGAAGTGTGTATGGATCATCAAGTATCAGGAAAAGGACTACCGGAAAATGCCTACCGGTTTCTAAAAGACGGTGAAGTGTACAAGCCTGTTGTCCCGGAAAATGCTCCTCTGCCCGAAGTAACAAAATATTCTCTTTTTTGGGGAATGTTTTACGCGGTTTTATTCTCTGCTGCTGCAGCCTATTTAGGGTTGAAAATTGGTCAGGTCTTTGAAGCGGCAATTCCCATAGCGATTTTGGCGGTGGGACTTTCCTCATTGATGAAAAGGAAAAACGCGCTATCCGAAAACGTAATTGTCCAATCAATAGGTTCCAGTTCCGGAGTAATTGTGGCAGGCGCGATATTTACTATTCCCGGATTATATATCCTCGGACTGGACGCTTCCTTTTTACAAGTGTTTTTGGCTTCTTTATTTGGCGGAATGCTGGGAATATTATTTTTAATTCCGTTCAGGAGATACTTTGTTAAAGATATGCATGGGGAATTCCCATTCCCCGAAGCAACCGCGACGACTGAAATCCTTGTTGCGGGTGAAGGAGGCGGAAATCAGGCAAAAATATTACTTAAAGCTCTTGTAATAGGCGGATTGTACGATTTTTTAGTCTCCGGTTTCGGATTGTGGAAAGAGGTTGTTTCTACCCGGGTTTTTGAATGGGGACAGAAGCTGGTCGCAGCCACCCGCCTTGAATTCAACATGAATATCGGCGCGGCCGTTATGGGTTTAGGATATATTGTCGGCTTAAAATACGCGTTAATTATCGCCAGCGGTTCTTTTCTTGCGTGGTGGGTGTTAATTCCGAGCATGTTTTATATAGGTCAGTTTAATCCTGTACCCATCCTGAACGCGACGAAGCCTATCGCGGATATGCTGCCCGGTGAAATCTTCAGTACTTATGTTAGACACATAGGAATTGGAGGTATAGCTGCAGCGGGTATCATCGGAATTATCAAATCACGTAAAATTATATCTGCCGCTTTCAAATTGGCGATTAATGAAATTGGCGGCAAGGGAGTTGGTCATGCCTCCGGCAACAAAGTTGAGCGCACGCAGACAGATATCAGTATGAAATGGCTGGTAGTTCTTTTGATCAGCGCTCTTTTGGGTGTTCTGGTATTCTTTCTTGTTCTTGTGGTTAACGGAAATGTCCTCCATGCGACTGTAGGACTTGCTATTGTAACCATTGTTGCATTTCTGTTTACTACCGTCGCGGCGAGAGCGATCGCGATTGTCGGCAGTAATCCGGTTTCGGGTATGACTTTAATGACCCTGATTATTTCATCCGTCATTCTTGTAAGTGTGGGACTTAAAGGCGAACAGGGTATGATTGCAGCGCTCATAATAGGCGGTGTGGTTTGTACAGCTCTCTCAATGGCTGGCGGATTTATAACCGATCTTAAAATTGGATACTGGCTTGGCACTACGCCACGCACGCAACAACGATATAAATTCCTGGGTACTCTCCTGGCGGCCATGTCTGTGGGAGGTGTTATTTTTATGCTCCACGAAACATACGGCTTCGGTCCCGGCGGATTAGAGGCGCCGCAGGCATCAGCAATGGCTGCAGTACTTGAGCCGTTAATGACCGGCCAGCCCGCTCCATGGATTTTGTATCTGGCGGGAATTATCCTGGCTACAGTCCTGGAGTTTTTAGGAATACCGCCGCTGGCATTTGCATTGGGAATGTATCTTCCTCTTTATTTGAATACCCCCGTTCTCGCGGGAGGTATAATAGCGCATTTGGTTGCCAAAAGCACATCTGATTCCGCGCTGCAATCAGCCAGAAAAGAGCGTGGAACGCTCATCGCTTCCGGATTTATCGCTGGAGGGGCAATTATGGGTGTGCTGGCTGCGTCTATGGTCTTCATTGGCCAGTCTGTTACCGGTAACAGCGACTGGAATATGATGATGGCGATAGGGACAGAGCACTGGGCAGAATCAGCCCCGGCAGAGATATTGAGCTTCTTTATGTTTGCATTAATTTTGTTTTATATGCTGTGGGATGCCAAACGGGCTAAGGCTGAATAACTACATGTTAATATCATTGGAGAACCGGATTAAGTCATAAAATCCGGTTCTCTCTTTTTTTAAGACCTAATAATCTCCCCGTCTCCCGCGGTGAGCACTATATAAGTGTTGACTGAAAAATACCGATTGGTTAAATTGCACTTGCTTACGATTGATATTCAGGATAGTTTTAATAAATAATGAATTTAATCTTTTTTCGTGGAGGCGATTTGGTTTTTTCTCAAAAACGGCACAGGTCATTGGATATTGAAGGCAGGTTGGCAGACCGGCAGCCGGAGAGCGGGGAAAAGATGCGAATTAAATTCGACAGACTTCCACGTCGGAAAGTTAAGCCAATCTGGTGGATAAT
>JACDJC010000474.1_pt1 | contig 46529 bp, 46 predicted proteins | sample 7454191 | NCBI WGS metagenome assembly JACDJC01 (sample SAMN14253291, study PRJNA609438) | sludge metagenome | isolation source: sludge after 25d culture with pyrite and EDTA | collected 2018-12-20
AACCTTGGTCTGGCCGTGCTGGCGCTCAGGGGCGACGGCTTCCACGAGGTCGAGACGGCCATGGTGCGGGTCGGGCTGGCCGACGAGCTCACCGTGCTGGTCGAGGAAGCCGCCGCGGACCACGTGGAGCTCGACGTGGAGTTGGCGCTGGAGCTGCCAGCCGTCGCGCTGGCCGAGGGAGAAGAGAACCTGGCTCACGGGGCGGCCGCCCGGTACCTCCGCGCGCGGCGCGAGGCGGACGGCGCCGCCGCTCCCGTGAGAGTCGCGCTGAAGCTCCTCAAGCGCGTACCGGTGGCCGCCGGGCTCGGTGGGGGCTCCGCGGATGCCGGCGCCGTGCTCAGGGTCCTCGCTCGACTGCTCCCGGCTGCCGTCGACGTGGCCGGGGTGGCCGCCAAGCTCGGGTCCGACGTGCCCTTCATGCTGGGGACGGCACGGGCCGCGTTGGCCAAGGGGCGCGGCGAGCGGCTCTTCGAGCTGGACGTCCCACGCCTCCACCTCGTGCTGGTGAACCCCGGATTCGGCGTCAGCGCCGCCGACGCCTACGCCAACCTGATCGGTTTCACGCCGCGGCTACGGTTCGAACGCTCGCTCGAGCGCCTGGCGGCGGGCGAGGAGCCACGCTGGCCCAACGGGCTGCAACCGGGCGTGCTGAGAAGCCATCCGGAGTTGCGCGCCGTGCTCGCCCACCTGCGAGACGCCGGCCTCAAGGGCGTCCTCATGTCGGGGAGCGGACCGACCTGCTTCGGGGTGGCGCAGGGCGCCGAGCACGCGGCGGCCATCGCGGCCGCCCTGCGGTCCGCCGAGCCGGGTTGGTGGGTTGCCGCGACTGCAACGCTGTAGCGGGTCCACGCTCAGGCCGGTTCACGCTGTGGCGGGTCCTCGCTGAGGCGCGTCCTAGGTGAGGCGCGTCCTCGCTGTTGCGGAGTCAGTTGCGTTTCGGGAAGTCCTGCGCCCTGAACTCGTCGTCTTGGATCAGCCAGTCCTCGCCCGCCAACGACTCGACGTGATGCCTGAGCTCGTGCGTCAGCGTCTCCCAAGCCTCGTCCTCCCAGTCGAAGCCCGGGTCGCTGGCGGCCAGCGCGGCGAAGGAGCCGTAATAGAGCGCGACGTGGCGCCCCAGGCCCTCACCCGGCCCGAGGAAGTCCTGGACGCCGGGGTCGAGGTACTCGCCCATCCGGTAGACGTCGTCGTAGTCGGGTTCGACAAGGGCCTCCTCGAGCACGTGGACGCCGCTCAAGCCGCGGAGGAACTCGGCCGGGATCTCGTCGACCATCTCGGCGATCAGCCCCTGGAACTCCTCGAAGCTCAAGGCCGCACCCTCACCCCGTGAAGTCGGCGAGCGTCACGGGCAGGTTGCGCTCGCTGCTGGCGTAGGACGCGAGGATGATGCGCACCGCTTCGCGGCCGTCCTCGCCGCTGCACGCGACCGGGGCCTCGCCGCGAACGGCCGCCACGAACGCGAGCACGTGCCGGGTGTGCGTCGGTGCGCCGCTGAACTCGAACGTGGTGAGGTCGGTGTGGCTGAAGTCCGTCCCGGGCGAGCCGCGGTAGGCATGCCTCAGGTTCTGAGCGCCGTACCGGTTCGTGCACTCGAGGGCCCCCTCGGTGCCGTACACCCAGAAGCCCTCCTCCCAGCCGGTCGCCGTCCAGGCGGCCTCCAGCACGCCGAGCGTGCCGCCCTCGTAGAGCATGCTCACGTGCGCGGTGTCCTCTACCTCGACGTCGTACTTGAGGGTGGCGACGCGGGCGAAGACCTCGTTGATGGTGCCACCGAAGAAGCGGGCCAGGTCGGCGAGGTGGCAGCCGTTGTCGAGCAGCGTGCCGCCACCGGCCGAGGCTTTCGTCCTGAACGAAGGGCGCACGCCGAGGCCGCTCCAGTCGTGGGCCTGCCGCAAGCGGACGTGAGTGACCCTGCCGATGACACCGGCGGCTATCAACTCCCGCGCCTTGCGCGCCGGGCCGCTCGAGCGTAGTTGATGATCGACCATCAGGACCACGCCCGCGGCGTGGCACGCCTCGATCATCTCATCGGCAAGCCGGATGTCGAGCGCCATCGGCTTCTCGACGAGAACGTGCACGCCGGCGGCCGCGGCGGCCAGCGTGGCGGGATGGTGAACGGAGGTCGGGGCGGCGATGCTGACCAGCTCGAAACCGCCGTCCTCGAACATCTTCTGGAAGTCGGTATAGGTGCGCCCGACGCCCCAGGCGGCGGCCCGGGCCGCCAGCGCGGCCGGCGCCGTGTCGCACAACGCGACGACGTCAACGCCGGCGGCGAGGTAGCCCTTGTAGTGGCTTGCGGAGATGTCGCCGGTGCCGAGGATGGCGGCGCGCAGCGGGCGGTTCACTCTTCCCGCTTGGCCGTGGTGGCGCTGAGTACGTTCTCCTTGCCCGGGTTCGGCACTTGCTCTATGGGGCTCGTCTCCGGGCTACCCGTATCCGGCCTTCTGATCCGGGCGGCGGCGTAGGCTGCCGCGTTGGCGACTATCCGCTGCACGTTCGGGTCGTGGTAGGTGGGGTAGGTCTCGTGGCCCGGCCGGAAGTAGACGACCGTGCCGTGACCGCGCCGCCAGGTGGCGAGACTGCGGAACACCTCGCCCCCCTGGAACCAGGAGAGCATGAGGAGCTCGTCAGGGTCGGGGACGTCGAAGCGCTCGCCGTACATCTCCTCGCGGGGCAGCTCGAAGTAGTCGGGGATCCCGGCCAGGATGGGATGCGCGGGCTGCAGGTTCCAGAGGCGCTCCTTCTCGTCGGCCTCGCGCCACTTGAGCGAGGCGTTGGTGCCCATGAGGCGCTTGAACGGCTTGGAGTAGTGGGCGGAGTGCAGGACCACGAGGCCCATGCCCCCGAGAACGGCGCGCTGGACGCGGTCGACCACCTCGTCGGCGACCTCTTCGTGCGCCTTGTGGCCCCACCAGAGCAGGACGTCGGTGGCGTCGATGACTTCTTGCGAGAGGCCGTGCTCCTGCTGGCGCAGCGTGGCGCTTCGTACCTCGGCGCCCGTGAGCCGCGTGACGGCCTCGGCGAGGGTGGCGTGGATCCCCTCGGGGTAGATGTCGTGCACGACGTCGTTCTCTAGCTCGTGCAAGTACTCGTTGAAGATCGTGACCCGCATGGAACTCCCTAGGCCCGGGGCGGTGGGCTCAGTCCGTGACGGCCCCTAGTGACGCGCTCGAGACCTGTTTGGCGTACTTGGCCAGCACGCCCCGTTGGTAGCGGGGCGTCGGTGGGACCCAGGCGGCGCGGCGCCTCGCCAGCTCCGCCTCGTCGACCTCCAGCTGGATGAGGTTGTGCTCCGAGTCGATGGTGATGATGTCGCCCTCTCGAACCAGCGCGATGGGGCCGCCGACCGCTGCCTCGGGCGCGACGTGGCCGACCACGAAGCCGTAGGTGCCCCCGGAGAAGCGCCCGTCGGTTATGAGGCCCACCGAATCGGCCAGGCCGCGCCCGATTATGGCGCTGGTGGGGGCGAGCATCTCGCGCATCCCCGGGCCGCCCCTGGGGCCCTCGTAACGGATGACGATGACGTCGCCCGCCCTGATCTCGTCGCCGAGGATCGCGCTCAGGCACTCCTCCTCGCTCTCGAAGACCCTGGCCGGACCGCTGATCCTCGTGTGGCTGAGGCCGGTGGTCTTGGCCACGGCGCCCTCAGGTGCGAGGTTGCCGCGCAGGACGTTCAGGTGACCGTGGGGGTAGAGGGGACGGTCGAACGGGTGCACCACGTCCTGGCCGGCGGGCGGCGAAGCGCTCACCCCGGCGAGGTTCTCTGCAACGGTCTTGCCGGTGCAAGTAATGCAGTCGCCGTGAAGTAGCCCCGCCTCCAGCAGCATCTTCATGACGAGCGGGATGCCCCCGACGGCGTGAAGGTCCGTGGCCACGTAGTGGCCCGAAGGCTTCAGGTCGCAGAGCACGGGCGTGGTCGTGCGGAGCCTCTCGAAGTCGTCGATGGTGAGGGGAACGTCCATGGCATGCGCGATGGCGAGGAGGTGCAAGACCGCGTTGGTGCTGCCGCCCACCGCCATGATCACGCGGATGGCGTTCTCGAAGGCCTCGCGCGTCATGATCCGGCGCGGCGTCAGCTCGAGCTCGATGAGCTTCAGCAGCGCGCGCCCACTCTCTGCCGCGCTTACGCGCTTCTCCTCGTCCACGGCGGCCATGGTGCTCGAGTTGGGCAGGCTCATGCCCATGGCTTCTATGGCAGACGACATGGTGTTCGCCGTGTACATGCCGCCGCACGAGCCGGGGCCGGGGCAGGCGGCGCGCTCCACGGCCTGGAAGGTCGGCAGGTCCATGCGGCCGGCGGCGCGCGCGCCAACCGCCTCGAAGACGCTGACGATCGTCAGGTCCTCACCGTTCAGGTGGCCGGGCTTGATGGTGCCGCCGTAGACGAAGATGCTCGGCACGTCGAGGCGCGCCAGGGCGATCAGCGCGCCCGGCATGTTCTTGTCGCAGCCGCCCACCGCCAACATGCCGTCCATGCTCTGGCCGCGGCCGACCGTCTCGATGCTGTCGGCGATCACCTCGCGGGAGACGAGCGAGCACTTCATGCCCTCCGTGCCCATCGAGATGCCGTCGGAGATGGTGATGGTGCCGAACATCTGCGGCATGCCGCCCGCGGCCTTGATCGCGGCCTCGGCCGCGGCCGAGAGCTCACCCAGGCCCGAGTTGCAGGGCGTGATGGTGCTGTGCCCGTTGGCTATCCCGATGATCGGCTTGCCGAAGTCGGCGTCCTCGAACCCGACCGCCCGCAACATGGCGCGGTTGGGTGAGCGCTGGTCGCCTTCGGTCACCACGGCGCTGCGGCGCCGCTTCTTCACGGGATCTTTGACTGTTGGCATGGTTGCTCCTTCGTTGACGCATTGTATAACCGCCCACCGCGCCGTTCCGCGCTCAAGCTTGCGCCTTCGCCCCCACCTTCTCGATCACGGCGGCCGTGAACGCGGCGGTGGTCCTGGTTCCGCCCAGGTCGACCGTCGGATCGTCGGCCAACGCGAGTTGGACCGCGCGCTCCAGGTCGTCTGCGGCCGCGCTCTGGCCCAGGCCGTAGCGCAACATCATCGCCGCCGAGAGGATGGCGCCCACCGGGTTTGCCAGGCCCCGGCCCGCTATGTCGGGAGCGCTGCCGTGCACGGGCTCGTACAGGCCAACTGCGCCGCCCAGGCTCGCGGAGGGCAGCAACCCCAGCGACCCGGGGATGACGGCGGCGAGGTCCGACAGGATGTCGCCGAAGAGGTTGCCCATCACCAAGACGTCGAACGCCCGGGGGTCGCGCACGATCTGCATGGCCGCGTTGTCGACGTACAGGTGGTCGAGTTCCACGTCGCTGAACTCGCGCTCGTGAAGGCTCACCACCACGTCGCGCCAGAACTGCGAGACGTCGAGGACGTTCGCCTTGTCGACGTTGGTCACCCGGCCCCGTCGCTGGCGGGCGGTCTCGAAGGCCACGCGGGCGATGCGCTCGACCTCGTAGCGCTCGTAGACCATGGTGCTCACGCCGCGGTCTTGCTCCACCGACGACGGCTTGCCGAAGTAGATGCCTCCCGTGAGCTCCCTGATGATCAACAGGTCGGTGCCGCGGGCGCGCTCCGCGCGCAGGGGCGAGAGGCGCTCGAGGCCCTCGAAGACGCGCACGGGACGCAGGTTCGCGAACACCTGCAAGTGACGGCGCAGCGCTAGGATCCCGGACTCCACGCGCTTCTCGCGGGGCAGCCGGTTCCAGGGGTGATCGCCCACGGGCCCACCCGCCGAGCCCATGAGCACCGCGTCCGCTTTCGCGGCGGCGGCGCGAGTGACCTGCGGCAGCGGCTCACCGTGGCTTTCGATGGCGCTGCCACCGAACGGAAGGCGCTCGAACTCGAAGCCGAGCCCGTGTTCGGTCGCCAGGGCCTCCAGGCATTCGAGCGCCGCGTCTATCACCTCGGGCCCGATGAAGTCGCCCGGCAACACCGCGATCTTGAAGCTCATACTGCGTGCCCCAGTCCGCGGGCGAGGTCCTTCACGCCTTGCACGCGCTCCAAGAGCTCGCCGATCGGGTCCCAGTAGCCGGTCAGCAGGGCCTCGCGCGCCGTCTCGCGGATCGTCGCCGCGTACGTCCGGCCCGCCACGCGCACTTCCTGCTTGTCCACGTCGATCACGACCTCGGCCTTCGGGTCGGCGGTCACGGTGGCGGCGATCTCCTTGCGGTCCGCTTCGCCCACGACGGCGCAGACGAGGCCGAGGGTGGTCGCGTTGCCGAAGAAGATCTCCGCGAAGGAGCCGGCGATGATGCCCCGGAACCCAGCGCGCTGGATGGATTGCGGCGCGTGCTCGCGGCTCGAACCGCAGCCGAAGTTGTCGCCGGTGACGATGATCGCGGCGCCGGCGTGGCGCGGGTCGTCGAGCGGATGGTGCTTGCTGTTACCGGCCTCGTCATAGCGCTCGTCGATGAAGAGGGCGTCGCCCAGGCCGTCGAAGGTCACCGCCTTGAGGAAGCGTGCCGGGATGATGCGGTCCGTGTCGATGTCGTTGGCCATCAGGGCAACGGCGGTTCCGCGCGCCTCGGTTACCGGTGTGAGCGCCACTCACGCCACCGCCTTCGGCGTGCCGAACACTTCGCGGGCGTCCGAGATCATGCCGGTGACGGCGGCCGCGGCCACCATGACGGGGCTCATCAGCACGGTGCGGCCGGTCGGCGAGCCCTGACGCCCCTTGAAGTTGCGGTTGCTTGAAGACGCGCAGAGTTCGTCGCCCTCGAGCTTGTCGGGGTTCATGGCCAGGCACATGCTGCAGCCGGCCTCACGCCACTCGAAGCCGGCGTCCTCGAGCACCTTGTCGATGCCGAGGCGCTCGCACTCGAGCTTCACTAGGTGTGAGCCGGGCACCGCGATGGCCCTGACGTGCGGTTGCACCTTGTGCCCCGCGATGAGCCTGGCGACCTCCACGAAGTCGGAAACACGCGCGTTGGTGCAGGAACCGAAGAAAGCCACGTCGACCCTGGTGCCCTTGATGGGCGTGCCACCCTCGAGCTTCATGTGGGCCAGGGCCTCGGCGACGCCGGCCTTGTCGTGCTCGGGTGCGCCCTCGACGGTGGGGATGAGCTCGTCCACGGCGATGGCCTGGCCGGGGTTGAGGCCCCACGTGACGGTGGGCGGGACGTCGGCGGCGTCGAAGACGACGACGTCGTCGTAGTGGCAATCGGGTCCCGACGCCAGGCCTTGCCAGCGCTCCACCGCCCTGTCCCAGTCGGCACCCTTGGGCGCGTACGGGCGCCCCTCCAGGTAGGCGAAGGTCGTCGCGTCGGGGTTCACGTAGCCGCACCGCGCCCCACCCTCGATCGACATGTTGCAGACGGTCATCCGCTCCTCCATGGTCATGGCGTCGAACGTCGTGCCGCCGTACTCGTAGGCGTACCCGATGCCGCCCTTGACGCCCAAGGTGCGGATGATGTGCAAGATGACGTCCTTCGCGTAGACGCCCGGCCTTAGGCGGCCGTTCACCTCGATGCGCCGCAGCTTGGGCTTGCTCATCGCCAACGTCTGGGTGGCGAGCACGTCCCGCACCTGCGAGGTGCCGATGCCGAACGCTATGGCGCCGAAAGCACCGTGAGTGCTCGTGTGGGAGTCACCGCAGGCGATCGTGGTTCCCGGTTGCGTGATCCCCTGCTCGGGGCCCACCATGTGCACGATGCCCTGTTTGCCCCCGCCGATGTCGAAGAAGGTGACGTCGTGCGCTGCCGTGTTCTTGCGCAACTCGGCGATCATGGCGGCGGCGAGCGGGTCGGCGAACGGCTCGACGCGCGTGTGGGTCGGGACGATGTGATCGACCGTGGCGAACGTCCGTTCGGGCATCAGCACGCCCACCCCGAGGTCGGCGAGCATGCCGAAGGCCTGCGGGCTCGTCACCTCGTGGATCAGGTGGGTGTCGATGAACAGCTGGTCCTGCCCGTTACGCAACTTGCCTACCGTGTGTGATTCCCAGACCTTGTCGAAGAGGCTGCTGGTTTGACTCATAAGACCTTTCCGGTACCGACCCGCCTTGAGGGAACTGAACGACCCCCGGCCGCAGGTTAAGCCGGGGGTCGTGAAACGCTCGAGTGGTGGCGCCGCGCGGGGCGCCGGCTCAACGTCGGCTCACGCCTCCCGCCGGGGTAGGAGCACCACGGCGCGCCCTTGGATGAACGCCAGGCGGCGCCTCACGCAGCTGGGGTGATCGCCCGAACGCATCATGCGGCGAAGTATATGAGCGTGGGCCGCGTCAGTCAACAAGCAGGTGGTTGGCGCGAGGAGGGTCGTCAGCCGCGACCGCTGCGCCCCACGGGCGGTGTGCCGCCGCGAGAGCCGCCCGTCGAGGCGGGAGGGACGGCGCGTTGGGCGGTCTGCGGCGCGCTGGCACCCTGCGCCTGGCCGCCCGTCGTGATGAGACGCTCGAACTCCTTCGCGTCCACCGAGCGCGCGAGGCCGGTCTCGAAGGAGATGACCTTCCGCAGGTGCAGCTCGGCCAGGCAGGCGTCCATCGTCAGCATGCCGATGGCTCCGCCCATCTGGATCTGGGCGGGGATCTGGTGAGTCTTGCCCTCGCGGATCAGGTTGCGGATGCCCGGCGTGGCGATGAGGAACTCGTACGCCAACGCGCGGCCGTCGCCGCTGTTGCGGGGGAGGAGCTGCTGGGTGAGGATGGCTTGGAGGTTGTTCGCGAGCTGCACGCGCACCTGCGACTGTTGGGCCTCGGGGAAGACGTCGATGATGCGGTCGATGGCTTCGGCCGCGGTGTTGGTGTGCAGGGTCCCTAGCACCAGGTGGCCCGTCTCGGCCGCGGTCACCGCGGCGCCGATGGTCTCGTAGTCGCGCATCTCGCCGACGAGGATCACGTCTGGCGCCTGGCGCAACACGCTCCTGAGGGCCGCTCCGAAGTTGGCCGTGTCCTCACCCACCTCGCGCTGGTTGACGATTGACGTCTTGTGGCGGTGGAAGAACTCGATGGGGTCCTCGATCGTCACGATGTGCTTGGAGTACTCGTCGTTGATGAGGTTGAGCATGGTCGCCAGGGTCGTCGACTTGCCGGAGCCGGTCGGCCCCGTCACGAGCACGAGCCCGCGTGGGAGCCGCGCGATGGCGCCCACCTCGTCGGGCAGGCCGAGGTCGGCGAAGGTGAGGACCTCGTCCGCGATGGTGCGCATGACGCCGCCGACCGACCCCCGCTGCATGAACACGTTCACGCGGAAGCGGCCGTGCCCGGAGAGGCTGAAGGAGAAGTCGAGGTCCTTGCGTTCCTCGAAGTTCCTCTGCTTCTTCTCGTCCATCAGCGCGTACATGAGGCGCCGGGTCATGGTCGTCGTGAGCACCTCGTACTCGGTGGGGCGCCACTCGCCGTCGAGCCGCAGCATGGGCGGGAGTCCCACGGTCAGGAGCAGGTCGGAGGCGCGCCTCTCGATGGCGAGCTTCAGCAGGTCGACGATGTCGGCCTGGATCTGGGTCGAGCGAATCTGGTCTGCCATTCTCTATCGTCCTCTCAGCCGATCGCTCGGCCCCAGGCGACGGCCGCGCATAGGGCCCGGTCCGCCACGTTGCAAAGCGTCACTCGGCGGTACGTGCGAGCACCTCTTCGAGCGTCGTGATCCCCTCGAACGCCTTGTTGATGCCGTCGTCGCGGAGCGTCTTCATGCCGCGCTTGATGGCGAGGTCGCGCAGTTCCTGCGCCGAGGCCTCACGCACGATCGCCTTCTCGAGCTCGTCGTCCACGACGAGCAGCTCGTGGATGGCGTAACGCCCGTTGTAGCCGCTGCCGCCGCACTTGTCGCAGCCGACGCCGCGGTAGAGGCTCTTGCCGGCCATCTCGCGCTCGCTCAGCCCCAGGCGCCTGAGGACGTCGGGGTCCGCGGAGGACGCCACCTTGCAGTCGCGGCACACGCGCCTCACGAGGCGCTGGGCCAGCACCCCGATGAGCGACGCCGACACGTTGAAAGGCTCGATGCCCATCTCCTGCAGCCGCGTGATGGCGCCGGCGGAGTCGTTGGTGTGCAGCGTGGCGATGAGGAGGTGGCCGGTGAGGGCGGCCTCCATCGAGATCTTGGCGGTCTCGTGGTCGCGGATCTCACCGACCATGATGATGTCGGGGTCCTGGCGCAGGAAGGAGCGCAGGGCACGCGCGAAGTCGAGGCCCGCCTTGGTGTTCACCTGCGTCTGGTTGATGCCCGGGATCTCGTACTCCACCGGGTCCTCGATGGTGGTCACGTTCACGTCGGGCGTCGCCAGGCGCTTCAAGACGGAGAACGTCGTGTACGACTTGCCCGAGCCGGTCGGTCCCGTGATCAGGAACATGCCGTAGGGCTTCTGGATCACGTCCGGGAAGCGCTGGTAGTTGTAGTCGGCGAAGCCCAGCTGCTCGATCTCCGGGATGTCGGCGGCCTTGCGCAAGATACGCATCACCGACTTCTCGCCGTAGACGGTGGGCAGGGTCGAGAGTCGCAGGTCGACCTCGAGGTTGCGGTCCTTGAACCGAACGCGGCCGTCTTGCGGCAGGCGCCGCTCGGCGATGTTGAGGCCGCCCATGATCTTGATGCGCGAGGCGAGCGCGGGCGCCGTCACCTTGGGCATCGTCATGTACTCGCGCAGCGAGCCGTCCTTGCGCACGCGCACGATCACCTTGTCGGGCCTGGGCTCGATGTGGATGTCGGAGATGTCGTTCAGGACGGCTTCGCGGATGATGTTGTTGACGACCTTGACCAGCGCGTTGTCGTCGATCGCGCTGGTGTCCTCGTCCTCCTGCACGCTGCCGGCGCCGACCTCCTCGACGACGGCCTTCGCGAGCTCGTCCATGTCGGTGCCCTCCCGGTAGAACCGGTTGAGCATGCGCGTGAGCGACTCCTCGGTGGCCACGGCGGGGCGGATCTCGCGACCCGTTATCAGGTGGATGTCGTCGAGGGCGAAGACGTGGCGGGGGTCCTTCATGGCCACCACCAGCACTTCGCCTTCTAAGCGGACGGGCATGGCGGTGTAGCGCCGCGCCGTCGGCTCCGGCACGAGGCTGACGGCGTAGGCGTCGATGAGGGCGTTCTCCTCGATGAACTCGAAGCCGAGCTGCATGGCCAGGCTCCGCGCCAGCATGTCGGGGCTGATCTTGCCCGACTGCACCAGGGTGTCCTCGAGGCGCCCGCCGCCGGAGCGCTGCTTGTTGAGCGCCTCGTCGACGTCGGTCTGGGTCACATAACCCAGGTCCACCAGGATCTCGCCCAGCGGCTTGATGCGGCCGAGCTTGGCTTGCTCCTCGAGCGCGCGGCGCAGTTGCTCGCGCTTGAGGCGCCGGTTCTGCAGCAACGTCTCACCCAGGCGACCCTGGTCCTGGGCGTACATCTCGTCGATCCGCGACTGCACTGCGGGTCCAGAAGCCGCCACGAACGACACCTCGCCCGAGACGATCGACTCGACGTCCGCCATGCGGCGTGGGTCGGCGATGGCCACGACGAGGTTCTCGCCGTCGAGGCGGTAAGGGACCGCCGAGAACTGCACGGCGTCGAGCCTCAGGAGCTTGGCGGCGAGCCGATCGCTGATGGGCTCGTCGGACAGCTCCGCGACGAACGGGATCTGGTACTGGTCGGCGAGCAGGCGCGTGAGCTGTTCCTCGGTCAGGAGGTCCTTCGCGACCAGGATGCGCCCGAGCAGGCCGCCGGTGCGCTGTTGCTCGTCGATGGCCTCCGTGAGTTGTGCCGGGGTCAGCAGTCCCGCCCCTACGGCCAGGTTGCCAAGGCGTTGGGCGGGATCCACCTCGAGGTCCACCGGCGGCTCGAGGCCGAGTTCGGGGTAGTAGGTGGAGAGCGCCCACTGCATCTCCTTCTTGAGGGCCAGGTAAGGCTCCACCAGGCAACCCGACGCGTCCTCGACCTCCTCGATGGCTAAGGCGTCCAGCGGGTCCACGAACGCTACGCGCAGGCGGTCCTGATCGATGGCGAACGGCACGGCGCGGAGCTCCGCCGCCAGGTCGGCCGGCACCTTCGCTAGGGCGTCGGACATGATGTCGACGCGCGGCAGGGTGACCAGCGGGATCCCGATCGATTCCTCAACGGCGCGAGCGATGCGCTGCTCGGAAAGCACACCCAGGTCCACCAGGATGTCGGCGAGCCGGCCACCCACCTCACCGTGGCGGCTGATCGCTTGCTGCAGGGCGTCGTCGGTGACGTAACCGCGCTCGAGCAACACGGCTCCGAGCCTCTTGTCACCGATCGATAGCACGGCCACGCTCATCTCTCCTTCAACACCCATCTTTCCAGTCGTCGCGCTAGGCGCGTATGAGGAAGCTTACCCGGCGACAGCGGCTCGACCAGTACGGCGAGGAGACCCGCGCTCTTGGCGCCCAGGACGTCGGTGAACAGTTGGTCTCCCAGCATGGCGACGTGCCCGGGCGGCAGGTCGAGGAGCCTCAGGGCGCGCCTGAAGGCGTAACGGAACGGCTTCCCCGCCAACGCCAGCGCCGGGACTCCGGACCGCTCCGCGACCGCCCCCACCCTTGCTCTCTCACCGTTGGACAAGATGGCCACTCTCACTCCCGCGCCGACCAGACTTTCGAGCCACTCGTAAACGCTGTCCTCGACGCCTTGGGCCGCGGCGGGAAGGAGCGTGTCGTCGAGGTCGACCAGCAGTCCTCGAATGCCTCGAGAGGCCAGCCACGCCGGGGTCACCTCGTGAACCGAGGTTACTCGGGCGTCGGGTTGCAACACGCGGGGAGCGTAGCATGCGCCACGGGGGCGGGGAGAGTAAGAACTCACGCGCGCGGCGTCACGACGTGGCGTGCGTCAGCGACTGGCGCAGCACGTCGGTGAAGGTCTCCGGGTCGTCGAGCCACGGGTAATGCCCGGCGTCAAGCGCGCTGAAGAGCGCGTCCGGGAGGTCCTCCAGCGCGGCCTCTACTTGTTCCGGGTAGGAGGTCGCGTCCAACCTGCCGGCGAGTATCACGACCTTGGTGCCCGCCCGGGCCAGCTCCGGGAGGCTCGACAGCACCTCGAGGCCCCACACCGCGTCGCTGTCGTCCTCTTCCTGGGGGCCGAGGAGCGCTTCCGCGTCCACGTGCTCCAGCCTTAGGCGCGACGAGGGCGTGGGGAACTGCAGCGAATCGAACAGGGCCTTCGGGTTCTGCAGGGAGAAGGCGGCGTCTGCGGTGGCTGCCGCGTCGGCAGCACCGCTAGGCTCGGCCGTGTCCGGCACCCGGGCGCCCGCGCCGGCCTCCAAGCCGGAGGCGGCCTCGGCGGCGGCCAGCAGGCGCCGGGCAAGTAGCGGCAGCGACAGCCACGGGTTCACCAGCACCAGGCCGCTGACTCGCTCGGGGTTAGCGAGCGCCGCTTGTACCGCGATCATCGCCCCGAAGCCGTGCGCCAGGAGGGCGGCGCGGTCCAGCTCGAAGGCGTCCATGATCGTCACGACGTCGGCTGCCAGGGTGGCGAGGTCATCACTCGTGCCGGCCTGGGCGTAAGACCTTCCGCCGCCCCGCTCGTCGGCGTAGACGACGAGCCACTCCTCCAAGTCGTCGCCCATGAGCTCGCGGAACGAGTGGCTGTTGTAGCCGGGCCCACCGTGAAGGTAGTAGACGGCCGGCGCGGCGTCGGGGCCGACCCGCTCCGCGTACAACTCGGCGCCGGTCGTCAACACGTAACGCGAGTCGTCGATGAACCGTGGGGATCCGCTCATGCGTCCAGTCTAGGCCGCGGCGCGGGCGGCGGCGAAACCGAAGAAGCGCTCCGCGTTGGCGTCCAGAACGGCCTCCAGCTCGTCCGGCGCGGCCTCGACCGCCTGTGCGAGAACGGCGGCCGTGTAACGGACGTACGCGGGGGTGTTCTTCTTGCCGCGGTGTGGCACGGGAGCGAGGTATGGGCTGTCGGTCTCCACCAGCAGGCGGTCGAGGGGCACCCGCCGCGCGATGTTACGCAGGTCGCCTGCGCTCTTGTAGGTGAGGTTGCCGGCGAACGACACCATCCAGCCCAGCTCGAGGCCCACGGCCAGCAGGAGCTCGTGGCCGCCGAAACAGTGGAGGACGCCCTTCTCGTATCCTCCGGCGCGCAGGGCGGCGACGGCCGCCAGCGCCGCGTCCTCGCGCCCCTGCTTGTCGCGTACGTGCAACACGAGTGGCTTGCCAAGGCTCCGGGCCAGCTCGAGTTGCCAATCGAACGCGGCCCGTTGGGACTCGAGGGTCTCGTCGTCCCAGTACTGGTCGAAGCCCGTCTCGCCTATGGCCACCACCAGGGGGTGGCGCGCGAGAGCGGCGATGCCCTCTCGCACGGCCGGGTCCGCCGCCAGACCGGCATCGTTCGGGTGCACGCCCACCGCCGCGAAGACGTTGGGGTGGGAACGGGCAGCGAGCAGCGCGCGCTCGCTGCTCGGCAAGTCCGTCCCGACCGTCACCAGGGCGGCAAGCGTCGGGTCCACGGCGGCGTCGGGGTCCGGGCAGCGGTCCAAGTGGCAATGGCTGTCGGTCACGTGCGCACCTTACCGCCGGGTGCTTGAGCGGCGTGTCTCGGTGGCTTCCGTGAGGCGCTCTCATGTAGGGAAACCACGTCGGAGGCGCGATTCACCGGCCCCGAGCGGGCCGCGCCGGGGTCGCCCAGGCCGTTTGTGAGTATTGCGTAAGAGGCTTGTGCAAGTTCTGTAATAACGCGCTTGCTACCTTCTCGTTACTCAACGAGGGCGAACGCCCTCACCGGCCCCAGCGGTCGAAACGACAAGGGCTAAAGAGAGAGGCCAGGCGAGCATGATGCTACAAGAGCGACCCGAGACCCCGGACGTGCGGTACCTGAGCAACGAAGAGTTGGGCGAGATCATCTCGAAGTGCGAAGGAGCCATCGGCGACGGCAGCGCGGAGATCGGCGACTACGAGGCGTTCGTCGTCTGCCAGAAGGAGCTCGCCCGCCGTACTTGGGCCTGACGAGTGAGCCTAGCGGGCGGTAGGCAGGGTTACCTCACATCCAACACGGTGTAAGCGCGCGTACCATTAGGGATGCTCACGCGCGCTTCTTCACGTGACGCGGGCCTTCACCGCGGCGCGGCCGCTGCCTTACGTGCGGCGGCTCTGTTGCTAGTGGCCTCGCCGCTGTTCGCCGGCTGTGCGCCGGCGGTGGCACGCGCCGACGCCAGCGCGACCAGGGCCGTTGTCGGCAAGCCGCCCTCGCCGCCCACCGCAGGGGCCCCGCGGGCGCAGAGCGGCATGGCGTCCTGGTATGGCCCGGGTTTCGCCGGTCGGCGCACGGCCAACGGCGAGGTCTTCGACCCGAGCCAACTCACCGCCGCTCACCGGGAACTGCCCTTCAACACGCTCGTGCGGGTCGTCAACGAGACGAGCGGCGAGAGCGTCGTCGTGCGCATCAACGACCGGGGGCCGTTCAAGGGGGGCCGCATCATCGACCTTTCCCGCGCGGCGGCCGAGGCAGTCGGCATGATCGGCAGTGGAGTCGCCCGTGTGCGCCTCGAGGTGCTGACGCTGCCGCCCGGGACGGTGCGAGTGGGCACGCTGCGCACGCTCAGCGACTTCGACATCGTCTCCCGCCAACACGCGGTGGGCACGCTGCTGGCGCTCACCCCCGTCCAGGGTGGAGAGCCGATCGTCGTGCGGGTGGTCTCTCAGGACCTGCCCATCGAGAGCCCCGCCGACGTCCTCGTGGGCCTCGAGCTGTACGCCAGCGTCGGATCGGAAGCCAAGGTCAGCGGGGACTGAAGCCGGCGGGTTCCTCGAACAGCGGGCATCGGCCGTCGCGGTCGCATGCCGGACCGAGCCTCACGTCAGGCTGATCCTCACGTCAGGCGGATTCTCAAGTCGGGCTGAACCTCACGCCAGGCTGAGTCTCACGTCAGGGTGAATCTCACGCCCGGCTAATCACGTCGGCACCCCGCCGCCAGCTCCGCGGCCAGTGCTCCCAGGTCACCGCCGTCCGACAACGTCCGGACCAGCGCCGAACCCACGATCACGCCGTCCGCCACCCCGGCGACGCGCCGCGCGCTCTCCGCGTTCGCGACGCCGAAGCCGACGGCCACGGGCAGGTCGGTGACGGCCTTCGTGGCCGCGACCAGGTTCGCCACTTCGGTGGGCACGCTCTCCCTGGCGCCCGTGACGCCGGTGACCGAGACCGCGTACACGAAGCCGCGGCAGGCGGCGGTGACCAGGCGCAGCCTGGCGGTGGTGGAGGTGGGCGCTACCAAGAAGACGGTGTCCAGGTCGGCTTCGCGGGCGGCCGCGATGAGTTCCTCCCCCTCGTCGGGCGGCAGGTCGGGCAAGATGAGTCCGTCGGCGCCCGCGGCCTTTGCCGCGCGCACGAACCCGGCCTCGCCGCCCGGGAAGCAGTAGACAGGGTTGTAGTAGGTCATCACCAGGAGGGGCTTGTCGGTCGTGGCCCTGAGCGTCTTCACGAGCGCGAGGGTGCGCGCGCCGCTTGCGCCGCCCGCCAGCGCGGCCTCGCTGGCGCGTTGGATGACCGGCCCGTCGCCCAGCGGGTCGGAGAACGGTAGCCCGACCTCCAGGACGTCGGCGTGGCGCAACACGTCCGTGGCGGCCCGCAGGAACCGTGCGTCGTCGGGGTACGACGCGGTCAGGAAGGCGATGAACGCCGCGCGGCCTTCCGATTCCGCGCGGGCGAAGGCAGCGGCCAGTCGGCTCACGAGTGACCCGCCCCCTCGCGCAACCTCTGCACTTCCGCGACGTCCTTGTCGCCGCGGCCCGAGAGGCTCACGACGATCACTTGCTCGGGGCGCATGGTGGGCGCTAACCGCAAGACGTGAGCCACCGCGTGAGCGCTCTCGAGCGCAGGCACTATGCCCTCCGTGTGGGCGAGCACCTCGAAGGCGGCGAGGGCCTCGTCATCGGTGACGGCCACGTACTCGGCGAGGCCGTGCTGGTGGTAGTAGCTGTGCTCGGGCCCCACGCCCGGGTAATCGAGGCCCGCCGAAACGCTATGCGGCGGCGACACCTGCCCGTCCGCGTCCGAGAGCAGGTACATGAGCGACCCGTGCAGGACGCCCGTCTTGCCACCCGAGACCGACGCGGCGTGAAGCCCGCTGCCGAGACCGTGGCCGCCGGCTTCTACCCCCACGAGGCGCGGCCGCACGTTCGCGGCCAAGTAGGCGAACGGCGCGAAGATGCCCACGGCGTTGCTGCCGCCACCCACGCACGCCACTATCGCGTCCGGTATGGCGCGGCCCTCGGCTTGCTCCAGCTGCCGGGCGACTTCGCGCCCTATCACGGCCTGGAAGTCGCGCACCAGCATGGGGTAGGGGTGCGGTCCAACCACCGACCCCAGGATGTAGAACGTGTCCCTGACGTTGGTGACCCAGTCACGGATGGCTTCGTTGGTGGCGTCCTTGAGCGTCTTGGTGCCGCTGGAGACGGGGATCACCTCGGCGCCCAGCAGTTCCATGCGGTAGACGTTCAGCGCCTGGCGCCGGACGTCCTCCTCGCCCATGTAGACGCGGCACTCGAGGCCGTAGAGCGCGGCGGCCGTCGCGGTCGCAACGCCGTGCTGACCCGCGCCCGTCTCGGCTATCACGCGCTGCTTGCCCATGCGCTTGGCCAGCAGCGCCTGGCCCAGGGTGTTGTTGATCTTGTGCGCCCCCGTGTGGTTCAGGTCCTCGCGCTTGAGGTAGATGCGCGCCCCGCCCAGCGCCGCGGTGAGGTTGCGCGCCAGGTAGAGGAGGCTCGGCCGGCCGGCGTAGTCGCGGAGCACGGCGCCGTACTCGCCGAGGAACTCGGGGTCCTCGCGCGCCGCGAGGTAAGCGGTCTGCAACTCGTCGAGGGCGGGGATGAGGGTCTCCGGGACGTAGCGGCCACCGAACATGCCGAAGCGGCCACGGGCGTCCGGCAGCGGGAAGGGTTCCTTGACGCCGGCTTCCGCGGGCGACGGGTTCGGCTGGGTTATGTGCATGTGTCCTCCGGTTCGTGCACCCCGGTCGTCATGGACGCCGGCGGCCGGTCGGTTACGGGCGGCCACGGACGAGGGCGCGCTCGGTGAAAGTGAGGGAGGTGTCGGTCGGGTGGGTGCACCGGCACGGGGCCGGCGGTTCACCCGGGTACGGCTGGATCAGGCTTCGGGTACGGCAGGAGCAGACTCCGGGTACGCCTGGAGCGGGCTCCGGGTGCGGCGGGAGCAAGCTCCGGGTACGGCTGATCGAGGCGCGCGGCGATCGCGAAGGATTCGATCGGGAACTGCTGGGTCGGGAACCGTTCGAGCGGGAAGCTTTGGATCGGCAACTATCCGATCGGGAGCAGCGCAACCGGGTTCCGCGCGATCGGGTCGGGCTCGGTCAGCCTGGGCCGTGCCGCCACCACCGTTGGTGGCGTCGCTTGAACGCGCGTGGAGTGCGAACGCGGGGTCTCGGGCGCATCGTCGAAGTCTACGCGAGCGGGCCGTGGGTGACAAGTGTTCAGGGGGCCGGCGGGGCGTTCAGCCGGCCGTCAGCCACCCGAGGTCCGCGGGCGTCAGCCGCGCGGGGTCACAGGAGTGGCGCGCGGGGTCGAAGGCCGCGAGAAGCTCGGCCGGCGAGAGCTCGGTTCTCGCCTCCGTCACTCCCAGAAGGTGGCCCAAGAGCCCCAACACGCGCTCCGGCCGAACGCCCGCGGTGCGTAGCTCGGTGAGGGCGAGCGCCCCGCTCCGCTTTGCCAGCCGCTCTCCCGCCACGTCTTGCAGCAGTCCAACGTGCGCGAAGCCGGGGGGCTCCAGCGCCAGCGCCTCATATAACGCCAGTTGGGCGGCCGTGCTGGTGAGCAGGTCGGCCCCCCTGACGACCTCGGTCACCTCCATGGCGGCGTCGTCGACGACCACCGCCAGTTGATACGCCCACAGGCCATCCGCGCGCCGCACGACGAAGTGGCCGAAGTCGCGCGCCAGGCGCACGCGGGTCTCACCCAGGCAGGCATCCGCGAACGAGACCTCCTCGTCCGTCACCGCGAAGCGCCAGCTTGGCGTGGCGCCGGCCGCCAACTTGATGGAGGCGATGGCCGCGCTGCGCCTTCGATCGGCGTCGCTGTAGACGCGCGTATGCGCCGGGCCGTGGGGTGCGCCCGAGGCCTCCGCCAGGTCCTTTCGTGACAGGTAGCACTCGAACACGCGGTCGTCGGCCCTCAGACGTTCCAGCGCCGCCGCGTAAAGGGCGCTGCGCTCACTCTGGCGGTAGGGCCCGTGGGGGCCACCGACGTCAGGCCCCTCCTCCCAGTCCAGGCCGAGCCAGCGCAACTCACTCAGGTTGCCCGACACCGCCTCCGGCTTCGTGCGTGGGCCGTCCAGGTCCTCCACCCGGATGACGAAGTCGCCCCCGAACGAGCGCGCCCGCAACCACGCCACTAGCGCGGTGCGGGCGTTGCCCAGGTGAAGGAAGCCCGTGGGGGAGGGCGCGAAACGGCCGCGGTAGTGGCCGCCGCGCGTTGGCCCGGGCTGCGCCATGGCGCTTCTCAGGCCAGGCCGGCCCGGCGCATCGCCTCCAGCATGGCGCTGCCCATGTCGGACGGGGTGGCCGCCACCACGACGCCTGCCGCTTCCAGGGCCGCGATCTTCTCGGCCGCGGTGCCCTGGCCTCCCGAGATTATGGCGCCCGCGTGCCCCATACGCTTGCCGGCGGGCGCGGTGGTGCCCGCGATGAACGAGGCGACGGGCTTCGTCATGTTGGCGCTGATCCAGGCCGCGGCCTGCTCCTCGGCGCTGCCGCCGATCTCGCCGATCATGATCACGCCCTCCGTGGCGGGATCGGCGTTGAACAACTCCAACACGTCTATGAAGTTGGTGCCGTTGACCGGGTCGCCGCCTATGCCGACGGCCGTGGTCTGCCCGAGCCCGTTGTCGGTGAGCTGCTTGACGGCCTCGTACGTGAGGGTGCCGGAGCGGCTGATCACCCCGATGCGACCGTGCTGGTGTATGTAGCCGGGCATTATCCCGATCTTGCACTGGTGCGGCGTGATGACGCCCGGGCAGTTCGGACCCACCAGGCGCACGTCCTTGCCCACCAGGTAGCGCTTGACCTTCACCATGTCGCCGATCGGGATGCCCTCGGTGATGGTGATGATCAGCTTCAGCCCGGCCTCCGCGGCCTCCATGATGGCGTCGGCCGCGAACGGTGGTGGTACGAAGACCACCGTGGCGTTGGCGCCGGTGGCTTCGAGGGCGTCCCTGACGGTGTTGAAGCTCGGCACGTCGACCCGGTAGCGGTCGGCGCGGCCCGGCACGCCGGAGTGGTCGGTCTCGCCCTCGAAGCGCACGAGCTGACCGCCCTTTCCGGGCCGCACGGCGCCCACCACGTTGGTGCCGTAGGCGATCGCCTTGTCGGTGTGGAACGTGCCGGCCTCGCCGAGGCCCTGCACTATCAGGCGGGTGTCGCTGTCGACCAAGACGCTCACTGGGCACCTCCGGCAAGCTCGACGATCTTACGGGCGCCGTCCTTCATGTCGGACGCGCTGACGACGTTGAGGCCCGAGGAGTCGATTATCGCCTTGCCCAGGTCCACGTTCGTGCCTTCCAGCCGGACCACGAGCGGAACCTCGAGCCCGACCTCCTTCACGGCCTCGACGACGCCGGTGGCGATGGTGTCGCACTTCATGATGCCGCCGAAGATGTTGACGAAGATCCCCTTCACGTTAGGGTCGCGCGTGATTATCTTGAACGCCGCGGTCACGTTCTCGGTGGTGGCGCCGCCTCCGACATCCAGGAAGTTGGCGGGTTCGCCGCCGACCTGCTTGATGGTGTCCATGGTGGCCATCGCGAGCCCCGCGCCGTTCACGAGGCAGCCGATGGAGCCCTCGAGCTTGATGAACGAGAGGCCGAACTTGCTCGCCTCCACCTCGGCGGCGTCCTCCTCGCTCAGGTCGCGCATCTCCAGGACGTTCTTGTGACGGAAGAGGGCGTTGTTGTCGAAGCTCATCTTGCCGTCGAGGGCCATGACCTGACCGCTCTTCGTGACGACCAACGGGTTGATCTCGACCATGTCCGTGTCGAGGTCCGTAGCCAGGGACGCGAGGGCGAGCATGAAGCGCACGCCGTTCTTGTGGGCGTCGCCCGAGAGCCCGAGGGCGAAGGCCAGGCGCCGGGCCTGGAAGTCGAGGAGGCCCACCGAGGGGTCGATGCTCTCGCGCAGGATCTTCTCGGGCGCCCTGTGAGCGACCTCCTCGATGTCCATCCCACCCGCGGTGGAGGCCATTACGACGTTGCGGCCGCTGGCGCGGTCCAGCACGACCGACAGGTAGAGTTCACGGTCGATGTCGATGCCCTGCTCGATGTAGAGGCGGTTCACCTGCTTGCCGGCGGCGCCAGTCTGGATGGTCACGAGCGTGGAGCCGAGCATGGCCTCGGCCAGCTCGCGCACGCGCTCCTCGGTTGCGCCGAGGCCGCCCTTGATGCCGTCCGTGACCACGTTGACGCCGGCCACCTCCGGGTGCTCCACGAACCGCCCCTTGCCGCGGCCGCCGGCATGGATCTGCGACTTTACGACCACGACGGGGTTGCCGCTGGCCTCGACGATGGGCCGCACGGCCTCGACGGCCTCTTCGGTGGTCCGCGCTACGCGGCCGATGGGCACGGCGATGCCGCGCTGCTTCATCAGCTCTTTGGCTTGGTACTCGTGGATCTTCAAGGGAACCTCCAGGGAACTCAGCGCCGCGACAGGCTACCGTGAGGCGCCGCGGTGGCGCTAAAGAACAGTCTTTCCCAAGGTACACCCCGTCGGCCCGCAAGGCACCCACGCCTGGCGCCGCGATGTGGCAGATGCCCTCTCGCGTCACGGTGACGGCCGGATACAGTCGGGTCATGGTGCGCACAGCCATCCTCACCGTTTCGGACTCCGGCGCCGGGGACGAGAGCGAGGACCGCGCCGCTCAGGCCATCCGCCAGGTCTTGAAGGGCGGCCCGTTCGTGGAGGTCGACTACCAGTCGGTGCAAGACCAGCAGGCGCTCATACGCGCCAAGTTGCGCGTGTGGTGCGACCAGGGCAACGTCGACCTGATCCTCACCACCGGCGGGGTGGGGCTGGGAAAGAAGGACCGCACGCCGGAGGCTACGGCCGAGGTCATCGAGCGCGAGGTGCCCGGGCTGCCAGAGGCCATGCGCGCGGCGCTCGCCAAGGACAGGCCTCTCGCGGTGCTCTCACGCGGACTCGCGGGGGTCAGGCGCTCCACGTTGATAGTGAACCTCCCGCCGATGCCCGACGCGGCAAGTTCCGCGCTCGCCGCCGTAATCACCGCGCTCGCGTTCGCGGTCGAGGAGTTGCGGGGCGAGAAGGTCGTGCCACCGGCCGGCTGACGCCGCTTATAGTTCGTGCGTGACGATCCTCGCGTTCCTCGTCTTCCTGATCGCGTTCGCCGTGGCCACGGTCGGCGTCGTCGTGCCGGTGCTGCCCGGTGTCCCGATCGCGGCGGCGGGGGCGCTGGCGGCGGCCGCCATCATGGGTTTCGAGCGTTTCGGCGTGCAGATCCTGATTCAGGTCGCCCTGCTCGCCGTCCTCTCCCAGCTGATCGACCTGGCCGGCACGTACCTGGGATCCAAGGTCTACGGCGCCGGGCGGGCGGGCACGTGGGGCGGGGTCATCGGCTCGTTCGTGGGGCTCTTCGTGTTCCCGCCATGGGGTTTCTTGTTGGGAGCCGTAGCGGGCGCGGTCGGCGCCGAACTGTTGGTTGGTCGGGAGTTGCGGCAGGCGGTGCGCTCCGGCATCGGGGCGTTCGTGGGCACTTTGGGGGGCAGCGTCGCGAAGCTGGTGATAATGGTAGTGATAGGTGTAATCGTGTTCCCACGCTTCTTCGCAGGGTGATGGTTCCGGCCGACGTAAAGGGCGGCCATCGGCCCCAGATGAGAGGACGCGCGGCCTAGGAGCTATATGGACCCGATCCTCGTCCAGTTAGGGCCTCTTTCCATCAGGTGGTACGGCCTCCTCATCGCGCTTGGCGTTCTCGTCGGCTCGGCGTTGGCCCTGCGGTACGCGGAACGCCGCGGCCTCGACCCCGAGCGGTTGCTCGATCTCGCGCCGTGGCTGGTCATCGCCGGTGTCGTCGGCGCGCGCGTCGTTTACGTGATCACGAGCCCTGCCGCCTTCTTCGGGCCCAACGGCAACCTGCTGGACGCCCTCAAGGTGTGGCAGGGGGGCATCAGTATCCACGGTGGCGTGATCGGCATCGTGGTGGCGACGTGGCTGTACTGCCGCGCCCACAAGCTCAACATGTGGGCCTACCTCGACGCCGTGTCGCCGATCGCCGGCCTCGGCATCATCGGCGGCCGCATCGGCAACTTCATGAACGGCACCGACACGGGCGGCAGGCTCACCAACTGGCCCATCGGCTTCACCTGGCCGGACCCGGGCACCGAGACGTTCGGCGCCTTCGGGCGCGTCGTGTTCGGCCGCGACCTGTGGAGCGCCTTTCCCGGCGTCTGTTCCGACGGGTCGTACATCCCCCTCTATCAGTGCACGGGGGAGATAGTGCGCGGCCCGGTACACCTGACGCAGATGTACGGCGTGCTCATCGGCGCAATCGTGTTGCTCATCACGCTCTGGGCGCTCAACAGACGGCGGGGCCCGGGCTACGCCTTCTGGCAGATGGTGCTCTGGTACTCCGTGCTGCGCGCGGTGCTGGAAGAGACCTTCCGCGACAACCCGCTCATAATCAAGGCCGTGCTCGAGGACGGTCTCGACAAGGCCGGCATCGGCCTGTTCACGGTTACCCAGCTCGCCAGCGTGGTGCTGATCGTCGTGGCCGCGTTCATGATCGGGCGAAGCGCCGCTGCGCCGTTCCCGCCCCCGGTTCTTCGCCAGGCCGTCGCCCCGGGGCCGGCCGGTGGCGGCCCCCCTACGACCGGCAAGGCCGGCAAGGCGGGCAAGGCGGGCAAGGCGGGCAAGGCGGGCAAGGCCGGCAAACCCGGGGCGGGTAAGAAGCGGTGAGCGCGGGCGAAACGCCTGCCGGGCCGCCGCTGGCGGTCGTGGTGCTGGCGGCCGGCGAGGGCACGCGCATGCGCTCCAGGACGCACAAGGTGCTACACGAGGTTGCCGGGAAGCCACTGCTCGAGCACATCCTAGCCGCCACCCGGCCCCTCGCCCCCGAGCGCACCGTCGTGGTGGTGGGCTACGCCGGCGATGCGGTCCGTTCGCGCTTCGCCGGCCGCGGTCTGACGTTCGTGACGCAGGATTTCACCACCGGTTACGGGACGGGACACGCGCTCAAGGAGAGCAGCAAGGGCCTCGACGGCTTCGCGGGCAACGTGCTGGTCCTGAACGGTGACGGCCCGCTCCTCACGAGCGCCACCTTGGAGGCCCTGGTCGACACGCTCGGTGACGACGACGGCATGGCGCTCCTCACCTGCGTCGCCACCGACCCCAGTGGCCTGGGGCGCATCGTGCGCGGTGAGGACGGCCGCCTCGAGGCCATCGTGGAGGAGGGTGACGCCACGCCCGAGCAGCGCGCCATCCGCGAGGTCAACCCGGGCGTTTACCTCTTCGGTGCGGACGTGTTCGGCCGCGCGGCCCTCCTGCGCGCCGACAACGCGGCCAACGAGTACTACATCACCGACCTGCCGAAGGCCTACCTGGCGGACGGCCGCCGCGTCAGCACACTGCTGGCCGACGAGCGCGAGCTGCTCGGCGTGAACGACCGCGCCCAGCTCGCCGTGGCCGAGCGCGTCATGCGGCAACGACTGCGGGAGCGCTGGTTGCGCGCCGGCGTCACCATGCTCGACCCGGACACGACCTACATAGACCAGGACGTGGAGTTGAGCGGCGACGTGGTGCTGGAACAGGGAGTCGTGCTGCGGGGCGCGACCCGCGTGGGCGAGGGCGCCAGGGTGGGTGCCTACAGCGTGCTGACCGACGCGGTGGTGGCGCCGGGCGAGGTAACCGCACCGCATACGGTACGGGGTCCAAGCTGCTAACCTGCTCGTCGGTATGTCTTTGCTGGAGAAACCCCCCGCGCTCCTCGCCCTCGAAGACGGCACCGTCTACTACGGTTACGCCTTCGGCGCGCACGGCAAGTCCGTGGGCGAGATCGTCTTCAACACCTCGATGACCGGGTACCAGGAGATCCTCACGGACCCCAGTTATCACGGCCAGATCGTCACGATGACGTACCCGCACATCGGCAACTACGGGGTGAGCGTGTACGACATGGAGTCGAACCGGCCCTACGCCCGGGGCTTCATAGTGCGCGAGTTCTCTCGCGTCGCCTCCAACCACCGGGCCAACCAGGACCTGCAGGCGTTCATGGAGCAGCACGGCATAGTAGGCATCGAGGGCATCGACACCCGCGCCCTCACGCGCCGCCTGCGCTCTGGCGGGGTGGTCAAGGGCGTCATCTATCATGGCCGCACCGACGATGACCTCGAGGCGCGGCTCGTGGAGGGGGCGCGGGATCACGAGGACATCGACGGACGCGACATGACGCCCGAGGTCACGACGCCGCTCCCCTACGCGCGCCCCACGTTCCAGGACCACCCGCGCGTGGTGCTCGTCGACTTCGGCATCAAGCACTCGATCGTCTACAAGCTCGAGCAGTCGGGCGCGGAGGTCATCGTCGTGCCCGCGCAGACCACGCCCGCGCAGATCATGGCCCTGAACCCGTACGGGCTCGTGCTCTCGAACGGGCCCGGCGACCCCGGCGGGCCGAAGTACGCCCATGACGCGGTGTGGCAGCTGCTAGGGCTGCTGCCCACGTACGGCATCTGCTTGGGGCACCAGCTCCTGGGTCTGGCGGTCGGCGGGCGCACCTACAAGCTGGCCTTCGGCCACCATGGCGCCAACACGCCCGTCAAGAACCTCATCACGGGCGACGTCGAGATCACGAGCCAGAACCACAACTACGTGGTCGACGTCGCGTCCATCCCCGGTGGCCAGTTCGTCGCCACGCACGTGAACCTGAACGACGGCACGCTCGAGGGCATGGCTCACGTGCGCTACCCCGTGTTCAGCGTGCAGTACCACCCCGAGGCGAGCCCGGGCCCACACGACGCCTCGTATCACTTCAAGCGCTTCATAGAGGAAGTCAACCTGTTCGAGGGCGCCACGGCGGTTCCGGCGGCCTCGGGCTTCGCGATCTGACGACCTCAGGCGAACAGCTCGTCGGTGTCGAGCCAGATGGTCGTGGGCCCGGAGTTGACGAGCTCAACCTCCATCATGGCGCCGAACTCGCCCGTCGCCACCTGCACCCCCGCGCCTCTGAGCGCGGCCACGAACTCCAGGTAGACCGCCTCGGCCGCCTCGGGGCGCGCGGCGCCGCTGAAGCCCGGGCGGTTGCCGTCCTTGACCGAGCCGTAGAGCGTGAACTGGCTGACGACGAGACAGGCGCCACCCACCTGGTCAAGGCTCAGGTTCATCTTGCCGGCGTCATCCTCGAACAGGCGTAGCTTCCGCACCTTCTCGGCGAGGCGGCCCGCCAGCGGCGCGTCGTCCCCCGGCTTGACACCCAGGAGGACGAGGAAGCCAAGCCCCACCTCGCCCACCGTTTCGCCGGCCACCCGCACCGAGGCGCGGCTGACGCGCTGGACGAGCGCCCTCAAGAGGGCTCGTCGCCCGTGAACAGGCCGGCCGCGCCGGCGTCCATCACCGGTAGCTCCGTGGCAGTCTCCTGCAACCTGCGCCTCACGGCCCGCAGGGCGTCCCAGAGCGCCTCGCGTTCGCCGGCCCGCAAGTTCCCCAGCGTCTTGACCTGTAGCATCTCGAGGAGGTCGAGGCTGCGGCGCGCCGCCTTGCGGCCCGCCACGCCGTCGCGAGACGCCAGCCGCAGCGGGCTGCTGTCGTCACCCAGCGCGGCCTCTGCAGAAGCCGTCAGCGCGTGAATGAGCCCCATGAGGCGAACGCTCGCCGCCTCCTCGGCCGCTGCCTCGGCCTCCTGTTGCTCACGCGCCAGGCGCGCCGCGTCGTCGTGCTGCTCGGGCGCCAGGCGCGCCGCGTCGTCCTGCTCGGACGCGCTCAAAAGAGCGCTTCCTGCTCGGCCGTGTCGAGATGGAAGGCCTGATCCTTGGGTGGCAGGGAGTCGAGCGTCAGCTTGAGCTCTTTCATGTCGGTCCACGTTATCCACTTGGGCGCGCCACGCTCGCGGCTGGCGTTACGTAGCAGGTAGGCCGGGTGGAAGACGGGGAACACCCTGACGCCGTGCCAGTCGTACCACTTGCCGCGCGTCTTGGTGATGCCTTGGGTGGTGCCGAGGAAGTACTGCGTGGGCACGTTGCCCAGCGGCACGATCACTTGTGGCCGGATGAGCTTGATCTGTTCCAGCAGGACCCACTCGCCGGCCGCCACCTCCTCGGGCCGCGGGTTGCGGTTGCCCGGTGGGCGGAACTTCACGATGTTCGTGATGTAGACGTCGTCTCGTGCGATGCCGACGGACGCCAGCACCTTGTCCAGCAACTGCCCGGCGCGGCCAACGAACGGCCTGCCGCTAAGGTCTTCGTCCTCGCCCGGCGCCTCGCCCACCAACATGGCTTGCGCGTCCGGGTTGCCCTCGCCGAAGACGAGGTTCTCCGACAGTTCGTTCAGCGCCTCCGGCCGCCTGGCAGCTCGGCGCTCTAGCTCGGCCAGCGTCACGGGCCCCGTCATACCACGCACCCAGCGCGGACGGACGAGCGTTAGAGCGGGAGCGGACGGGGCGCGATCAGCCCACTTCCGCGCCGGCTTCGTGCCCGTTCTGGCCGCCTTGTTCAGTCAGGCTCGGGCGCATGCTGCGCGCTTCTCGCCTGATGCGCGGCTCGAGCCCGATCATGAGGAAGAAGTTCTCGAGGGCGTTCTCGCGGCCCTTGATCTCCGTGTGTTCGGGGAGCTGGGAGCCCGTGACGAACGGGAGCTCCTTGTAGACGCGCAGGGCCTCTGCCGCCACCTCGTCGGGGCTCTTGATCTCGGCGAGTTCGCTGAGTTCGGCGTACACGTGACGGCGCGCCTCGGCGTGGATGCGGAAGCCCTCGGGGTCGTCGGTCTCGGGCGCCCTGAGAAGATCCTGCCGGGCGATGCGCCGGTAATGCTTGAGGCCACGGATGATCTCCTCCGAGTTGAGAACGACCTTCACATCCATGCTGTCTCCTTCCGGGTCCACGCGTCCGCGCCGGCCGAGCCGGGAGCGGGAGGGCGATCGGACCCTGATTTCTCGTGGGGCTTCTCGTGGGATCTCACGGGGCGTCTCTCGTGGGGCGCCCGCCGTGAAGCGCCACACCCGGCCGACCACCGTTGCGGAGGGCAGGGTGGCGCGAGCAGGGGTCCCACGCGGCTCAGGCCTTGAGGCCGCGCCGTGGGATCGACGGCAAGTCTGGGTCCGGGTTGGCTGGTCCATGGGCCTGGCCGCCCGTCGCCCCGAGCGTGCGACCCTCGGCGAGGTCCGATTCGAACCTCGTGAGGGCGTCTAGTTCGGCGGCGTCCGAACGGTAACCGCAGGTTGGGCACTCGAGCTCCGAGAAGCCCTCGACGTAGTGGTACGTGATGGTGTTCACGCCGCCACAGCGCGGGCAGGGAACGCCTTCGTGGAAGCCCTCGGCGTCCACTAGCGTTCCTTGTGGCGGGGGCTCGGGCGCGCTCTCATGGCCCCAGCATATAGCAGTGACGCCGGCGCCTAGGTGTGACGCGCCCGGGCTCGCCCGGGGCCTTGCTGCCCCTCGATTACCGTGGCGCGGGCGCGCTCGAGGAGCTCCTCTGCGTGGCGTAAGGACGTGTCTGTGAGCGTTCCCGAGAGCAGCCGTGCCAACTCGGCGATGCGCGCCTCGGGCGCCAACCGTTGAACGCGCGCGACGGTCCTGCCACCGGCCTGCACCTTCTCGACCTTGAAGTGGGCGTCGGCGAAGGCGGCCACCTGGGCCAGGTGCGTGACGACCAGTACCTGGCGCTTGGTTGCGAGCCGCGCCAGCAGCGCCCCCACGTGGTTGCCGGTCTCGCCGGCCACGCCGGCGTCGACCTCGTCGAAAACCACCGCGCTGAGGTCGGAGCCCGTGACCAGGTGCAAGGCGAGCATGATGCGCGAGAGTTCGCCCCCCGAGGCCACGTCGGCCACCCGCCGCCGGGCTTCGCCCGGGTTGGCGCTGAACTCGAACGCCACCTCGTCGTTGCCGTGCTTGCCGGGTCGGGCGGCGGGCCTCACCACGGCGGCGAAGGCGGCCTTGGGCAGGCCCAGTTGGTGCAGCAGTGGCAGGACGCCGGCCGCGAGCGCGGCGCCGGCGGTCTCGCGGGCGGCGGTGAGCCTCGTGGCGAGACCGTCAAGCTCTGCCGTCAGGCTCGATGCCTTGGCCTGTAGTCGCAGGATCTCGTCGTCGGCGCCACCCAGGGCGGCAACCTCGGCCGCGGCCGCGTCGCGGTAGGCGATGACCGCCGCCAGGTCGTGACCGTACTTGCGCTTCAGGGCCTCCAGGGTGGCGAGCCGGGCCTGCACCGCATCGAGACGCTGTGGGTCGGCCTGGAAGTCGGACAGGAAGCTCTCCACCTCCGCGCTCACCGCGCTCAGCCCGCTCACGAGTTCTCGAAGGTCGCGCGCCAGATCTGCCAGCGCCGGAGCGTAGCGGCCGACGCCCTCGAGCTCCCGCAGCGCCGCGGCCGCGAAGGAGACGGCGTTGTCATCCTCGCCACCCAGCGCCGCGAACGCCGCCGCGCCGGCCAGCATTACGCGCTCCGCGTGTTGCAGGGTGGCCAGCTCCTCACTAAGGCGCTCGTCCTCTCCCAACCGCGGCCCCCCACTGTCGATCTCCCGCAGCTCGAAGGCCAAGGTGTCGAGCCTGCGCATACGTTCGAGCCGAGCGCCCTCCAGACGCTCCAAGGCGTTGGTGGCGGCCTGCAGTTCCGCGTACGCCGAGCGGTGCCTCTCCAGAACGGCGGCGTCGGCGGCCGGCAGGAGCCTGTCGAGTTGCTCACGCTGTGATGCGGGCGAGAGCAACTCCCCAGCGGAGTGCTGACCGAACACTTGCAGCTGCCCCCCGACGGCCTCGGCAAGTTCAGCGACGCTCACCAGCTCGCCGTTCAGCCTGGCGCCGTGGCGCCCGTTCGCGGCAACGCGGCGCGACGCCGAGGCCAGGGGCGCCGCCTCGAAGGTCGCTTGCACCAGCGCCGCTTCGGCGCCGGTGCGGATCATGGCGGCGTCTGGCCGGCCGCCGCTCAGGAGCTCGAGGGCGTCGACCACGATGGACTTGCCGGCGCCAGTCTCGCCCGTGAGGACGTTGAGGCCTTCCGCGAGGTCCAGCTCCAACTCGTCCACGATGGCGAAATCGCGCAGTTCGAGCGTGTGCAGCACGCCTACAAGTATAGGGAACGCGCTGGGCGCCAGGGTGGTGCGCCGGGCCGAAGCCTAGGGGCCGTTGGTGCAGGGAGCGGCGACGGGGCGACCATCTCGCCCGTTCGCCGTGGGTAGACTCGCCGCATGAGCGCTCCCGATCAGGTCACGTGGGTCGAGTGCCCGAGAGACGCGTGGCAGGGCCTCGAGCGGGTGCCGGCGACGGCCGAGAAGGTGGCCCACCTGCGGAACCTCCTGGCCGCGGGGTTCGATCACCTCGACCTCGGTTCGTTCGTCTCGCCCAAGGCGGTGCCGCAGATGGCCGACACCGAGGCCGTGCTCGAGTCCCTGAGCGCCCGGCCGGGCGTGGACCTGTTATGCATCATCGGTAACGAGCGTGGACTCACCCGCGCTGCTGCCGCCAAGGGCGTAACGAGCGTCGGATACCCCCTTTCGATCAGTGACACGTTCCAGCACCGCAACCTCGGTCGCTCGATCCTGGAGTCGTGGGACGAGCTGAGCGCCCTGCGCGCCCAGGCGGAGCGGCTCGGCCTCGACCTCGTCGTGTACGTGTCGATGGGGTTCGGGAACCCCTACGGCGACCAGTGGAGCCCGAAGGGGACCGCGGCCGCGGTGGAGCGGCTGAGGGCCATGGGGGTCGGGCGCATCGCACTGGCCGATACGGTAGGTAACGCCGGGCCCGACGAAGTCGAGGCGGTCCTGGCGGAAGTGACCGACCCGGCCGGGCTCGGCCTGCACCTGCATGCCGCCGGCAACGACTGGCGACCGCTGCTCCAGGTGGCGCTGCGCCACGGCGTCAGGTGGTTCGAGGGTGCGCTGGCGGGGGTGGGAGGCTGCCCCTTCGCCGCCGACGAGCTGGTAGGCAACCTACCGACGGAGCGCGTGCTTCCGTGGTTGGAAGGCGAGGGTCTGGCCGTGGCGCCCGACCTCACGGCCCTACCCGACCTGGCGGTGGAGGCCCGGAGGCTGGCAGGCCTGCGGAACTAGGGGCTCAGTCGGCCGTAACCGCCTCGCGCTCCAGCTCCGCGCGCACGGCCGCGAGCATCTTGGCCTCGGCCGCCGCCATCGGGCCCGGCAGCGTGGCTCCGGCAGCAGCCACGTGGCCGCCGCCGCCCAGGGCCAAGCAGATCCGCTGCGCGGAGACGCCGGCGCGGGTGCGAACGCTGACCTTCACGACGTCGCCGCGCTCCTTCAGCAGCACCGCCACCAAAGCGCCCTCCGCGTAGCGGATGACGCCGACGAAGTCGTCGGAATCGTCGTCCGCACCCTCCCCGCGCATCTCGCTCGTGAGTTTGGCGTACACCAGGCGGCCGCCGTACGCGAACTCGACGGTCGCCATCACCTTGGCCAGGAGGGCGAAGTATGAGCGGGGGCGCCACTGCAGTCGGTCCGTGAGGTCACCCAGGTCCACACCGGCCTCGAGGAGTTCGCCGGCCACGTTGAGCGACTCCTTGTTCGTGTTCCCGAAGCGGAAGTTGCCCGTGTCCATGAGGATGCCCGCCAGGCATGGCGTTGCGATGGCGGGGGTCCAGCGGACGCCCAGGGCGTCGATGAACTCCTTGATCAACACGGCCGTGGCGGCCTTGCTCGGCTCCACCACCGCCAGGTCGCCGAAGCGCTCGTTGGTACCGTGATGGTCGATGTTGAAGAGCGCCGCCGCCCCATCCAGGGGAGCTCCGGCGGCGCGCGAGGGTTCCCCGACGTCGAGCACGAACAGCAGCGAGTCCGGGGGTAGGACCTCGAGTGGGCCGGAGAGCTCGCCGGGTTCGGCGAGGAACTGGAGGAACGCGGGTGGCGTAAGCGGGACGGTGACATCCTTGCCGAGTGAGCCGAGCGCGCGGGCAAGCGCCAGGGAACTACCGAGAGCGTCGCCGTCGGGGTCGACGTGAGCGACCACTACGATGGGGCCCTGCCAGGCGCGGGCGCGGTCGGCCATCTCGGCCAGAACCTCGGAGTAGGCGGCGTCGCCGCGGTTGTCGACGAAAGAGGACATGAGAGCCATGATACTCGGCACCCGCGATCTCCCTTCATAATGTGACCATGGAGCCAATGGACGACCCCGAGAAGCTCAGGGCCGAAGAGGATGCGCTCAGGGCCGGTGGGCACACGGTCGGGGCCGAGGAGGATGCGTTCAAGGCCGGCGAAGGGCCGGCGGTGGCCGCCGAGGAACCGTTCAGTGCCGGCGCGGTTGGGAGCGACGACCGTGCGCTGACGAGGTCCAAGCGGCTGGGTCAGGTCAGGGTATTCACCTGGTTGTTGCTAGGGGTCTTGGCGCTGGCGGCCGTGCTGGGAAACCAACTCAGGCCGGAGCCCAGGCTCGTGCACGTGGCCGGCACGCCACCGGTCATCGAGGCTCCCACGGGCTCGCTGCTGACCGCGTTCGAGAGGGCGCGCGACGCCACCGTGAGGCTCGAGGCGCGTTGCTCCGACAGCGTGCTCGGCGTAGGCACCGGCTTCTTCGTCTCCGAAGACGGGTTGCTGCTGACCGCCTACCACGTGGTGACGGCCGAGGAGACGACCCGCTGCCGCGCCCAACTCGTGGCCATCACCACCGACCACCTGGAGTACTCGGTGGAACTGGTGGGGTTCGACGCCTACATGGACCTCGCGGCGCTCAGGGCGAACGTGACGACCCTGGTGCCCTACATCCCCCTTGCCACGCGCCTGCCGAGCCCGGGCACCGGCGTGGTGGCGATCGGCAACAGTCGCGACGACTTCATGGGGGCAAGGGCCGGTCGCGTCACCCGGTTGGGTGTTCATGCCGGGCGCGCCGACTTCGCCGACGACACCATCGAACTCACCAACTCGCTGGCGCCCGGTGATTCCGGCGGCCCCGTGGTCAACGGCCGCGGAGAGGCCGTGGGAGTCGTCAGTTACATCAGCTTCAACCCGGCGGCCATGAGCTCGCAATCATTCGTGCCGCCCTTCTTGCAAGGCCTGAGCCTCACGCGAGACTTCGCCGGTTACGCGGTGCCCGTCACGCAGCGAAGCGACCTCGTGAACGCCGTCCTGGCGGGCCACCGCCGCGACGTGCCGGTGGTCGGGTTCCGGTGGCTCGAGGGCATGGATTACGACCCTGCGACCAGCCCGCACTACCTGGGCGCTCGTCCCGGCCCCATCGTCGACAGCGTGGAGGCCGGTGGGCCCGCCGACCTCGCGGGCCTGCGGGGGCTGCGGCAGACCACCGTCACCAACGCCGACGGCACGGTCTCGCTCGAGCCGGTCGGTGACGTGATCGTTGCCGTCGACGGCACCCCCACCCCGACCTTCTACGACCTCCTGTCGCTCATACGTTCCAAGAACATAGGCGATGTCGTCACGCTCACCGTCCAACGAGGGAACGCGACCTTCCGCGTACAGCTCGAGCTGCGCGCCAGGTCGTCGGTGTTCGCGAAGGGCTAGAGCCCGCGGATTTCAAGTAAGTAGGGTGCGCTTCAGCGGCGTCCGAACAGGACGCGGGTGGTGGGCGATAGTGGACTCGAACCACTGACCTCGTCGTTATCAGCGACGCGCTCTAACCAGCTGAGCTAATCGCCCACGTGCGCTCGTGCCGGTAGTCCGCAAGCCGAGAAGGCCGCGCCCGAGCGAAGCGGAGGATATCACGGGCCACAGGGGTGCGCAACCAACCATCAGCCGGCAAGGAACATGTTCAGTTGACGCGCCAACGCCTGAAGGCGGGAAGCGTCCTTGAGTCCCAAGGTTACTTCCGGGAACCCACGCCGCCGGTACAATGCCGCCGTGAGCATCGAACGCCTCTACCTTGCCAAACCGCGCGGCTTCTGCGCCGGCGTGGTCATGGCGATCGACGCGGTCGAGGAAGCGGCCACCGAGGCTCGAGCCCGGCGCGAGGGTGACATCGCCGTTTACCACGACATAGTGCATAACAAGACGGTGGTCGAGCGCCTCGAGGACGAGCACGGCGTGACCTTCGTCGAGCGCCTGAGCGACCTCGAGGCGGCCCGCTCGGAGGCCGCCGCGGTGGGCCGCGAGATCGGCACCACGGTCGTCTTCAGCGCTCACGGCGTGAGCCCCGTGGTCCGGCAACGGGCGGCCCAGTTGGGGCTCACGACGATAGACGCCACCTGTCCGCTCGTGACGAAGGTTCACAACGAGGCCAAGAAGTACGCGGCGCAGGGTTTCCATATCCTGCTGGTCGGCGACTCCACGCGCCACCAGGAGGTGATCGGCACTCTCGGCGAGGCCCCTGAGCAGACCACGGTCGTGGCGGTGCTCGGCAACCGGAAACACGACCCCGAGCTCGCCGACCCGCGGACGGTCACGGTTCCCGACCCGGAGAAGGTCGTGGTGCTGACCCAGACGACCCTCTCGGTAGACGACACCATGCGCACCGTCAGGCTCCTGAAGGAGCGGTTCCCCAAACTCCTCGTGCCACCCTCCGACGACCTCTGTTTCGCCACCAAGAACCGGCAGGACGCCGTCAGGTCGATAGCGCCGCGCTCCGACGTGTTCCTCGTCGTCACGAGCGAGGCGAGCTCCAACGGCATGCGGCTGTTGGAGCTGGCGGCCGAGCTTACCGGCAACGCGCACCGCATCGAGTCGGTCGCCGACGTAAGGCCGGAGTGGCTGGAGGGCGCCAGGACCTTGGGCCTGAGCTCTGCGGCCAGCACCCCCGACGATCTCGTACAGGCCGTGGTGGCTCACTTCCGCGCCCTCAACCCGGCCCTGGAGGTCGTAGAGGAGGGCGCGTGGGAGAACATCACGTTCCGCAAACCCCGCAGAGTCCCGCCACCTGCGTCGAACTCGGAAGCGCAGAGGCCCGCTACACGAGGGCCCGAGGCGCAGAGGCCCGATATCCGAATACCAGAAACGCTGAAAGGCGAAGCCTGAGCACGCTGCGACGCCACATGACGAGGCCACTGTCGGTAGCGCCGATGATGGACCTTACGGACCGCCACTTCCGCTACCTCGTGCGTAGAGTCACGCGGCGCACGCTTCTGTATAGCGAGATGCTGACGGCCGCCGCCGTTCTGCGTGGCGACCGCGACCGGCTGCTGGGCTTCGACCCGGAGGAGAGCCCCGTCGTCTTGCAGCTCGGCGGCGATGATCCAGTGGCGCTGGCGGAGGCGGCCGGGATAGGGGCGGAGTACGGCTACGCGGAGGTGAACCTCAACGTCGGTTGCCCCTCCCCGCGCGTCAGTAGCGGCAACTTCGGCGCTTGCCTGATGAAGGAGCCGGAGCGCGTCGGCGCGGCGGTCATGGCCATGCGTGCGGCGGTCGGGGTACCCGTGACGGTGAAGCACCGCACCGGGGTGGACGACAGGGACTCGTTCGAGGAGCTGCTCGCGTTCGTCGACGAAGCTGCCGGCGCGGGTGCCGACGCCTTCGTGGTGCACGCGCGCAAGGCGTGGCTGAAGGGCCTCAGCCCGAAGGCGAACCGCAGCGTGCCTCCGCTCGACTACGGCGCGGTTTACCGCCTCAAGCGGGAGAGGCCGGAGCTGGTGATCGAGCTGAACGGGGGAGTGCCCGACCTCGAAGCCGCGGCGGAGCACCTGAGGCACGTAGACGGGGTCATGCTCGGCCGCGCCGTGTACGAGGACCCGTTCGTGCTGGCGGGAGCCGACGACCTCCTCTCCCGCTTTGATCCAGGGCCCCAGGGGGGCGACGCGCCCGGCGCGCCAGGGGTCGGCCCCAGCCCGCGGGCGGTGGTGGAGGGCATGTACCCGTACGTCGAGGCACAACTGGCGCAGGGCGTGCCGCTGCACGCGATCACCAGGCACATGCTGGGCCTGTTCCGGGGTCGCCCAGGCGCCAGGGCTTGGCGCCGCATGCTCTCGGAGGGCTCGCACGAGCCGGGCGCCGGCGTCCGGGTGTTGGCGGCCGCCCTGGCGGCGCTGCCCGCGGACGTCGCCGACGGCGGGCTCAGCCGAGTTGCCGCAGGTACTCGCGCGAGATGATCAGGTGCTGGATCTCGTCCGTACCCTCGCCGATCCGGGTGAGGCGCGCATCGCGCCAGAAGCGTTCCACCTCGAAGTCCCGCAAGTAGCCGTAACCCCCGAGCACCTGGATGGCGGCGTCGCAGGCGTTCACCCCGGCCACGCTGCCCTTCAGCTTGGCCATGGCGGCGGCCATCGTGTAGTCGCGCCGCTGGTCGCGCAGCACCGCCGCCTTGCGCACGAGCAGGCGCGCGGCTTCCAGTTCCGTGGCGGCCTCGGCGAGCTTGAACGCCACGGCCTGATGCCGCCACAGGGGCCGGTCGAACTGGCGCCGTTCCTGCGCGTAGGCCGCTGCCCGCTCCAGCGCCGCCCGGCCCAGACCGATGCCCATGGCGCCGATCCCGATGCGGCCGCCTGAAAGGACCGTGGAGACGTCGGCGAACGCGGCGCCTTCCTCGCCGAGGAGGGCCGCCGACTCCACCCGCGCGCCCTCGAAGGAGAGGGGCGTCGTGTCGGACGAGTGGAGGCCCAACTTGTGCTCGGGCTTGCCGCGCACGAGGCCGGGCGTGGAGCCGTCGAGCACGAAGGCACTTATGCCGTCGGAGCGCGGGGCGTCCGGCGCCGCTTCGGAGGTGCGGGCCATGACGACGTACGTTCCGGCAACGGTCCCCTGGGTGATGAACTGCTTGCTGCCGCTGAGCTCGTAACCGCCCTCCACCGCCACCGCGCGCATGGACAGCGACGCCGCGTCCGAACCCGCCTCCGGCTCGGTCAGGGCCCAGGCGCCCAGCTTCTCGGCCGTAGCCAACGCCGGGAGGTAGGCGCGCCTTTGCGCGGGGTTCGCCGCCACCAGCAGGTGCCCCACACACAGCGAGTTGTGAGACGCCACGGTGAGCGCCAGGGAGCCGTCGACGGCGGCGATCTCCTCGATCACCAGCGCCGCCGTGGTCGTGTCGAGCCCCGCCCCGCCGTACTCCTCGGGTACTTGCAGGCCGAAGATGCCCATGGCGCCGAGTTCCTTGACGATGGCGTGGGGGAACTCGCCGGTCGTGTCTCGCGTGATGGCCCCGGGCGCCACCTCGCTCTTGAGGAAGGCCTTGAGGGGCCCCAGGATGGCGCGCTGGTCCGCGGTCAGGTCGAACCACGCGGGCGCGGCCGGTTCAGGATCTACCATCCACCCAACCTATGCCCACGAATGGGCGGCTGCCCGTGCGTGGCCGGCGTGCCTGGTACACTCCGCGCCATGGAGAACCAGGTGTGGGTCAGGGGCATCAGGGGGGCCACCACTGTTGCGGCTGACGAGCCCGAGCTCATCCTCGAGGCCACCCGTGAGCTGCTCGAGGCGATGCTCGAGCAGAACGACATAACCGACTTCGGACTCATCTCCTCGGTGTTCTTCACCGCCACGGAGGACCTCACCTCCACCTTCCCGGCGGAGGGCGCCCGGGCCATCGGCATGACCTCGGTCCCGCTCCTCTGCTTCCAGGAGATCCCGGTGCCCGGCAGGCTGGCGCGCTGTGTCAGGGTGATGCTCCTGCTGCACACCCCGAAGCAACAGGCCGACATGAGGCACGTCTACCTGCGGGAGGCCAAGAGCCTGCGGCCGGATCTCGTCAGCGCCCAGTAGGGGCTCAGTCAGGCGGCGCGAGGGTCTCCTCCAGGGCCGCGAGTATCTCCTTCACCGCGTCGCGGTCGAGCCGATAGTAGGAGCGGTTGCCGCGCTTCACGACCTGGACCAGTTCCAGCTCACGCAGGAGGCGTAGGTGGCCGCTGGCGGTCGGCTGGGTCACGTTCAGCTGCTTGGCGAGGTCGCCCACCGTCAGCGGGAAGCGTGGCAGGCGGGCAATGAGCAGCAGCAGCAGGAGCCGCGTGGGGTCGGCGAAGGCCTTGAGGCGGTTCGCGAGACGCACCACTCCCTCCTTCTGCTCCTCGTAGATGTCCTCCGAGCGGACCCCGTAGCCGATGCACAGGCGGCTTCGGACCTGGAACTTGAAGCCACCTCGCGTCGCGAAGTAGAGAGGCACCACGAGCGTGCGCCCCTGCCGCCCGAAAGCCCGGATGTCGGCCACGTTCTCCTCGAAGCTCACGAAGTGGTGCACCGGCAACGACCGGGCCAGGTCGTTGCTGGCGCGCACGGCGGCGCGGAGGTCGCGGCTCGCGGCCGCCGTGACCTGCACGCCGCCGTCCTCCCAGGCGGCTCGCAAGTGACTCCAGAGATGTCCGAGGTTCTCGGCCAGGCACGAGGCCGCCGCCCCGTCCAGCGCCTCGAACGACGCCTTGAGCGCGGCGTAGCTGCCGCGGGGATCGTCGGGATCGTCCTCGAAGCGGGCCGGGTCGAACACCCGGGTGAACTCCGCCAAGAGCCTGCCGGGCAAACCGGGCAGGTCGCCCAGGAAGCGCTCGGGCGACTCGTCGTCTTCGTAGCCGAACGCGCAAGCCAACAGGAGCGCCTCGTAGCCCGTGAACCCGGTGTCCGCGGCGGGAAGGGTCGCAAGCCACTTCGGCGGGTGGTCCCTGAGTTCCCGCAGCCACGGCAGCGGGGTGTTCGGACTGGATGGGCCCAGCAGTCGGTAGTAGGCGTAGCACAACTCGATCACGGCCGCCGGCCTGATCACCAGCTCGGCCGGCCCCTCGCGCGGACCCAGAACTCCTTCGCCTGGTTCGGCGTCCGTCATTCCCAGTCGCGCACTGGAAGCAGGCTGCCGCCATCCACCGTAGCGAGGGTCACCTTGTGAGCGCGCGTCATCGTCACCTCGAGGACGGCGTTATCGAGCGTGTTCGGCCCAACCAGCGCCTTGCGCACGAAGTACGAGTTGCCCTGCAGGCTCATCTCGCTCGTCTTGGAGAGCCGAACGTGGATTATCTCCCCGTTGCGGTCGGTGCGCACCTGGCAGAACAGCGCGTTGGGGTCTTCGCGGAACCGCGGGTCCTGGCGCCTGAACAGTCCGAACATGAGACTATTGTAGCCAGCGTGAGTGCTCGCGAAGCCGACCTGCTGCATGAGGCGCTGGCCGAGGCGCTGAGGGCCGCCGACCCGACCACCGCAACGCGCCTCAACCTGCCGCCGCCGCCCAAAGGGCGCCTGATGGTAGTTGGCGCCGGCAAGGCAGCGGCGTCGATGGCGCTGGCCGCCGAGCAGGGTTACCGCGGCCGGGCCCGACCGGAGGGCCTGGTCATCACCAGTTACGGCCACGCGCTACCTACCGAGCGAGTCGAGGTGTTGGAGGCGGCGCATCCCGTGCCCGACGAGGCGGGGGTGGCGGCCACGCGCAAGCTGCTGGACCTGGTGAAGAGCGCCGGCGAAGACGACCTCGTCTTGTGCCTACTGTCGGGCGGCGGATCGGCACTGGCCTGCGCCCCGAGTGGCCTGACCCTGGACGACAAGGCCTCGCTAACGAGGGAACTACTCGCGGCAGGGGCGGACATACACTCAATGAACGCCGTGCGTAAGCACCTCTCCAAGGTAAAGGGCGGCTGGTTGGCCGCCGTCTCCGGCGCCCCCGTCGTGACGCTTGCCGTCTCCGACGTCGTGGGCGACGACCCCGCCACCATAGCCTCGGGGCCGACCGTCGCCGACGAGACCACGTTCCAGCAGGCCCTCGAGGTGGTCACCGACCTGGCCCCCGGCGCCGCCGCCGCGCGCGCCGCGTTGGAGGCCGGGCTGAGGGGGGAGAGGCCCGAGACCCCCAAGCCCGGGGACGAACGCCTCGAGGAGGCGCGTTTCGTGCTGGTGGCCTCGGGCGCCGACGCTGTCGGAGCCGCCGTGGCCAGACTGCGCGCCGCGGGGGTGGTTGTGCTCGCCGAGGACCCGCTGGTCACCGGCGACTCCGCCGAGACCGCGCTGCGCCAGGCGGACGAGGTCAAGCGCGCCCTGGCGGCCGCCCCCGCAGGCGAAGCCGTCGCGTTCGTGTACGGCGGCGAGACGACGGTGAACCGCCGCACCGGCCGCCTCGCCTTCGGCATGGCCGACGGCCGGCCCGTGGAACCCCCCGTCAGAGGAGGACCCAACGGCGAGTGGGCGCTGGCGTTCGCCAGCGCCATGTCCGGCGGACCGCCGATGTGGCTTCTCGCCGTCGACACCGACGGGATCGACGGCGACTCCGACGCCGCGGGTGCCCTGCTGGGGCCCCGCCAGTTGAGTCACCTGAGCCTCGTCCAGGTAGCCGACTACCTGCGCCGCCACGACTCTCACACCCTGCTGGGCGCCGTGGGCGGTCTGGTAAGCACCGGCCCGACCCGCACGAACGTCAACGCCCTCCGCATCGCGCTCTTCCCGCCCCGCGCCTGAGCCTCGGGGGGTTGCCCCGAGGCTCGCCGGGCGGGCGCCTTGCGGTTATGCTCACGACCGATGGAAGTGCTCGCCCCCACGCCGGCCAACGTGGCGCGTGCCACCCAGCGGCTGCGCGTGGGCGGCCTCGTGGGCATGCCCACCGAGACGGTGTACGGCCTGGCCGCCGCTGCCCGTGACGAGGCGGCGGTGAACCGCGTCTTCGAGCTCAAGGGGCGGCCCCGCAATCACCCCCTCATCGTTCACCTCGGGTCCGCTGCGCAGCTGCTTTCCTGGGGAGAGCCGCTTGATGACCGAGCCGGCCTGCTGGCGGACGCCCTGTGGCCGGGCCCGCTGACCCTCGTCTTGCCACGGGCCAAGGGGGTGCCCGACAGCGTCACCGGCGGACAACCGACGGTGGCGCTGCGCGTGCCTTCTCACCCGGTGGCCAACGAGCTCTTGCGGGCGTTCGGAGGCGGGGTGGCCGCGCCGTCGGCCAACCGGTTCGGTCGCCTCAGCCCCACGGCGGCCGCGGACGTCGTGGCGGAGTTCGCCGGTGAGGACCTGCTGGTGCTCGACGGCGGGCCCTCGTCCGTCGGCCTGGAATCGACCATCGTCGACCTCACCACCCCGGCAACGCGGCTGTTGAGGCCCGGCGGCGTTTCCCGCGAGGAGCTGGAAGCCCTCCTGGGGCGCGTCGTCGAGCTGCCGGTAGCCGCCGACCACGGCACGCCGCGCGTGCCCGGCAGCCACGCCAGCCATTACGCCCCCGGAGCGCCGACCGCGCTCGTAAGCGCAGCCGAGCTGGCGCAGATGGAGGGCGACGGCCTCGCCGTACTGGCACGGGGTGAGGCGCCGCGAGGCTGGGGCGGCGTGTGGCAGAGGCTCCCCGACGACGCGGCGGGTTACGCGGCTGGGATGTACGCCGCCCTCAGGCGGCTCGACGCCACCCACCCGAAGGCCATACTCATAGAGAGCGTGCCCGACCGACCCGAATGGCTGGCGGTACGAGACCGGCTGACGCGCGCCAGCGCGCCGCGTCCTGGTGCGACCTTGCCGAGGAGGAGCGCATGACCGACCCCGAGACGGGGCCCACTTCTGCTGCCGCCCTGGTAGCCGTCGTGATGGGCTCGACGAGCGACTGGGAGACCATGCGTCATGCCGCCGAGCTGCTCGAGCGCTTGGCCGTACCGCACGTCTGTCAGGTGGTCTCGGCGCACCGCACCCCCGACAGGCTGGCCGAGTTCGCCAAGGGGGCGGAGGCGCGGGGCCTCGAGGTGATCGTGGCCGGGGCCGGCGGCGCCGCGCACCTGCCCGGGATGCTGGCAGCCAACACGACCCTGCCGGTCCTCGGCGTGCCGGTCCTCAGCGACGCGCTGCGCGGGCTCGATTCGCTCCTGTCCATCGTCCAGATGCCCCGCGGCGTACCCGTGGGCACGCTGGCGATCGGCCCGGCCGGCGCCCTGAACGCGGGCCTACTGGCAACGAGCATCCTGGCCCTGACGCGGCCCGAACTGCGGGCGCGCCTAAGCCGGTACCGCGCCGAGCAGACGGCCGCGGCCGCCGCGAGCACCCTTCCGAGCCCCAACTTCGCGGCGGAGTGACGCCTTGGCGCAAGTGACGCGGCCCGTACTCCCGGGAGGCACCATCGGTGTGCTGGGCGGAGGGCAGCTCGGCCGCATGCTGGCGCTGTCGGCGCGCCGCGCCGGTTACCGCTTGCACGTGCTCACCGACTCTGCGGAGTCACCGGCGGCCCAGGTGGCCGACCGTCACGTGGTGGCGAGTTACGACGATGTCGACGCCGTCGCCGAGTTCGCGAGCGGGGTCGACGTGATCACGATCGAGTTCGAGAACGTCTCGAGTGTGGCCCTCGAGGCCGCCGGTCGCATCACACCGGCGCGCCCATCGGCCGGGGCGCTGCACGTCAGCCAGAACCGGCTGCGCGAGAAGGAGTTCCTGCGCGCCAACGGCTTCGCGCACGCGCGCTTCGTGGCCGTTTCCGACGCGGCCGTTCTCCAGGAGCTCGCCCCGAGCTGGTTCCCCTTCGTGGCCAAGTCGGCCGGCTTCGGCTACGACGGCAAGGGCCAGGCCGTGGTGGCGGGTCCGGACGGGCTGCCCGCGGCGGAGGCGCTCCTGACCGGCGGGCCCATCGTGTTGGAGGAGCGCGTCGAGCTGCAGGCCGAGCTGTCTGTCGTGGCCGCGCGCTCAGCCTCCGGGCGGGTAGTCTCGTACCCGCCCTTCATCAACCACCACCGCGAGGGTGTGCTCGACACCACGCTGTTCCCGTGGCCCAGCGGCCGCGCCCCCATGGGCCTGCCGGCCGGCGCCGCCTGGCCCAGGCTGGTCGCTGAGGCGCAGGACGCGGCGGCCGAGGTACTCGCGCTGCTGGACTTCGTTGGCGTGGCCTGCGTGGAGTTCTTCGTAACCGACGGGGACGAGCTGCTGGTCAACGAGATCGCCCCCCGGCCACACAACTCCGGGCACCTCACCATCGAGGCCTGCTCCATGAGCCAGTTCGAACTGCAGTGGCGGGCGGTCTGCGGACTGCCGCTCGGCAGCGTGCGGCCCCTCGCGCCCGCCGCGATGGTCAACCTCTTGGGAGACGTCTGGAACGCTGGGGAGCCCCGCTGGGAGAGGGCCCTGGAGCAGGGCGGCGTGAGCCTCCACCTCTACGGCAAGGCGGAGCCGAGGCAGGGTAGGAAGATGGGGCACCTCACGGCCGTCGCGGGCACGCTGGAAGAGGCCGAGCGCGCGGCGCTGGCCGCTCGCGCCTCCTTGGCGCGCACGTGACCAGTAGGCAGCTGCCGTGTCAACTCAAAACTAATTCGTACCGGGGGGTGGGCTGCTGCTTGCCAACACCCCGGCGCGGGGTATATAGTAACTAGGTTTGTCTGCCCTCGGCCCGCAGCGTTGGGCCCAGGGCGAGTTTGTCGTGTGCTGCGGCGCAGGCCGTGAACGACGTCAAGCTACACAGAGTTCGAGGCCTTATCGCCGCACCCGGGAACGTTCAGGGCGCGAGACCACACGAGGGAGTGATCGTTCTGCCGACCGTAAACCAGTTGCTCCGCAAGGGGCGCAGGAAGATCGAAAAGAAGAGCAAGACCCCCGCACTGAAGGGGTCGCCGCAGCGGCGTGGCGTGTGCACCGCCGTCAAGACGCAGACTCCGAAGAAGCCGAACTCGGCGCTTCGCAAGATCGCGCGTGTGCGCCTGGCCGGCGGCCAAGAGGTCACGGCCTACATCCCGGGCGAGAAGCACAACCTCCAGGAGCACTCCGTCGTGCTCATCCGTGGCGGCCGTGTGAAGGACCTCCCCGGCGTTCGTTACCACATCGTCCGCGGTGCACTCGACGCCCAGGGCGTCGGTGTGGGCCGCTACGTGCAGCGCAACAAGGGCCGCAGCAAGTACGGCACCAAGAAGCCGAAGGCAGGGAAGTAAGCCATGGGACGTAGAAGGCGCGCAGAGATCCGGAAGCTTCAACCCGACCTGGTCTACTCCGACACGACCGTGACCGCCCTGGTGAACAAGCTGATGCGAGACGGCAAGAAGAACACGGCCAGCCGCATCTTCTACGGCGCTTGCCGCCTCATCCAGGAACGCTCCGGCCAGGAGCCGCTCAAGGTCTTCCGCCAGGCGCTCGATAACATCCGGCCTCGCATAGAGGTCCGTAGCCGCCGGGTCGGCGGCTCCACCTACCAGGTGCCGGTCGAGGTCATCCCCCGCCGCTCACAGTCCCTCAGCCTCCGCTGGCTGGTGGCCGCTTGTGACGCGCGACCCGAGCGCACCGCTGTCGAACGCGTCGCGGGGGAACTCCTCGACGCCGCCGCCGGCCGGGGTGGCGCCGTGAAGAAGAAGGAGGACGTCGAGCGGATGGCCGAGGCGAACCGCGCCTACGCCCACTACCGTTGGTGAACTCGCCCGCCGGCCGGCCCTATGCGGCCGCCGAGCACGAGTAGAGCGACCACGACAGAACTGATATGACGACAACGATCACGGATCTTCACAAGACGCGCAACATCGGTATCGCCGCGCACATCGACGCCGGCAAGACCACGCTCACGGAGCGGATCCTTTACTACACCGGCCGCATACACAAGACCGGCGAGACCCACGAGGGCGCGGCCCAGATGGACTGGATGGCGCAGGAGCGCGAACGCGGCATCACCATCACGTCCGCCGTGACGCAGGCCTTCTGGCACGACACGCGCATCAACGTCATCGACACGCCCGGCCACGTGGACTTCACCATGGAAGTCGAGCGCAGCATGCGCGTGCTCGACGGCGCCGTCGCGGTGTTCGACGCCAGCCAGGGAGTCGAACCGCAGAGCGAGACCGTATGGCGGCAGGCCGACAAGTACCACGTGCCCCGCATCGCCTTCGCCAACAAGATGGACAAGACCGGGGCATCCTTCGAGCTCGTCCTCGATTCCATGCAGGACCGCCTCGGAGCGGTCGCCGTCCCGCTCCAGTGGCCCATCGGCGCCGAAGACTCCTTCGAGGGCATGATCGACCTGCTCGACATGAAGGCCATCTACTATCACGACGACCTCGGCGTGAAGATCGAGATCGAGGACATACCCGCCGAGCTTCAGGCCCTGGCCGACGAGAAGCGCGCCCTCATGGTCGAGCGCGTGGCGGAGTTCAACGACGACGTCGCGATGTACTACCTCGAGGGCCAGGACGTGCCGAACGACCTGCTGCGCGAGGCGATCCGCAAGGGCACCATCGCCCTCGACTTCTTCCCCGTGTGCTGCGGCTCCGCCCTGAAGAACAAGGGCGTGCAGCGGCTGCTCGACGCCATCGCCGCGTACCTACCGTCGCCCCTCGACATCCCACCCGTGCCGGGCGTCAACCCCGAAACGGGCCAACCCGACAGCCGCCCGGCCGAGATCGATGGCCCCACGGCGGCGCTGGCGTTCAAGATCGCCACGGACCCCTACGTCGGTCGCCTCGTCTTCGTGCGCGTCTACTCGGGTGCGCTCAAGGCCGGCACGTACATCTACAACGTCACCAAGGGCCGCCGCGAGCGCATCGGGCGCCTGCTGAAGATGCACGCCAACTCGCGCGAGGAAGTCGACGTCATCGAGGCCGGCTCGCTGGGCGCGGTGGTGGGTCTCAAGGACACCACCACGGGTGACAGCCTCAGCGACATGGAACACCCCATCATCCTCGAGTCCATCGAGGTCCCCGAGCCCGTCATCACGGTGGCCATCGAGCCCGCCTCGAAGGCCGACCAGGACAAGCTCTCCAACGGGCTAGTGAAGCTGACAGAGGAGGACCCCACCTTCCGCGTCGAGTCGGACCCCGAGACGGGCCAGACCAAGATCTCGGGCATGGGTGAGCTGCACCTCGAGATCATCGTGGACCGCCTGAAGCGCGAGTTCCACGTGAAGGCCAACGTCGGCGCGCCCCAGGTCGCCTACCGCGAGACCATCTCCAAGCCGGTCGACGTCGAGGGCAAGTTCGTGCGCCAGTCCGGCGGCCGCGGTCAGTACGGCCACGTCAAGATCAAGGCCGAACCCCTGCCGCGCGGCACCGGCAACGTGTTCGAGAACCAGGTGGTGGGCGGCACCATCCCCAAGGAGTTCCTCCCTGCGGTCCAGAAGGGCGTGGAAGAGGCCATGCAGAGCGGCCCGCTCCTCGGTTTCCCGATCGTCGACATCAAGGTCATGCTCTACGACGGCTCTTACCACGAGGTCGACTCCTCGGAGATGTCGTTCAAGATCGCGTCCTCCATGGCCGTTCGCGAGGCCATGAAGCAAGGCGGCGCCCAGGTGCTGGAGCCCATCATGCGCGTCGAGGCGACCACGCCCGACCAGTACATGGGCGACGTCATCGGGAGCCTCAACTCCAGGCGCGGCCAGATCCAGGGCATGACACCTCGCGGTAATGCCCACATCGTGACCGCCAACGTTCCGCTCGCCGAGATGTTCGGCTACGCCACCGACCTGCGCAGTCTTAGCCAGGGTCGCGCTACGTTCTCGATGTTCTTCGATCACTACGAGGCAGTGCCTCGTGGCGTGCAAGAAGAACTGTTGAAGAAATAATCAGGATTCTAGGTAGTACTTAAGGAGCTTTGATCATGGCTAAGGGTGTTTTTGAGCGTACGAAGCCGCATGTGAATGTTGGGACGATTGGTCATGTTGATCATGGGAAGACGACGTTGACGGCGGCGATTACGTTTACTGCGGGTTCGGCTGATGCTTCGGTTGAGGTGCA
>JACDJC010000475.1_pt1 | contig 46345 bp, 47 predicted proteins | sample 7454191 | NCBI WGS metagenome assembly JACDJC01 (sample SAMN14253291, study PRJNA609438) | sludge metagenome | isolation source: sludge after 25d culture with pyrite and EDTA | collected 2018-12-20
CCGGCGAAGCGGTGGGTTTTGGCTTCGACCATCTCGCGGAAGTCATTCCGTCCCAATGCCCGTTGCTGTTGAAGGTGGGCTCGGATAGCCGCCAGATCGTCATCGGACAGGGTCTCGCGCAAGAGCTGGTAGTAGGCGTCGAAGAAACGGGGTCAGGTTCACTTACCATCTGCAGTGAGCTAACGGTGTCAACCTAATGGGCCAGATTCAGTTCCAGGAAAGCGGTGTGATTATGGGCGAAGTATATTTTTTGCAAATTCAGTACCCAGTTGGTCAAGGCGGTTTTCAGACCGGCTCGCTCCTCAGGCGCGCTTTTTCGTGGTCGTTGGCTCCGATTAGCACAACGCGGTCGCTTTTCAATTGGGCTTACGACTGCGGGTCAGATCAATTGTCGGCGTTGGCAACGCAGATCCAGAAGGTTGGGGGCGTGCGCTTTGACGTTCTTTTCCTTTCGCATCTTGACGGCGACCACGTGGTTGGTGTGGATCAGCTCCTGCTCACAGCGGCGGGTGTTGATCAACTAGTCCTTCCCTATCTCGGCGACGACGATTGGGCTTTGCACCTCGCGGCTGCAGTGGCTAAAGGCAGACTGTCCGGGAGTCTTGTCGATCTCGTGGCTGACCCAGCTGGCTGGTTTGGCGCCCGAGGCGTGGATCGCGTTGTCTATATTGAAGCGGGCGACGAGGGCGACGAGGGCGACGAGGCGGTCGATAGGCCCGATCGGATCGAGCCAGACGCGCGTACCTCCGACGAGCGCGGTGAGGAATTGGACCGCGCGGAGGACGGCCGACAGCCGACGGAGACCGAGTGGTCGAGATCCCAGCGAGTGGTCGATCAGGGCGATAGGTCAAGTGGTCGCGCTGAAGTAGTGTTGTTAGACCGAGGTGCGGTGGCAGCAGTGCGAGTGGCGGGGAGAACACTGAACTGGGTACTCTCACCGTTTGCGTTTAAGCCTGCTGCCAAAAAGATGCTCTTGTTCAAGCAGCAACTGGAACACCACTTTGGTGTGGGTCTAACTGCGAAAGACTATGCAGGGTTTGCGCGCTCAGTGGCCGGGCGAAGAAAGTTAAGGACGTGCTACGCCGCGGTCTGGAAGACCCACAATCTGCACTCGATGGCGCTCTACGCCGGCCCTGCAACTTTGCCGAGCGGAAAGCTTCGGCATACAGCGTGGCACGGTAGTTTTGTCCGTCGAATGATTCAGCCGGGCTGGATCTCGACAGGAGATTTTGACGCTAGTGTCCAGATGCGCCGGGATGCGTTGTTGCGCTACTACTCTGCCTACGCACCTACGGTTGGCCAGCTCGGGCTTCCCCATCATGGGTCAGATTTGAGCTTTAACGCGGCGCTGCTTGATGCCTTTCCCGACCTTAGCTGCGCAATTGCAGCTGTCGGTGCCAATAGTCACGGCCACCCAGGATCGGGTGTCCAAACGGCCGTTGCAGCGAGGCCTTCGATCGAGTTCGTTCGCGTGGATGAATATCCGTCGAGCGTTTACCGGGTAGGTGGCCCCGTGCCGTGATCCAAGAACGGGGTCAGGTTCACTTACAACCGTTTGAATTGGCGCGTGGTGGCCTATGGGCAGGCCGTACGCCGGCGAAGCGGTGGGTTTTGGCTTCGACCATCTCGCGGAAGTCATTCCGTCCCAATGCCAGCGCATAAGGGGTCAGAGACATTTAGATCCGTCCGAACAATGCACGAATAATGTCTCTGACCCCTTTTGCCGCGAATATGACCCCTTTTGCCGCTTGTTCTTCCACATACACGTGTTCGCGCAGGAGCTTGAGCGCAGCCGCCAACGCTTGGGGCTCGCCCGTGCCGTCGACGATTCCCTCGACGCCCTGGTCGATTTGATAGTGCTGAATGGTGAGCAGTTTGCTGGGTAGCTCCGTATCCATGTTGCGCCCTCCGCAATCTTGGAAAGCACTGATTATGGACCGAGCGATGGACGCGGGCCCGGGAAACGAGTTGGCACTGCTCTCGGGATTACGCTGGCGCGTGGCGTGTGAACCGACCCGGCCGTCGATCACGACGTGCGCCACGTGGATATTCCTGGGTCCCCTTTGAGACGCCAGTTGCCCGCTCACTTCAAGCAACCTTTGGGGGAACGGATAGAGCGAGACCACGCCAAGTCATAGCCCGGAGCTCAAGGAGCAGATGGTGCCGCCAGGTACCGGAGCGTGGCAGGCATCAGCCGCGAAGCGGGAATCTCCGCATCGACCTTGCATGCCCGGAAGAAGCAGTGCCGAGACCGGGATTTGGCATGCCATCAAAGTCCACCCGACCCGGCTGCTGCAACAGCAAGGCCACGTTGACGGCGTTGATCCATGCCGCGCTCATGAATGAAGCGGAGCGTTCGACGTGCTGCCGTGAGCATGGTTTGTACGTCGAACAACCGGATGCGTGAAAGCAGATGATTGAGTCGACGACCGTTTCCGGCGCCACCTCCGACCGGGTGGAACCGGCCGGGGAGCGCAAGAAGAAAGCGCTGGCGGGGGCGGCCGTGCTCTCGACATGGTCAAAAAGAGCCGAGGCCATCTGGGTCACCGACGCGCATGATTGATCGACGCGACGGTCGAGCCTGGCGGACATCTGCAGCCGCCTGATTGTAGGCTGGAAGGTCCACTGCGACGAGTTCCCAAGCCAAGCCGGCAAGCTCATCGCCAAAGCCTGTCAGCGCCAGCAAGTGCGTTGCAACCAGCTGGTGACCCATGCGGACAACGGCAGCCCGATGCAGGGGCAACCCTGCTCGCCACACTGCAGAAATCCGGCGTCATACGGTCCTTCAGCCGCCCCTCGGCCAACGACGACAAGCCTAGCTCCGATGCCCTGCTCCGTACACTGAAGTGCACGCGGTCCATCCCGGCAAACTTTTTGCCGACCTCGACGAGGCACGTCGGTGCGCAGCCCGCTACGTAACCTCGTGCAACACTGAGCGCCGACACAGCAGCATCCGCTTCGTCATCCCGGCCCCGCGCCACGCCGGCAAAGATGCTGCGACGCTCGCGCCAGGCGCAGCGGTGCATGAGAAGGCGGAGAAAACCCGCCTCGACTGCTGGCGCGGCTGCGCGACACGCAACTGGAAGCCCATCGATACCATCTGGCTCAAGCCCCGACCGGGGTGGCAACATCCTCGCCGAAGCGGTACCGCTCGCTGCGTGAGGAAGCCGATAACCATGTTGACAGGCACCGCCGCAGCGCCGTGCCAAGGCATGATGTCTCAGGTTGGGTTCCCCGGCCCTCAACTCCGCCCGAGTACGCGGTGTGGTGCGGGTCAGCGGATTGGCGCCAGCGCCAGCACCAGCACCAGCGTCATCGTCAGGTTCTCAGGTGCTGGCAGAGTGGCTTCATCCCATCACGGCAACACGCAGACGCCGGCGCCACAGCCCGATAGAAGCGCACGAGGCCGGACAGCTACGGTGGCTCACACGTACTGCGACAAGCCCTCCTGCAGCTCGAAGTAGCGGCCGACGATAAACGGGTGCTCGTCCTCCATGTAGAGCCGCGATTTCGATTCCCGCAATTTGCGCACGCAATCCACCAGCCGGCTCAAGTCGTTGGCCTCGAAGGTCAGCAGCCACTCGTAATCACCCAGGCCGAATCCGTAAACCCCGTTGGTGAGGATGTCCGGGACGAACGCGTGCCCGATGTCGCCATGGTCGCCGATGAGCGCCTTGCGCTCCCATTTTGGCAGCAGGTAGTACTCGGGCTTGCGGATGAACGGGTAGAAGCACAGGTATTGCCGCGGCGTCATGCCAACCGCGAACGAAGTTGGATGCTCCGAGAACTCGAATGGCTTGCTGATGCCGGTAAAGGCATGCGGGGTTTCAATGTAGCGGCCTAGCGCCGAGCGCCGGATGCCGAGCTGCAGATCCTGGATATCCGGGAAATGATCCGCGTACATCCAGAACAGGATATCCGTGTGTGCCTGGAAACCCTGCACCACGTAGGTGCCGCGAAGCCCGACTTTGCCGGCGTATTCGTCGAACAGCTTCACGACTTCCTGGATCGCCGCGGTCTTGGCGCTTGTTTCGAGTGCACTCCAGGCGGTGGTGAATTTGATCGCCAGCTGGGCGGTAAACTGCTCTTGCATGATGCTCGTCTCCGTATTGCTGTTCGGGTGGCGCTTACAGCGTCTCTTTGATCTTCAGGATCTGGCGGGTGTGCTGCTGTTCGCGCAGCCAGACCGTATCCACCAGGTTTTTCAGGCTGATCTCGCCGAAGATGGGGTGGTGGACCGATTTCTCGGCCAGGGTTTGCGCGTGGGTTTCGTTGAACACGTCCTGCAGGTATCTGAACCGCGATTCCTCAAGCAGGCGGATCAGTTCGGCTTTGCTGAGCGCTTGGGTGAGCGGCGCGATGGCCGTGTCGTTCTGCTGCAGCCGGTCGGCCAGAGACGCCGGCTCCTGCTCGGCAACCGTGGCCCGGCTGCGCGGCAACGCTTCCAGTACGCCCTTGGCGGTCTCGATTTCACTGGTATACAGGTGAAAAATGATCTGCGCGATGCTGCACGCGTGCGCACCTGACGGCCGGTTCAACTGCTCGTCGGTGAGCGTATTGAAGCTGGCCATCAGCGCCTGGCGCGCCTTCCCGAGATTGGTAATCAACATGGCATGGTTCTCTTGGACAAGTACATTGATGGCTCGTGCCGTTGCCTGCCGCCGGAGGTTCTGACGGCGGGAAGCGCTTGCTGGGTAGTAACTCCGCCTGCGTCCGCGTGGCTACGCGCGTGACCGTTTTCCCACCTTGCCGCCGTCACGCGGCGCGTTGCGCCACGTCGTCGGCGGCTTGCTGCGCAGCGGTCTTGCCCTGCTGAATGCAATCCGGCAACCCCACGCCGCCGTAGGAAGCCCCCGTGAGGATGACACCCGGATATTCCGCGGCCACCTGGCGGCGGGCGGTTGCGACGCGCGCCATATGGCCCACGGTGTATTGGGGCATGGCCCGGGGCCAGCGGTGTACCTGGGAAAAGATCGGGGCGCCGCGCAGCGCGAGGATTTGCTGCAGGTCGTGCAGTGCCGCGGCAACAATCGTGTCGTCACTGGCATCCGCCAGCTGGTCGTCACCGGACCGGCCGACGTAGCAGCGCAACAGCACGGCGGCGTCCGGGGTCGTGTGTGGCCACTTGAGGTGCGTCCAGGTGCAGGCAGTGATGTTGTAACCCGCGGCGTGCGGCACCAGGAATCCGGTACCCTGCAGGTTGATGCGCGCGGCTTCGCGCGGAAAGGCCAAGGTCACCACGGCGACGGATGCGGCGGGCGTTTGCAGCAGCGGCAGGAACGCGTTCCTGGCGACCGGCAGCAGGTCGGCCGCCGTGTGTGCGGGCACGGTGAGAATGACGGTACGGGCGTCGAGCGTGCGGCCGTCGTGCAGGACCAGGCGGTAATGTGGCCCGATCTTCTGAATGGTCTTGAGCGCGGCGTTTGTGCGAATGGTCCCCGGCGCGAGCTGCGCGCCGACCCCGGTAATCAGTGACTCCAGCCCGCTCTCGAGTGTCATGAACGGTCCGTGGTTTGCGCTGGTGGCAGTCCGCTGGCCGGTGGTCCGCGCTGCCGTGACGCGCGCACTCGCGCCGGAGCGCGCGTGGGCTGTCTGGTAATACTGCGGCAAGGTGGCCTGCAAACTGTACTGGTCAATGTTGCCGCCATAGATCCCCGAAAGCAGCGGCTCGATCAGGTTCTCAACCACGCTGTTGCCGAGCCGGTGACGGAAAAAGTGGCCTAGCGACTGATCGTCATCGAGCGGCTGCTGGCGCCGGAACCAGTCCCGGACCACACGCACTTTGTCGCGCGGCGAGATCAGCCGCGTGCCGAGCAACGGCCAGAGCTTCTTGGGAATGCCCATGTAGGCGCCGGCGGGAATCGGCTCCAGACGCCGGTTCTGCAGCACGTAACTGCGGCCGGCCCGACTGTGCACCAGCCGGTTTTCCAGGCCCACGGCCCGCACCAGCTCGAGCGCGCTTGTCTTGCTTGCGAGGAAGGAGTCCGGCCCTTGTTCCATGGTGAAACCATCGTGGTGGATGGTTCGGATTTTTCCCCCGATGCGGGCGTCGGCTTCCATGACTGCAATCGGTTGCGTCAGCCCGTGGACCTGCAATTCCTGCTGCAGGTAAAAGGCCGCGGACAGCCCGGTGATACCTGCGCCGACGATGGCGGTATGCAGCGGTACGGGATTCATGAGGCCTGGCGCAGGGGCTGCGGCAGATGCTCGGCCACCACGTCAGCCAGGCATTCAATGAACGAGGGGTCGGTGTTGGGCATCGCCGGGCGCCGGTAGGAGCCACCGAGCTCGTCAGTCACCGCACGACACTCGATGTCGTTGTCGTACAGCACCTCCAGATGATCTGCGACAAATCCGATGGGGCAGTACACAAAGGTGCGGTAGCCGGGAGCCTGCCATAACTGGCGGGTGAGATCGCAGACGTCGGGGCCAATCCAGGGGTCCGGTGTTCTCCCGGCACTTTGCCAACCCACGGCGAAATGCTGGAGCTTGGCGGCTGCAGCAATGAGCCGCGCGCTGTCTTCGACCTGCTGCACGTAGGGGTCGTCGTTTTGCAGGATCTTCTGTGGCAGGCTGTGGGCCGAAAAAATAACCACGGTCTTGGCCCGTTCCGCTTCCTCCATTGCCGCAAGCATCGCCTCGATCCGGCTTGCCCAATGACGTATGAATTTCGGCTGGCGGTACCAACTCGGGGTAATGGTGAGGACAGGCCCACCGAGTTTCTTGGCGCTTTGGATCGCGCGATCGTTATAACCCTGCACACTGAACGCCGAATAATGCGGCGCCAACACCAGGCTCACCGCCTCGGTAATTCCGTCTGCGTGCATTGCCGCAACCGCGTCCTCGATGAAGGGTGCAGTGTGCTTGTAGCCGATGTAAGTCTTGAAATTCCTGCCCGGGTAACGCGCGTTCAGACTGCGCTCGAGTTGCTCGCCCTGAGCTGCGGTGATGGCGGTGAGCGGTGACAGGCCGCCGATCGCCTGGTAGCGGCTCTTGAGTTCTTCCAACAGCGCTGGCGTGGGACTGACGCCATGACGGATATGGGTATAGAAGGCTTCTATATCTTCGGCCCGGTGTGCGGTGCCGTAGGCCATCACCAGCAATCCTGTTGTGCGCGACACGTTGCCAACTCCTACTGAGCAAAATGCAAACGTCACGATGCAGAATGTCGTGTCGTCACTGACGATTCGTGCAACAAGGCGGTGGCAAGTTCCGTGGAACGCGAGACCCGTGCCGATCGAGGGCTGCAGGCTAGCATGGGCTGCGTTGGCGACAGAATGATCTACATCAGAAGGCAGGTGCGCGCCGCATGGCTGGAAGTGACACACGTGACGCCCGCGCCGCGTGGTCAGTCAACGCGCGCTCGTCACCGCATCGTGTGCGTCAAGATGCCGCAACAGGTGCTCGATACCGGATGAGAAGAGGAGTCGGGTTCACTTGGCAAAGAGCAGGAAGTGAACCTGATCATGCTTCCCGAATGCAATGACCTGGACCGCAGCATGCAAGCCCACCTTCACCACGGCTGTCCCTGTCTCCGGCGTGAGCGGCCCACATTCCGATCGAAGCACCGCACTCAGGGTTTGCGCGCCACGATGATCTCGCTGATCGGCATGAACTCGTCCAGCTGCTGCTTGAGCTGCTGTCCCTGCGGCATGTCCAGCAGCGCCTGCCAGGCGGCGGTCCAGTGATCGAGCACCGGGTGCGCGGGGTCATACAGCTCCACCTTGCAACCCCAGAACAGTGCCCACCACAACGACCAGAAGAAGCCGTGCTGGGTGTGCTCCACCACCACCAGCCCCGCCTCGGTTACCCACCGTGCAAACTCATCGCGACCGATCACCCGCAGGGCGCCACCGGGTAGCTCGCCGTACTCCGGCGGCAACAGCTTTTCCTGCAACCCCTCGTGCAGCGCGCCGGGCACGCTGAGCAGGTAGATGGCGCCAGAACCACCGATCCGGACCAGCTCGGCCAACATTTGTTGAGGATCATCGACGTGCTGCAATACCTCGGTGCAGATCACCCGGGTGGCCGTGCCGTCGTCCAGCGGCAGCGGGTTCGCGTCGCTGACCAGAGCGGTGTGCGTGCCGTCGCCTTCGAGGCTCAGCCGGGCCCGCATTTCACGAATTACCTGCGGTTCCCGATCGACGGCATAGACGTGCGCGCCACGACCCGCGCAGAACACGCTGTTGAAGCCGGCGCCGCAGCCGACATCCACCACCACGTCATCGACACCGATCGCCATGCCACGGAACAACTCGCCGGTGTCCTCGCGATACCAGCCGCCGAGCTTCGCGTCACGCAGGCCGACAGTCGACGGCCCATGGGGCTCGGCGCCAGCGGGCGGCGCGGCTTCGCCCGAGGCAAGTGCGACGGTAGCGGGATGCTCGACACGATGGGACATAGTTGATCTCTGAAACAGAAAGTCGGTGGCGACCGCACCGGCACGCACGAAGGCGACCATTCAAACATACGCCGGCGTGACCGGGCCAGAACGGGTCAGGCTCACTTCCTGATCTTCCATGAGTGAGTCCCGCGCGCTCACCCAGTGCGCGTGGCATGGCTGGCTAATGAATGGTGTCGATGGATGATGTCAGGGAGACAATTTGAATGTGGCATCCGGAATTGTCCCTGACACGAATGGCACTTATTTAACGGCAATTCCCTCAAGAGTCGTCATTCCCGCGAAAGCGGGAATCCAAGGTGCTTCACTCTGCCTCGCAACACCGAAGCCATTGGAACCCCGCTTTCGCGGGGATGACGACGCTAAGCAAGTGCCATTCGTCCCTGACACCTTTTTACCCGCATCGCGCTGCAGCCACGCCTGGCGAGGTAGCCATGCCTACACCTCGTGGTGCACTGCCTCGGCCGGCGGCGCTTCCGGATCGCCTTGGCGCCGCGGCAGCAGTTCCACCAGGTACATCGCGGCCAGGATAAGCCCGCCGCCAACCAGCATGCGCCAGCTCAACACGTCCACGCCGAGCAGGACGGCGAAGGCGGCAGCGAACACCGGCTCGGTAGTCATCACGATCGCCGCGCGCGCTGCCGGCAGGTGCGATTGTGCCCAGGTCTGCATCAGCATCGCACCGGCGCCGGCGATCAAGGCCATGTACAGCACCGCATACCACGCGCTGGGGTCGGGCGGCAGTGTGGGACCGTGCGGGGCGGTGGCGAGCAGGCAGACCAGCGCGATCGCCACCATCTGCAGCGCCGACAGGCCGAACGCCTGGCCCTGTCGCGACCACTGGCCGAGCAGCACGATATGCAGCGCATAGCACACCGCCGAGGCCAGGGTCAGCCACACGCCCAGGCCGACCTCGAAGCCGTCGAGGGTCAGCAAGGCCAGACCCAATGTCGCCAGCGCGATCGCCAGCCACACGATGCCGGCCACCCGCTGGCGCAGCAGCAGCAGCGCCAGGATCGGCGTGAACACCACATACATGCCGGTGGCAAAACCGCTGACGCTGGGCGAGATCAGCGCCAGGCCCCAGGTCTGCAACAGCTGACCGATACCGTAGATCACGCCCAGCAGCAGCCCGCGCAGGATCTGCGCCCGGCCCAGGCGCCACACCTGCCGAGGGAACAAGGCGAGCATCGCGACAGCCGCGACGATAAAGCGCACAGCCAGAAAATCCGCCACCGGCATGCGGCTGACCACGTCCTTGATCAGCACGAAGGTCGAACCCCAGATGGCGGTCATCACGACCAGACCAAGGGTGGCAAGAGTGGTGATCGCGCGGGGTGAGGGCATGGAGGGATCTTGGGGGAAACGGGGAACGGGGAACGGGGAACGGGGAACGGGGAACGGGGAACGGTAGAGCAGAGCAGATCGTGGCGACTTGTGGAATAACGAGTATGCCGACCCGCAACACGCGAAGGAACGCATCAAGATATCGCCGCGCAGGCTCGCGACTTACTTCGTGTTCCCCGCCCCCCGATCCCCGTTCCCCTTCTTCACCCACAACCGCCCCAGCTGGCCCGGAATCTGGATCAGGAAATGCACCCAGATACCCAGCCACACCACGCCAGCGACCAGTGGATTGCGTGCCGCCGGATCGTGGCGGCGGAACCAGCGCCACATGCCACGATGCTTGTGCCGGCTGACGAACACCGGCCGATGCCGGCTGGAACTACCCTTGCCGTGCGCCACCCGCACGTCACCGGCGAGCAGCACCTGGTAGCCGATGTCGCGCACGCGGCGGCACAGATCAAGATCCTCGCAATGCAGGAAATACTTTTCATCGAAACCGCCCAGGCGTTCAAACATCTCGCGCGTCATCAACATCAACGCGCCGGAGATCGCTTCGACCTCGATCACCTCGGCGGGGATCTCCTGCGTGACCTGCACCGTTTCGCCACGACGCCCGAACAGGGTGTTGAGCGAACGGTACAGCAGCGGATCACGGCGCCAGGAAGCCGGATCGGGGCGTCCGTCCACACCACAGACCACCGCACCGATCAGGCCCGCCTTCGGGTGGGCCGCCTGCAAGGCCAGCAGGCGTTGCAGGTCGTCTTCGTCGGGCAGGCAATCGGGGTTGAGGATCAGCAGCGAGCGGCCGTGCGCCTGTCTGGCCGCAAGGTTCACCGCACGGCCGAAGCCGAGGTTGCGGCGGTTGTAGATCACCTTGAGCCGGCTATCTTGCTGGTGCGCACGCGCGATCGCGGGAGGCACACCGTCGCGCGAAGCATTGTCGATCAGGATCAGCTCCAGCGGCAGGCTGCAGCCCAGGAGCATACGCACGCATTCGCGCAATTCCGGCCCACTGTCGGCCGCCACCACGATCACACTGAGCGCCAGCGAGAGCGGCGAGTGCTGGGAGTCCTGATTGTTCATCGCACAAGTATGCGCGCTGGGGCATGACGGGAGAACCGTCGGGCGCGCCACCCGACGTCGCATTTGCTTCCCCCGCGAGGTGGGGGAAGCTGCCCGGAGGGTTGATTGGGGCTTTTTTTGCCACACCAAACCAGAGAAAGGGAGTGCAAGAGCCGCCACTTCCGCCTTCGGCACCTTCTCCCGCTACGCGCTGGAAGGGAAGCGATCATGGTGCGGGAAACCGTCGAAGCTCCTCGACGTATCTGAAACTTCATCTGGCCGAATCAATAGGCAGCCGGACCTGGCCTCAACCTTCGTCATCATCGCCCAATACCGTGTGCAGGGCCTGCGGCATGTCGTCGTCGCGTCGACTCAGCCACGGTTGCTCGCGGTACCAGCCACTCAAGCGCCAGCCACGTAGCCGGTGCCGGCGATCATGCTGGCGATCCCACAGCATCAGCACGCGCTGCTCCGGGGTGCACGCGGCGAACCAGCGCCCTTCAGGGCTGAAGCCGACCTGCGCAAAGCCGCCAGCTGTCTTCGGGGCATCGACCTGTTCGCCGCTGTCGAACCGGCAACCCTCGACGTGGCAATGCACCATGCCTCCCTGCGGATCAGACAATTCCCCGCTGGCTGCCTGCCAGTCCGGCAACTGCAACTCGATGATTTCCGCCGGTGGCCCGATCGGCGCGCGTGCGAATTCAGGCCATTCCGCCGCCGCGGCCGCGGCAGGCGCACGCCGCCGCTCTCGATCCAGCCATGCCTCCAGCCCGGCCAGCAGGGTATAGCCAGCCAGTGCACCAAGCAGGGCCGCACCCCAGGCGAGGGCGTCCCCGCCCAACGCGTGCTGCAAGGCGATCAGCCAACCCGGCAGGCCCCAGCGCAGCGCATATCGAATCAAGCCGGCGTGGGCCGCCTCCAGCCGTTGCTGCAGCAACAGCACCGCGGCGGCCAGGGCCAGCAAGGCGGGGAGACCCAGCCACCACGGCAGCAGCGCCAGCCCCAGCACCCAGAGCAGGGTGTACAACACGGTCATCCATGCGGGGCGGCGCCAAGGCATTGCTCAGCGCCCCCACCATTCACGCTGGATCAGCCGCACCACACGCGGGCGTTGCGGAACATGCGCATCCATGGCGAATCCTCGCCCCACGACGATGGGCACCAGCTCAGTTGCACGCTGCGGAACACGCGCTCGGGATGCGGCATCATGATCGTCACCCGACCGTCGGCGGCGGTGAAGCCGGCCAGGCCACCGGGCGAGCCGTTGGTGTTGAGCGGGAATTTTTCGGTCGGCTTGCCGCGGTTGTCGACAAAGCGCGCCGCACCATGGGATTTCGACGGGCTGCATGCCTGCGGAAAACTGACTCGCCCTTCGCCGTGCGCCACCGCCACCGGGATCCGTGAACCGGCCATGCCCTGGAAGAAGATGCTCGGCGAGTCGAGGATCTCCAGCGTCGCCAGGCGCGATTCGTACTGCTCCGACGCGTTGCGCAGGAATTGCGGCCAGTGCTGCGCGCCGGGGATGATCTCTTTCAGCTGCGACAGCATCTGGCAGCCGTTGCACACGCCCAGCGCGAACTTGCTCTCATCGGCGAAGAACCCCGCGAACTGCTCGCGCAGCATATCGTTGTAGAGGACCGAGGTGGCCCAACCGCGTCCCGCGCCGAGCACGTCGCCGTAGGAGAAACCGCCACATGCCGCGAAGCCGCGGAAATCGGCCAGCTTCACCCGGCCGCCGGCCAGGTCGGACATGTGCACGTCGACCGCATCGAAGCCGGCACGACTGAACGCGGCGGCCATCTCGACCTGTCCGTTGACGCCCTGCTCGCGCAGGATTGCCACGCGCGGCCGCGTGCCGCTGGCGATCAGCGACGCGGCCACATCCTCGGCCGGGTCGAAGCCCAGCTTGGGGGTGATGCCAGGGTCGGCGTCATCCTGCCGCCATTCGTGTTCGGCATCGGCGCTCATCGGGTTGTCGCGCAGCCGCTGCATGGCGTGGCTGGTTTCGTTCCAGGCCTTGTACAGCTTGCCCCAGTTCCACTTGAACAGGATCTCGTCGCCGAGGAACAGTTTGATACCGAGCTTTTCCTTCGGCCGGCCGATGCGGTGGCTGAGCGCAGCCAGGCCGAACTTCACCAGCAAGGTCTCGAACGCCTCGCGGTTGGCCGTGGCCACCTGCACCACCGCGCCCAGCTCCTCGTTGAACAGCGCACGCAGGCTCGCTTCGGCCCAGCCGTCAAGATGGATCTGCAAGCCGCAGTGGCCGGCGAAGGCCATCTCCAGCAGCGTGGTGATGACACCGCCGTCGGAGCGGTCGTGGTAAGCCAGCACCAGGCCGCCTGCATTGGCTTCCTGGATCAGCTCGAACAGCGCCTTCAGCCGCTTTGGATCATCCAGGTTCGGTGGTACCCCGCCGGAGCGATTGAAGACCTGGGTCAACGCCGAGCTGCCCAAGCGATCGCGCCCGGCGCCCAGGTCGATCAGCCACAGATCGGAATCGCCGTGATCCAACCGGAGCTGAGGTGTCAGCGTACGGCGCACGTCGCTGACCCGGGCGAACGCGGTGATCACCAGCGACACCGGCGACACCGTGCGCTGCTCCTGCTCACCATCCATCCACACCGCCTGCATCGACAAGGAATCCTTGCCGACCGGAATCGAGATATCCAGCTGCGGGCACAGTTCCATGCCGACCGCCCGCACCGCATCGAACAGTGCCGCGTCCTCGCCCGCGTGGTTGACGGCGGCCATCCAGTTTGCCGACAGGCGCACCTCGCCCAGGCTGGCGATCGGCGCGGCGGCCAGGTTGGTGATCGCCTCGCCCACGGCCAGACGCGCCGCATCGGCACTGTCCAGCAAGGCCACCGGCGCACGCTCGGCCATCGCCATCGCCTCACCGGCATAGCCGTCGAAATCGGCGATCGTCACCGCGCAATCGGCCACCGGCACCTGCCATGGGCCGACCATCGGGTCGCGGTGATTGAGTCCACCCACCGTGCGATCGCCAATCGTGATCAGGAAGCTCTTGCTGCCCACCGTGGGCAGGCGCAACACGCGCAGCAGGGCCTCGTCCATGTCGATGCTGGTCAGGTCCGGCACCAGGTCAACGCGCGGCTTGATCCGGATGGCGTCGCGATGCATCCGCGGCGGCTTGCCAAACAGGACGTCCATCGGCAGGTCGATGATGATTTCGCGGGAATCAGCGCCGCGAGTCACCAACAACTTGCGCTCGGCGGTGGCATCGCCGACGACGGCATAGGGGCAGCGTTCGCGCTGGCAAATGGCCTCGAAGTCGGCGAGGTCGTCAGGCGTGATCGCCAGCACGTAGCGCTCCTGCGATTCGTTGCTCCACACCTGCATCGGAGAGAGCGAGGGGTCGTCGCTGGGAATCCTCGACAGGTCAATCACGCCGCCGACGCCAGCGTCGTTGAGCAATTCCGGGATGGCGTTGGACAGGCCACCCGCGCCAACGTCGTGCACGCTGACGATCGGGTTGTGCTCGCCACGTGCCCAGCAGGCGTCGATGACCTCCTGGCAGCGCCGCTCCATCTCGGGGTTGTCGCGCTGCACCGAGGCGAAATCCAGTTCCGCACTCGAGGCGCCGCCAGCCACCGACGAGGCCGCACCACCACCGAGGCCGATCAGCATGGCCGGACCGCCCAGCACGATCACCTTGTGGCCCGGCTGCACCGGTTGCTTCAGCACATGGCCGGGGCGCAGATTGGCCAGGCCACCAGCGAGCATGATCGGCTTGTCGTAACCGCGACGAAACCCCACCAGACCGGGCAATTCGTTTTCGTAGGTGCGGAAATAGCCGCCCAGACAGGGGCGGCCAAATTCATTATTGAACGCGGCCGCGCCCAACGGGCCATCACGCATGATCTCGAACGCGCTGGCCATTCGTGGCGGCAGCGGGCGTTCCACTTCCCACGGCTGCGGGTGGCCGGGAATACGCAGGTCGGACACCGAGAATCCGGTGAGTCCGGCCTTGGGCTTGCCGCCACGCCCGGTGGCACCCTCGTCGCGGATCTCGCCGCCCGCACCGGTGGCCGCGCCGGGCCAAGGCGCGATCGCGGTGGGATGGTTGTGCGTTTCCACCTTGATCGCAAAGTCGATGCGCTCGTCGTGGCCGCGCCATACGCGGTCGGCCGGGTCGGCGAAGAAGCGCCGGCCCGCGCTGCCCTCGATCACCGCGGCATTGTCGGAATACGCCGACAAGGTATGCGCCGGCGAGCGCTCGTGGGTGTGCTTGATCATGCCGAACAGGGTCTTGTCCTGCTCCTCGCCGTCGACCGTCCAACTGGCGTTGAACACCTTGTGCCGGCAATGTTCGGAGTTCGCCTGGGCGAACATGAACAGCTCGGCATCGGTGGGGTCGCGGCCCAGTTCGGCGTAGCGATCGACCAGGTATTCGATCTCATCGTCGGCCAGGGCCAGGCCCAGCCGGGTGTTGGCATCGGCAAGCGCTTGCTGCGGGTCGGAACCCAACGCCACATGCACCAGATCGCCCGGCGTGCCGCCCAGGAACAGCCCTTGGGCATCCTCGATGCGGGTCAGCACCGACTGTGTCATCGCATCGTGCAGCTCGGCCATGACTGCCGCGTAGTCCGCTGCGGCTCGTTCCGGCAGGCCACTGATCTGCCAGGCCAGCCCGCGCTCGACCCGGCGCACCTCGAAACCGGCGCCGTGCAGGATGTCGGTGGCCTTGCTCGACCACGGCGAGATCGTGCCCAGTCGCGGCACTACCCACAGCGTGGCCGGCTGCGGCGCGGCATCCTTCGCCTCCAGCACGGCCAGCAAGCGCTGGCGCAGTGCACTCGTGGGTGCACTGTCGACATCAAGGAAAAACACGAACCATGCGGCCTGCACATGCACACCCCGATGCACGGCATCAAGCTGGGCATTGAGTCGTTCGAGGCGAAATGGCGAGAGGGCGCTTTGCCCGTCGAATGCGATCATGCGGGAGCACGGCGCTGTGCAGAGGAAACGCCCATTCTAACCCAATGCTGCAATACGGCATAAGCCGCCGCGGCACTTGTCTGCCGGATCAGTCGCCAGTCTGCAGCGACTCCAGCAGTTGTTCCGGGGTCACATAGCCGCCAAGCATGTGGCCATCCGGCCCGATGATTGCCGGGGTGCCGCTCACGCCGAGCCTCAGCCCCAGGTCGAACTGCTCCTTGACCGGATTGGTGCAGGTGGCTGCAGTCGGCTTATGCCCCTGGGTTGCGGCCGTGAGCGCTGCCTTGGGGTCTTTCGCGCACCACACCGAGACCATCTCCTTGTAGCTCGGGGTGAAGCTCCCGGAGGTGGTCGTCACGCCCTCGCGCGGCCAGGCCAGGTATTCCACCGCAATGCCCGCCTTGTTGAACGCGGCGATATGCTCGTGCAGGGCGCGGCAGAAACCGCAATTGACGTCGGTAAACACGGTCACCGTGTATTTCGGGTTGGCCGGCGCGAACACGAGGCGCTGGGACACCGGCACCTTGGCCAGCATGGCCTGGCGGAACTTCGCCCAGGCGTCGTCGCTGAGGTTCTCGCGCCGCGTCAGGTCGACCACGTCGCCGTGCATCATGTACTTGCCATCGGTGCTGATGTAGACCATCTGGCCCGAGGCGATCACCTGGTAAAAGCCGGGTAGCTGCGCCGACTGGATCGAATCGACTTGAGCCTGTGCCGACAACTTGGCAATCGCCTGCTGCACCATCTGTACGGCCGCCGGGGTAATCGTGGGGCCCACTTCCGGCGCGGGCGCCGTGGCGGCGACGGCCTGGCTCGCCCATCCCAGCAGACCCAGCAGCAGCATTCTCTTCAACATCAGCGACCTCGGTGATATCCGGCTCGCGCGCAAGCGGCGCGCGACAACACGGCATTCTCGCACAGTGGCCAAACCTCCTGGCGTCGACTGCGACGAAGCGGCGCGCGAATCGCGTCAGTAGCGCAACAAACTGTGCAGCGGTCCACGTTCCGCCCAGCGCGAGCGTCCGCCCAGAGCGTTCAGCTCGATGACCACGCCCGCCCCGATCAGTTCGGCACCGGCGCCTTTGATCAGGTCCGCGGCCGCCTGCAGCGTGCCCCCGGTAGCCAGCACGTCATCCACCAGCAGCACCCGCTGGCCAGGCTCGAGCACCTCGCGCTGGACCTCCAGCCGGTCCTCGCCGTATTCCAGTTGGTAATCCACCGCCCACACCGGCGGCGGCAGCTTGCCCGGCTTGCGCAGCGGCACGAACCCCGCCTGCAACCGCAGCGCCAACGCGGCGCCGAAGATAAACCCACGCGCCTCGATCCCACCCACCACCTGCACGCCCCTGCCCTGCCACGGCTCGGCCAACGCCTCGATACAGCGCGCGAAACCACCGGGACTGGCCAGCAGCGGACTGACGTCCCGAAACACCACCCCGGCACGGGGAAAGTCGGGCACGCTGCGAATCAGTTCGGCCAGGTCTTGCATGCAGTGCCTCCGTGGGAATCAGCGAGAGTCATGGAGTCGACCAAGCGACAGCCATCACGAAGTATCGACGCCGTGCGTTGTACATCAAGCTTCACAAGTACTTGGGAAAAATATCTGTTTCAGCGGTGGGTGGAACAAAAGGAGAGTCGGGTGGAGCAAGGCCACCCAGGCCGCTTTGAGCGGCTCACCAAACCAAAGCCCGCAGCTTTGCTGGGGATACTCACTTGGGTATTCCCCGTCGGGCTAGTCTTACGTCATGACGCGAACCAAGGAGAGCGAAATGCCACGTGCCATCGGTGATCGATATACTTGTGAGGAGTGTGGGGCTCAGCTGGTTTATGAGAAGCCCTGTCCTTGCCCCCCGGGCAAGCCACATTCGGAGATCTGCTGCGGGGTGCAGATGAAGCTTGTGAAGCCACAGGCTGCGGCGAAGAAGGGCAAGAAATAGCTATCCAGTCTCTCTCGACTCGCGCCAAAAACGTGCGGCGATCGGCTGAGCCTGGCCGTCAAGCGCCGAAGGATTCCCGCGTGAACCGAGAGCAAATCTGGACGGCAATCCCTCCTTGAAGGCAACGCGGCGGTGAGACACGCGGCATCACGTCGCGCTGCGATACCCGTTCAAGCGGATGGCTCTACCTGCACCGCCGTGCCGTAGGCCAGCACCTCGGTAACACCTTGGGCCACGTCGTTGGCGTCGTAGCGCATCCCGATCACCGCGTTGGCACCCATCGTGGCGGCGTGCTGCAGCATCAGTTCGAAGGCTTCCTCGCGTGCCTTTTCGCACAGTTCCGTGTAGATCGAGATATTGCCCCCGACGAGGGTCTGCAAGGTCGCGCCAAGATTGCCGACCACGCTGCGCGAGCGCACCGTGATGCCGCGCACGATGCCGAACGAACGCACGATACGGCTGCCGGGTATGTCGTTGCCAGTGCTGACCTGGTGATGCGGAACGGGTTTGGCCATGACGTTCTCCTGCGTGGATGGAAGGCGATGTTGGCGGATCAATCAGCGTGGATCAGCGCCGCGTAGCCATCGCGCGCATCCGGCCAGCGTGGCACGAAACCGCTGGCGAGCATGCGCGCGTTGTCGAGTCGCTTGCTGCCGATGCCCGCCGGGGGCGGTCCATCAGGTGGAGGCAGCGCGCCGATCAGGCGGGCCAGATGCTCGTACAGCACATCAAGCGGTAGCGGCGTGCTGTCCACGCCAAGATAGAGCGGCAGCGGATCGGTCAGTTGCAGCAGATGCGCAATCGCCGCCGCGGCATCGTCAATATGGATCCGGTTGGCCCAGTGTGGCGTGGCGCGCGGCACACGGGCGGTCCCCGCGCGAAGTCGATCGAGCAATTGCAGGCGACCGGGACCGTACAGGCCGGCCAGGCGCAACACGACGGGCCGGAACGGCCGCGCGGCCAGCAGCCGTTCCGCTTCCAGCAAGACTGCTCCGTTGAACCCTGGCGGGGCGACAGGCGTGTCCTCGCCGACCCAATCGCCGTGGTGGTCGCCGTAGACGGCGCTCGAGGAGACAAACAGCACGCGTCGCAATGTGCTCTCGTCGAGTGCGGCCAGCAGATGAAGCAACCCTTCCACGAAGGTGGCTCGATAGGCGACCCGGTCGCGCCGATCCGGCGTCGGCAGATAGACCAGTTGGGTGATGCCGGGCGGCAGCGCACGCAGGCTGTCGGGCCGGGTGAGATCCGCGCGCAACCATTCGATACCGTTGTTGCCGGGCGAAGGTGGGCGCCGACGTAGCGCATACACTTCATCACCGCGACCGCGCAACAGCCGCGCCACGCGCAGACCCAGGTCGCCGCACCCTGCCAGCAACACCTTTTCCCTCACTGCGGCCCTCCCTCCGTGCCTGTTAGCATTCGGCCATGAATCCGTCGTGCAACCTGTTCATCATCGGCCCGACCGGCGCCGGCAAGACCACGATCGGGCGGCGGCTCGCGGATCATTATGGACTGTCGTTCCTTGATCTCGACCAGGAAGTGGAGAAACATTGCGGCGTGGACGTGGGTACGGTATTCGAGATCGAGGGCGAGGCCGGTTTCCGCCAGCGCGAGGGTGCGCTGCTGGACGCGCTGAGCCAGCGCTCCGGCGTGCTGCTGGCTACCGGCGCCGGCGCCGTGCTGGCCGAAACCAATCGCCAGTGGCTGAGCCAGCGCGGCTATGTCGTGTGGCTGCAAGCCAGCATCAAGCAACAGCTCGAACGCCTCGAACGCGACCAGCGCCGCCCTTTGCTGGCCGTACCCGATCGCCGCGCCCGGCTGCAGGCGATGGCCACGGCACGCGAGCCGATCTATCGCGAACTTGCCGACCTTGCCATACCCGGCCACCATGGCAGTGTCAGTGACGCCAGCGAACGCTGCATCACCCTGGTCGACCAGGATTGGCAACGCGCCCCCATTCATGAACGATCGCATCAAGCATGAACAAGCCCCCATTGCACAGCATCAACGTCGCGCTTGGCCTGCGCAGTTACCCGGTATGGATCGGCAGCGGCCTGCTCGCCGACCACACGCGCTGGCGGCCCCTGCTGCGCGGCCGACATGCGCTGGTGATCAGCAACACCACCGTGGCGCCGCTGTACCTGCCGCGGATCGAGGCGGGACTGGAAGGCCTGCACTGGTCCTCGTACCTGCTCGACGACGGCGAGATGCACAAGAGCTTCGCCAACGTGGAACGCGCGCTTGACGCACTCGGCCAGCTCGGCGCCACCCGCGACGCCTGCGTGATCGCCCTGGGCGGCGGTGTGGTCGGCGACCTCGCCGGATTCAGCGCCGCGTGCTGGATGCGCGGCATCGACTTCATCCAGATGCCGACCACCTTGCTGGCGATGGTCGACTCCTCGGTCGGTGGCAAGACCGGGGTGAACCTGCCGGTGGGCAAGAACCTGGCGGGCGCGTTCCATCAGCCGCGCGCGGTGATTGCCGACATCGACACCCTGGCGACCCTGCCCGAGCGCGAATACCGCACCGGTCTGGCGGAGGTGGTCAAGGGTGCCGCGATCGGCGACGAGGCGTTCTTCGCCTGGCTGGAACAGCACGCCGACGCGCTCGCCGCCCGCGATATCGGCGCCGTGCTCGAGGCGATCGCGCGCAAGGTGCAGTACAAGGCCGGCGTGGTGGGCCGCGACGAAACCGAACAGGGCGAGCGCGCGCTGCTCAACTTCGGCCATACCTTTGGCCACGCCCTGGAAACCGCCGGCCACTACACCAGCCTGCTGCATGGCGAAGGCGTGGCCATCGGCATGGTATTGGCCGCGCGGATGTCCGAGGAGTTGGGCATGAGCGAACCCTCCGACACCACGCGACTGGAACACTTGCTGCAAAGGATTGGCCTGCCGGCGGCAATTCCGCCCGGGATGGAGGCGCGGCAGTTGCTGGAGCTGATGCGGCTGGACAAGAAGAACACGGCCGACGGACTGCGCCTGATCCTGTGGCGAGGCATCGCTCGCGCCGAGATCGTTGGCGGGGTGGCCGAGGCACAGGTATTGGCCACGCTGGATGCGGCCATTGCCGGCACCCCGTCAGTCGCTTGATTGATGCGGCTCAATGATGCCTGGCATCACCTCGCCAGGTTTCTCGAAAATGCAGTCGCCCCGAAACATTGAATTCGCTTTCCCCGCAATTGCGGGGAAAGCTCGGCAGGGAGAATGCGCCCTGCGCATCGGTATCCGTCCTGGCCATGTCGACCAGATCGTTCCACGCCCAGCGACAGCTGCGCTCGACCATCGCGCCCTCCACCCACTTGTCATGGTCGAGCACCACGCCGGCGCCTGCATCCTCCCTGTCCGCGCCTGCCCAGGGCTGGACGGAACACCGCCTGGCCGGTATAAAGGCCATCGCCTGAATCGTATTTCACTAAATTATGGGCGCTGCATCCAAGGTCGCGTTGCCCGCGCCGCCAGCGATATTGCGCTCGACCATGTCCCCTGCCGCCGCAACGGCGTGCACAACCCCAATCTGGCCGTGATCCGCGAATTGCACCGGTTCGGTGTCGATGTCGCGGTGTGCCGACAATCGGTGGTAGTGCACGGGTTGCGGCGCGGAGAATCTGGACCCGACGGAGACCGCGGTGCTGTCCTCGCTCACTACGATCGCGGAGTTGCAGCATCGCGGCTACACCCTGGTGCCGCTGTGAACGGGCACGCGTGGTCATGGCGCATGCGTTCACCCATCCCACGCCCTGCCGCGGCAGCGCACGCTGAACCCGCGGGGTACGCATCCTCATGCAGACCGTAACCCTGGGTCCATTTCTTCTCTCGGTTGCCGTGCTGGCCCTGGTGTTCGGCGTGCTGGCAGGCCAGGCAGCGGCCGGCTTCATGGCCCGTCGCGGCCATGGCGACGTCGGCGGGCTGCTGTGGTGGCTGTTGCTGGCCGCACTCGGCGTCGCGCGCGTGAGCTATGTCGTGCGCTGGTGGAGCAGCTATCGCGCCCATCCCTTCGACATCATCAATGTCCGCGATGGTGGTTTCGACCTGGTTGCAGGCTTGCTGGCGCTTGCCGTCGGCGTGGCGCTGCTGGTGTGGCGCAAGCAGCGCTGGCGCGTGAACCTGCCAGCGTCGGTACTGGTCGGCGTGGCGACGTGGGCGCTGATTCTGGTCGCGGCGGCACGCTTGCAGGAGGCGGCACATTTACCCTTGCCGGCGCTGGAACTCGATGACGTCGATGGCCAGGTGGTGGCGCTCGACTCGCTGCGCGGCCAGCCGACGGTCATCAACCTGTGGGCGACCTGGTGCGAGCCGTGCCGTCGCGAGATGCCGGTGCTGGTCAAGACGCAGCAGAGCCGCTCTGATGTGCGCTTCGTTTTTGCCGATCAGGGCGAGTCGGCCATGGAGGTGCGTCGCTACCTGCGCGACAACGGCCTGGCTCCGCAGCATGTACTGATCGACACCAACAACCAGCTCAGCCTGTATTACAGCGCGCGCGGCTACCCCACAACCCTGTTCCTCGATGCCCAAGGCCAGCTTGTGGACACGCATGTCGGCGAGCTGTCCCACGCGACCCTGAACGATCGCCTGCAGCGTCTGCTTCCCGCGGCGCAACCCGATGGGGATTCTCCATGAGATTCGTTTTTGCCGGGGCCCTCGCGCTGCTGTTTGCCGCCGGGGCGATGGCCGCCGCTCTCCAATCCAGCGAATTGCCAGCCTCCGTCAAGGCGCTTGCCGCCAAGGGCGTGCACATCGACGGTTCCATGGCGGCACCGGCCGGGTTCCAGGGATATGTGGGTGAGCACAATGGCACCAAGATGCCAGTCTACCTGCTGCCGGACGGGAACCATGTGATGATCGGTTCACTGTTCGACGCGCAGGGCACAGACCTGACGTCAGTCGCCTTTCTCGAGGCGTCCGCGCCGGTCTACGGCAAGGCGGAGTGGCGAGAGCTGGAGCAATCGACCTGGATTGCCGAGGGTGCCACAAAGCCGAACCGCATCGTCTACGTGTTCACCGACACCGAATGCCCGTACTGCCATCGTCTGTGGCAGGAATCGCAGCCCCTGCTCAAGGACAGCAAGACCCAGGTACGCCACATCATCGTCGCCGTGATCTCAGCGAAGAGCGCGCCGCGCGCCGCGGCCATCCTGGCGAGCAAGGACCGATCCGCCGCCCTGCTGAAGCATGAGAACGACTTCGGCCACAGCCCGTTTCCCGACAGCGGGAAAGTCTCCGCCGAAGCTGGGCGCGCGCTCACCGCCAACGGCAACCTGATGCAGAAGCTCGGCATCTTCGGCACGCCGGCGCTCGTCTATCAGGATGCCGACGGCAAGGTGCGCGTGCAGTCCGGCGTCCCCGATCCGGCCACGCTGCGCAGGATCCTGCTCGGCGACTGAGTCCGGCGTGCCAGCCGCCTATGCTCACGCTGCGCGGCCCGGACGTGTCCAAAAAAGGTGTCATGAACAATTCCAGACACCACGTTCAATTTATTTCTGACACGAATGGCACTTCTTTAACAGCAATTCCCTCAAGGGTCGTCACTCCCGCGAGGCGCTTTTCAACAGCCGAACGGCCGGTCAAGCGGGAATCCAATGACTTCGGAGTTGTGAGGCAGAGTGAAACACCTTGGATCCCGCTTTCGCGGGGATGACGACGCTAAGGTAATTGCGCTTCATTTCTGACATCATTCTTTAGGCAGTAACCCGAAAGCCCAGGGCAAAAACATGATGCGCCTGGAGTTGACGGGAAGCCTCCCGGGAATTGTCAGATGTTGTCCTTGATGCTTGCAGACCCACCGTTGGTCTTCACAGACTCGATTCCAGCATCACGTGCCGCGATCGATGCGTACATCTGACTGGTGCCTATCACCTGGTGATTGGCGGCTTTGAGATTGAAGAAAGGCTTCCCACTGCTGGAATCCTTCTTCTCGTACCTCGAATCTTCAGCGCAGTTCTTTTGAACCGAGGCTATACCGTTCCGCGCCGAGCTTTCGGATTTGTACAGCTCACTGGTGAGGATGGTTTCTGCATTTGCGGCCTTCAGGACGAAGTGAAACTGACCGTTACTGCTTTTCTTCAGTTCATACCAACCAGCCATGACATGCTCCTGTATGAGTAACCGACGTACTTTCAACGACACCGAAAGCTCAGTAGACCTCAACTCTTCGCATATGCGGCGAATACTCGGCCTCTGACGACTTGGCGTCAAGCCGGCCAAACCATCGCCGATTCAATGTCTTGGCGGGTGAGGTCAGCGAAGCTCCTGGCTGAAACCCCGCACGACCGGGGGCTGCCCGTCGTCAGCGCGTATCCGCCAGAAAAATCGTCATCCAGATGGACGACATGGTTTCAGCGCAACTCCTGAAGGGCGAGCGCCAGCACCACGGCCGCGAACACGCCTGCGATGACATCGTCGATCATCACACCCATGCCGCCCTTGATCCGGCGATCGAACCAGCGGATCGGCCACGGTTTCCACACATCGAACAGGCGGAACAGGACGAAGCCCGCGGCGAGCATCCACCACTGGAAGCCGCTGGCAGGAAGCAGTGCGGGGATCAGCAGCGGGACCAGCGAAACCCACTGGCCGATGAACTCGTCCCACACCAGGCTGCGATGGTCGTCGACGCCGAGGGCGCGTCCGGCCACGTCGCAGGCCCACACGCCGATCACGAAACCGAACAGGAGCACGGCCAGATACATCCACAATGGCAGCTGGCGCAACAGCAACCACGGCAGCAAGGCGGCCAGCGAACCGAACGTGCCTTGCGCTACCGGCGTCAGGCCAGAGCCGAGCCCGCAGGCAAGCCAGCCGGCCGGCCGGGCGAGCAAGGCGCGGCGTTGCTCGGCGCTCAGGTGTTTCTTCGCGCTCATGCGAAATGTTCCCAGCCCGATGCGCCGCGCTCCAGCCAGGCCCCGTCATGGCCGCGCACGCGCACGCCCTCGCCTGCCACGATGCGACCGATTCGGGTCGCGCCACCACCGAGTCGGGACAGGTCGGCCTGCACCTGGGCTGCCTGGGCGGCCGGCACGCAGAAGCACAGTTCGTAATCGTCGCCGCCACTCAGCGCGAACTGCAACGCGGTGGTGTCGTCGTACAGGCCAAGCAGGGCCGACGAGCGCGGCAGCAGCGCGGCGTCGATCTCGGCGCCGACGCCGCTGTTGCTGCAGATATGGCCCAGGTCGGCGAGCAGGCCGTCGGACACGTCAATGCAGGCATGTGCCTGATCGCGCAGTGCGATGCCGGCGGCCAGGCGTGGCGTGGGGCGGCGAAGACGTTCGCTCAGGTACTCGCGCAGGCTGGCGCGCCCATCTTCGCCATGCGCTGGATGTTGCAACGCCTGCAAGCCGGCGGCCGCATCGCCGAGCGTACCGGTGACCAGCACGACGTCACCAACGCGCGCGCCGGAGCGGGCAAGCGCCTTGCCCTGCGGTACGAAGCCGTGCACGGCCACGCTGACTGCCAACGGCCCGCGCGTGGTGTCGCCGCCGACCAGGGCCAGTCGATGCGGCTGCGCCAGCAGGGCAAAGCCCTCGATGAAACCTTCGACGAAGGCGCGGTCGGCTTGCGGCAGGGTCAGGCTCAGCAAGGCCCAGGCCGGACTGGCGCCCATCGCGGCGAGATCGGACAGATTCACCGCCAGCGCCTTCCAGCCGATGTCAGCCGCGGCGGTGCCACGCGGGAAATGCACGCCCTCGACCAGGGTGTCGATGGCCACCACCAGGTCCTTTCCGGCCGGCACGGCCAGCACGGCGGCATCGTCGCCGATGCCCAGGCGCACATCGTCGCGCGGCTGCGCGGTGCTTTGGCGGATCAGTTCGATCAGGTCGAATTCCATGGCGTCGCTCACATCGGTTGCGAGAGTGAAGCTGGCGGTCAGCAGGTAAAAAGCAGCACGGGATCGCCCATGTACGTGGTTTGCTCGCGCAGGGTGAAACCGGCTTTGGTGGCAACGCGAATCGAGGCGGCGTTCTCCGGCGCGATGATGCACGCCGCCGTATGCTCGCCCAGATGCGCGCGTCCCCACGCCATGACCGCCGCCAGCGCCTCGCTGGCATAGCCCTTGCCGTGGCTGTCCCCAGCCAGCACCCAGCCAAGTTCAGGCATGCCATCCAGTGAGGGTGTGATGTTGCGCTTGAAATCCGCGTAGCCGATGTCGCCGATGCACCGGCCGCTGGATTTTTCCTCGATCGCCCAATAACCGTAGCCCAGCACGCACCACAGGCCCGGATAGCGCAGCAAACGCAACCATGCTTCCTGCGCCGTGGATGGGCGCCCGCCGATGTAACGGACTACGATCGGGTCCGACCAGATCGCCAGCAAGGCTGCGTGATCTTCGGCGCGATGCCCGCGCAGGCGCAGGCGCGATGTCTCGATCACGGGGACCGGATCGCTGGGTCCGGACGCGGTGCCGGACCGCTGCATCAGCCGCGCTTCTCGACCGCGCGCAGTTCGGCGGCCAGCTTGTCCAGCACGCCGTTGACGTAGCTGTGGCCGTGATCGGCACCGAAGCGCTTGGTCACTTCGATCGCCTCGTTGAGCACGACCCGGTAGGGTACGTCGGGGCGGTAGGACAACTCGTAGGCGGCCAGCCGCAGCACGGCCCGCTCGATCGGGTCGACTTGCGCCACTTCGCGATCGAGATGCGGGCGCAGGCAGGCATCGAGCGCATCGGTATGCTTGTCCACGCCGTGCAGCAGATCCTCGAAGTATTCGAGGTCGGCCACCTCCATGTCCTGCTCGTGGCGGAACTGCTCGATGACGGCGTTCATGGCGCTGCCGCTGAGTTGCCACGCGTACAGCGCCTGCAGCGCACGGCGGCGGGCGCGCGAACGCGCCTGCAGGTCGAGGCCATGCACCGGCTGGGCCATCAGAGCTTCCCGTACAGGCTGACCATTTCCAGCGCGGCCAGCGCCGCGTCGGCGCCCTTGTTGCCGGCCTTGGTGCCTGCGCGTTCGATCGCCTGCTCGATGCTGTCGGTGGTCAGCACGCCGAATGCCACCGGTACGCCGGAACTGGCCGCCGCCTGGGCCAGGCCCTTGGCGCATTCGCCGGCAACGTAGTCGAAGTGCGGAGTGGCGCCACGAATCACCGCGCCCAGCGCGATCACCGCGGCGTACTTGCCGGAATGGGCCAGCTTGTGCGCGACAAGGGCGATTTCCCACGCACCAGGTACGCGGATCAGGTCGATCGCCTCGTCCTTCACGCCGTGGCGCACCAGCACGTCGCGCGCACCGGCCACCAGCGGTTCGACGACGAATCCGTTGAAGCGGCCGGCGACGATCGCAAACCGGCCCTTGGGCGTGGCGAAATCGCCTTCGATGGTCTTCATGATCTGTTTCCTGGGAGCGAGCCTTGCGGACCGGGTATTTTACGGGTTTTCGGCGATGCTGACCGGAACAACGTCTTTGAGGTACGGATAGCCGCTGACTTCCACCCGCGCCGCGTGGCCGTCGACACGCAGCCGCGCGGGGGCGCCGAACGGCAGGGTGAGCTGCTGGCCGGCGTGGCCATGTGGCAGGCCATCGACCACGGGGATGCCCGCCACGGCACGGATCTGGGCGAACGCCGCGGCCAGGTCGTAGCCGTTGTCGCGAGCGCCGGGCTCGCACTGGCTGAAGGTGCCCAGCAGCAGCGCCTGCTGCCGGCCCAGCACGCCGGACAGGTGCAACTGGTAGAGCATGCGCTCGACCCGGTACGGCGCTTCGCAGATATCCTCGACAAACAGGATGCCGCCATCGACTGCGGGAAAATACGGCGTGCCGAGCAGGCTGCACAGCACGGCAAGATTGCCGCCCCACAGCGGGCCACCCAGGTCGAGGGCTAGTTCGGTACTGCTACGCCACGCCACGCTCGTCGCGGGCGATGTCAGCGTGGTCCAGAACTGCTGCCAGCTGAACTCGCTGGGTGATTCGGCGCCCAGCTCCGCCAGCAACGGCCCACTGAATGTACACAGGCCGCTCCTGGCATACAGCGCCAATTGCAGCGTGGTGAAGTCGCTGTGGCCGACCAGGGCCAGCGGCGCCAGGTGCAGGCGCTCGCGCAAGGCGGCGTAATCCAGATACGGCAACAGCCGCGCCGCGCCGTAGCCACCGCGCGTGACCAGCGCGATATCCGGCAGGGTATCCAGCCTCGCCAGTGTGTTGATGTCCCCTGCCCGCTCGGCATCGCTGCCGGCGAAACGCAGCTCGGCACGCTCAAGCACTTCGAGGCCATCCACAGTGCAACCGGCCTTACGCAGTCGAGCCACGCCACGCTGCATGGCTGCGGGATCGTGCGCATGGCCGGAAGGGGCGATCAGGCGAATTCGGGCTCGGTGCATGGGCGACTCTGGTCGATCGGCACAGGGCGCATCGACTCGCGCCAGGAAGGCTGCTGAGTATGCCGCGGCCAGGGTGCCGATGGCATGGCGCGGCCGGGCGCTTTCAGTGCCTTCAGCAGGGGACTGCCAAGGGATCGTCGGGCTGATCGCCGATTTCCTCGATAGCCTGGCGCGCCTCACTGAGCGTGGCCTCGACTTCGCGCACGATCTCCTGGGCCCGCGCCAGGCTCGATTCGGGCACCATCACCGCGAGGTAGTCCATCGCCGGCAACTGGCCCACACCGCCGGTAAGGTACTCACCGGCGATGAAAGCCGGGATGTCGCCGGCCTCCAGCGCATCCTTGACCAGATGGGCATCAAACAGGTTTTCGGCTCGATAGATGATACGCATGACAAGCAAGCTAACCCGCAGCGCCCCGCGGGGCAAGCGCGGACGCGGCGCCGCAGCGCTGCGCCCGAGTCAGGCGACAGGGTAAACTTGGTGGTTCCCACCACTGCGCCCGAGCGCCAGCCGATGCCGACCGACCGTCCCGCCTCAGAATCCGCCCTGCCTGCCGGCGCCAGCGCGCCCCAGGATTTCATCCGGCAGATCGTGCGTGACGACCTGGCCTCGGGCAAGCACACCGCAATCCACACCCGTTTTCCGCCGGAGCCGAACGGCTACCTGCACATCGGCCACGCCAAGGCGATCTGCCTCAGCTTCGGCATCGCCAGGGAGTTCGAGGGCTGGTGCAACCTGCGCCTGGACGACACCAACCCGGGCAAGGAAACCCCCGAGTTCGTCGAGGGCATCAAGGAGGACGTGCGCTGGCTCGGCTTCGAGTGGCATGAACTGCGCCATGCCTCGGATTATTTCGAGGTGTTCTACCGCGCTGCGCTCAAGCTGATCGAGGACGGCAAGGCCTACGTGGACGACCTTGATGCCGATGAAATGCGCGAGTATCGCGGCACGCTCACCGAACCCGGGCGCAACTCGCCGTATCGCGAACGCGCGATCACGGAGAACCTCGACTTGTTCAAGCGGATGCGCGCCGGTGAATTCGCCGACGGCAGCAAGACCCTGCGCGCGAAGATCGACATGACCGCGGGAAACATGAACATGCGCGACCCGGCGCTCTACCGCATCCGCAAGGTCAGCCATCAGAACACCGGCGACGCTTGGCCGATCTACCCGATGTACGACATCGCGCACGCGCTGTCGGATGCGATGGAGGGCATCACCCATTCGCTGTGCACGCTGGAGTTCGAGGATCACCGCCCGCTCTACGACTGGTGCGTGGACAACGTCGATCTGCCGGCCCATCCGGAGCTGTGGCAGTCGGTGGTCGATGCCGGACTGGAGGCAAAGCCGGCCAAGCCGCGCCAGATCGAGTTCTCGCGGCTAAACCTGAGCTACTGCATCACCAGCAAGCGCAAGCTGGCGCAGCTGGTGAGCGAGGGCCATGTGGACGGCTGGGACGACCCGCGCATGAATACCTTGCGCGGCCTGCGTCGACGCGGCTTCACGCCGGCCGGACTACGCCTGTTCATCGAGCGCGTGGGCGTGAGCAAGCAGAACAGCGTGATCGATTACGCGGTGCTGGAAGGCTGCATCCGCGAAGATCTGGACGCCAGCGCCGCGCGCCGCATGGCGGTGCTCGACCCGCTCAAGCTGGTGCTGACCAACCTGCCCGAGGACCACGAGGAAACCCTGACCTTTCCCAACCATCCCAAGAACGAGAGCTTTGGCACGCGCGAGGTGCCGTTCGCACGTGAGGTATGGATCGAGCGTGACGACTTCGCCGAGGTGCCGCCGAAGGGATTCCATCGATTGAAGCCCGATGGCGAGGCGCGCCTGCGCGGCGTCGGCATCGTGAAGTGCACCGACATCGTCAAGGATGCTGATGGCCAGGTGGTTGAGCTGCACGGCACGCTCGATCCGGAAACCCGCCACGGCCTGCCCGGCGCCGATCGCAAGGTAAAGGGCACGCTCCACTGGGTCAGCGCGCAGCACGCGGTGGCCGTTGAAGTGCGTCTCTACGATCGCCAGTTCAGCGTGCCTGCGCCGGACAGCGAGGAAGACGGCAAGAGCTGGCTGGAGCAGATCAACCCCGACGCCAAGCGGGTGGTGACGGGCTGGCTGGAACCGGCCGCCGCCGGGGTCGATCCGGAGCAGCGCTTCCAGTTCGAGCGGCTGGGCTATTTCGTGGCCGACCGGGTCGATCATCGCGCCGACGCACCCGTGTTCAACCGCACCGTGACCTTGCGGGATGTATGGGCCAGGGCCGCCGGCCGGTAAACGGAGGAAACCATGCTGCCCCTGCAGATCCACCTGACCCTGCCGCCCTGGATCGGCGATGTCGCCGACACCAACAAGCGTTATCACAGCGACGAGGAACGCGTCGGCGTGGCGATCGAACTGTCGCGGCAGAACGTGGAACGCGGTGGCGGCGGACCGTTTGGCGCCGCGGTGTTCAACAGCCACAGTGGCCGGCTGGTCGCAGTCGGCGTGAACCGGGTGCTGCCGCAGAACTGTTCGGTCGCGCATGCGGAAATGATGGGGATCATGATTGCCCAGCAGCGGCTCGGCCGGCACCGGCTGAACGAAGACGGCGGTCACTACGTACTGGCCGCCAGCTCACAACCGTGCTGCCAGTGCTACGGCGCCATCGTGTGGGCCGGCATCGATGAACTGCTGATCGGCGCGCATACGGAGGATGTCGAGGAACTCACCGAGTTCGACGAGGGTCCGCTGCCGGCCGACTGGATCGGCGAACTCACGCGCCGCAACATTGCCGTGCGCCGCGACATTCTGCGCGAGAGAGCGCGCGCGGTACTCGCCACCTACGGCGCCAGCGGCACACCGTATTGAGCCGCTGGCGCGCCGCGCTGCCGCTGATCCTGCTGTTGCTGGCAGGCATCGCGCTGCTCGCCTCCGGCTCGCTCCACGCCCTGACCCCGCACGAGCTGCTTGTCCACCAGGCCGAGCTGCACGCGCAGATCGCGCTGCATCCCTGGCTGACCCGGCTGGCCTATATCGGCCTGCTGACCCTGAGCGTGGCCACCGGCATCCCCGGCACCATCGTGATCATTCTCGCCGGTGGCTTCGCCTTCGGCGTGGTCGACGCCACCATGACCTCGTCGGTGGGGCTCATCCTCGGCGCGCTGATCCTGTACCTGGCCAGCCGCTATGCGTTCGGGGCCGGCGGCGGCCAGCCACCAGCGCTGGTGGCGCGACTGCACCAGGGCTACGAGCGGCATCCGGTCAGCTACACCCTGTTCCTGCGCTTCGTGCCGATAGTGCCGTTCGGCGCGGTCACGGTGGCCCTGGCCTGGTTGCGTTGCCCGCTGTGGCTGTTCCTTGGCGCCAGCTGGCTGGGCGGCACCGTGTCGCTGATCTTCGAAACCTCGGTCGGCGCCGGACTGGGCGATGCGATGAGCCGGGGCGGTACTTTCGGCGCCGGCATGTTCATGCACCCTGACGTTTTGCTGCCGTTGGGCGCGATTGCCTTGCTCGCACTGCTGCCGCTGTTGCTCGAACGGCTGGTCAGGCGGCGCCGCCGAACCCTCAAATGAGGTCGAGCCGGTTCCGGGTAGCTGTCAATTCAAGCTTTTAGCGCTAGTGTTGTGCTCCATGCGGGGGCAACGGCGCGGGGCGCGGGCGTGGCGCCTCCGAGCCGGGCCCAACGTGTCGGTGATGGGCGATCCGATGGGGGTACGTGGGCTATGGATCTGGCGGGAAATTCTTGGCCGGCGAGGCTGTGGCAACATGCCTCGCTGATGCAGCGGATGGCCTTCGTCGCCCTGGTGCCGACGCTGATCACCGCGGGCTTGCTGGTGACCTTGCTGACCCAGCGCCAACTGGCCAGCCTGCGCCAGATGGCCCAGACCAACGCCGATGCCATCGCCACGCAGACCGCCTCGGTCTCGGTACAGCCATTGCGGTCGATGCGCCTGCGCGAGTTGCTGCGGATCGCTGACTCGATCGGCGAGCTCCCGCACGTGACGCGGGTGCAGATCCGCACGGCTGACGGACAGATTCTCGCCGACCATCGCGCCCCCGGCAACAACGAGCATGACGTGATGAGCGTGGTGCGCGAGGTGGTCGACACCCAACAGGCCACACCCGAGGTGCTGGGTTCCGTGCTGGTCGACGTCAGCCTGCGCGACGCGATCGCCGCGCAGCGTGCCGGCCTGCGCTACGCACTGATTGCCCTGCTGTTGAGCCTGCTGGTGGTCGGCGTGATCGGCTGGCAAGTCGCGCGCTGGATCAGCGCGCCACTGCGCCACCTGGTCGCGGCAGTGCGGCAACTCGGAGGCGGCGATCAGCCTGTGCGCGTGGCCGTGACCGACCATACCGAGATCGGCGAGCTGCAGCGCGGGTTCAATCATGCCGCTGCGGCGCTGTTCGACAGCCGGCGCAGCATGCAGTCCCAAATCGAGCAGGCCACGCAGGAGCTGGCGCAGAAGAATGCCGCGCTGGAAGCGGCCAGCGTGACCCGCTCGCGCTTCCTGGCTGCGGCCTCGCACGACCTGCGCCAGCCGCTGTATGCGCTGACCCTGTTTTCGGCCGCGCTGGCCGTGGACGAGCACGATCTGCAGCGGCTGGACCGGATCGCCCACATCCAGGAATGTGTGCAATCGCTCGACCACCTGTTTGGCGAGCTGCTCGACCTGTCGCGGTTGGAGACCGGCGCCGTCCAGGTCGAGATCAGCGAGTTCCCGCTCGACCGGGTATTTGCCGAAGTCCATCGCAACTTCAGCATGGTGGCCGAACAGCGCGGGCTGGAACTGAAGCTTCAGTCGACCCGGCGCTGGGTACGTGCCGACCGCGTGATGCTGCTGCGCATACTCAACAACCTGGTCAGCAATGCCCTGCGCTTCACCCACCACGGCGGCGCCCTTATCGGTGTCCGGCACCACGGCATCGATCAGGTGCGCATCGAGGTGTGGGACACCGGTAGTGGCATTGCACCGGAATATCTGTCCAGCGTATTCGAGGAGTTCTACCGCATCGACGACCATGCCGGCACGGGGCTCGAAGACGGCTCGCATTCGGGCCTGGGCCTGGGCCTGGCCACGGTGCAACGGCTGGCACAATTGCTCGACACCACGGTGGAAGCAAAATCACAGCCAGGCCGGGGCAGCGTGTTCCATTTCGCATTGCCTCTGGCCAGCGTACGCACGTTGCCTGCGCCGCCCGAAGATGACGCCCCCGGTGATCTGACGGGTCGGCGGGTGCTGGTGCTGGACGACGACCCGGCGATTCTTTCCGGCGTCCGCTTCCTGCTGCGCAGCTGGGGCTGCGACGTGGCGGTCGCCGAGGATCGCCAGCAGGCGCTGGAGGCCATCGAGAACTGGCCGGCACCGGTCGACATCGTGATCTGCGACCTGCAACTGCGTTCGGGCGAACGCGGCCCCGATATCTTCGCCGCGCTCGATGTCCTCTACGAGCGCGATGGCGAGGCGCGGTTTGCGCGCCTGCTGGTTACCGGCGAGACCCGTGCCGACCGCCTGCAAGATGTGATCGCCAGAAAAATACCCTTGCTGTACAAGCCGGTGTCGCCGCAGCACTTGCGCAGCGCGATGCTGGCTGCCCTGGCCGCCGTCCGCGACAGCGCCTGACATCGCCCGGATGGCATCCAGGCAAACCTGGATCGATAAAAAAGGGCGCCGTACGGGCACCCAGGTGACTGGTGGGTCGTCCGGGACTCGAACCCGGGACCAATAGATTAAAAGTCTACTGCTCTACCAACTGAGCTAACGACCCGACACCGCACAACAGGCCTGGCAAACCCAGGCCAAGCCGACGATTTTACGGGGTGCGCCACGAGCGCACAAGCAAGTGCTCAAACGTAACGGGTGGGATCGGCCATGCCCGCCTCGCGGAAACCCTGGGCGCGCAACCGGCAGGCATCGCAATGGCGGCACGCTCGACCTTCGTCATCGGCCTGGTAACAGCTGACCGTGGCCGAGAAGTCCACGCCAAGGCGTTGGCCTTCGCGGGCGATATCGGCCTTGCCCAGATGCATCAGCGGTGCGTGGATGCGGATGCCAGCGCCCTCGACACCTGCCTTGGTCGCGAGATTGGCCAACTGCTCGAACGCCTCGATGAAGGGCGGACGGCAATCCGGATAACCCGAATAGTCGACCGCATTGACCCCGCACCAGATGTCGCTGGAACCAAGCACCTCGGCCCAGCCCAGCGCGATCGACAACATGATCGTGTTGCGCGCCGGCACATAGGTCACCGGGATGTCATTGCCATTGGACGCATCGAGCGGCACATCGATATCGGCCGTGAGTGCCGAGCCGCCGATGCTGCGCAGGTCGATCGCGACGGTCTTGTGTTCGACCGCACCCAGCATGGCCGCGACACGATCGGACGCCGCCAGCTCGGAGCTGTGACGCTGGCCATAGGCCACGCTCAGCGCATGCACCTGATAATCCTGCTCCCGCGCCAGGGCGATGGTGACAGCGGAGTCCATGCCGCCCGATACCAGTACGACAGCCTTGCGCAATATTTTTCCTGACATGACTTGTTCCACACAGGTGCGCGGTCACCAGCCGCGTGACAGAGGTGAGCGGAGAGGGGGTGAGCCACGAGAAAAGTGGTTCGCCGCTACTCGCCTTCGCCCCTCGCCTCAATGCCCCGGGGCATCGTTCCACAGCAGCTTGTGCAACTGCAGCTGGAAACGCACCGGCAGCTTGTCGGCGATGATCCACTCGGCCAGATCGCGCGGTTGCAGCGCACCATGCACGGGCGAAAACCACACCATGCAGCGATCGACCAAGGCGTGTTCGGCCAGCACTGCACACGCCCATTCGTAGTCGGCGCGGCCGGCAAGGACAATCTTGATCTGATCATGCGGCAGCAGGTGGTCGAGGTTCGACCACAGGTTGCGCTGGCTTTCACCCGAACCCGGGGCCTTGAGATCCATCACCTTGTGCACGCGTCGATCCACCGCCGAAACATCGAGCGCCCCCGAGGTCTCCAGCGACACCTCATAACCGGCGTCGCACAGCTTGCGCAGCAGGATCAGGCAGCGTTTCTGCGCCAAGGGCTCGCCACCGGTGACGCAGACATGCCTCGCGCCATGCGTGGCAATCTCGGCCAGGATGTCGTCGATCGCATGCCAGCCACCACCGTGGAACGCGTATTCGGTATCGCACCACACACAGCGCAACGGGCAACCGGTGAGCCGCACGAACACGGTGCGCCAGCCGATGGCGTCGGCCTCGCCCTGGATCGAGTGGAAGATCTCGGTAATGCGCAGCCGCTCGGCAACCGCCGTGACAGGCGTGCTTGACGCCACGCGTGCGTCATCGCCACTCATGCCGACCTCAGTTGCCGGACTGGGTTTGCAGACGCTGCAGGCGCTCCTGCGCCAGGCTCGCCGAATCCGAACCCGGATACTTGGCAATGACCTGCTTCAACGTGGTCTTGGCGGCGGCAATCTGCTTGAGCTCGATCTGGCAATAGCCGACCTTGAGCAGCCCATCGGGCAGCTTGTCGCTGTGCGGGAACTGGTCGACCAGTTGCTTGAACGCGTCCAGTGCCACCGAATAGTTGGTGGTGACGAAATAAGATTGCCCCAACCAGTACCAGGCATTGGGTACCAAGGGGTGATTCGGGTATTGCTGGATGAAACTGCGGAACTCGCGCGAGGCCGCCACATAATTGCCTGCACGGATCGACTGAAATGCGGTGTCATAAACCGCCTGGGCAGCTGCCGGGTCGGCACTGTCGCTGCCGGCGGCCGTAGCAGGTTGGTTCGACGTAGCGTTGCCGCTTGCAGCAACTGCGGCCGTCACTGCTGGACTCGCAGAGGGCGTCTGCGGGGCGCCCGCACCAACGCCTTCGAGCCGCGCGAGGCGAGCATCGAGGTCGGCGTACTGGGCCTTGTTCTTGTCGTCGAGTACTTGCAATTGATGCTGCAGCTCCTCGACCTGCCCCTGCAACTGCCGCATCTGGTCGCCCAACTGCTGGATCTGGTTGACCAGGCCGGTGCCACTCTGATCGCGACTCTGCGCTTGCTGCTCCAGCCGCGTGACGCGGTCGGCCAGGCTCAGCCGGGAATCCTGGGCAAGTACCGGAAACGCAAACAGCATGGCGGACGCAACTGCGCCCGCCATGCCGAACCTGGCTGCAAAACCGTTAGCCAGTTGCTTCATCAATCACTGCGCCGTGTAGACGATGTCGACACGACGGTTCTTGCTCCAGCAATCCTCGTTGTGCTCACGGCAGACCGGCTTTTCCTTGCCGTAGCTGATCACTTCCATCTGGCTCGCCGAGCCACCATTGGCCTGCAACGCGCTACCTACCGCATTGCCACGACGCTCGCCCAGGCCCAGGTTGTATTCGCGGGTGCCGCGCTCATCGGCATTGCCTTCCAGGCGCAGCTGGGCACTCGGGCGATCCTGTAGATACTTGGCGTGGCACGCCATGATCTCCTGGAACTCCGGCTTGATCTCGGACTTGTCGAAATCGAAATACACGACGCGCTGACGCAGGCAGGCATCGGTATCGAGATCGGCAGGAGTGTACTTGCCATCGGACACGGGAGCTACCGGAGGCGGCGCGGTCTGTTCCACCGGCGGCTGCGGCTTGACTTCCTGTTTCTTGCTGCAAGCGGCTGCGCCCACGCAGAGCAGGGCAACCAGGGCAATGCGAACGGTTTTGTTCATGGTGACGTTCCTTATAACGAGTTGAGTTCCGACAAACAGATGACGACGGGAGGTAACATGACATTATCCGCCGGTTGACCGGCTGTTATTCTGACATCTGAAAGATCGACGATGCGTGACGCTGCATGGTCGCTCTGACTGGCAAGGCCGCAACAAGCGCGCCCCCGCCGGAAACCGAGACGCACCGATGGCGTCGTTCGGGCCCGTTCCATGGGCATCATGCCGCTACACAGTTTGCTGTATGGCGACACACAAAAAAACTCAGGGCTCCCGGTAAGGCCCCCAGGCGGGTTCCTGGACGTTGCCCTCGGCGAGCCTGAGACGCTCTCGAACCAGTCCATCGCTGGACACCGCATACAACACTCCACGAACACCTTCGGTGGCAGAGTAAAGCAACATGCTTGCGTTCGGCGCGAAGCTGACTGAGTCGTCGAGCGGGCCGGGAGAGATAAAGCGCTGCTGCCCGCCCAGGCTCTGATCCTGAATAGCAATACGATACACGTTCCCGCTGCCCTGCACCATCGCGATCTGCTTGCCGTCGTAGCTCACCGAAGCCTTGGCGTTGTACTGCCCCTGGAAGGTGATTCGCTGGGGCGTGCCCCCGGTCGTCGAAACCTGATAGATCTGCGGCCGGCCGGAACGGTCCGAGGTGAAATAGACGCTCTGAGCGTCAGGTGCCCACTGCGGCTCGGTATCGATCGCCAGGCTGTGGGTCAGGCGGGTCTCCTGGTGGCTGGCCAGGTCAATCACGAAGATTTCCGGGTTGCCCACATAGGACAACGCCACCGCCAGCTTCTTGCCGTCCGGCGACCACGCCGGCGCGCCGTTGATGCCCTTGCGCGCAGAGACGAGCTGGCGCGCACCGGTGAGGATGTTCTGGATGCGGATCGAGGAATTGCCGTCTTCGAACGAGACGTAGGCGATGCGGGAACCGTCTGGCGACCACGACGGGGACAGCAACGACTCGCGCGAGCGCACTGCCACCTGCGGGTTGTAGCCATCCGAGTCGGCCACGATCAGCGAATAGGTCGTGTTGTTGCCCATGCCCACCGCGGTGATATACGCGACGCGGGTCCAGAACGCGCCGCGCACGCCGGTGATCTTCTCGTACACCTTGTCAGCCATCCGGTGCGCCACGCTGCGCAGGTCGGCGGCCGGGGTGGTGAAGGTGCCTCCAAGCAGTTGCTGCTGCTTGTTGACGTCCCACAGTTCATAGGTCGCGTTGAGCGTGCCGTTGCCGGCATCACTGATGCGCCCGACCACGATGTAGTCCTGCTTGAGCAATCGCCAGGTGGCGAACTTGATCTCCGAACCTTGCGACGGGGTCTCGACGATGTCGCTTTTGGCCAACGAGCGGAACCTGCCGGAGCGGTTGAAGTCGTTGCTCATCACCGCGGACACGTCGGTCGACAGCGGCGTTCCGCCCTGCTGCGCGAACGGCACCACCACGATCGGGGTGGCCGTCTTGACGCCGCCCACGATGTCCACCGTCAGTGGCGACTGCGCGAGGGCGGGGCCGCCAAGCAAGCCCAACGCAGCCAGCAGGAGGAAGACAATACCGAGACTGGACTTTCGTATGGGCTTGATCATTGCGGCCTGAAGATGAGGTTGAGTTCGCGCCTATACACGCTTTCGAAACCCTTGTACGGCAAAGTTTTGGTTCGCAATACGGCGTTCTCGAGCGAACGCCTGCCGGCTTCGTCATACGGGCAACTGGGGTCGACGGTGGCGCTCAGGACGTCACCGCCGGGTGATTGCACGATGTGAACTTCGCACGGAACATCGGGCATGTTATCCGGACGCAGCCAGTTCGGTGTGACCGCATTCTGAATGGCTGCCTTATATTCGTCGGCCAGGTTGCTGTTCGGGCTGTTGGTGCCGGTCTGACGCTGGGCTGCAGCCGGCAGGTTCTGCTGGCCATCCTCCTGGGCGTTCTTGAGGTCTTCCATCTGCTGTTTGGCCTGCCTGGCCTTGCTGTCCAGCTGCTTCGTCTGGGCCGAGGCGGCCGCCATCTTGGCGAAGATCGCATCGATCTTCTTCTTTTCCTCTTCCTTCTTTTTCTCTGCCTGGGCGTTGAGCTCGGACTGGCGCTGGCGCTCTTTTTCTTCCTGCAGCTTCTTGGCCTGCTCGGCTTTCAGCGCAGCATCCTCAACCACACGCTCCTGATCGACCGTATCCGGGTGCTTCGGCGGGGGTGGCAACTGGTTGACCGCCGGCTTTTCCGGCGGCGGCGGCGTGGGCGGCGTCACGCTGGGTGGCGGCGGCACCGTGTTGGGCACCGGCTTGACCTTGACGGCCTTGGGAGGAGGACTACCGGTGGGACCGATCAGGGTGGCCTCGATGATCGGACCTTGCAGTTCCAGCGGCTTGGCGCAGGTAATCGGGTTCATCCACGACGGTAGGTGCAACGCGTTGAAGAAGTTCTCGTAGGTCGAACACGGCAACACCGCGAGGAACAGGAACCCCACGATGCCGATGTGCAAGACGGCGGATAGTACGACCGCCTTCGGCGTCGCCCTACTTTCGTCCATGGATCGTGCTCTTGCCCTGGTCATCCACGGGGCCGGGCTGGCCCATCAGGCCGACCTTGGCAACGCCGGCGGCCTGCAGATCGGCCAGCACCTTGAATACACCGCCATAGGTGCCGCGCTCGTCACCGCCAACCAGCACGTTGACCTCGGGGTTCTCGCGCACGAAGGCGCCCACCTTGAGCTTGAGCGCGTCCTCGTCGACCAGCTCCCGCTTCGCCCCGCTCAGGGTCAGGTACAGCTGGCCGTCCTGCAGCACCGAGACCAGTACCGGATTCTTCTTCGCCTGCAGCGACTTGGCACTGGATTGGGGCAACTGCACGTCGACGCTGTTGTTGAGCATCGGCGTGGTCACCATGAAGATGATCAACAGCACCAGCATCACGTCGATGTACGGCACCACGTTGATCTCGGATTTGAGCTTGTAGCGCTTTTGGCGTCCGGAGGTTCGCATGGCTGCTGCTCCGCTCAGGCTGCGTCGTCGGTCTGGATCTGCCGCTGCAGGACGGAGGAAAACTCCTCCTGGAACACGTCATAGCGCGAGGCGATGCGCTCGACCTTGGTGGCGTAGCGGTTGTACGCCCACTGCGCCGGGATCGCCGCGAACAGGCCCATGGCGGTGGCGATCAGCGCCTCGGAGATGTGCGGCGCGACCACCGCGATGGTGACGTCCTTCATGTCGCCCAGGCCCTGGAACGCGCCCATGATGCCCCACACCGTGCCGAACAGACCCACGTAGGGGCTGATCGAACCGACGTTGGCGAGAAACTCCAGGTTGCGTTCGAGCAGACCGACCTCGCGCGTACCAGCCACCTGCATGGCGCGTTCGGAGCTTTCGATCGCGGCGCGCGGATCATGCGTCTTGCGCTGGCGCTGGCGGGCGAACTCGCGGAAGCCGGACTCGAAGATGTTCTCGATGCCGCCGCTGTCGCCGTCGCGGTGACTTACCTCGCGGAACAACTGGGCCAGGTCGCCGCCGGACCAGAAGCGCTCCTCGAATGCCTCGGCATCCTCCAGCGCCGCCCGGGTCTGGGTGTATTTGCGGATGATGATCACCCACGACAGGAACGAGAACACCAGCAGGATAAGCAGCACCAGCTGCACCGGCAGGCTCGACTCCGCGACCAGCGTGAAAACGTTCAGTCCACCATTCATTGATTGCAGGTTCTCCGCGGGGTTGGCCTGGATTGATCCAGGGTATGGGGTTGCGGGATCAGCTCGGTCGGTATCGGTGCCGGCCGCATGCGCGCAAGATCCACGCAGGCGACCCGCACGCTGGCGCGGATCAGGCAATTGCCGTCCGCCCTGGTGACCGTCTGGGCGAACAGGATACTGGCAGCACGCCACGCCGTGACTTCCACCGTTACCGACAGTTCATCATCCAGCAGGGCTGGCTTGAGGAAGTCGATCTGCATGTCGCGCACCATGAAGGCCAGTCCGGTCGCCTGCTTGAACGCCATCTGGTCGACCCCGAGCGCCCGCATCCACTCGCTGCGGGCACGCTCCATGAAGCGCAGATAGCCGGCGTGATAGACCACCCCGCCGGCGTCGGTGTCTTCCCAGTAGACCCGCACGGGCCAGTGGAACGGGGTCTGTGCTTGTGTGGGGGTTGCGGTCATGGATGTGCGAGAGACGAGGGGCGAGTCGCGAGGGCGCCAGGAACGGACATTCGGCAAGACGACGCTTCAGGTGAAAGCATAGAGCAAGCTACCGGGCGATGCCTTCGCTACTCGTCTGTCGTCCCTGCGTTCTCACTGGAAAACAGATCTGCAGCCTGTACCTGACGCGGCGGCACCAGCCCGAGGTAGCGCCAACCCTTGGTGCTGATCATGCGACCGCGCGCCGTACGCACCAGGTACCCCTGCTGGATCAGGTACGGTTCGACCACATCCTCCAGGGTGCCGCGATCCTCGCTCAGTGCGGCAGCCAGGGATTCCACGCCCACCGGGCCACCATCGAAGTTCTCCACGATCAGGCCGAGCAGGCGCCGGTCCAGTTCGTCGAATCCTTGCGGATCGATCTTCAGCATGTCCAGCGCGGCTTGCGCCGCCGCCAGCGTGATCTCGCCGTCTGCGCGCACCTCCGCATAGTCGCGCACCCGGCGCAGCAGGCGGTTGGCAATGCGCGGGGTGCCGCGCGAACGGCGGGCGATCTCCTGCGCCCCTTCCGGCGCGCACACGATGCCGAGGATGCGCGCCGCGCGCCGCACGATCGCGGTGAGCTCCTCGGCGGTATAGAACTCCAGCCGCTGCACGATCCCGAAACGGTCGCGCAACGGAGCGGTAAGCATGCCGGCGCGGGTGGTTGCGCCGATCAGGGTGAACGGCGGCAGATCCAGCTTGATCGAGCGCGCCGCTGGCCCCTCGCCGATCATGATGTCGATCTGGAAATCCTCCATCGCCGGATAGAGCACCTCCTCGACCACCGGCGACAGGCGATGGATCTCGTCGACGAACAGCACGTCATTCGCCTCCAGGTTGGTCAGCAAGGCGGCCAGGTCACCGGCACGCTCCAGCACCGGGCCGGAGGTGGAGCGCAGGTTGACGCCCAGCTCGTTGGCGATCACGTGCGACAGCGTGGTCTTGCCCAAGCCCGGCGGACCGAAGATCAGCACATGGTCCAGCGCACCACCGCGCTTTGTCGCGGCCTCGATGTAGATCGACAACTGCTCGCGCACCGCCTGCTGGCCCAGGTACTCGGCCAACCGCTTGGGCCGGATGGTGGCTTCCAGTGCGTCGTCGTCGAGCTGGGCGGCGGCGGTGATGATGCGGGGTTCAGTCATGGGGGGCGGAAATGAGGAATTGGGAATCGGAAAACTTCCAAGTCCGGGCGATTCTACTATTCCCTATTCCCTATTCCCCATTCCCGCCAATTCAGATCTCCACCTGCGCCCCCAGCTCGATCAGCCGGTTGCCGGGAATCTGGAAGAATGCGGTGGCGGGCAGCGCGTTGCGGGCCATGAAGGCGAACAGCTTGTCGCGCCAGCGCGCCATGCCGGGACGACGCTCGTTGGAGACGATGCTTTCGCGCGACAGGAAGAACGTGGTGTCCATCATGTCAAAGCCCAGGCCCTCGCGCGTACATCTCGACAAGGCCAGCGGGATGTTGGGATCCTCGGCGAAACCGAAGCGCAATTCCAGGCTGTAGAAATCGCCGTTCATCGGAGTGATCTGGATGCGTTCCTCGGCCTCCGCCACCGGCGTCTCGAGTATCGCCACCGTCAGCAACACGTTGCGTTCGTGCAGCACCTTGTTGTGCTTGAGATTGTGCAGCAACGCATGCGGCACGGCCTCCTGGTTGGCGGTGAGGAATACCGCCGTGCCCGGCACCCGGATCGGCGGATGCTCAGTCATGTTCTCGATGAACGGCGCCAGCGCCAGGCCATCCTGTTTGATCTCGCGCACCACCAGCTCACGGCCGCGGCGCCAGGTGGTCATCACGGTGAACAGGACCAGGCCAAGCACCAGCGGGAACCAGCCGCCATCGGGAATCTTCAGGGTATTGGCACCGAAGTAGCTCAGGTCGACCACCAACAGCAGCAGCGCCACCACGATCACCGACAGGCGGCTCCATTGCCACATGCGACGCGCCACGATCATGGTCAGGACGGTGTCGATCGCCATGGTGCCGGTCACGGCGATGCCGTAGGCACCGGCCAGCGCGTTGGACGAGCCAAACCCGATCACGGTGGCGAGGACCGCCACCATCAGGGCACGGTTGACCCAGGGCAGGAAGATCTGCCCGATCGCCTCGCGCGAGGTGTGCACCACCTGCATGCGCGGCAGGAAGCCCAGCTGGATCGCCTGCCGGGTCACGGTGAAGGCGCCGGAGATCACTGCCTGCGAAGCAATCACAGTCGCCGCCGTGGCCAGACCGATCATCGGATACAAGCCCCACGACGGCACCGAGTAGTAGAACGGGTTGGCGATCGCATCCGGATGCACCAACAACAGGCCGCCCTGGCCGTAATAGTTGAGCAGCAGCGCCGGCATCACGAAACCGAACCACGCCGCGCGTATCGGATAACGCCCGAAATGGCCCATGTCGGTATACAAGGCCTCCGCGCCGGTCACGCACAGCACCACCGAACCCAGCGCCAGGATCGAGGTCTTGCCGTGGGTCATGAAAAAATGCACGGCATGCCAGGGATTGAGTGCACGCAGCACGCCCGGCGCCTGGATGATGTTGTGCACGCCGATCACCGCCAGCGCCAGGAACCACAGCACCATGATCGGCCCGAACAGCACGCCGATCCTGGCCGTGCCGCTTCGCTGCAGCCAGAACAGGCCCAGCAGGACCACCACCGTGATCGGCACCACGAAGTGGGATAACCCCGGTGCGGCCACCTGCAATCCCTCGACCGCGGAAAGCACCGAGATCGACGGTGTGATTACGCCGTCGCCGAAGAACAGCGCCGCGCCCAACAGGGCCATCAGCATGATCACCCGGCGCGCCCGCACCGACTTGCCCGCGGCGCGCTGGGCCAGCGTCATCAAGGCCATGATGCCGCCCTCGCCCTTGTTGTCCGCGCGCATGACCAGACTGACGTATTTCACGGCCACCACGATGATCAGCGACCAGGTGATCAGCGACAGGATGCCCAGCACCGTGCTCGGAAGCGCGTGCAGGCCGTGCTCGGGCAGGAAGGTCTCGTGCATGGTGTACAGTGGGCTGGTGCCGATGTCGCCGAACACCACCCCGATCGCCCCGAGGATCAGCGCCGACTTGGCACTATGGCCATTGTCGCTGGCGGTGGACGACACCGCCTGACCGTGCACTTTTTCGCTCATGGAAATCCTGGCGACCTAATTGCCCAGCGCAGCGCGCAGCGCCTTGCGGATGATGGTCTCGGCGCCGTCGCCTTCGGCAGCGACCTTCTGCACCAGCCGACTCACTTCGGCGGGCTTGTAGCCTAGTTGCTGCAGCGCCACGCTGGCCTCGCCGGCAGCGTCAAGCGGCGTCGCGGCACCGGGTCGGGATACGCCGGGCACGGTGGACATGCCGTCGAGGCGATCGCGCAACTCCACCACGATGCGTTCCGCGGTCTTCTTGCCGATGCCGGGGATCTTGGTCAGCGCGACCACGTCGCCGGCTTGCACCAGCCGTGCAAAATGATCGGTGGAAACACCCGAAAGCACGGCCAGCGCGATCTTCGCGCCGATTCCGCTGACCTTGAGCAGGTTGCGAAACAACACCCGCTCGCTCTCGTGCAGGAAGCCGTACAGGGTGTCGCTGTCTTCCTTCACGGCGTGGTGGATGAGCAGGGTCACTTCTGCACCGAGGCCAGGCAGGTCGTAGATCGTCGACATCGGCGCTTCGACCTCGTAGCCGATGCCGCCTACCTCGACCAGCAGCGACGGCGGGTGCTTGGAAACCAGGATGCCACGCAGTCGCCCGATCATCGGCGGCGCCTCCAGGCCGTGCGCGGAATACCGACCCGGGCCAGGCTGGCGCGGGTATGGGCGTGGGTCACCGCAATGGCCAGCGCATCGGCGGCGTCGGCCTGCAACGGTCCCTTCAGGCCAAGCAGTACGCCGACCATGTGCTGGACCTGGGTTTTGTCGCTGCGGCCGCCGCCGACCACGGCCTGCTTGACTTCGGTTGCCGCATATTCGTGCACCACGATCCCCCGACTGACTACCGCGCAAATCGCGGCGCCGCGTGCCTGCCCCAGCTTGAGCGCCGAATCAGGGTTGCGCGCCATGAACACGCGCTCGATCCCGCACTCGGCCGGCCGAAGCGCGGCGATGATGTCACACAGTTCGTCAAATATGCGTTTCAGGCGCAGCGGGAAGCTCGCCTCGCCGGCCACTGCCAGCGCGCCGTGAAAGACGTGGACCAGCCTGCCCTTGTCATCGACATCGATGATGCCCACGCCGGTGCGCTGGCTACCGGGGTCGATACCGATGATTCTTACTGAACGGGAATCGGGAGTCGGGAGTCGGGAAGCGGTCGACGAATCAGGCTCGGTCCCATTCCCCACCTTGCTGCTAGTCATCGACTGGCAGCAAGGCGTTGTGCGACACCTCGCTCACGTCATCCAGCGAGTCGAGCTTGTCGAGCAGATCCTGCAGGGGTTCGAGTGCCTCTTCCGGCACTTCGACCCGATTGTTCGGGCGCATCACCACGCCGGCATGCTCGGCGTTCAGGCCGGCATCGATCAGCGTCTGCTGCACCGATTCAAAGTTCTCCGGCGCACACAGCACGATGCTCTCGCCGTACTCGTTGATTACGTCGTCGGCGCCGGCCACGAGCGCCGAGTCCAGCACGAACTCCTCGGCGCTGGCGTCGTTGTCAGTAGCGAACACCAGTTCGCCGCAGCGGGTGAACTGGAATGCCACCGAACCCGACGTGCCCAGGTTGCCGCCGTGCTTGGTCAGCGCATAGCGCACATCGGCCACGGTGCGGGTGGGATTGTCGGTGAAGCAGTCGATGATCAGCGCGACGCCGGCCGGGCCGTAGCCTTCGTAGCGTAGTTCCTGCATGTCGGCGCCGCCGTCGGCGCCGGAGCCGCGCTTGATTGCGCGCTCGATGGTGTCCCTGGTCATGTTCGCCGCGAGCGCCTTCTCGACCGCCGTACGCAAGCGTGGATTGCCGGCGGGGTCGGCTACGCCTTCACGGGTGGCCACGGTGATTTCGCGGATCAGCTTGGTGAATACCTTGGCGCGCTTGGCGTCCTCGGCATTCTTGCGACCTTCGATGGATGGACCCCTACCCATGACGATTCCTGCGTGAGGCAACTGGACAAGTAGCTGATTTTACCTGAAACCGGTCGACGTGCCGGCGGCGGCACTGCGGCAGCTCAGCGCAGCGGTGCAAGGGAACCTGATTGGCGTCGAAGCGCGGCATTCCCAAGCCCCTCTCTCCTCGCTGTCCCTTGATCACATCTTGCATGGATGCAGAAGAGCTGGCGGGCAGTGCCCGCCCTACGGCGCGGCGATAGTCTCGCTGTCTCTTGACCACATCCTGCCTGGATGCAGAAGAGCCGGCGGGCAGTGCCCGCCCTACGGCGTGGCGTTAGTCTCGCTGTCTCTTGACCACATCTTGCATGGATGCAGAAGAGCTGGCGGGCAGTGCCCGCCCTACGGCGCGGCGATAGTCTCGCTGTCCCTTGACCACATCTTGCATGGATGCAG
>JACDJC010000478.1_pt1 | contig 46290 bp, 47 predicted proteins | sample 7454191 | NCBI WGS metagenome assembly JACDJC01 (sample SAMN14253291, study PRJNA609438) | sludge metagenome | isolation source: sludge after 25d culture with pyrite and EDTA | collected 2018-12-20
CAAAGCCGGCGAGGACGGAAAACCAAACAAAAACCGGCTTAAGCTCGGTGCGCACAAAGTTTATCGCGGGGTGGAGCAGCCCGGTAGCTCGTCAGGCTCATAACCTGAAGGCCGCAGGTTCAAATCCTGCCCCCGCAACCACCGATACCGACAAACCCGTCGCACCAGCGGCGGGTTTTGTCGTTTTGGCAGTCTTTCCAATGGCTTGACGATCCGTCCATTCGAGGATCGTCGCAAGATCGCCATGCAGGCGGGCGAAAATCTCGCCCCGCTCCGGGCCGGGAGTCAGCACGATCTTCTCGATCAGGGCGCGCAAATCCTGCGAGGCTTCCTGCCGATCTTCCTTGCGGTTCAGGGCCTTTGTGAGCGCCACGACCTTCTTCGCGTAGATGGCCGAAGCACTCGGCAGAATGTCCGGCGTGTCCGCCGGAGCATCGGCGAGCAGAGCCGTCAGCTCTCCTTTGCGCGCTTCCAGCCCGGTCATCTTCTCCTTCATCGACGGATGATACATGCCGTCCGCAATGGCCTCGACGATCTGCGCGATCTGCTTCTCGACTTTCACCAGTTCGGCTTTCCAGGAATCGCCGTTCGAGCGGCGTTCCCGGTTCAGCCGGTTCGTCTCTTCCGCATAGGCGCGCATGGCGTCCTCGACGATCTCCGGCGCCATCATCCGGTCCTTCAATCCGGCAAGCACACGCCGCTCCAAATCTTCGCGCGCAATGCCGCGGCTGTTGGAGCAGGAACCCTTGCTGATATGGTTGGAGCAGGCAAAGCGGTCTGCGCCGCGCAGCGAGTAGGGACCGCCGCAGCAGCCGCAGAACACCAGCCCCGACAGAAGCGACTTCGGACGCCGCGCGCCGTTCAGCCGGTTCTTCTTGTGATGCGCGCGCACGGCCTCGGTGACATTGGCGAACTTCTCGGCGATCTCGCCCTGACGCTCACGGACGGCCTTCCAGAGTTCGTCGTCGACGATCCGCAGATCGGGAACGTCCTTCACGATCCATTCCGATTCCGGGTTCAGCCGCGAGACGCGCTTTCCCGTCGACGGGTCTTTGAGATAGCGCAGCCGGTTCCAGATCAGGCGGCCGATATAGAGTTCGTTGTTCACGAGGCCCGTGCCGCGCTTCACATGGCCGCGAATGGTGGTGTCGCTCCAGAGCCGTCCTTCGGGGCCGGGGACGCCTTCTTCGTTCAATGTGCGGGCAATGGTGCGCGGGCCGATGCCCGCGGCAAACTCGCGGAAGATGCGCCGCACGACATTGGCCTCGGCTGCGTCGATCTCGCGGTCGCCCCGGATCGGGTCGCCGCGCGCATCGAGTTGCTTCACGACCTTGTAGCCATAGCACAGCCCGCCGCCCGACTTGCCATCCTCGACGCGGCCACGGATGCCGCGATGCGTCTTGGCCGCGAGGTCTTTGAGGAACAGCGCGTTCATCGTGCCCTTGAGGCCGACATGAAGCTCGCTGATCTCGCCCTCGGCGAGCGTGACGATAGGAACGCCGGCGAATTTGAGGTGCTTGAACAGCGTCGCCACATCGGCCTGATCGCGCGAGATGCGGTCCAACGCCTCGGCCAGCACAATGTCGAACTGGCCCGCCTGCGCGTCCTGCAACAGCATCTGGACGCCGGGCCGCAGGATCATGCTTGCGCCCGAAATCCCCGCATCCTTGTAGGTGCCGACGATCTTCCACTTCTCGCGCTTCGCCTGTTCGCGGCAGATGCGGAACTGGTCCTCAATGGACGCCTCGCGCTGGTTGTCAGAAGAATAACGGGCGTAGAGGGCAACGCGGGTCATCGGCCAGTCCTTTCAAAACTCCATGGTCAGCGGCGCACGGCGCCGCTCTTCTTCGCGCGGGCCAGTTCGAGGAAGCTGGCCCTGATCTTCGCAAACAGCCCTGGCGGAATGAAGCCATAGGCAAACGCGCCCCGCTTGCCGGGAACCGGCGACAGCCCGCCATTGGGCCATTCGTCGATATTATGCTCCGACACGATCACCCAGCTCGGCGCATCGTCGAGGCCGATGGCTTGCTTCACCTTCGCCGGGATCTCGATGCCGACCGTTTCGCCGGAGGGCGGCGTGTGGGTGATCGGCAGCAGCACCACATGGCGGGGGCGGACAAGCGCATCGGTCGCGGCGACGAGGCAGGCCGGGCGGTCCTTGCCCTGATCCTGGCCGGCGGCAGCCTCGTGCGTCCAGAGGTAATCGTAGCGGAGGACGAGGCCGGGCTTGGGTTCAGGGATCGCCACGTCGCCCGCCTCACTTCAGCAGATCGTCGAGGTGGGCGTGTTCGGGGTCCATCTCGGCCCGCTCCACGGCGTCGATCACCACATCGGCGGCATCCGCCGTGCGATGCGTCCGCTGCGCGGCGGCGCGGAGCCAGTCGTAGTGGTCGGCGGACATCAGCACGAACTCGCGGCGACCGTGCCGGGTGATCTCCACCGGCTCGCGCTGCGCCTGGTGCTGGAACTCGCCGAACTTGCGCTGGAATTCGAGGGAACCGACTGTCGGCATGGCAGGCATCCTTTCGGTTGGGATGCCTGAATTATACGTGTAATTCGTGTTTTTGCAAGGCTGGAGTTACGCATCCTCGCCTGCCGGACGCTTCTTCTGCGCCCTGCGTTCCAGCGCGATCTTGCGCTCGAACTGCTCACGGGCGATCTGGCGACCGATCAACCGGGCGAGGGATCGGATGGCTGCATCGGCACGCGCGGGATCGTTCCGCGCCGGTTCCGGCGCGGCCGAAGGTCCAAAGACCTCGATGTTGATCCTGTCGCGTTTGAGTGCCATCGTCTCCAGAAATCCCATGCCCGAAAGGGGCAGGGACCATCAAAGAACCGTCCGGCAGCAGAAGGAAAGACCCGCATCGTAGCCGTGCGGCATATGGGATACTGCAGAGTAAAAAGGGGTTGGTCTGCGATGGGGAGGGGTATCGCGCGTTCGAGGCCGTCAAGGTCATGATCGGCGACATGATTCTCGCCCTGCCGAGACGACTGCCCACAGCATGTCCGAGGTGGAAACAATGTTGCCGGGCACTTTGACGACTTGCGACAAAGACACTCGCCTCATCCTTCAACGGGATAAACGGTCGATCTGGTGAGTAAGGTTTGCTTGGGCGGCATCGGCAGTCATCTGACCGATAAGCACGGCCGTACCGAAGCCGTGTAGCAGACCGAGAAGAATGGCAGCTTCCGCCTCAACGTTCAGTTCCGGGCAAAACTCGCCATCGTCTTTTCCTTGAGCCAGTATTGCGGCGATGCGCTGGCGGATACGATTGGGGCCGTCGATCAGTGTACCGCCCGAGATTCCGGGGTCTGTCTGCGCTAAGATGACGTAGGAAACCCAGAGCAAATGAAATTCGCGGCTCGCTTCATCGGTCGGCAACGCTTCCTCGAATAGCGCGCGCAGGGTCAAACGTGCCGTAGGCGGTCGTGGTAATTCTGCGATACGGTTTGCCCATCGCCTATTGCTCTCCCTTTCCAGAGACATGAAACCGGACTGCATAAGACCGGCCTTCGTCTCGAAATAATATTGCACCAGACGCAGCGATATCCCGGCTTCCGCCGCCACTGCACGTAGAGAAACAGAGGCCAGACCCTCACGTGCCGCCACGCGCACGAAAGCCGCCAAGATCGAGGCGCGACGTTCTTCATGATTGGCGGTTCTTGGCATCGAAGGACTATCCCGAACTGTTGCAAGATGTTATGATACAACTGTACCATAACATCAATCTGGAATCATGTCGTCATCCGCTCCACCTATTCCTCTGCGCCTTTGGGCCGTGGCTGCGATCACGGGTTCCGGTGCGTTCATGGCGATGGCGGATTCTACGGTCGCCAATCTTGCCCTTGAAACGATCCGCATCGACCTCGGCGCTTCGCTTGCTAGCGTTCAATGGGTAGCGACCGGATATTTGATCGCTCTGGCTGTGTCGCTGCCTTTGACTGGATGGCTCGGCCGGCGCTTCGGTCAATCCCGGTTGTGGATTCTCACCACGCTCATCTTCATTGTGGCTTCGATCCTTTGCGCCCTGTCGAGTGAGCTATGGCAGCTCGTCGTTGCGCGCTGCCTACAAGGATTAGCGGCCGGACTAATGGTGCCGGTCGGACAGGCGTTGCTCTCGGCGCTCGCCGATCGCCGGCAACTCGGCCGACTAATGGGAACCGTGGGATTCGCTGTTGCGCTCGGACCTGCTCTCGGCCCCGGCTTTGGCGGGATGCTGATTGACGCGCTTTCATGGCGCTGGCTGTTCTGGATCAATATTCCTGTCGGGGTTCTGGCCCTGATTGCGGCTCGGACGATGTTGCCGCCCGATGAAGCCTCAAGAGAAAGCCCGCTGGATGGCCGGGGGCTGGTAGTGATGGGGTTCGGCCTGCCGCTCCTGCTCTATGGTGCCGCCGAAATCGGCGCATCTGGGTTGAGCTCGACCGCGCTCGTAGCTTTCGCGCTTGGCATGGTGTTGACGGCGATATTCATCCGTCATGCGAGGAAATCCACCGAGCCGTTGATCGACATGCGGCTGTTGGGCCGGCCGGGTTTCACGATGGCCGTGGTGACGGCCGGGCTGACAGGCGCGGCTATGTATGGCGGGCTGCTGTTCTTTCCTCTCTACTTTCAGGACGCATTGCAACAGACGCCTACGGAAGCCGGCCTGATGCTGCTCGTCATGGGGTTGGGGTCGGCCTTGGCGCTTCCATTCGCTGGTGCTCTGACCGACCAGCGAGGGCCTGCCCTCATATGCCTCGCCGGAAGCGCGCTTCTCGTGATCGGCACAGCGCCGTTTCTTGCGTTGCCACTCCTGCCGGTTGTCGGTTTAGCAATCCTGCTTCTTCTCCGGGGTATCGGTCTGGCCCTAGCGCAGATGCCCGCGATGACGGCCGCATATGGAGCGGTCGAAAAGAATGAGACAGGAGACGCGGCAACACTGGTCAACATTGGTCAGCGGCTGGGTGGCGCATTGGGTGCGATAACTGTCGTCATCATATTGGAGCAAGGCCCGCCCGGTGATGGCGCGGGCTTCCAATGGGCTCTGGTGGTGCTGCTGGCTTTCGCATCGGCTGCGCTGTTCACGTCGCGCGGGCTCCCGAGCAAGGAATGATCCTTCATTATTGTCGCGGAAGTTGCAAAACCCGAGACTGCTGCGTGTTCATATCGAGGGTAAGGTTTCCACGAAGGAGAGCGCAGCGGCAAGCAATCTGCGGTGGGTATTATCGCCATAGGCTCCTGATTCTGCACGAACCAGCAGCTTCTGCGCCGTCCCGCGGGGAATTATCGACCCAACTCCGCGACCTCCAAGGCCCAATCGCCGTTGTTCTTGCCGAGCCGGGCCAGCATGCGGTCATCGCGGGCCGCGCGAAGAAGATTATCGCCATGCAGCCAAGCTCAGTCACTGAGCATGGCCTCTCGGTCATCCCCGACCGTGAGTTGAGGTACTCCCACAAGATTTCTTCAAGGCCCTCATCTCGCGCCAAACTTTAAACCCTTCCTCCTGTCACAGAGTTTCCGCAACCGGGTTCCACGTTACTGAATCAGCGCCTTTCCTCAACCGCCTGTACCAGAATCCGACGATAGCCGATCTTCGTCATCCACTTTGCGCGGGTTAGGTGGCTTTCCCAACAATGCCGCGTGCGCGCCGGATCGAAGGCGGGATCACGGTGCAGGACGATCCGCGCCACTTCCGCCCAGTCCGCGCCTTCCTTGTCCGCATCGAGAAGGCGCAGATAGGTCACGAAATGCTCTTCGTCGTAGATGGTGATGTCGGAGCCGGTCGGGGCTTCATCCTCGACATCGGGATCGAGTTCCGGCCTGACACGCATCGGTTCGTCTCCCTGTTCTTCTGGATGGTGTCCGCGGTGCGCCCCCGCAAACCATCCTTGTCACCCTGGTGATCGGGGAGTTCGAAACCGTACCAGACGGCCCCGTGGCCTTTAGGCGGGCAGCCCTGGACATAACGCCACGGGCTCCCCGACCATAAGGTCAAGGAGTGTGGTGCCGTTCTGGCTGGCACCAGCCACTGGTAGGGGTTTCGACGCCCCGGAGCAGTGCGTCTGCTCTGCGGCCAATCTATCCGGTCGGCGGCGGAAAGTAACGTGGTTTCTGAAGGCAAGAGCTAAGGGCGCTGCCCTCGCGCACCGCAAGAAAACTCTTCGGCCTTTCGCGGCATAAACGGCCTGCTCCCCGCAAGCGGGTCCCCTCCAATTATTCCACGGTGCCAAAGACTTATCTTGCGCCTTGCTACCCCGGTCTCGCCGACGGGCAAGGGTTCAGGAGCGGCGCTTCGCTTCTCTGAACCCCAAAACCCGAAGGAAGAAAGACATGACCGAGACCGCCAGCACCCCCCGCAACGTGATCTTCAATGCCGATTGCATCCAGGCGATGCGCTCTTTTGACAGGGCATCGGTGGACTTCATTCTGACCGACCCGCCCTATCTCGTGAACTATCGGGATCGGAGCGGTCGGAAGGTGGCGAACGACGACAACGCCCGCTGGCTTCGCCCCGCGTTCAATCAGATGCACCGCGTTTTGAAGGATGGCGGTTTTGCCGTTTCGTTCTACGGCTGGAACAAGGTCGATTTGTTCATGGACGCATGGAAGGCGGCAGGCTTCCGCGTTGTCGGGCATATCGTGTTCCGCAAGCGTTATGCGTCGTCGGCGAAGTTCCTGCGCTACCAGCATGAACAGGCTTACTTGCTGGCGAAGGGCAATGTTTCCCTGCCCGAAAATCCCATCCCGGACGTGATCGACTTCCCCTATGCGGGCAACAAGCTGCATCCGACGCAAAAGCCGGTCGAGGCGTTGCGCCCGTTGATCGAGGCTTTCACGAAGCCCGGCGATCTTGTGCTGGACCCGTTCAGCGGCAGCGGCTCCACCCTTGCGGCGGCGCAGCAGCTCTGCCGCGACTGGATCGGCGTTGAACTGGACAGCCGACACCACGAAACGGCCAGCAAGCGGCTTGCAGCCATGCAGCAGCACGGCAGGGCGGCGGCATAAGCCAGCCGCCGAGAGCGCCCGCTAGCATGGTGGGCGCCGCATCCCAACACGACACGGAAAGGATTTCGATATGCGCTGGATTGTTACAGTTGACCATCATGGCGGTTGCCTTGGCATGGGAGAGGATGCGGACGGTGTGCCCGCTCGTGGGAAGCCGGAGCAGGGCGACGCCCTGCCGATAAAGTTCCGGCTTTGCGGTGCGAGGGAAAATGTGCTGTTCGAGGGCCGTTGCGGCGACATTGACGCCGACTGGTGGCACGGTTTCGAGCCGTTGATCGCGACCTGGAACACATTCCGTTGCCGCCGCCTGCACTACCGCCGTGCCGGAACAAAAGAGCTTTGGCGCTCGTTCAAACAATCTTGACCTAAATTGTAACCACGGGGCCGGCAAACCGGCCCCGTGCCTTTTGTCACCGATCAGGCCCTGAAAAATTTCGGCCGATCCCCGGGGTGGATCGGCCGTCGCCGCACGTCCAAGCCCGCGCGGCAAAAAAATTGCGTTTGCCGGCGGCACCGGCTCGCAACAGACAATATTTGCGATTGGTTGAACAGAAATTCCCCAAAGCTGGTCGCATCCACCACAGGCTTCTGCCGATACGACCAGCTTGAGGGATGGTAGGCCCTCATGTAGTTTCCGGGCAGGTAAAGGAACTCGACACGTGTACTTTCCTTCGACGGAGCTGGGCATGATTGTCCTGAACACGACCCGCCTGACACTCAGTCCTTGCAACCCGAGAGATCGGGTCGACTTCATCCGGCTTGAGACTGACCCGGAAGTGATGCGGTTTCTGAACAATGGTGCGGTTGATCACAGCAGGATCGATCCGGCGAACGCACCGTTTCTCATGCCACGAGGGAACGAGCCGAACGTCTGGACGGCACGAGGCAATACAGATGATGAGTTTGTCGGCTGGTTTTGCTTGTCACCGAAAGGAAGGGCAGTCGCAGAAATCGGATATCGCCTGCGCCGGAAGGCTTGGGGTCAAGGGCTGGCGTCTGAAGGTGCCGCAGCGCTCATCGGCTGGGGCTTCGAAGGCGGCGGATACGACAGCATCGTGGCTCATACAATGGCAGTTAATCAGGGATCGCGCCGCGTGATGGAGAAAATTGGCATGAAGCACACGCGGACGGATTTCCTGAATTTCCCCGACCCTATACCCGGCACTGAGCACGGTGAGGTGATGTATGAGCTGAGTCACTCGGAATGGCTCGGCATTTAAGCGGCTTTCCTGCTCTCAGCCACAACAAAGCGATTCCAAACGTTAGTGATGAGGTCATTCCCGGAGATAAGGCAGAACGAAACCCACCCGTTCAGTTATGCCAATTTTCGGCAAGCTCGCCGTAGGCTCCGTTTGGGTCGGCTAGCTGATCCGAACGATATTAAACACAAGACATCCATCGCATTCTTCAGGCCGGGCGATCCGGTTATCTGGAAATAGTGACTACCCCGACTGTCAGCTGTGAACGACGCTCTTTATCAGGGCGATGTCATGGGGTTCATGCACCGCCCTGCTTAGGGAGGTGACGCCATGCCGTTGAGCATAGACTGGCGTGCATCGGCGGACTACAAGCACACGAAAACCATTCCCGCCGCCGGTTTCGCTTGGGAATACCTGCGACGCGATGATGAGTATCATCACGATTTTCACGCGATCTCGCGTATGAAGAATCCGACTGGCCCCCGGCTCGATGCGTTCGCACGACGCTGGGGGCTGCGATTTCCCCTGCGATCCTGAAACGCTCGCCGACCGGCAATCACAATTCTGGATTCCGAACCTTCAGCCGCGGGCGGTGATGTTGTCGCCCGCCCCGGAGCCGGTCGGCCCGGAGGCGCCGACATTCACGCTTGCCCATCTGGATGGCCTCGATCTGCGTCGCGCCGGTGACGGCTGGCACGGGCTATGGCGGGTGGATGGCGTCGCACATCAGTTCTGGCTGCCCGAGGCCGTCCCCGACGCGGCAGCCTTCTATGTCGTCACCCTGCCGATGGATGCCTTTCTTGAATTGCGCGCCCATGCGGCGCGGCGCTTGTGGCGGTCCCTGAACGGTCGCGCGCCAGGCCCGGATTTCCGGGCTATACCTTCGCAACTGCGCCAGTTTCATATCCTGTCCTTGCGGGCGCTCGATGCGAAGCTGCGCGGTGAAAGCCATCGCACCATCGGCGAGACGTTACTCGGCTTTCGCGGCGATAAGACAGATTGGGAGGGTGATCCTCGCCGTAACAAAACCCGTCGCCTGGTCACTCATGGCATCGCCATGATGAAAGGTGGCTACAGGTTACTCCTGCATTATCCAGTCAAGCCTCGGCGCAAATAGTCCCGGCCAACATCCTGGTCGCAGCAAGGGGGGCCGTAAAAACATACACGCAAATACGGCCCGCTACAGGTCGCCGATCCCTCGCCATGGTTCGCCACAGCCCGCTGTCGCCGACGACAGCAGCATCAACGAACCCGAGGTGATCTCATGCCCGATCCGCTGGCGGACCTTCCGCCGAGATTCCTGCGCACCAAGGAAGCCGCCTATTTCCTCGGCCTTTCGCGCCGAACCCTTGAGAAGCATCGCACCTATGGCACCGGCCCGGTCTACCGGAAAGTCGGGGGCCGCGTACTCTATGCCATCCGCGACCTGGAAGCCTGGACCGAAATCGGCGCCCGCACCTGCACGCGGGACAGGGAGGCGGGCACGGTCTTTCCCCCGCACCCGCTGACACCCGAAGAACGGGACCAGCTCTGAATGTTGGGGGACGACGATCACAACCCCGCCCGGCCGAATGGCTCCAGCGAGCGCAGTCGCCTCGATCCGTTCATCGTGGCGACGGGAGACGCCCCGCCGCGCGACCAGCGCGACCTGATGGAGCGGCCCTTCTTCTCGCTGGCGAAATCCCCGCGCACCAAACCCATTCTCTACAAGGCCGCCGACGTCGAGGTTCAAGTACTCGGCATGCCCGAACACGGCATGGCGACGATCTGGGATGCCGATGTGCTGATCTGGGCCGCCAGCCAGATTGTCGCGGCGGAGAACAGCGGCTTTCCCACGTCGCGCTTCTTCCGCTTCATGCCCTACCAGCTTCTCCGCGCCATCGGGCGGGCCACCGGCAACCGGGACTATCTGTTGCTCAAGGCCGCGCTCGCGCGCCTGCAATCGACCGTCATCGCCACCTCTATCCGCAACGGGCCGCATTGGCGGCGCCGGCAATTCTCCTGGATTAATGAATGGGAAGAATTGACCACGCGCGCCGGGCGCGTCGAGGGCATGGAGTTCGTCCTGCCGGAGTGGTTCTACAACAGCGTCATCGACCGTTCGCTGGTCCTGGCCATCGACCCGGCCTATTTCCGGTTGAAAGGCGGCATCGAACGCTGGTTGTATCGCGTCACCCGCAAACATGCCGGGCATCAGCCCGACGGCTGGGCGTTCGAGGTTTCCCATCTTCACCGGAAATCCGGCAGCCTTGCCCGGCCATCCGACTTCGCGCTGGACCTTCGTCGGATCGCGGCCCGCCAGTCGTTGCCCGGCTACCGGCTTCAGAGCGAACGGGAGGACGGGCGCGAGCTACTGCGTTTTCTCCCTGAAAATCCATCCACAGTGCCTGTGGATAACCATGTGGAACCTATCGGGACATCAGGCGCACGCAGTATCGGGACATCAGGCGCAAATCGCGCAGCGCACTCTATAGAAGAATCTAACAAAGAATCTAACTCTTCTTCTTTGACGCGCACGCACGCGAGGCGTGGTGCCGGTGCCGTGCCGCGAGGTGCGCCATGATGCGCGCCCTCGACCTGTTCAGCGCGGCGGCGGGCGGCTGGTCGCTCGGCCTGCACCGCGCCGGCTTCGTCACCATCGCCGCCTGCGAAATCGTCGAATGGCGGCGCATCCTTTATGCAGAGAACAATCCACATGTCAGACTCTACGAGGACGTGCGCGGACTCACGGCAGCTCGCCTTGTTTCCGACCTTGGAATCCTGCCCGACATCATCGTCGGTAGCCCGCCCTGCCAGGACATCAGCAGCGCCAACACCAAGGGCAAAGGGATCGACGGCGAGCGGTCGGGCCTCTATCTCGAAGCCGTCCGCCTGGTCGGAGATTGCCGCCCTCGCTGGTTCGCTTTTGAAAACAGCCCTAATCTCCGAACTCGCGGCGCTGACCGGCTGCTCGATGAACTGGAAACGCTCGGCTACGCCGTCGAACCGTGCGTGGTGGGTGCTGATAATGTCGGCGCCAACCATGTCCGCAAGCGGTCCTGGCTCATCGGCTACGACCCCGAACAGCTTGCCGACACCCGTATCGCAATCCCAACAGGGTGGCATCCGTCTGGAGGGCGGTTCTGGCGCGCGCAGGGCGATGAAGGAATCGGGCCTCTACGACCTGTTCCGCAGTCAGACCTTGGCGACGCCGAGGAAATCGGATGCGGATCGCGGTGGCCGGGGCGACGTGTTGAGCCAGTTGCAGGGCCATGCCAGCCGCCATGCGGGCATGATGGGAACCCCGACAGCGAATGCCGCGCCGCGGGGGAGTGTCCTGCGCAAGCTCAAAGGCCGGATGACATCGGACCAGGATGGTTTCGACCGGGCGCCGACCATGAGCGAGGTGCTCCATTTCGACAGCCTGGAATTGCCCTATGGCATGATGCCGACGCCGGTGAAGCCGAACGGCGGGCGCCGGTTGAGCGCGCAGGAGATCGAGACGGGCAAGCGGGCGAACGGCGCGAAGGCGCAGATCGACACGCCGAACCTGCTGCGCCATGCGGCGGAAATCCTGCCGACGCCGACGAAGCGCGACAGCCGGATGGACGGCTGGAGTCCGGCATACGACCGGAGGAAGTCGCCGACGATGGACGCGGTGATGGATGGCGCGATGACGGGCCGCGCGCCGGACAAATGGGCTGGGGCGCGGGCGCTGGCGGCGATGCTGCGGAGCCATGGGCTGACTGGAACGGCGGCCTTGCCCATCACCTACGGGTGGATGATGGGCTTTCCGCCTGGGTGGCTGGCACGCGCATTGCGCTCGGCAGCCGCAAAGGGACGGCTGCGGCCAGTCTGATCGTCGAGGCTTTCGGCGATGCGGTTCTGCCGCAAATCCCCGAAGCCATCGGCCGCGCCATCCTGCGCACCGAAGCCGCGCTCGACGCTGTGCTTGCCCGCACATCCATCGACATTCCCGGAGACGAACCATGACCCGCCGCGCTCATCGCAGCGCGCACGGCCGTCCGCTGCCGGACGGCCCCGCGCCCTTCACCACCCTGGTCCAACTCACCTTCGAGAAACGAAAGGTCGAGCATTGGATAAGGTTCGGCCGCAAGAGCTACGAACAGATCATCGACCGCCGCCGCAGCGTCGTCGGCTTCGCGCCGGAGAGCATCTTTGCGTTCGTCCGATGGGCGAACGGCGAGCATGGCACGGTCGTTTCGCGCATCGACATCGTGCGCGCCATCGGCCGGGGCGAGCCGTTCCAGACATTGCCCTTCGTCCGGCCCGGCGGCGAAATCCTGTTGCGGCTCGACGGCTGGCCGAAGGTGCAGCGCGCGCTTGCCGTCATCGACGCCGTGGAAGCCCTCGGCCTCGATCCGGCGGACGTGTCGCCGGACTACTGGCGCCACGCCCACAACCGCCTGACCGCCGATCTGGAGCCGAGCGCCTACACGCCGGAACGACATGCGGCATGGATCGGGCGCCGAAGGATCGAGCCATGACGCGCCGCCGCACCCTCGCGGTGACTGCGCTCGCTGTCATCGGCATCGCCGCCGCCAGCGCCGTCGATTGGCCTTTGAGGCTCATCTGGAACGCCACGGCCAGCGCGCCCATCGGCTTCTACACCGTCGAGCCGGCCGACGCGCTCGACGTGCCCGAGTTGGTCGCCGTCATGCCACCCGAACCGCTCGCCGCCTTCATGGCCGAGCGCGGCTATATCGCGGGTGGCATCCCGCTGTTGAAGCGCGTCGTCGGCCTGTCGGGACAGCGGGTTTGCCGCAACGGTAGCACAGTCACGGTGGACGGGATCGAGATGGGCGAGGCGCTGGAGCGCGACAGCCTCGGCCGCGATCTGCCCATCTGGCAGGGCTGCCGCGTCATCGGCGACGACCAGCTTTTCCTCATGAATTGGGAAGTCCGCGACAGCCTCGACGGCCGCTATTTCGGACCCATCCCCGCAGCTTCCGTCATCGGGCGAGCGGTCCCGCTCTGGACCGATGAGGAAGGCGTCGGCCGCTACGAGTGGCGCGCGCCGACGCACTGATTTCCCCAACCACAAGGAGACTGACCATGCCCGCCAATATCTTTGAACCCACCGCCAACGGTTACGCTGGCCGCGTCCGGCTGTTCGGCATCGACGAGGCAATCGTTCTTGTCGCCATTGAGCCGGGCGACGGCGAGAACACGCCGGCCTATCGCATCCAGCTCGACGACGAGGACGGCCCCGACATCGGCGGGGCGTGGAAACGTGTCGGCGAACGCGCCGGCGACTACATCGCGCTGGAGATCGACAGTCCGCTTTTCCCTGCACTCTTTCGCCCGGCGCTGTTCCAGGCCGACGACGAGGGGCGCACCTTCCGGCTCGCATGGAAGCGGCCACGGGCGCGTGAGGATCGGGGCTGATCGGTGCGCGTTCCCGTCATCCCTTTGTTCGCGGGAAATCCGTCTCATCCCTTCGTCCCGCTCGGGCGCAGGACGGCCAGCGCCCGGAGCGAAGGTCAGGGGCGGCCCCCGGCCGGCGCTTGCGCCTTGCCCTTGACCGCAGCGAGGACGCTGGCAGGCTGGAGCCATTGTGGAGACAGGGTGGCATGGCGTTGTGCCGTTCTGCTGCTCGCCGGGGCGCTTGCCTTCTGCACGGGATCGGGCGTCGCGGTCGCGCAGTCCGCGCCGGTCGAGCGCCCGGCAGCCGCCCATCCTTATGCGGCCCACATCGCCGAGGCGTCGCAGCGGTTTGGTATCCCCGAGCATTGGATCATCGCCGTGTTGCGCGCCGAGAGCGCGGGCGACGTGCGCGCCATTTCCTCGGCCGGGGCAATAGGATTGATGCAGGTAATGCCCGACACATGGGCGGGCCTGCGCGTCCGTTACACGCTCGGCCGCGATGCCTACGACCCGCGCGCCAACATTATGGCTGGCACGGCCTATCTGCGTGAAATGTGGGATCGCTACGGCAATGTCGGTGCGATGCTCGCGGCCTACAATGCCGGCCCCGGCCGCTATGACGAACACCATGCGACTGGCCGCCCGCTGCCAGCCGAAACCCGTGCCTATGTCGCCGCGCTTGCGCCGGTCCTCGGCGGCGCGGCTCCATCGGATGCACCATCCCGGCAACCGGCGCTGCCGCCCGACTGGCGCGCCGCACCCCTGTTTGTCCAGCGCCCGGATGGCAGCCAATCGACGGTCGCGCCGTCATCCGACCCGCAATCGGGCGACCTGTTCGCCGCCGCTTCGGAGCCGGATCACCGATGAAGATCGCCTATGCCGACCCGCCCTATATCGGTTGCGCCCACCTTTACCGGGACCATCCAGACTACGCGGGCGAGGTTGATCATGTGCGCCTGATCGAGCGGCTGGAGCGCGACTATGACGGCTGGATATTGCACGCCGCCGCAACGCCGCGCTCCATCGCAACGCTTGCCCCGCTGGTCGAGCGGACGGGCGCGCGGTGGATGGCCTGGGTGAAGGGATTTGCCGCGTTCAAGCGCAATATCCCTGTCGCCTTTGCGTGGGAGCCGGTCATCGTGAAGGCCGCACGAAAGCCCGTTGTCAGCAAGCGGCTGGTGATGCGGGACTGGATTCAGGAGAGTATCACGCTGCGCCGCGGCCTTACTGGCGCGAAGCCTGAAGCGGTCTGCCATTGGGCTTTCGAGATGGTCGCCGCGCGTCCCGACGACACGCTCGACGATCTGTTTCCCGGCACCGGGGCGGTCACTGAGGCGTGGCGCACATGGCGGCTGAAATTCGCATTGCCGGGCGAGCCGGCGGCGCGCGTTGGGCCTGGTGGGGCGCGGGAACGGCCAGCGGAGGGGGCGGGATCATGAGGGCCGGAGGGGCGGAAAGGACGGGTTTTTACGAGGGCAAGATAAAGGAACATGGCACCATGTCGGGCCAGTTCTGGAAATTATTGTTGTCTGCACACTGGTTAGGGGAGTCGCGAGCGGCACCCTGTTTTCGGACCCCGCGTGCCGCGGTCTTGCGCAAAGCCTTGGCTTTGCAGGGTTTTGACCGGCACCATAGGCCCCTATCGGCCTGTTTTCGGCAATTTTGGGCGGAGCCGCGCCCATGAGCGCCGACGACGAAAACCGCTTTCGCCCGAAGCCCGGACGCATCCGATCCGACACGCCGAAGGCGGGCAGGACCAAAAGTTTTCTCACCCAGGCGAAGAAGCTCGCCCGGCAGCACAGCATTGCCTATCCCAAATACGCGCCGCGCCTCGAAACCCGCACGGCCGCGAAGGGCGGCAAGGCTTCCCGTTCGGCCAAGGGGCCGGGTGTCCGGCGCGGTCGCGGCGCGGCCTTCGTTCGCTCCCGCAGCTTGTCGGGCGGCTGGCGGCACAGCGCGCCGGGGATGCGCCGCGTCGTCGTCAAGACCCGCTACGTCAAGGACGCCGGCCGGAACGGCAGATCGGCGGCCCATCTTCGCTACATCCAGCGCGACGGGACATCCCGCGATGGCGAACGCGGTCAGCTCTATTCGGCGAGTGAGGATCGAGCGGATGGCGATGCCTTCGTCGAGCGCGGCAAGGAGGACCGTCATCAGTTCAGGTTCATCATCTCACCGGAGGACGGTGCGGATCTCGTGGATCTGACGGCGCACACGCGCGACCTGATGAGCCAGATCGAGGCCGATCTTGGCACGAAACTCGATTGGGTCGCGGTCAACCACTACAACACCGGCCATCCCCATGTGCATGTCATCGTCCGGGGCAAGGACGAGTTGGGCGAGAACCTTGTCATCAATGGCGACTATCTCGCCAACGGAATCCGCGAGCGGGCGAGCGAGTTGACCACGCTCGAGCTGGGGCAAGTGACCGAGATCGAGCAGAGCCGCAAGCTATCCGCCGAGATTGACCAGGACCGTTTCACCCGCATCGACCGGGCGATGATGGAGGAAGCCGACGAGCGGTTCCTTGATCTTCGCCATGAACCTGCCGAGCCTCGCCGCCAGTTCAATCGCGCGCTGCGTCTGCGCCGCCTCGCCAAACTGGAGAAGATGGGCCTCGCCACCCCGCATGCGCCGGGCGTATGGGAATTGAGCAAGGACATGGAGCCGGCCCTGCGCGAACTGGGAGAGCGCGGCGACATCATCCGCAACATGCACAAGGCGCTGAAGGCCGATGGTCTGGAGCGCGATCCGATGACCTTCCACATCCATGACGGGCCGCCGGCGGCGCCCATCGCCGGGCGCGTCGTGGACAAGTATCTGTCCGACGAGATGGGCGAGAACCTGACGGTCGTTGTGGACGGGATCGACGGGCGAACGCACCATATCGCCGGCGTCGCACCCGAGCGGCTGGAGGATGCCCGCATCGGCAGCATCATCCAGATCGGCCCGGCCGAAGCGGTAGCCCGGCCATCTGATCGCACCATCACGGCCATTGCAGAGGATGGCATCTATCGGCCGAGCCGCCATCTGGAACGGGCGAAATTCGAGGGTCGCGTTCCCGGCGGCGACTATGAGGGCTATGTCGATGCTCATGTCCGCCGGTTGGAGGCGCTGCGCCGGGCCGGGATCGTCGAACGGATCGACGCCGATCAATGGCGCATCCCCGACGATTTCCAGAGCCGCGCCACGGCCTACGATGCCGGCCGGAATCGGCAGGCCAGTGTGCGCGTGCTGTCGGCCTTCGATCTGGATAAGCAGATCGGCGCGGACGGCGCGACCTGGCTCGACCGCCGGATGTTGGCGAATGACGCATCGGATCTCGCGCCGGCAGGATTCGGCCAGCAGGTGCGCGAGGCGATGGACCAGCGCCGCGAACATCATGTCGAACAGGGCGATGCCACCCGAGCGCGGGACGGCCGCATTTTCTATCGGCGCAGCCTTCTCGCCACCTTGCGCGAGCGCGAGGTTGCCCGCGTCGGCGCGGAGATGGCCGAGAACAAGGGACTGCCGTTCCGTGCCGCCACGGACGGCGAGAACGTCAGCGGCAAGTTCACCGGCACCGTGCAGATCACCAGCGGTAAGTTCGCTATCGTCGAGAAGGCGCATGAGTTCACCCTTGTCCCTTGGCGGCCCGTCATCGACCGCCAGCTTGGCCGGGAGGTTATGGGCGTTGTGCAAGGCGGCTCGGTGTCGTGGCAGTTGGGGCGGCAAAGGGGGTTGGGACTTTAGAGCACCTGAAACGGCGTTGCGACACCGGCGCTATTCGGATAGGAGATAGATACTCGTATTGCCAAGTGTGGAGCTATCAGCATGGGAACCGCTAAGTCAGCAGACAAGTAAGCCGCAACAACAAACACTGTTGTTGCGGCGTTCTGTAAGACCAATCCCAATCTGATTGTTGACGAGCAGACGCCGCCCGGAATCCTTAATCGAGCGGTTGATTCGTCATGACTATCACACGCCCTGCGTGGGCCTATACGTTGCCGGCAGCCCTGCTGCTGATGGCTCCCTTCGACATCCTCGCGTCACTGGCGATGGATATTTATCTCCCCGTCGTTCCAGCGATGCCCGGCATCCTGAACACGACGCCATCCGTGATCCAGCTCACGTTGAGCCTCTACATGGTTATGCTCGGCGTGGGGCAGGTGATCTTTGGCCCAATGTCGGATCGCATCGGGCGACGGCCGATCTTGCTTGCGGGCGGGGCGCTTTTCATCGTCGCTTCTCTCGGAGCGGCATGGTCGTCAACGGCCGCAGCCTTCGTCGCGTTTCGCTTGCTACAAGCGGTCGGAGCGTCGGCGGGGTTGGTGGCGACGTTCGCGACGGTTCGCGACGTTTATGCCAGCGGCCCCGAGGGTGTCGTCATCTACGGTCTTTTCAGTTCGATGCTGGCCTTCGTCCCCGCCCTTGGTCCCATCGCTGGAGCGTTGATCGGCGAGTTTTTCGGATGGCGAGCGATATTCGTCACGCTGGCCGCACTTGCGTTGCCTGCACTCTTGAACGCCGGTTTCAGATGGCACGAAACCCGCCCGTTGGATGAAGCAAAGACGCGCCGATCCGTACTGCCGATCTTCGCGAGTCCAGCTTTTTGGGTTTATACGGTCGGCTTTAGCGCCGGCATGGGGACCTTCTTTGTCTTCTTCTCGACAGCCCCCCGCGTGCTCATAGGCCAAGCGGACTATTCGGAGATCGGGTTCAGCTTGACCTTTGCCACTGTCGCGTTCGTCATGATCGTGACAACGCGTTTCGCGAAGTCCTTTGTCGTAAGATGGGGCATTGCCGGATGCGTGGCGCGCGGGATGGCTTTGCTCATTTGCGGAGCGGCCCTGCTGGGGGTCGGCGAACTCTACGGCTCGCCGTCATTCCTCACCTTCATCCTACCGATGTGGGTTATGGCGATCGGCATTGTTGTTACGGTGTCCGTTACCGCCAACGGCGCACTTGCAAAGTTCGATGACATCGCAGGATCGGCAGTCGCGTTCTACTTCTGCATCCAAAGTCTGATCGTCAGCATCGTCGGAACATTGGCGGTGACGTTGTTGAATGGCGACACTACATGGCCCTTGATCTTCTACGCGATGACGATGGCGGTGCTGGTATCAACGGGTCTGGCGCTACTTCGCTCCCGTGACGTTCCTGTCGAGAGGTCGTCAGTCGTCTAACCGGCGATTGGCAGGACGGCTGTCACCCATACGGCGCACCCGTCATCGCAGGCTCGTGAATGGCGGTATCCTGCCCGGCAGGATACCGCTCATTTCACTTATTCAGTTTATGGCTGTTGCCGATGTAACGCAAACCGAATCGCTTGGAAACTTCCGTCCGAGATGAATGATGAATATAGTTACTACCATCGCCGGAAAGCGACACTTGAATTAACGCCGCCAAAGCCGAACCCGTTGGAAATGGCATGTTCCATGAGAATGGGTCGCGCAGATTGGTGAACGAGGTCGATACCAGCGGCAACAGGATCGGGGTTTTCTAAATTTCTCGTTGGGGGAGCGATTTGATCCCGTAGGGCGAGTATCGTGAAGATTGCCTCAATACCGCCTGCGGCACCAAGTAGGTGTCCGGTCGCCGATTTCGTGGCGCTCACGGCCACATTATGATTGCCAAAGACGGATTTAATCGCCGCTATTTCTCCGCGGTCACCTACGGGGGTGGAGGTCGAATGAGCGTTCAAATGTTGAATATTGACTGGCTTCAACCCAGCACTCTGGAGCGCGATTTTCATCGCACGGGCCGCGCCTCGACCGTCCTCTGGGCCGGCAGTCATATGGTGTGCATCAGCGCTAGTGCCGTATCCTACCAATTCGGCTATGGGTTTGGCACCCCGAGCGAGGGCATGTTCCAACTCCTCTATGACGATCAGACCAGCCCCTTCGGACATTACGAAACCATCGCGCTCGGTGTCGAATGGCCTCGACGCCAGTTCCGGGGTAGTATTGTAGCCGGTGGATAGTGCTCGCGCGGCAGCAAATGCCCCAAGACTAACCTTATCAATGCATGCTTCTGCCCCGCCGCACAGAGCGATGTCGGCCTCGTTGGAGCGTATCAGCCGTGCGGCGTCGCCGATGGCCTGAACGCTAGCAGCGCAGGCGGTTACAGGCGTGCCAATTGGACCTGTAAATCCATACCTGATGGTAACATGTCCTGCCGCGAGGTTGGCGAGAAACGATGGCACGGTAAAGGGTGAGAGCCTCCTTGCTCCCCGTGTATCCGTTATGCGAACTGCCGAAGCGATAGCAGGAAAGCCGCCTATACCAGAGGCAATAACTGTCGCCGTGCGCTCACATTCGTAGTCGCTCGCGGGATGCCATCCCGCCGTTTCGAGAGCCTCCTTCGCGGCCGCAAGTGCAAACAGAATGAAGCGATCCATTTTTCGTTGATCCTTTGTGTCAACGATCAAATCGGGATCAAAACCAGCCTCGGAATCTTCAATCGGGCTAGGAACGAGTCCGCCGATTTTCACCGGAAGATTTCTGGAAATTTCATCAGGCAAACTCTTAATTCCCGATTTCCCGTCGAGAAGTCTTTTCCAGCTTATTTCAACGCCACAGCCAAGAGGACCTACCAAACCCATGCCGGTTACAACAATTCGACGCATTGGATTATTCCGCTCCTTTTTCTGAGCTTATCCGCTTCACGCGATTTATGACGCGCATCGTTTCCTCCGTTGCCGCTGGGCCTGCTAGAAGAACGGTGTTTTCAGGAGTAATTTTTTCTCCAGTATCCGCATCGACCATGATGGCGTTTCGTTCCCTGCCGGTTTCTTTGTCGCCGAGCCGCATGGCTATTTCATGTGGCGCAAGGTTCCGGTTCCCCCATGCGAACAGGGCGATTGCTACGGGATAGAAATCCCGCCCTTTGTCGGTAAGGACGTATTCAAATCGAGGCGGATGATCATTGTATCGTTGCCTTTCAAACAACCCTTCCGCCGTGAGATGCTTCAATCGCCTCGCCAAAATGTTCGCGGAAATTCCGAGATTCTTCTCGAATTCATCGAATTTTCTAAGCCCTTGGAAGGCGTCTCGCAGGATCAAGATGCTCCACCAGTCACCGACGCTTTCCAGCGCTCGGGCTGCGGGACACTCGAATGACAGAAAGCTTGTTCGCTGCATCACACATTCATAACGATGTGACTTCCATTATGCAAGTTACATATGTGACAGCTGGCAACATAGCGTGAGGGCTATCCGATGCGTCATCAATCCAAGGAAGCCATGCTACTGCACCCACGGCCGGACGCAGCGAGACTGCTGAGAACGTGACTGATGCGGCGGCGATCGGCAGGTGCCCGGTTCACAGAGGCCGGACACCTCTTTGTCGAGCGCGCCACTGCCGGCGTCAATCGACTGCATCGAGGTCGAGACAACGGCGTCCCTGCCTTCAAGCGCAATTGCTATGTCGGCTCGGTTTCTGAGGTCTCCGCGCACCGTCTCCAGCCGCTCTCCCGCGTTTCGCAGCGCCGAGTTGTGAACGAATGCTCCGACCTTATGCCCGCGGGCGAGGCATTCGTCCACGCATAGCCGTCCAGTGGCGCCGGCAGCGCCGAGTATAAGGATGTTCATGCAACTTTCTCCTGTGATCAGTCGGATTGTGAGGAGCACACCTGCACGAGCTGCTTCCCGAGATTGCGTCCTTCGAACAGGCCGGCGAGCGCGGCGGGTGCCGTTTCGAGGCCGGGGCTGATGGTCTCCTCGTAGCGGATGTCGCCGGCCTGAACCCAGGCCAGCATCCGGTAGAGCGCCTGCGGAAACTGCGCCACGAAATCGAGGAAGATGAAGCCTTCCATGCGCGCGCGTTTGAATGCGATCTGCATGTAGTTCGACGGGCCGCGGCCGTAGGCGTCGTTGCGGTAGCCGGAGGAAATGCTGCCGCACAGAACGACGCGCGCATGCGGCGCGATATGATCGAGTGCGGCTTCCAGCGTCGCGCCGCCGACATTGTCGAACACCACGTCGATGCCGTCGGGCGCCAGTGCGCCGAGCCTCTCGCGCATGTCTTCCGCGCGATAGTCGATGCAGGCGTCGAATCGCGCGACGTCGCGGGCCCAGGCGCATTTGCGTTCCCCACCGGCGGACCCGATGACGCGCGCGCCCAGCTTGCGGGCGATCTGGCCTGCGATCGACCCGACGCCGCCGGCGGCGGCGCTGACGAAGACGGTCTCGCCTTCGAGCGGCTTTGCGATTTCCGTCATCCCGAAATAAGCGGTCAGCCCGTTGACGCCGAGGACGCTCAGCATCGCTCTCGGTTCGACCCCTTCGGGAATGCGGGTGAACCCGTGGAGCCCCTCGCCGGCAGGAGGAATCCGGCTCCAAGCCCCAGCAGCGTGTAGGCGAGATAGTATGCCGATGCGTTCGCCGTCGACAGGAGGAGAAACAGCCCTGCGATCCAGCTACCCGCTCCGGAAAGCACGAGAGCACGCGGCGTGAATCCCATGATCCTGACCTGCAGGAACTGCACGACGAACATCGCAATTCCGACGAGGGTGAGCGCGACAGAGAGCATCCCTGCGGCGGTCTCTCCGTCCAGATTGAGCCTGTCCTGGAAATAGAACCCTGCGCTGATCTGCACGGTCGCGATCGCGACCCAAAGCAGGATGCCGGCAATGAGCCAGGGTTGCAGGGCGGCGGAGAACAGGCTTGTCCGCTGCGGACGGACCGGCGAAGCCGCAGGTGGAGCCTTCAGGAAGAACAGGGCCGCGAGCGCGCCGGAGGCACAGAGCGCAGTCGCCGCATAGAGCGGCCACGTGATGCCGCCGGCCACGAGGACGCCGCTCACGGCGGGACCGACAATCAGGCCGAGACCGGTTGCGCCTCCTATGATGGCCATGCCTCCGGCCCGCTCGGACGGGCTCGTGATATCGGCCATCAACGCCTGGGCGCCCGACGGCACCGCAGACAGGAAAGCGCCGACGAAGGCGCGCGACGCCGTGAGCGCGAGGAAGATGGCGGTCACGGACATGGCACCCGAAAGACCGCCGACCACGACCAACGTATAGACCGCGTAGCCCGCGAAGATGCCGAGAAAGCCGGCGACGATGGTTTTCTTGCGCCCGTAGCGATCGCTGACGATGCCCCACAAGGGAGCCGCGACCACCATGGCGACCGAGCCGATCGAAAGCATCAACCCGCCCTGAACGACGGAAAGATGCAGCTCCCGGATGAGAGGAGCCAGGATGGGCAGGATGAGCGTCGTCGCCACGATGGACAACGCGATGCTGATAGCGATCGTGGCCTTGGTCCGGTTCATGGGAAGCTCCCTTGATCTCGTTTGACCGATGGCCCAAATATGTGACGAATCCATCACATTTTGTATTCGCATTCGGACGACCGATGCCCGGCACCGCACAAGTGAATGTAAACCCACGAAAAATCCCCCGGCAGGCGCGCGCTCAGGCCACCGTGGAGGCGATCATCGTCGCCACCGCTCAGCTTTTGACGGAGCAGGGGTTCGTCAACCTCACGACCGCGCGGGTCGCGGAGCGCGCCGGCGTGAGCATCGGTTCGCTCTACCAGTATTTCCCCAACAAGCAGGCGCTCGCGGCCGCCGTCGTCGATCACTACAGCGACGAGGTCCTCGCGCGCTTCACCGCGATGGTCCGGGCACGGCCGGGGAAGACGCTGGCGGATACCGTGGATGCGATGATCGGGTTCGCGCTCGTTTCCCATCCGCATGAGCCGGAAATGCATCGCGCGTTGAACGATCTCGCACCGCGTATCGGCCGCGAGGAAAAGACGCGCGCAATCAGCCGCGGGATGGCGAAGGTGATCGAGACGGAACTGGAGCGACATCGGCAGGAAATCTCGCCCGATCTCGACCTTGCGGATGCGGCCGCCATGATCGAGACGGTGCTGGAAACGGTCGCGCACCGGGCGATCCAGCGGCATCCCGTCAGGGTCGGCGCCGATGGGCTGATCGGCCAGTGCCGCAGGCTGATCATCGGCTATCTGAGAAGTCCATCACCAAGCTAATATGATGCTAGACTAGGGGAAGATGCTGAGCTTACGTCAGAAGCCTTATTGCACGCAATTGCCGTCGCTACTCTCCCGAGGCAGGCATTGCTGTTCGCTTGGCATTTTCACCTGGTTGCACGCTCTTGCTTTCGCGAAATAAAGTATGTGGCCAGCGTGTTGGTTCCGGTCATCGGCTCCCTCCATCAAGCGAGACCGTGAGTCATGCCTCAACCCAAATTAGTAGGTCTTGATCCTAATTTGTTGTACATGAACGCAGCCGCTCGAAACCGGCGATGAGGCTGTCGAGTCCAAAGTTGAACGCAGCATCCATGCTGTCTGTTTCCAACTCGTGAAACAGACCGTGTAGGAAGGACGATGGTGCTTGCTCGGATACATCTGACCTGTCCGAAATTCTCTCATCGGCATCAGATGCCTGCTGTTCGAGAACGGAACCGACTACATAGTTGCTGACCGCCAAAAGCGTCCAAACGGCATGCTTCGGACTAAAGCCCGCCGTGCAGAGAAAGCGTATTTGTGCCTCGGCGGTGCCAAAATTCGGTTCTGTCGGTCGAGTTCCCGCATGGATACGCGCGCCGTCGCGATAAGAGAGCAACGCCATTCTGAAACTCAGGGCGTTTTCTTTCAGGTACACCCGCCAGTCCTCGTTTTCCTTGGGTAGGGACCGAGTGTGGCGTTCCGTCAGCATCGCCTCGGCCAGTGCGTCAAGCAGCGCACGCTTGTTTTGGAAATGCCAGTAAAGCGCTGGCTGCTGAACCTTGAGGCGTTCAGCGAGCTTTCGCGTCGTCAGGTTGTCCATGCCAACCTCGTTCAGCAGTTCCAGCGCCGTCGCGATCACGGTGCCCTTGTCCAATTTGGTCATTCATGCTCCTTCGTCAACGCTTGACAATTTATCACCGATAAGTTCTATGTCCATATACTTATCGATGATAAAGTCGCTCGCGCTTGAGCGGCACTGGAGTTTCAGGTGCACAGCTCTGCCATCATTGCCCTGCTGATCGTGGGTCTCGACGCCATGGGTCTCGGCCTCATCATGCCGGTCCTTCCAGCGCTTCTGCGCGAGCTTGTGCCGACGGAGCAGGTCGCTGGTCACTATGGTGCCTTGCTGTCGCTCTATGCGTTGGTGCAGGTCGTCTTCGCGCCCCTGCTTGGACAACTTTCGGATGCTTACGGTCGGCGTCCGGTGCTTCTGGCTTCTCTCGCGGGAGCCGCAGTCGATTACACGATCATGGCATCTGCGCCGGTCCTGTGGGTGCTTTATATCGGCCGACTCGTCTCCGGCGTCACGGGAGCAACCGGAGCCGTAGCTGCTTCAACCATTGCCGATTCGACGGGGGAAGGTTCGCGCGCACGGTGGTTCGGCTACATGGGGGCCTGCTATGGTACGGGCATGATTGCCGGGCCAGCTCTTGGTGGTATGCTCGGCGGTATTTCTGCTCATGCTCCGTTTGTCGCCGCTGCCCTTCTCAACGGGATCGCGTTCCTGCTTGCCTGCATTTTCCTCAGGGAGACTCGTCGCGGTCATGGCAAGACCGGAAAGTCGGTTCACATCGAACCATTGGTTCTGTTCCGGCTGGACGATGCGTTGCGTGGGCTAACTGCGCTTTTCGCAGTTTTCTTCATTATTCAACTGATTGGCCAAGTGCCGGCGGCCCTATGGGTCATATATGGTGAGGATCGTTTTCAGTGGAACACCACGACCGTCGGCTTGTCGCTCGCGGCGTTTGGAGCAACACATGCGATTTTTCAAGCGTTTGTTACCGGCCCTCTTTCAAGCCGACTTGGAGAACGGCGCACGCTGCTGTTTGGCATGGCCGCGGATGCGACTGGCTTCATTCTTCTGGCTTTTGTCACGCAGGGATGGATGGTGTTTCCGGTTCTGTTGCTGCTTGCCGCCGGGGGTGTCGGCATGCCGGCCTTGCAGGCAATGCTTTCGAATAATGTCAGCAACAACAAGCAGGGAGCGTTGCAGGGAACGCTTACGAGCCTCACCAATTTAAGCGCCATCGCGGGACCGCTTGGCTTTACGGCACTCTATTCTGCCACCGCCGGAGCATGGAACGGTTGGGTTTGGATTGTCGGTGCGTTTCTTTATGTAATGTGCTTGCCAATGCTCCGCAGGCCTTTCGCCACTTCGTCGTGATTGAGATCGTAGCGGATAGGCATGGGCAGGCTGAAGAAAAAGAGCAGGTTAAATCCGCCAAGCCATCAACTTAGTTTGGGGCGCATTCCACTTGCATCGTTGATCCAGACGCTTGCCGTCGCCGAACATCTCAGCTTCTACCGCGCCGCTCAGGCGCTCGGCACCAGCCAGTCCAACGTCAGCGCGAGGATCAAGGCGCTGGAGCAAGACCTCGGCATCCTTCTGTTCGAGCGCAATACCAGAGGCGTCCGCCTTACCGAGGCCGGGCGCCTCTTTGTCGAGCGGGTCGCCGCCGGCGTCGATCAACTCGACCATGCGGTGAAGACTGCTGGTATGGCGGCGTCGGGAGAGTGCGGCCGACTGCGCGTCGGTATCCATGCTCTGATGCCGCGCAGCTTTCTTGCCGAACTGATCGCGCAATTCCGCGAAGACCATCCTGGCATCGACGTCGAGATCACCGAAGGCACAGCCCGCGAGGCGGTGATGCAGCTTCGCGCCGACCGGTTGGATGTGGCGTTCGTGGCGGGGGCTCCCGAACTGCCCGACTACCACGCCCGTCCGATCTGGACCGAGCCGCTGGTGGTTGCGCTGCCGGAGAATCATCGCCTTGCCGGACGACCGGAGATCACCTGGGCCGATCTGGTGGGAGAGACGTTCCTTGTTCGGCATGGCGGCACTGGACCGCAGGTTCATGACCATATCGTGCTGCGTCTGGCAGGGCTTTGGCCCGCACCGTCGATCCAGCGCTTCGACGTAGGGCGGGGAACGCTACTGTCCATGGTTGGGCAGGGTTTCGGCGTCACCATCGTCAGTGCCGCCACGGCGCAACTGCCGTCAACGGGCATCGTGTTCCTGCCGTTGGCCGATGAGCCAGAGCCAGTCCCTTTCTCGGCTGTCTGGTCGCCGTTCAATCGCAACGCCGCGCTGCGCAACCTGCTTATGCTCGCAGGCACGATGGGCCGCGATTCGCGAAGCCGTCTGCGCAGTAGTAGCAGGGTGACCGTGAACACCGAAGCAACCCGTCCTATATACCGCCGATAGTATCCGGCAGCCCTCTCGCATCATCTTTGCTGTTGCCTGTCCCGATTTTGCCTACTCTCTGATCGGCTCTGTCTCTCTTGCCGACTGGAGCCCGTATGCGCGGAGGCCGAATTTTATGGGGTCAGATCGCTGTCGTCTTCACCATCGTTCTGGTGATGGTGTGGGCAGCGACGCAATGGACGGCGTTCCGCCTCGGCTTCCAGCCGCAGCTTGGAGCACCGTGGTTCGAGTTGGCGGGCTGGCCGGTCTATTGTCCGCCGGCCTTCTTCTGGTGGTGGTTTTCTTTCGACGCCTATGCGCCCGCGATCTTCGTAGAGGGTGCAATCATCGCGGTATCGGGCGGCTTCCTCGCCATCGCCGCCGCCATCTTCATGTCGATCATCCGGGCGCGGGAAGCGCGCAACGTCGCCACATACGGATCGGCGCGATGGGCCGAGGACAAGGAAATCCGCAGCGCCGGCTTGCTCGGCTCCGATGGCGTCGTGCTCGGCCGATACGAACGGGACTATCTACGCCATGACGGTCCCGAGCATGTCCTATGCTTCGCCCCGACGCGCAGCGGCAAAGGTGTCGGGCTGGTAGTGCCGACGCTGCTGACATGGCCGGCATCCGCTATTGTCCACGACATAAAAGGGGAAAACTGGACACTGACAGCCGGCTTTCGTGCGAAGCACGGCCGCGTTTTGCTGTTCGATCCGACCAACGCCAAATCGGCCGCCTACAACCCGCTGCTGGAGGTCAGGCAAGGCGAGTGGGAGGTCAGGGACGTTCAGAATATCGCGGATATTCTGGTCGATCCTGAAGGCAGCCTCGACAAGCGCAACCATTGGGAAAAGACTTCCCATTCGCTTCTGGTCGGCGCGATCCTGCATGTTCTCTATGCGGAGAAAGACAAGACGCTGGCGGGCGTCGCCAACTTCCTGTCCGATCCGCGCCGCCCGGTCGAGGCGACCTTGCGCGCCATGATGGACACGCCGCATCTCGGCGAGGCGGGCGTTCATCCCGTCATCGCGCCGTCGGCTCGCGAACTGCTGAACAAAAGCGAGAACGAGCGCAGCGGCGTGCTGTCCACCGCCATGTCGTTTTTGGGATTGTATCGTGATCCCGTGGTGGCGCGCGTCACCGCACGATGCGACTGGCGCATTGCCGATCTGGTCGGCAGCTGCCAGCCGGTCACGCTCTATCTGGTCGTGCCGCCGTCCGACATAAACCGCACCAAGCCCCTCATCCGCCTGATCCTCAACCAGATCGGCAGGCGGTTGACGGAGGAATTGACCACCTCCGGCAAGCGCCATCGGCTGCTGTTGATGCTCGACGAGTTTCCGGCGCTCGGCAGATTGGATTTTTTCGAGTCCGCCTTGGCCTTCATGGCGGGCTACGGAATCAAAGGTTTCCTGATCGCGCAGAGCCTCAACCAGATCGAGCGCGCCTATGGGCCGAACAACGCCATTCTCGACAATTGCCATGTGCGCGTCAGCTTCGCCACGAATGACGAACGCACCGCCAAGCGGGTGAGTGACGCGCTCGGCACCGCGACCGAACTGCGCGATTCCACCAACTATGCCGGGCACAGATTGGCCCCGTGGCTCGGGCATCTCATGGTGTCGCGGCAGGAGACGGCCCGGCCGCTGCTCACGCCGGGCGAGATCATGCAGCTTCCGCCAACGGACGAAATCGTGATGGTCGCGGGCACGCCGCCGATCCGCGCGACCAAGGCACGCTATTTCGAGGATGCGCGGTTTCAGGAACGCATCCTGACCCCGCCCGATCTGGCCGCCGCTCCGCTGGCGCCCAGCCCATCCGCCGATGATTGGTCCGGCCGCGTGGTCGCGGCGGAAAGCCGTTCCGCTCCGGCTGCCGCAGACGGGAACGAGGGTGATCCAGCCAATGCCGGCATCCGCCGCGAGCCGGAATTGCCCGAGCATGAGGAAGTCGTCGCCCCGCCGCCGTCGCCCGAACAGGAGTTCGAGTTTCTGGACGACGAGCCGGATGTTGACGCGGCCAAGGCCCGCGCCATGCGCCAGCGCATGAGGATGGTCGCGCGGCAGGTGGCGCTGAACCCCGATGATGGAATCGACCTTTGAGGATACGCCCATGGCAACCAGAACCCGCATGAACGTCTATTTCGACCCGGAGCTGCTTAAACAGGTTGAAATGCTGGCCCTGCGCCGGCAAGTCTCGAAATCCGCCATCATCGAGGCTGCCGTCGCTTCCTTCTTGTCCGGCGACGCGGCGGATCGGCTGGAAGCGGCCATGTCGCGCCGCCTGGACAGGATCGGGCGCCAGATCGACATACTCGACGAAGATCTCGCCGTGCTCGGCGAAACCGTCTCGCTGTTCGTCTACTTCTGGCTTGCCGCCACGCCTCCGCAGCCCGAAAGCGCACAAGCCTCGGCCCGCGCCAAGGGGGCCGAACGGTTCGAGGGATTCATGCAGACCCTCGGCAAGCGGCTGGCAACCGGCGACAGGTTCCTGAAAGAGCTTTCGCGCGACGTTGATTCGTTTCCGCAGGACCAGTCCGGCGCGGACGGCGACCGATCCTGACTCCGCATCCTGTCCTATTTTCCGCAGATCACCGCATCCCGCCGCATGCGCTTAAATACTTGTTGAAGCGGCCCGATTCCGGGCTTTCTTAATCGACCCCGATCCGGGGACCACCTGTTGCGCCCCGCCAGAAACCGGGGCCGACATGACCTTCACCGACCACAGACAGGAAATCATCGGGCGCGGGGCACGGATGTTGCGCACCGCGCTCGGCCCGGCCATTGCCCGGTTTCTGGAAGACCCCTCCGTCATCGAGGTCATGCTGAACCCCGATGGCCGCATCTGGATAGATCGGCTTTTGGAAGGTCTGGCCGATACCGGCGAGCGCCTGTCTGCTGCCGATGGCGAGCGCATCGTGCGCCTGGTCGCGCACCATGTCGGCGCGGAGGTCCATGCCCGCAGCCCGCGCGTCTCCGCGGAACTGCCGGAGAGCGGGGAGCGCTTCGAGGGTTTGCTGCCGCCTGTCGTCGATGCGCCGGCCTTTGCCATCCGCAAGCCCGCCGTCGCGGTCTTCACGCTGGACGACTATGTGGCGGCTGGCATTATGACCCGGTTTCAGGCCGAGGCATTGCGCCTGGGCGTTGCCACACGCGCCAACATCCTCGTGGCCGGCGGGACATCGACCGGCAAGACCACACTCACCAATGCGCTCCTGGCGGAAGTCTCGAAGGGCGCCGATCGTGTCATTATCATCGAGGACATGCGCGAACTGCAATGCACCGCCGAAAACAAGGTGCCGATGCGCAGCGTGGACGAGGTGATCGATCTCCTCGAGCTGTCGCGCGCGACCATGCGCTTCCGGCCTGACCGCATCATAGTCGGCGAGGTGCGCGGCCCGGAAGCACTCGGGCTCCTGAAACTTTGGGGCACCGGCCATCCCGGCGGCATCGGCACCCTCCATGCTGGTTCCGCGCTCGGCGCACTCCACCGCCTCGAACAGCTTGTCCAGGAAGCCGTCATCACGGTCCCCCGGTCGCTGATCGGGGAGGCCATCGACCTTGTTGCTGTCCTGTCCGGGCGCGGTTTCGCGCGCCGGCTCGCCGAACTTGCCCGCATCGACGGGCTCGATCCCGCCGGCAACTACCGCATTACCCCGATCATCCCCGATCCAGAAGGAGATTCCGAATGATCCGTCATGCCATGCGCCTGCGTCGCCACGTCGCCACGGCCACCACCTATGTCAGCCTGTTCATGGCACCGGCCGCCCATGCGTCCGGCTCGTCGATGCCGTGGGAAGCGCCCCTCGAAAGCATCCTCCAGTCCATCGAGGGGCCGGTCGCCAAGATCATCGCCGTCATCATCATCATCGTCACCGGCCTGACGCTGGCCTTCGGCGATACGGGCGGCGGCTTTCGCAAGCTGATCCAGATCGTGTTCGGCCTGTCCATCGCCTTTGCAGCGTCGAGCTTCTTCCTGTCGTTCTTCTCCTTCGGTGGCGGGGCTCTCGTTTGATGGCGGGCGGACTCGAACAGCTCGACGCGGTGCCGGGATTCTCGATCCCGGTCCACCGGGCGCTGACCGAGCATATCCTGCTCGGCGGCGCACCGCGCTCCATCGCCATCATGAACGGAACGCTGGCGGGGGCCGTGGGCCTCGGCCTGCGCCTCTGGCTGGTCGGCATCGCCATTTGGGCAATCGGCCATTTCGCGGCCGTGTGGGCGGCGAAGCGCGATCCCCAATTCGTCGAGGTCGGGCGCAGGCATCTGCGCGTCCCCGGCCATCTGGCGGTTTGAGGGAGGCGCGTCGATGATGAACCTTACCGAATACCGCCGCACCACCACCCGGCTCGCCGACTATCTGCCATGGGCCGCGCTGGTCGGCTCCGGCGTCGTCTTGAACAAGGACGGGAGTTTCCAGCGGACGGCGAAGTTTCGCGGTCCCGATCTGGATTCCGCCGTCGCGGCCGAGCTGGTCGCCGTCGCCGGCCGCATCAACAACGCCGTGCGCCGTCTCGGCTCCGGCTGGAGCATCTTCGTAGAGGCGCAGCGTAGCGAGGCAGCGACATATCCCGACAGCATCTTTCCCGATGCCGCGTCGGCGCTGGTCGATGCCGAGCGGAAAGCCGGTTTCGAGGAAGCGGGCACGCATTTCGTGTCGGGCTACTTCCTGACCTTCCTCTGGCTGCCCCCGGCCGAGGAAGCGGCCCGCGCGGAAACATGGCTCTACGAGGGCCGAGAGAAAACCGGCGTGGACCCGTGGGAGCTGCTGCGCGGCTTCATCGACCGCACCGACCGCGTGCTGGCCTTGCTCGACGGCTTCATGCCCGAGTGCCGTTGGATGGATGACGGCGCGACGCTGACCTATCTCCATTCCACCATTTCGACCAACCGGCATCGCGTGCGCGTGCCCGAGGTGCCGATGCACCTCGACGCGCTGCTGGCCGACCAGCCCTTGACCGGTGGGCTGGAGCCGCGCCTTGGCGACGCGCATCTGCGCGTCCTGACCATCGTGGGATTCCCGACCGCGACGACGCCAGGCCTGCTCGACGAAATGAACCGCCTGCCGTTCCCCTACAGATGGAGCACGCGCGCGATCCTGCTCGACAAGACCGATGCGACGCGGCTGCTGACCCGCATCCGCCGCCAATGGTTTGCGAAGCGCAAGAGCATCGCCGCGATTCTGAAAGAGGTGATGACCAACGAGGCGTCCGCCCTTGTGGACACCAATGCGGCCAACAAGGCGCTCGACGCCGACATGGCCTTGCAGGAGCTTGGGGCGGATGTTGCGGGCATGGCCTATGTCACGGCCACCATCACCGTTTGGGATGCCGACCCGCGCATTGCCGACGAGAAGCTGCGCCTTGCCGAAAAGGTGATTCAAGGCAGAGATTTCACCGCCATGCCGGAAACCGTCAACGCGGTTGACGCATGGCTCGGCAGCCTGCCCGGACACGCCTACGCGAATGTGCGGCAGCCGCCCATCAGCACTTTGAATCTCGCCCACATGATCCCGCTTTCGGCGGTGTGGGCGGGGCCGGAACGGGACGAGCATTTCGGCGACGCTCCACTGCTTTACGCCAGGACCGAAGGCTCTACCCCGTTCCGGCTAAGTCTCCATGTCGGCGACGTAGGCCACACCCTTGTCGTCGGCCCAACAGGCGCGGGCAAGAGCGTTCTCCTTGCTCTCGCCGCACTCCAGTTCCGCCGTTACGCACGAAGCCAGATCTTCGCCTTCGACTTCGGCGGCAGCATCCGGGCCGCTACGCTCGCCATGGGTGGCGACTGGCATGATCTCGGCGGCGAACTGACCGCCGCCGGGGTTTTCAGCCCTGACAGTTCCGTGGATCGGGATTTGCGCATTTCTCTCGCTCAGGACATTGCCGGGGTCGCCCTGCAACCACTGGCGCGAATCCACGAGACTGCGGAACGTGCCTGGGCCGCCGACTGGATCGCGGCAATCCTCTCGCGCGAGACTGTTCAGATCACCCCCGAGGTCCGGGAGCATATCTGGACGGCGCTGACGTCGCTGGCCTCGGCACCGGCTGGGGAGCGGACCATCACCGGGCTGAGCGCGCTGCTCCAGTCCAACGATCTGAAACAGGCGTTGCGTCCCTATTGCATTGGCGGAGCTCATGGCCGGCTGCTCGATGCCGAGGCCGAATATCTCGGCACGGCGGACGTGCAGGCCTTCGAGATCGAGGGGCTGGTGGGGACTGGCGCGGCTCCTGCCGTGCTGTCCTACCTGTTTCACCACATCGGCGACAAGCTGGACGGACGGCCGACGCTGCTCATCATCGACGAAGGCTGGCTTGCGCTGGACGACGATGGCTTCGCCGGCCAGCTCCGCGAATGGCTCAAAACGCTGCGCAAGAAAAATGCCAGCGTCATCTTCGCCACGCAAAGCCTGTCGGACATCGACAATTCGCCCATAGCGCCGGCGATCATCGAGAGCTGCCCGACACGGCTCCTGCTTCCCAACGAGCGCGCCATCGAGCCGCAGATCACCGAGATTTACAGGCGGTTCGGTCTCAATGACCGCCAGATCGAAATCCTCGCGCGGGCCACACCCAAGCGCGACTATTACTGCCAAAGCCGCAGGGGCAATCGCCTGTTCGAGCTGGGCCTGTCCGAAGTCGGCCTCGCGCTCTGCGCAGCATCCGCCAAATCAGATCAGGCTGACATCGAGCGCATCCATCTCGCCAACGACCGCGACGGGTTTATGGCAGCCTGGCTGCGCCATCGCGGCGTCGCTTGGGCAGCCGACCTGATCCCGAGCCTCACCAATCTCGCCCCGTGGGATGAAGCCCCACCCATCGACGCCGCCGTCGGCGACGAGATCGAACTCACCCTGGACGAAAAGGAGATTTCCCCATGACGCGCAAAATGCCCCGCATCACCCATATGGTCGGCGCCTCCGCACTGGCCCTCACACTTGCCGCACCGCTGGCGCTGGCCCCGGTGTTCACGACACCGGCCCATGCCTTCTTCGGTGGGTTTGGCCGGATCGTCTATGACCCGACCAACCACGCCGAGAACCTGCTGACCGCCGCCCGCACCCTTGAGCAGATCAACAACCAGATCACCAGCCTCCAGAACGAAGCGCAGATGCTGATCAATCAAGCCAGGAACCTTGCGAGCCTGCCGTATTCCTCCCTCCAGCAGCTTCAGCAGAACGTCCAACGCACGCAGCAGCTTCTCGGGCAGGCGCAGAACATCGCCTTCGACGTGCAGAACATCGACCAGATGTTCCAGCAGGATTACGGCAATCTGTCTCTGACCGCGACCGACCAGCAGCTCATCGCGGATGCGCGCAGCCGGTGGGAGAACACGGTCGGCGGCTTGCAGGACGCCATGCGCGTTCAGGCGGGCGCGGTCGGCAATATCGACAGCAACCGTTCCGAGATGGCCGCGCTGGTCGGCCAGAGTCAGGGCGCGACCGGCGCGCTACAGGCCACGCAGGCCGGCAATCAACTGTTGGCGCTCCAGTCGCAGCAGCTTTCCGACCTGATCGCCGTCATCTCGGCGAACGGCCGCGCCGACGCGCTGACCGAAGCGGAGCGCGCCGCTGCCGCCGAACAGGGCCGCGAGCAGCGCCGCCGCTTCCTGACGCCCGGCAGCGGCTACCAGCCGGGCAACGCGCAGATGTTCAACAACGGCAACAACTGACCGGGAGGCGCGCCATGGACGGCAAGATGCTGGCCCGCCTCGGGGCCGTGGTGTTCGTCGCCATCGCCGTCACGGCGACCGCAATCGACATGGCGCGGAAGGACGAACCTTCCGCGCCGCCCCCGGCGCCGGCCTTCCAGCCCCCGGCCGATCCCCTGCGCGCAGCCCTGCGCCGTTGTCAGCAGCTCGGCGAGGCAGCCGCCAGCGAAGCGGATTGCCTCGCCGCCTGGGCGCAGTCCCGCGACCGCTTTCTCGGCCGGACACCCGCGCAAGCCGCACCGCAACAGAACGAAGGACGGTGATCCATGGGCGGGACAGGCGTCATCGACAATTTCCTCGGAGTCTTCACCAGCTACATAGATTCCGGCTTCGGCCTGCTCTCCGGCGAGGTCGCTTTCATCGCCACCACGCTGATTGTCATCGACGTGACGCTCGCCGCGCTCTTTTGGGCGTGGGGCGCAGATGATGATGTGGTCGCCCGGCTGGTGAAGAAGACGCTGTTCGTCGGCGTCTTCGCCTACATCATCGGCAACTGGAACAATCTCGCCCGGATCGTCTTCGAGAGCTTCGCCGGCCTCGGCCTCATGGCGTCGGGCACCAGCTTTTCCGTCACCGATCTGACGCGGCCGGGCCGCGTGGCGCAGATCGGCCTTGATGCCGGCCGCCCGCTGCTCGACTCCATTTCCGACCTGATGGGCTGGATCGCCTTCTTCGAGAACTTCATCCAGATCGCCTGCCTCTTGTTCGCCTGGGCGCTGGTGGTGCTGGCGTTCTTCATTTTGGCGATCCAGCTTTTTGTGACTTTGCTGGAGTTCAAGCTGACCACGCTCGCCGGTTTCGTGCTGATCCCCTTCGGCCTTTTCGGCAAAACCGCCTTCATGGCCGAGAAGGTTCTGGGGAACGTGGTTTCTTCCGGTATCAAGGTGCTGGTGCTGTCGGTCATTATCGGCATCGGCTCGACGCTCTTCTCGCAATTCACAGCCGGTTTCGGTGGGGCGACCCCCACCGTGGACGACGCTATGGCGATTGTTCTGGCAGCCCTGTCGCTGCTCGGCCTCGGCATCTTCGGTCCCGGCATCGCCAACGGCATTGTTTCGGGCGGACCCCAGCTTGGCGCAGGCGCAGCTGTGGGAACCGGGCTTGCGGTCGGCGGCGCGGCCATCGCCGCTGGCGGCGGGGCCATGCTTGCCGCCAAGGGCGGTGCCGCTGCCCTGTCCGGTGGAGCCGCTGCCGTTCGTGGCGGCGCGGCAACCGCAGGCGCTGCCTCCGCTGCCTATAGCGTCGGATCGCTCGGTCAGTCCGGTGCGGCTGGTGTTGCTGCCGGCATGGGCGGTTTGGCGCGCGCCGCTGGTTCCGCCGCTATCTCGCCCCTGAAACGCGCCGTCGCGCGTGCCGGTGAATCCGTCAAATCCAGCTTTTTCGATGGCGTGAAGGGCAGCTTCGGGGCCAGCGGCGGCAGTTCCACCATGGGAACGGTCGGCGGCGCAAGCGCCGAACCCGCAGCCGCGCCATCCAACCCGGCCGGCAGCTCTCCGGCTTGGGCGCAGCGGATGCAGCGCCGGCAGGCCCTCAATCATGGCACCACCATGACCGCCCATGCCGTCCGCTCCGGCGACAGCCACGGCTCCGGTTCCTCCGTCAACCTTTCCGAAAGTGACCGCTCATGAGCATCTTCAAACGACCAGCAACCCATTACGGCAAGACGCCGGAACCCGAGACGCCCTATCAGCGCGCCGCGCAAGTCTGGGACGAGCGTATCGGCTCGGCTCGCGTGCAGGCGCGGAACTGGCGGCTCATGGCCTTCGGCTCGCTGATCCTGTCTGTCGGCTTCGCTTCGGCATTGGTCTGGCAATCGGCGCGCGGCACCGTGGTGCCTTGGGTTGTTCAGGTGGACAATCTCGGTCAGGCGCAAACCGTCGCGCCCGCCAATGCCGACTATCGCCCGACCGATCCGCAGATTGCTTTCCATCTTAGCCGATTCATTGAGCAGGTCCGCGCGATCCCGGCCGACGCCATCATTGTCCGCCAGAACTGGCTTCGCGCCTATGAATGGACCACGGATCGCGGCGCGGCGGCGCTGAACGATTATGCCCGCGCCAATGACCCCTTCACCAAGGTTGGCCGCCAGCAGATCGCCGTCGAAGTGTCATCGGTCATCCGGGCATCGCCGGATTCCTTCCGGGTGTCGTGGGTGGAGCGGCACTACGAGAACGGCCAGCTTTCCACTACGGAACGATGGACCGCCATCCTGACCATCGTGATCCAGACCCCGCGCGATGCCGAGCGACTGCGCGCCAATCCGCTCGGCATCTACGTCAATGCAATTTCGTGGTCGCGGGAGATGAGCCAATGAAAGCCTCAGCTTGCATCAATCACCTCGCTGATCTTTCCCTCGGAGATCATGAAGAACGAGGTGCCCGTCATCTTGATCTCCTGCCCGGCCTTCCAGCCATTGGGCAGGTCGGTTTTGACCTTGGCGCGATAGCCGATGCGCACGGCTGCACGGTCGTCTATCGCGATACAGTCGAGGATCGTCTGTTCTCTTTCAGCAAACAACTGGACGCCCTGTTCCGCCAGCGCGCGAAATGCCTCGATCCCGTGCGTTTCGTTCGTCGTCTCTCCGTTCGATCTGTTGATAAACCGAACGTCGTCCGACAGGCAGTCGAGCATCGCCTGAACATTCATCCTGTTGTAGGCGTCGATATACCGGGCAACAATCGTCGGCACAGAATCCATTCTGTCGGTTCCTCCTTACTGATCCTGAAGTCGCTAACCTATGCGATTTTTGCGACGGCGTTTGCAATTACTTTGGCAGGCTGCGCGACCAACCGGACGCCGCAATTCAGCTACGACGCCAGCGTGCCGCCGCTGCCAACCATGCAGGCGGCGGCAACCGACAACACGCCTCGGCCGCTGCATGTGCCCCCGGCATGGACCGTGGCGCGCGGCGGCACCGCCGCCGGCACGCCGACCGGCCGCGTTGAGAACGCCAATGCCGCCGCCCGCGTCGAGCCGCGCCGGGAAGGCTACTACAACGCCATCCAGATATATCCGTGGTCGGAAGGCGCGCTCTATCAGGTCTATGCCGCAGTCGGGCAGATCACCACCATTGCGCTGGAGCCGGGCGAGAGCCTGACAGGCGCGGGGCCGATCGCGGCCGGCGATACGACAAGGTGGATTATTGGCGACACCGAGAGCGGCAGCGGCGCAAACCGCCGTGTCCATATCCTCGTGAAGCCCACGCGGCCGGACATTTCCACCAACCTTGTCGTCACCACCGACCGGCGCACCTACATGATCGAGCTGCGCGCGCGGGAATCGCTCTACATGCCGGCCGTGGCATGGGCCTATCCGGCACCGCCTGCCGGCCAGCGCCAGACGGTCCCGGTCGCGCCGATCATTCCGGCCGAGGCAGCGCGGAACTATCGCTACGCCTTGCAGGTGCAGGGCGACAGCCCGCCATGGCGGCCGGTTTCCGTCTTCGACGATGGCAGGCGCGTCTATGTCGTTTTCCCGGCCGGGATCGTGCAGGGCGAAATGCCGCCGATCTTCGTGCTTGGCGCGAACGGCGAGCCGCAGATCGTCAATTCCCGCATCCACCAGAACGTCCTGATCGTGGACCGCCTGTTCGGCGCGGCCGAGCTGCGCCTTGGCAGCGGCAATCGCCAGCAGGTCGTCAGGATCGTTCGCACCAACCCGACGCAGGCCGCCGCCGCGCAGCCCGCCAGCGCGACCGGAGACACCCCGTCATGAGCGACAATACCATCACCGACACCATCGCACCCATGCGCCTGCGCGCCGAGCCGCCCCGCGTTACGCGCCTGTCCCGCAAGATGCTGGCAGGCGTCGGGGCCGTCGCGCTTCTCGGCATCGGCGGGGCGCTGATCTACGCGCTCCAGACCCGCGATGCAGGACCGGGCGGCGACGAACTCTATTCGACCGAGAACCGGCCCACGGCGGACGGCCTGTCCGGCCTGCCGAGCGACTATAGCGGGCCGGCGCTCGGCCCGGCGCTGCCCGGCGACCTCGGCCGCCCGATCCTCGACGCGCAGAATCGGGGACAGCCCATTGTAAAGCCGGCAATCACGACGCCCGCCGTCGATCCAGAGGAAGAACGCCGCAGGGCCGAGGAAGAAGCCGCGCGCTTGAGCAACGTCTTTTTCCAGTCCGGCCCGCGCACGGGATCGCCGGCAGGAACGGCCATGCCCGGCCTTGCCGGTCTTGGCCTCGGCGGGCAGCCCGCGACACAGGATCGCCACGCGGCGTTTCTCAACGGGCCGGTGGACCGGCAGACCGTCGCCCCGGATCGCGTCGTGCCGCCGGCATCACCCTATATCCTTCAGGCCGGGGCCGTGATCCCGGCCGCGCTCATCACTGGCATCCGTTCCGACCTTCCCGGCCAGATCACCGCACAGGTGACGGAGCACGTCTATGACAGCCCGACCGGCTCGCTGCTGCTGATCCCGCAAGGCACCCGCATCATCGGCCAATACGATGACGGCGTGACCTTCGGCCAGCGTCGCGTGTTGCTGGTCTGGAATCGCCTGATCCTGCCGGGCGGCCGGTCCATCGTTCTGGAACGCCTGCCGGGCGCGGACGCCAGCGGCTATGCTGGCCTTGAGGATGGCGTCGATTATCATTGGTGGGATCTGATGAAGGCCGCAGGGCTGTCCACGCTGCTCGCAGTCGGCACGGAGCTGGCGACCAGCGACGAGGACCGACTGATCCGCGCCATCCGCGACGGGGCGCAGGATACCGTCAATCAGGCCGGCCAGCAGATCGTTCAGCGCCAGTTGCAGGTCGCGCCGACGCTCACCATCCGACCGGGCTTCCCGGTCAGGATCATCGTCACCCGCGACCTTGTATTCGAGCCGGCAGGAGGTTGACCATGACCAAGCTGAAACTCGGCCCCATCGTCGAGGACAAGCCGGTCAAGGTGATGCTGGAGCTGCCGGGGCCGCTTCATCGCGATCTTGTCGCCTATGCCGAGGTGCTGGCCCGCGAGAGCGGCCAGCCCGTCGCCGATCCCGTCAGGCTGATCGTGCCGATGCTGCATCGGTTCATGGCCACGGATCGGGGTTTTGCAAAGGCTCGGCGTGTCCAACAGCACGCCAAGACAGCTTAAGTAATGATACGCGATGATGACGTTTGCTCGGTATGCCGGGCCAGCAAACAGTTCAGTTGATCGAGGGGCCAGTTGCCAAGATCTCCTGGCGGTCGGGCCGCGAAGCGCGCTCCGCTCTTTGTCGAGGTCGGGCGCTGGCAACTGTGTATCCTAGGTCATCTGCCGGTGTGAGTCGACCTTAGTTGTCCAGAACCAGAATGACACCGGCGCGCTGCAAGCGACCCAGGTCGGCAACCAGCTTCTCGCTACGCAAAGCCAGCAGCTTTCCGACCTGAGCTCGCTCATGTCGGGCAATGGCTGAACTGCCCGTCGTATTGGGCATTTCGCGATAGGGGGTTCCGCCACAAAAGCATTGACCGTACTGGAAGTTGTAGAGACACTCGTGGTTGTTTCCGGGGGGCAGATGATGCGTTTAGTTGGTCTTACAGTTGAGAATTTTCGTTGTTACTCAGCACCTGTCACGGTGCGCTTTGGTAACCTGACCGCGCTCGTTGGTAGAAATGACGTAGGTAAATCTACCCTCATGGACGCGCTGGCGATCTTCTTTGAGACTGCTTCGCCTGATAAGGACGACGCCTGCAAGGCAGGTGATCCGAAACAGATGCGCATAACATGCGAATTCGATCAGCTTCCTGAACAGCTGGTAGTGGATGCTGAATTTCCTACCACGCTCTCTGGTGAGTATCTTCTGAGTGCGAATGGAACGCTCGTCATTCGGAAGACCTACAATGGAAGTCTAGGGACGCCGAAGATTACTGCGATCGAAGCCTTGGCGGACCATCCGACGGCAGCGGGGTATAGCGACCTTCTCACTCTCAAAAAGGCCGAACTTGCCAAGCGGGCGGCCGATCAAGGTGTAAATTTGGATGGCGTGGACAAGAGGGCGAACGCTCTCGTGCGAGCGGCGATCTGGCAGAGCTGTGGCGACCTCAAACTAGCAACGGCCGCGGTGTCGCTGGATGCAGAGGGAAGCAAACAGGTCTGGGCCGAGTTACAGCAATACCTGCCGACATTTGCGCTATTTAAGTCAGATCGAGCTAGTACGGATCAGGATGCGGAAGCTCAAGACCCTCTGAAGGCCGCAATCAGAGAGGCGATCAAGGCCGTCGAACCGAAATTGCAAGAAGTTCGAGATTATGTTGAAAGTGAGGTAAAGAAAATTGCTGCTGCGACTGTAGATAAATTGCGGGAAATGGATGCATCCGTTGCTGAAACCCTAAACCCAGTCATAGCGACTAAAAAATGGGATACGTTGTTTTCTACGAGTATTACAGGTGATGAGGGTATTCCTCTCAATAAACGTGGGAGCGGCGTGAAGCGCCTCGTTCTTCTCAATTTTTTTCGTGCGAAAGCTGAGAAGTCCGCAGCGGAAAAAAGCTCATCTTCGGTGATCTATGCCATCGAGGAACCCGAAACCAGCCAGCATCCTAGAAACCAACGCCTGTTATTGAACGCTCTTCGGGAACTCTCAGATGGGGACGGTAAGCAAGTCATAGTCACCACGCATACTCCCATGCTGGCTCGTTATCTGGACGAGACTGATCTTCGCTTCATCCAGCGGGGAGAAGATGGAATTCGTTTGATCAGCGAAGGTAGCGAAGCGACCTCGGCTGAGATTGCAAAATCGCTTGGAGTGCTTCCTGACCACAATGTGAAGATCTTCATCGGTGTCGAAGGTCCGCATGATATTTCGTTTCTCAAAGGTGTGTCGCGGGTACTCATCGCCGCAGGCGAAGATGTGCCCGACCTCGAACAGCTCGAATTAGATGGTGAGCTCATTTTCGTGCCCCTCGGGGGCAGTAATTTAGCTTTATGGGCTTCACGGCTGGCTCCGTTCAACAGACCAGAGTTTCACATTTGTGATCGCGATAATCCACCGCCAGGTCAACCAAAGTATGTGGATCATATGAATGCGGTTAACGCCCGTGCCGGATGCCGTGCTGTGGCAACCCAAAAACGTGAGTTGGAGAGTTACCTACACCATGAGGCTATTTGTGAAGCCTACGCCCTGAACCAAATAAACATCGCCTTTGGGGTGCCTTTTGGCGATTTCGATGATGTCCCCCAAATTGTGGCGCAGGCGGTCCACGCGGTTAATGGTGCTGACCCTTGGGGCAACCTTGACGAGGAGAAGCGTCGGAAAAAGGAAAGCGCAGCGAAGCGCTATCTCAACAACACGGCGATATCTCGGATGACCGTCGATAGGCTAGCCGTAGCAGACCCTCAGAATGAGATCAGAGGTTGGCTTGCTACGATTTCACAAATGATGGTCGCGGGTGCTGCGTAATCATTCTAGCTAGCGACGGACTGCCTCGGGCGAAAACCATATGCCACTGTCTATAAATCCCTCTCCAACTACAGAATGTAATTTTTCGGAATGGATAATTGGCAAAAAAAATCGTGCCAAGCTGATCGAAATTATCGCCTATCTCTATTTGCGACAGGAGGAAAACGCTCAGCGAGTGATCAATGCTTTGGAACCGCGACGGCGCGTTTCAAAAGGCAGGGTCGCTCAGAATGTCGTGAGGAAGCTGACGGCTCCGCGTGCCGAAGACGTTGAGCTTTTCCGGTCGGGAACCGACGAACAGAAGGAGGTGGCAAGAAAGCGGATAAGGACATCCGTTATTCACCGGGACGGACTGTTATTTCAGCATATCTCCTGGGTTGCGGCGCGGCTAGCTCTTCCGAACGGCTATATGACATCGCCTCATGTCCGACAGGCAGACAAGGGATTCGACGGCTTTATAATCGAACTGGAAGATGGTGGGCGCGAGATCAAGCGCATTGTGCTTTGTGAGGACAAGGCTTCGAAATCGCCGCGCAGCCTTATAAGCTCCAGCGTATGGCCCGAGATCGGAACTATTCTGTGCGGTGATCGCGATGATGAAATCCTCGCCGACCTCGTAACCTTGCTAAAGAGTGTCCCTGACATCGATGCTGAGGCAGCGGTCGACGAAATGTTTTGGGAAGGTGCTCGCGAGTTCAGAGTTGCCGTGGCCACCGGCGAAGATCAGCGCAAGGCCGGAAATTTTCTGCATATCATAGCTGGTTTTGAAACGGTCGCTGGTGGTGAGCTCGAAAGTCGCACGGCCGGAGTGCTGGCTTTCGAGGACGTGCGCAAAGGGTTAGCTCTTCTCGCCGGCGAGGTGGCGGCTAAAATCCAGGAGATCGCCGGTGTTTGATCCAAGTTCCCGCGCTCTTCTACGAGAGGCTCCTGATCTACCGGGTCTCGATCCTGAAACGCTGGATGAGTTGTTGACGGCGGCTCACATTGAGTTGGCGACAGTTCGCCTTCTGTCCCGTGAAGGTGAATCTGAGCCTGCAAGCGGAGTGATCGACCGGGTAAGGCGTCTTGCTTCGACTTTTGAAGCCTATGTTGCACTCAATCTTCGACCGGAGCAGACGCGTGCCGCAGCTTTCGTCGCAGCTAGTGCTCATCAGATCTTGAGCCGCGTTCGTGAAACTGCATTGGATCGTCCAACCGTTATTTCGAGTGATGCTATTGGATCATCAATCTCCGCAACGCTACTGTTCCTGATTGCTGATCGGGCGGCGGACGCAGCGGAAGTGGCGGGGCAGCTCAGGGCCAGAGGCGAACGGCGGGCGGTTAGACGATCTCTGATCCTGAGTCTTCGGGAATTGGCAACTGGCAATCTCACGACGCTGATAGAGCGTGACCTCGGCGAAGACTCCATCGCCATGGGAGATAGCCGAGAAGTAGCCACTGATCTTCTTCTAAGGGAATGTGCCTACGTGGTTCAGGGACTTGGACAGGAGGCGCGCGGGAGCGCTGTGTCCGACCCTGATATCCGCTCAAGGCTCAAGCGTGTTATCCGCTTGTCGGAGGCCTCAGCGGTGGAGATCAACGTAGCGCTGGAAGGAACCGTGCAGCACCAGTTTGCCGGTCCACATCATCTGGCCACACTGTTGAGTCGGCTTGTTGATGGAATGCAGGCCGCGATGCTGGTTCGACTCCCAACACCATCTGGAGCGCAAGCTAAGGCATGGGCCGACTGGCTTCTGTCTCAGACGCAATCGCACCCATTTCTATGGATCAATCATCTGAAAGCTGTCAGGACGGGATACTTGAACCGTGGCAGGTCCATGGTGATGACATCGCCCACTGGTTCGGGGAAGACCACGCTATCTGTCCTGAAAATCGCAGCAACCCTATGCGCGGGCGAGAGCGTCGTCTACCTGGCTCCTACTCACGCTCTCGTAGATCAGGTAGAGACCGATCTCTCTGCACAAATCGGAGGCCTAGAGGCGGTCAGCGTTGTTGAAGACGTTGCGCTCGAAGAGCTTGGGGACAAGCTGCCACCATTCTCCGTCATGACACCCGAGCGTTGCCTTGCCCTCCTTGGTTTCGCGCCTGAGCTTTTCGACAAGGTCGGCCTCCTCGTCTTCGATGAGTTCCATCTCATCAGTGCCGACGATCCGGCTACGTCATCGAAAATCAGCGCACGCGCCATTGATGCGATGTTAGCGCTCCTGACGTTTCTCCGCCATCGCAAGGAAGCAGACCTGCTGCTGCTGTCTGCTATGGTCGCCAACGGCGCCGAAATCGCTCGTTGGCTGCGGGCCGTGACGGGAAGGGAGGTCGAAGCGTTCGACGATCCTTGGAAGCCAACACGGCAACTTCGCTCTTGCGTCATCTATGATCGCTCTGACGTGCTTGAGGCTGTGCAAGCGGCATCGAAGGCGAAGACCCAGTCCGCGCGGAGTCGGGTCCCCGCACAGCCTCTTGGACTCTTTTCGTTGATTTCTGGATGGCACCCCAAAAGGTCGGAGAAGCTGGTCGTGCAGGCGCTCACGGATCAACGGCCGCCGCTCGTGAAAAATGCCAAGGGGAAATTGACATCGAACAGGAACGAAGTCGCTGCGCGGATCGCGGCCGACTATGCGGCCGTAGGAAAGCGCGTGATCGTCTTCTGCAACGATACTAAAGCATGCGGGAGCGTTGCGGATCAGATCAATGGACTACTGGCCCCGGCCACCATCGCTCTGGATGAGACGCAGGAGGAAATGCGCAAGTCAGTTCTCAGGGATGTGGGAGCGGCCGAAGCCACATTCGATCCCATGGGGTGCAGAGCAGCGGTGCATCATGGTGATCTGCTGCCATTGGAGCGGCGGTTGACGGAAAGCGTTTTTCGGGTTCGCAGGGATTCTGAGAGTGAGGATCTGGGCCTTGATGTGGTTGCCGCGACATCTACAATTGCGCAAGGGTTGAATCTGCCGTGCGATGTCGTGATTCTTGCAGGAACCGACAGGAGCGCGATTGATGACCCAAGCGGCAATCCTCGCACGGACTTGCGTCCTCACGAGATACTCAATGCGCTCGGGAGGGCTGGACGCGCGGCGTATGCTGCAACCGGTCTGGCAATCGTTGTTCCCGCAAAACCCATCGGTGTGGAAAGAGGGAACCTCTCTCTTCCGTCCGAAGGAATTCTGAAGACCGTTTTCTCCGAGCAGGATGCCTGTGAGGAGGTTTATGATCCGATAGAGTTGCTTCTTGATCGGATCGAGGTATCCGCTAACCCTGATCCAAAAGTGCAGTCGATAATCCGGCGTTTGTCTGCTGTCACCACAGCAGGAGAGAGTGGCTTCGACGATATCGTTCGCCGTTCGCTGGGGTTTTTCCGGCGTAGGGAAGCTAATGCTTTGGGGGCGGACAAATGGCTAGAACGTCGCCGAACCGCGCTCAGGGCTGCCGAGGAACAACTGGAAGATCCGCCCGTTCTTGATTGGCAACGGGAAATTGCTGTCCGCAATGGTGTTCCGCCAAGGCTGATCGAAAGATTGGTCGAGGCGTTTGATCATGCGCCAGTTGAAAAGACGGCTACCGAGGACTGGATCAACTGGCTGCTGGATATAGTGGCCGAACATCCTTTGGATTTGACGATCTTCGTCAGGGAAACAGCTCTTGAGTCCGTTTTCGGCCGCGCCTACACGAATACAACAAAACCTAAGGCCACCGCTAAGCGGATATTGGGAGCGCTCAAGACGTTGGTTTCAATGTGGTGCGCAGGACGCACGCTGGTCGAGATCGAGGCTTGGCTTCTCGCGTTCATTCGGAAGCACGAAGGAGAGGTCAAACAGCGAGCAAACCAATCCTCAACAGCACAACGGGCTCGCCGCTTCGCCATACGCATCGCCCCTGATCTCGGCTTTCTGTGTGGCGTGCTTGGGCAGATCGCCGCTTACAAGAACGCTGAAGAGGGCGGGGTTTCACTTCCCGTGGTTGATATGTTGCCACAGATGGTAAGAGTTGGGGATCATGATCGTCATCATACGGCCTTAAGACAAATGACAACAAACGCCTCGCGGGTTGAGACTTTTGGAGCATATGTTTCATTGCGTGGGTCATTCAAGGCGGGTGCATCCGCCGAAATGGATGTTGTACGAGACGAGGTTACTACGGCAATGTTGCTCCAGTCATTCACGGATTTGGACGACGAGGAATAGGCGTCAAAACGATCCAAGCGCCGATTGCTCCATTTCAGACAGTGACTTGTAGTGAATGTCGGTATCGGTAGTTGCACGCCCCCGCAACCAAGACTTTCAAACCCCGCAGAAAAACTGCGGGGTTTTTGCGTTTAACCGCTGCAATCTTCCAACCACCCAAAATAGCGACAAACCAGCCCGCTTGAGCTATCAGAGCATGTGCTTAACCAAGGAAGAAAATGGTGAACCTCGAACGCTCAATGCTCGCTGATCTCAACATATTCGTCACAATCGTGCGACGCCAGAGCATCAAACAGGCCGCTAACGAACTCGGTGTCACAACATCCGCAATCAGCC